>Ga0075106_1000686_pt1 | contig 16934 bp, 19 predicted proteins | sample AntDeeMetag02WF4_FD_69796 | JGI IMG/M metagenome (GOLD analysis project Ga0075106, IMG submission 69796) | Saline lake microbial communities from Deep Lake, Antarctica - Antarctic Deep Lake Metagenome 02WF4 | ecosystem: Environmental > Aquatic > Non-marine Saline and Alkaline > Saline | place... | reverse complement strand
GATAAGTGTGGGCCTGATGATGTCCCTGATTCTTCAGGAAGCTGACGCTTCGCCTGAGAGTGAGGTACCACTGTTCGCTATCTGATCCTGAGTCGAATTCAGCGAGTGGGTCACTGTCTTCACTTGCTTCATGATGGCGAACACTTGTTGCAAAAAATCCTGCAACCCTCCTGTGTCTTCAATGGTCATCTCGTACACCGCCATCATCAGCTTTAGCTGAACAGGCGCGGGAAGGTGTTTAATCTCCCCGGCCCGGTCCGGCATATCAGCAGCCAGGGCGATCAGTAGAGCCACCAAATCAGGGAACTGTTCCATCAGTTCCATGCCGAACTCGGTTAAATCCTGATCTTCTTCAAGGCGTCCTTCTGCGAGTGAGAACGCTTTGTTCAATGAATCTTTATGGGTACGGATAGCAGTGGTCAGGTCTTGAACGCTCAATCCTCGAACATTCAAGACCTTTTCCTTACCTGCTTTCCCCCACCTCACGTCTGTCGTGCTGTAGAGAAAATCATTCATGGGTTGATCGCCCTATTTTCAGTTGTATTTAGGCCACCACAGGGCGACCGTCGATGTACAAGGCAGCCTTACCTGGCAATTCACCGATCTCCGCAGAGAACGCCATGTTCTGCCAGTCGTCACCCTTCAGAGCCCAGTCACCGGTTGGTTGCAGGGTCGCATAAGGGATGTAAACATCCTTCTGCTTACCCTTGGCGTTGAAGGCGACGAACCGCAAGGCACCTTCCACGGATGCCGCGGCAGACGTGGTAACCCGGCGACGGGTATTCGCCTCGGGAGTGTAGTCCACAGCGATTTCCGTGTTGCCGTCAATGGCGCCACCGTCGATAATGTAAATTCGACCCAGTTCAGCGTCCAGTTCGTAATCCGTGTCCAGCACGGCCTCGCTGGAAGTACCGTTCGGGTCGATGTTGACCGTTACAGCACTCAGGTTACGAACACCTTGTGGGTTCGTGTCGTCAGCACCCAACTGGTAGTAGCGATCCGGCATTGCCATGCCCAGGGATTCACCAACTACCGGATCACCGTTCTGCGTGATCTCCGACACGTCACCCAGCACGAACAGAGCAGCATTTTCCTCGCTGATGTTGTCGGTGGTCAGACTGGCCGTCCGGGTCAACTCCAGGATTACACTGTCATCCTTGGTGCGAACACCCTGGTCACTGTCGAAGTGATCCAGCGACTCACTCTCGATGGTCATGTTGAATTCGGTGGTGTTACCAAGGTAACGCTCACCCGTGATGTTCTTGGTGCCCGGTGCGTAAGGGTCGAAGTACAGTTTTCCGCGACCGAGCACGTAGTTTTTGGAATCAGACTTAGCCATTGCTGTAGTCTCCTACGTCGTCAAATGTGTCCCGACCCTTTCAGCCGCTTGGCCTGTCGGTCGTTCAATTCCACCTTATTCCCGGGCACCTTGGAGTCACCCTTATAGGTGATGGGTTTCTCCAGGGTGTATTCCCGGGGTCCGGTGACCAGTTCCCCTTCAAGGGCTTCCTTCTGGACAGGTTCATCCAGAACGTCTCCCTCGACGGGCTGATTCTGTTTACGCTTCCGCATACGGGTCTCCCAAGTTCTCCACCACGGTCAGAGTCAACTTCAGGGCGAAAAAACAACAATTGATTGTTTCATCACCGTCGAAGCACATACCTCCATCCACCTGAAGGTTCTCTACCAGGCCACCAAGCATGTAATCGGCCGGTGGTCGGCTAGCACCACCGTCGTCCAGCAATTGCCCTACCCGGGCCTTCACGGCGGCCATGAAGTCGTGGGCCGGGTCAGTCGGATGAACATTGTCTATTCCGATGTAACCCTGAATGCCGATATACCAAGGCATTGAGGCCACCCGTTCGTCTGCCTGGTTCTCTGCTTCAGGAGGCATTTCAAACAAGATGATGAACGGGGCCACGCTTTCATCAGCCGGACGGCTACGGCCACGCCACACCTTGTTGGCCAGGTCGTAACCGTCAACACCTTCCAGGTGAGTGGTCAGGGCCTTGAGAATCTGCAGTCGCTTACTCTCAGCCACGATACAACCTCCCGAATTGACGCCGGAACTCACGGTTCAGGTAAGTGCCCAGTTGCGGCTCCAGGTCCTCGGCCACGTCGTCGAACACCTGCTGGATAGACGGGCCGTACAGCAGGTACACGTCACTACTCTGATTCTTGTAGAGCGGCTTGGCGTTGAACCGGCGGCGGGGCTTTTTACCCGAGGGCACCCGGATTGCAAGTCCCTGGTTGGCACCGTCCCGGTTACCGGCCTTCAGGTTGATCAGGAAGGCGTTGGGAATCTTCTTGCGACCACGCTTCACCCGGACAGTGACACCGGCGGGTTTACGGCCTGACTTGGTGCGGTTCGGCTGGTAGAGTGCCACCGAGTCGAACCGAGCCAGTGAGGTCGGACGGCGCCGACCAACGATAGAACCCGTCAGGTTGTCGTTGGAGGCCAGGTTTTCCGTCAACCGGGTCTTGTTCACATAACTCGGTTTGAGGTTAACCTGCTTCAGGATTTCCTGCTTGGCCTGCCGGCGGCCCCGTCGGATCGTGTCGTTGATCGCCAGGCGGGCAGCGTTGCGGGCCACCTTGGGATACTTCCGCAGGTAGTCCACCATGTCCTTGTCGCCGGTCACGTTGAACTGTAAACCCAGGCTCATGTCCTCACCTCACACAGGGCATAATACTCACCCTGAGCCCTGTAATTCTCGATGGTCACCTCCACATCCTCGAAGTCCGGAATGCGGATGACAGCACCTCGCTGTGGGGTCACTTCTCGCAGATCAACAATCACACGGTTGATCTCTGAGAAAAGACCCGGGGAGAACTCGTTGTAATCGTCCCCGATGTAAGCCGACTTCCGGTGCAAGCGAACGGTGATCGGCAGGTCAACATTGCTGGCGTCGGTGAAAAAGCCCGGGGCAGAGAATGTCCCATGGACGGCATCCCGGGCTTTTTGCTTGACGAGAGCCCAGTTCACTTACTCACCCAGTCCCAGGTCTTCATCATTCGCGGTGTCAGAGCCGTCTTCGGCTTTCTGCCCACCCGTCTTCTTGGTCGCGGTCTTTCTGGTGGTAGTCTTCTTGGTCTTGCCGCCTTCTTCGGCTTCAGCATCGGCCAGCGGGTCGTGCACCTTATATTCCACGGCCACCCCCAATTCGACCAGACGTTCACCTTCGGCGGTGGTCTTGGGCTCAAATACGTCGTTGGCGTAGGCGGTGTTACCACCCTTACCTTTGCCTACCAGGACCTTGACGCCCTGTACTCGATTGATTGCTGTCAGTTTCATGGGAGATCACCCTAAACTCAACTGTTAGTTGTATCCCGGGGCACAAAAGTACCCCGGGACGTTACCGGCTTACGCCAGAACGGTCGCCTTGAAGGTCGCGTTCGGGCGCCGGGGCACCATCAGCGGTGCCGACTGAGACATCACGTACTCGACGGACGGATTCTGTTCGGGCCAGTTCTTCGGGAAAATATCCAGAGACTGGTAACCGGCTTCAGCGTCCATGATGGCACCGAAGCAGCGCACACCCTGAACCCCGGTCGGGTTGATACCGACGACCGCCTTGGAGTCCATGATTTCGACGTTGTTGCCGTCGTCGTCCTCATAGATGTCGGAGTACACCCACACACGAACGCCGGAACCGAGGGTGCCCTTCAACTGAATGATGGCACCGTTCTCGTCGGCTTGGTTGATCCCCAGGTCCAACATGATCTGGCTGGAGTTCTTGATGTCGGTGTTCAGTTGCTTCTGAGCGTCCGGGTGTTCCCAGAACGACTGCCAGGCATCCACACCCATCACCCAGTCAGTGACCGGGTAGCCGCCGGCGCGGGCCATGGACAGGGACCATCCCTCCAGGTCCTTCCGTGGATTGGAGTTGCTGGTGTCGCTCCACACGTCGGTGCCACTCAATACCACGGTGTTGTTGGCGTCACGACCAAATGCCACGGTCTGGGTCGGGTAGTCCTCACCCTCAACAATCACCTCGCCGTTCATCACGGCCTGGGCAGCCATGAGTTCCCAGCGACGATAGATCATGTCGCGTTCCTCGGACAGGGTGTCTGCCACGATAGCGTTGCGACGGGATTGCAGGTTCATGGTGCCGGTGTACGGCTCACCTGCCATCCGCTTGATCAGACGCTCCGGGTCCACCGGCATCATCGGCTTCACATAGGCCGGCGCGAACCGGCGAGTGTTGTAGCCTTCAGCCTTCATAGGTTTACCGGCGACAGTCGGCGCGACGAACGGTGCCAGACGGCGACCCTTGTCGATCTGGTCAAAGTCAATGAACTGGCTCTGGAAGTTCACCTGCTGTTTGAAAGCCAGGTTGAGCCAGAAGGCACTCGGGCGCGGCAGATTATTGATAACCCCGAGCATTTCATGGGTAGTGTAAGGCGTAAATGCCATGATTATGACTCCTTCAGTTTCTGAGGGTTACCGCTTAGCCGGAATAACCGAGTGCGCGGTGGTGGATCGCAGTGCCCGCAAAGGCGTTCTGCTTTTGGGTAGCGGTTGCACCCGCCGGCCAGTTCAGTGCATCGGTGTTGAAGTAACCACCTTCATACACCGGGTTCACGGCTGCGCCACCGGTGGTGTCCACCACCTCGCAAGTGATACCCACGGCCACTTCAGTGCCGTCGGTTGCACCAGGTGACCACTCAACCAGTTCACCGCTGCCATTGAAGGCCACGATAGAGTTGGCCGGCAGTTCCAGACTGGCAGCAAACTGGTGGACATTGGTGACCACCGGTGCATCGCCAGCAAAGAGCTCGGGCGGCTGATAAGAATTCGTTTCAGTGGAAGCAAGTGTGCTCATTTCGTTTCTCCCGTATTGAGCGTTTAACCTTCCGGTCGGTCCCGGTCAGAGACCGATCAGTTAAATTTCTGACCGGTTGCCAGACCGTAATCCCGCAGCAGGGGGTTGCCCTGGTCGGCGCCCTGGTCGGCATCTTGACCTTCGGCACCCACCTCGGGGTTGCTGCTGGTGTCCATGGCCTTCTCGAAAGCGTTACCGCCCTCGGCGCTCGGCGTTTCAACCGCTGGTGATGTCGCCAACATATCGTTGATTTCATCGGCGGAAAGCGCCTCGTTTGCCAGCATCTTCTTAGCCAGACCTTCCCGACCAGTGAATGCCTCGGACTCCATAACCGCGCCGAAGCGATCACGCTCCAGTTTGCGCCCCTCGGTGACACCTTCAGCCTTCGCGGCATCCAGGTCGGTCTGTGTAAGCACGTCCTCGTTACCACCCGCGTCCGCGGCCTGCTGACCGGCTTTCTGGGTGGCCTTATTTTGAATCGCCATGACGGTCTCCTTTGACTCACCGTTCAGTTCGGCTACGAACGCTGTCATCGCTTCCTCGGGAGAAGCAACAGCATCCACCAATCCGAGACTGACAGCTTCCTTGGCACTGAATGTCTGTGCCTCTGTCGCTCTTACAGCCTCGGTACTCAAACCCCGATTACGGGCCACGGCATCTACAAACATGCCGTATGACTCGTCGATCCGAGCCTGAATTCTCTCCCGCACATCATCAGGCAGTGCCTGGTACGGGTTTCCATCCACCTTGTGCTTGCCTGCATGGATGAAGGTAATCTTGACGCCAAATTCTTCCAGCGCCTTCGACATGTCCGCGTGCATGGTGACCACACCGATGGAGCCAGCCCCGCCGGTCTTCGGTACCACAATCTTACCCGCCGCACTGGCGATCATGTAGGCCGCACTGTAAGCATGAGCATTGACAACCGCGACGGACGGCTTCACATCCCGGTTATCGAAAATGTGATCTGCCAGTTCAAAGCAGCCGTCCACCTGGCCCCCACCGGAGTGCACATCGAAGATCACGCCTTCAACGTCCTCATCCTGCAGGGCAATATCGAACAATGCCCGTACGTAGTCATAACCAGTGGCGAAACCGAAGGACCAGCCGAACCGATGAAGCAGTACCCCGGTGACCGGGATCACGGCGCTGTCACCCACCATCCGGTAAGGCTTGCGGTTGGACTGGGAGTCGAACATCCAGTCGAACATGAGTTCGTCGGCATTCTCCGGGGCGTCCTCAATGAGGAACGATTCCGGGGCCAGTGCGGCGAACGACTCTGCCGATTCCTGGCTCATCATCAGCGGTGCATTCAGCAACCGTGGCCGCAGGTCCAGGGTTCTACTCATCGTCATCACCTTCTTCACCCCGTTTAGGGCTCTCATCGTTGGCGTCACCACCTGCGTCCATGGTGCCTTCGGCGCCGGCGGTGGAAAGGGTCAGTGCCATGTCGTCGATCATGTTCTGTTCACGCTTGCGCTGACGGAACACTTCCCGGAAGTCATCACCGAAGCGGGCACACTCTTTCTCGTAAGTGCTCAGACCGGCGTCGATCCGGGCAATGGCCGCCTGGGTTTCCTTGAGTTCGTCGATCTGACCCCGTGGGGCACCAATCCAGGAACAGGCACAGTAGGCGTCAGCGTTCAACCCCTCGTAGAAGTTCGGGGCGTTCGCCGGCAACACATCGTCGAAAGCGCCGGAGTTCAGTTGTTCCTCGAACCACAGGCGGAAAATGTCGGTGGCAAACTTATCGGCCACGGCCTTCTTGCGACCCTGCAGACGCTTGTACGTCTCCCCCATGGCCGCTCGGGCGCTGGAGTAGTTGGTCTTGGTGAAGTCGTGACTGAATTCCTCGTAACTCAGACCCAGGCCGGCGGCCAAGTGCCGCAACAGGCTTTCTTCAAAACCGGTACCCACACCACCGGGCTGGCCGGCGTTCTGCAGCTTCAGTTTGGTGCCGGGGTACATGTGGGGAATCTTCACACCGTCGATGTGCATGTTCTTGCTGCTGCCGGTGTACGCGGCGATGGACTGCAGATAGTTCGCTGCCCATTCCTGCTGCGGGTCTTCGCCACCACCGATAGACTCGAAGGCGTCGGCCGGCGGCATGTCCGATTCGATGGCCGCGGCATAGGTGGCGTTCAATACGGCGTTCTGCAGCACCACGTCCTGGTACTTGCCGACCATCTTGCTCTGCTTGAGGATCGACACCAGGTCGCTGACACCCCGACTTTGTCCCACCCGGTATGGCTCGAAGTAGTGGAGCACCTGCTTGCGTCCCCACGGTTTCCGAGCGGGAATCGTCTTCCATCGGAACTGATTCTCGAAGTCCCACATGTCGCCAGGCATGGTGTACCGGATGGCGTACTCAACCGCCCGACCCATCCGGTCGAAGCGAATCCCCTTCTTCCAGATCGGACTGTTGAAGTCGTTGTACGGGTTGCTCAGGCGTATCGGGTCGATCATCTGAATCGCCGTCTTGAACGGCCGACGTTGACCTTTAAGCCACTCCACGGTACCCAGTGACTCACCTGACATCATCGTGGTGCCGATGGCCAGACGGATCATTTCGGAAAAAGTCATCTGGCCGGCAGCGTCGAACCAGCAGTCCGGCGACTCCGATGCCAGACCGAACCGGGCCTCAATGGCTTCCTGAAATTCCTCGGCCCATTGTTCACTCAAACCCAGGTGTTTGTAGTTGGGTTTGGAGTTCAGTCGGTAAAAGCCGCCAACGATACTGTCTTTGTGGTTCTGAACAGCACCGTGGACGTAGCCATCATTGCGCTGGAGGTCCAGGGCGCGGGCGTCGAGGGAGTCTTTATCTGGGAGGATTTCGGCGTCAGCGGAGCGGAGGGCCGGATGCCACATGGCCAACTCTCGGTTGACGTGACTGGCGCCCTCAAAACTCGAAGCCATCTGGGTTCCAGGCTTCTTGTCCTGCAAAAGGTCTAGCTGATCTGCCATCAGAAATACACCCGCATGGGTCCGCGATTCGCTCTGTTCAGTTGCGCTTTCAGGCTCTGAATATATTGCATCAGCCGGCCGGCGTTGGCCGCAGTGAACTCGACACGCTCACCGTTCTGATCGACCACTACCCGGGGTTTGTTCCCGGTGATCAGGGCGTGATATTCACGCTCTGCTTCCTGTAGCTGCTCGGTCAGTGTTGCCATATCTACCCCAGGGTCGCGGCCAGTTTCTTCAGGTTGTCCAGTGTTCCGCTGTTTCTCGCTTGCGGTACCACCGGGTTGTCGTCATCCAGTGCGGTCACCAAAGGGTTCTGGTCCCAATCTGCCGCCCAACTTGGCGGGTTGTCCCAGTCCATCTTCTCGACCCGGAGAAACACACACCCTGCGTAGCAATAGCAGATCAGGTCGGTGCTCTCGTTTCTCAGCTTCTTCGGATTTTCCCATTTCCCGTTCTTCGGATTCTTGATCTCCGCGCAAAGCTCCTTGTAAAAATCCAGTTGGAGCCAGTCCGGGAATTCGATAAACCCACCACCGGGTTCTTCCCGACCCAACACCTTGTCCAGCCAATCCTTGAGCAGGTCCGTGTTGAGCATCAGTACCGGTATCTCACCTCTGGCACCAGCCGTACGGTCTTTCCGACCTGAGTCCGGGTAGCTTTTCCGAACCCTGGGTGCCGACTTCATGCCTTCACCCTTGACCAACCAGAACCGGCCTCCGTAACCCTCGGATTTCAACCGCCGGTAGTATTCATAAGCGTTGGTTGTAACGCCAGCGCGACCACCTGAGTCACAAAATACCGCACGAATACTCATTTGTCGAGTATCAGATTCATCAGTGGGGTAGGTTTTGTCAAGAACTTTTTCGGTGATGAGGTCCCAATCCTCGGGGTATGCACCAGGGTTCACCCAAAATCGTTCGTCGTCCTGGTCGTACCGGTCGGACTTGCGAATGTCGAATCGGTCCACGATCACCAGGTCAAAACCGTTGGGTGCAGGTACAACCCCGTGCACCTGAACCACGAACCGATTCTTCTGCACGTCGATACCGGCCATCAGGAAACGCACCTTCGGCGGAACCACTCGCTCACCGATGTCCTTGGCACGGGCCATGATGTCTTCCGGTGCCCTTGCCTCGGCCACATGGGGTGACGTGTACGGTAACCCCTGGTCGGTATTCACGGTGGTTTTCAGTGGCCGGTCACTACCGGTTGACTCGTACTCCTGCATGGCCAACAGGTAGTTGATCACCAGAGTCTTCCACTGCCCGAACGCGGTGTTCGGACCCATCACCCAGTACGAGGCAATGTCCGACCGTCGTGGTTTTCCGTGCCGGTTCCCATCCCTGTCGATCTTCTCACCATCGCGCAGCCACACACCGGCATTGTCGATGTCTTCCCGCATGTCCTGGGTGATGATCGCACCGTTCCGGTCGAAGCAGTGTGGGCAGGCCATGAACACACCCTCGGCCGATTCCATAGGGTCGGAACTTTCCGGCCACCGGAGTGTGCTGAAGTGTGGTTCAAACCATTCCGAGCAGTGCGGACACTGCCAGTACCGCCGGCGCCGGTCGCCCCGGTTGTAGATACCCAGGATGCCTTCGGTCGGTGGAGCCTCATGAGGTGAATCCGGGCGCCACCTGGGGTTAATCACGTCGAACGACGGGGAACTCTCCACGTAGGTCATCCCCAAACGCTTGTACGAGTTGGTCCGCCGGCGAGCCAGGTCAAACGGGGAACCTTCACCACCAATGTCCTGGGGCATCCGGTCATAGTCGGTCAGGGCCACCCTGCGAAGCGACTTACCGGCCAACGCATTCTCGGTGGGCCAGTTGATCATCAGGTAGGTACCGGACTTGAACGCCTTGTCGAACGTGTTGTCCGCCGTGCGCCGGCTGATCAAGTGCTGCCTCAGTTCCGGGGAGTGCCGCAGGAGCCGGTCAATCTTCAACTTCGAGAATGCCTGGGCTTCCGAGCGGGATTTCTCCACCACCATCATGTCGCTCGGGTCGCATTTTATGTTGTAACTCAACCAGTTACTGATCAGTTCAGTTTTAGCTGACTGGGCAGGAGCCACCACGCAGACGGCGGAATGCTCCCGTGATTCGAGCATTTCCATGGGTTCCCGGAGATACGGCACCGTGGTGTTGCTCCATGGGCCGACATAAGCAGGCGGGTTGTAAACCCGGCGATACTTCGCGGCCGCATCGGGCACGGAAATCCGTTCCGGGGGCAGCAGGACTTCCGACAGGTCGTTAATGATTTCCTGCAGGGTCTGGTACCGCTTGAGCTCCAGGTCGTTGCTGAAACTCGCCATCACAGCAACCCTAGTGATTTGAGGCCTTCGTCGTCGCTCTCATCGTGGGTCTCGGTGAATGGGTCACTGGCAAAGTCGTGTTCACCCACGGGGTCCAGTTCCAGAGTGAGCAGCTTGTCACGCATTTCCACCAGCAGAGCATCCCCGAAGTGTTTGGCCTTGTCGATCTGCTTGGGCGGCAGGCCGGACTCATGCTCCAGGGCGTCGATGAAAACCGTCGTGGACTCCCGGATTTGCTTGAACACCATGGCGAACACTTCAACGATCCGTTCGGTACGCCACAGATCGCCGGTGTTCTCCAAGTATTTAATCCGCTTGAGTTGCGAGTCCCAGTAATCTTTCTCGTTGCCGGCGTGTTTGAGTTGCTGGGCTTTGGTCAGCTTGTCCTCGGACATGTACCCGACCACCAGGAGCTCGGCCACCTCGGAGATTTTATACACCGGGAATGAGTTTCGCTTACCGCAGGGTTGAACGTCCTTGAGTCGGTTCGCCACCGTGCGACGGTCGAGGTCGAACAGTTGGGCCAACTGGTTCACGCTGGCCCCTCGGACCAGTTCAGCGAATTCGGAAGCCTTGGTTCCCATGGATTCGTGCACACCTGCGGCAGCGGTTGAAATTGGCACCAGGCTTTGCACCCGGTTCGGTACGTGATTTGGTGAACTATGGCGAACACCGAGTTTCCGTATAGACCCCACCGGTGGGTTGGCCCCTAACTACGACCGCTCCACCGGTTCGCCTTCTCATAACCCCGACACCGAGCATGATACACCCGTCCCGTGGATAGTCAACTTATCGTTGTAACCAGTCCAAAAACCTTGCCGGTTCCCATGGGTAATCGGACCTCAACAAATGGTTGAATTAAACTTGCCTGTTCCTCTGTCCCGTGTGTCCCCAAAGATACACCTACTTACCCCACACGTCACACAACCACACACCGTGGAGTATTCTCCGGCAGCCCTCTCTCTACTATTACTATTATATTATTAATATATACTATATAAGGACAAAGGGACAAAAGAGTAGTTAATGACCATAAATCAATAACTTACGGTGTCCCGATTCAACTTTTCTATGGTGGACGTGTCCCAACTACTCAGGGACACCAAACTTAAAGTCAACCAACGGTTGAACTAAACTTAAAGTTAAAGTCAACCAATGGTTGAATTATAGTTTTGTCCCTTGTAGCGGGACAGTGTGGTGTCATGGTTTGAGGACAGATTTCAGACAAAAGAAAACCGCCCGAAGGCGGTCATGGGACACTAGTTTAAAGGGCATTCTGGTGGGTCAGAGGTCATCGTCATCGGTGAAATCCAACAGTTCCTCCTTGTCAATCTTCACCCCAATATAGGCTTTGTGGCGACCTTCATCCTTCAACATCCGACCCACTCTCAAATCAACCTGATCACCCAGGCGTCGGCTGAACCACTTCTTGTCAGCGGGCTTACGATCCATTTCGTGGCAGAACTGACAGTAGGCGTCATAGACATCCCGGATGGCCACTCGGTCTTCGTCCTTCCTTGTGTGGATCAGGAACTTCTTGTTGAAATAAGCCTCCGGGTTCTGGAGCATCATGGTTTCTTCACGCTTCGGCTGACTGACCCTGGGTTCCACGAAGTGTCCAGTTCTCCCGAGGTCCATCAGGCCCTCCAATGCCCAGTTGAAGATGCCAGGCAGTTCCTCCTTCAGTTTACGCCCCAGATTCGGGTCTTCCTTGCCGGCGAACGATTTATTGAAGGGTAGGATCAGGTACCGGTTGGCCAGCGCGTCCATGCCATCCGCGAACCGGGGTTGCTCGTTGGACAGGATGATCAACCTGGCTGATAACTGCATGGTGATCTCGTCCTTTCCTTTCGGATTCACTGCCACGAAGTCATTGCCTGAAATGTTCAACAGCATTTCCTTCGCACGTCCGATCCGGTCACGCAACCCGTGGTGTGCATCCCCGATCACAGCGACCTTGGCATAACGCAGTGAAGCCAGGCCATGATCCCCCGCCAAACTGGAAAGAGACGTTGCCGCAAAGGCGTCTCGACCCACAAGAGCCGGGATGATGTTGTTGGCAATGGTGCCCTTGCCCGAACGTGACTTACCCACCATATTCAGGATTTTCTGCTGGCGGTAGTCGTCCACCAGAATGTACCCCAAAAACTGCTGTAGAGCCCTAATCCATTCAGCGTCTGCATCGGATGCCTGGTCCAGGAATGCCAACCACTGAGGGCACTTGGCATTCGGATCAAACTCGAAGTCAAGAATCGAGGTGGACCGATGCCGGCGGTCGTGGGGAAGCAAGGTGGTGTCTACCAGACCCATATCCCACCCTTCCAGATTCACGCAGCCGTTCTTGAATGAGAGGATTGTAGGGTTGGGTTTGAACTCATCCTGTGTGCTGAACCGCCGCACCGTGGTGATGGTGTTGTTGACGGTGGCCATGGGGAAACCCCGGCCCCGCAGCGACTTCTGGATGTCCCGCTCCACCTGGTCATCCCCATACAGTTGCCAATACTTGCCGTTCCAGCGGAAATACTGCTTCATGGCACGGACCAGTGGACTGATGTGTTTCAGGAACAGTATGGCGTTACGTTCATGGTCGCCCTTCTCGAACTGAAGGTCTTTGGCCTGTTTGGGTTGATCGGTAATGTTGTCCGGTTCATCGGGTTCCGGGGCCGGCGCCGGTTTCGAGGTGTCAAGAGAACCTTGTTCACTGAATTCCTCGTCGAACTCATCGAACAGTTGTTGTTGTTCTTCACGCTTGGCAACCACTTTAGCCAAGGTGTACTTCCACACCCAGGACCGGGCTGACTGTTGATCACCACTCCGGCGCTCCAGTGCTGCCGTAGCAAGGAAGTGGTTGGCGTCGGAGAGACAGGTCAGGATCGACTCCTTGTTCACCCCAACACCATCCATTTCCCTACAGACGAAGAACAGCGCCAACGACCGATCCGGCGACCCGGTGTTGTCGGTGAAGTCTTCCATGCCTTCACCATTAGCCACCAGGTTCTTCACGTAGTCGGAAACCGGCATGTTATCGAGCGGGACAATCGGCTGTTCACCGTCCCAGTCGAGCTCCACCCCGGTGTAATCCTGATAACTGGCCTGACCGAACCACTCGTCGTACAGCAGGTGCACCGCCTCCGGGTTCTCCACCACCTGATCGTAGCCACCCACGGTCTCCGCTGTGATCGTGAAGAAGCGACCCTCCTGGTACATTTCCCGGCCGGCCTTGTTGTCGCAGTGGCCGGAACCCGGCAGGCGACCCTTACAAATAATGTGTAGGCCGTTGCCCGATGGGGATCGCTCGGTGAAGGACTTGACGGTGTTGACGGCGGTTTCGGCGTCCGCCCGGAGCGAACCGTCTTCATTGAAGCAGTTGTCCAGGTCGATACCAACGAACGGGTCGTCCGCAGTGAAGACGAAACCCAGGCCCTGATAATCCCCTTCCATCATCGCCAGGCAGGCGTCGTCGAACGAACCCCAGTGGCTGCGACGCTGAGTGCTGGCTTTCTTACCGGTTTTCGGGTCATACGGGACCTTGGTCACCTTCTCGGTGCCGTCCCGCTTCACTATTTTTACCGCCTTCCACACCAACCACTGATTTTCAGAGGCAAGCGCGTCCGGCACCCGGTCCAGCCGGGGTTCAATGAGATCGCCCATACCGGTTCCTTATTGTTCTGTCATGCGCTCTTTTACGGAATCAACACGGGTGGCCACTTTGGGACACAGGTCTCGCCAGGTGAACTCACCTTCCAGGAGCAATTCCATTTTCAAGGCACACGGCAGACCCATTTCACCCTCCTGCATGGTGCGATAGGCGTAGGCGTTGGAAACATCGAGGATGCCGCAGACAATGGCGAACGAGTCGAACTTTTCGACGGCAGAATCAAAGGCTCTTTCAACGGTGTTGCGGGACATCAGGTTTTCCTCTCTTTCAAATAAGTGGCTTCGGGTTGTTGACATCATACAACGAAACACTTAATTTACAACCATCGGTTGTTACCGATTTGCTCTCAACTAACAGATAGAGGATCAATTATGAGTCTTGAACAGAAGGTCGAGGAACTGACCCAGGCGATGAAATCCCTCCCGGCAGAACTGGCCGGGATTCTTAACTCCACGGCTTCCTCACATCCGGAAACTCAACCCTCAGTGGAAACGGTAACCACTGACCCCGACGTTGCCGATAAAGGAGAGGTCACCGTTGGTGAGGGTAAGGCTGACTCCGACGACACTAAAGGTGCCGCCAACATCGCCGGCCGCAAAACCTACGTCTTCGACAAACAGGCGAAACAGGGTCAAATAATCGAGAAGGGTGAAGAAGTACCCGCCGGTGAACACCTGCAGACGGTCGGCAAGACCAATTGGGACAAGGCGTGTAAGAAGTACAACCTGGACCCGGCGACTGGTCAGCCGAACCAGGAGGAAGAAGAAACGGAGGTTGATGACCTAGACGACCTCGGTACCGACGCCGATGATCTGGGTCTCGATGACGACGAGGAAGAAGACACAGACGGTGTCAGTTATGACGACGTGAAAAAACAGATGGTCACGGTCATGAAAAAGTGCGGCCGGGAAATGACACTGAAGGTCTTCAAGAAGTTCGGCGCCCGCAACCTGGACGAGGTGAAGAAGGAAGACTACAAGTCCATCTTCGACCTCGCTGATAAGCAGATCACCAAGGCTGAGTAAGGGGTTTCCATGGGACATTCACCGTTCAGCCCTTCCGGGTACGACCAGTGGTCTGTCTGCACCGCCAGCGTTCCGGCAATCGTCCAAGACAAGAAATCCGGACTGATTGCTACGGACGACGGTGGTAGTGAGTTCGCCCGGGAGGGCACGGTTGCCCATGCCCTGCTTGCCATGTGCCTTGACCTTAGAATGTCACCCCGAGAATTCATCGACGAGACGATCTTTGTTGAAGACCTCGTTGGTGAGTACCCGGTAGACGCGGAAATGGGTGAGGAAGTTGATCGTGCTTACGAGTACATCATGGACTTCGTCACCCCTGGCGCTCAGGTCTGGGTAGAGCAGAAGCTGCCGCTGACGAAGGTGTTGCCGGGACAGAAGGGGACCGCTGACGTGGTGATCCTGCCGGCAGACAAGAAGCGGCTCCATGTGTTCGACCTGAAATATGGCAAAGGTATGTTCGTCCTGGTGGACAACAACTCGCAGATGAAGCTCTACGGGATTGCCGCCTTCGACGAACTGCTGGACCGCCGGCAACGGACGGACATCAAGGACCTGATGCTTCATGTGGTGCAACCGCGAATCAATAATATCGCCAGTTGGGTATTCGAGAAGGGCGACCTGGAGAGGTTCCGGGTGGAAGCCTACCAACGGCACCAGGAAGCCCAGGACCCGGAACGCCGAAAGTACGTGGCCGGGGAACACTGTTGGTTCTGTGATCGCAGAGCCCGGTGCCGCACTCTCAAAGAAAGCATCTATTCCTGGGTTATCGAGGACCCGGAGGCCGACGCCTTCGACGCCTTCAAGAATCCGGACTCCATGACCAATGAGGAATTGGCGAACCTTCACCCGATGCTCTCGTTCATCGGAGCATGGGCCACCAATGTACGCAAGTTTATGGAAACCCGGGCTGCACAAGGTGAGGAATACCCGGGATTGAAGTTGGTGGAGGGTAAGAAGGGTACCCGTCGGTGGAAGAACGAAAAGGACGCTGACCAGTACCTCGAAGAAAAGGGTCTGGATGAGGATAAGCGGTACAAAAAAGAACTGTTATCCGTTGCCCAGGCAGAGAAAACCATCGGTCGGAAAAACCTGGACGACACGTTCAAGAAACTGTTCGTTCAACCCGACGGTAACCAGTCGCTGGCTTCGCTGGACGATCCGCGACCATCCATTTCACAAACACTCGCTGACGAGTTCGACGATCTCGACTAAGGAGACACATCATGGCGACAAAGAAATCCATCACCGGCAAGAAGATTCAACTCCGCAACGTGAGGCTGTCCTTCCCTACCCTGCACAAAGCTGACGTGCCGAAGGGTTACGACAATGCGGAACCCAAGTATTCCGCCAACTTCCTTCTGGACCCGAAGGATGACATGAACAAAAAGGCGATCAAGGAGTGTAGTGCCGAGATCAAACGCCTGATTCAGGAAGCCTGGGGTAAGACCCCGCCGAAGATGAAACCCATCGACTGCTATGGGAAAGGTGAAATGTTCACCAGCAACGCCACCAAACGACCCTATGATGGGTATGAAGGTGTCTACGCGATCTCCGCGAACAACAAGAAGCGTCCCAACTGTTACGACCGGGATAAGAGCCAGTTGACCCCGGACGAAGTGGAACAGCGCCTTTACGCCGGCTGCTACGTGGATGCGATTGTGAATTTCTGGGTACAGGACAACCAGTACGGTGAGGCGATCCGCTGCTCCCTGCAGGGCGTCCGGTTCCGGGCCGACGGTGAGGAATTCGGTTCCGGCGGGGCCACGGCCGACGAGTTTGACGACCTGGACGACGGGGAACTGTCCGATGAGTTGGACGATGACTTCGACGACGATCTCGACGATGACGGGGATGATCTTAATCTCTGATACAACCGTTAGTTGTTTTGCCACTTAGCGGTCCCCAGGGGCCGCTCTTTTTGACCTGAGAGGAACAGACGATGAACCGACTGACAGCATTCATGCACACGCTCGGTACCTTTGGTGCAGACCCTGCCCCTGCAAACGAGCGCCCGGTCTACCCCTACATTGTTGGTGCTCCGCACCCCCGCACCGGTGGGAACCCGCAACACTGCAAGAAAGGTCCGGGTCGCCGGCATGTCCAGGGTAAGGCGAACCACGCCCGTCGTTTCCAACGGAAACTAAGGA
>Ga0075106_1000684_pt1 | contig 16956 bp, 20 predicted proteins | sample AntDeeMetag02WF4_FD_69796 | JGI IMG/M metagenome (GOLD analysis project Ga0075106, IMG submission 69796) | Saline lake microbial communities from Deep Lake, Antarctica - Antarctic Deep Lake Metagenome 02WF4 | ecosystem: Environmental > Aquatic > Non-marine Saline and Alkaline > Saline | place... | reverse complement strand
CTGGTCCAGTATGCGAGCCGCCTTAGCTCAGACTGGGAGAGCACTCGACTGAAGATCGAGCTGTCCCCCGTTCAAATCGGGGAGGCGGCATTTCTCCGCTACAACGCGACGAGCGACAGCGAGGAGCCCGTCGTCGGAGAAATCTATCCGAGCCGATTTGAACACGCCAGTCGCAGCCCCGGAACGGCGAACGGTGCGAGATGCGAGCGATGCGAGGGTCTCGAAAAGGCGAACGGCGGAGCCGTGAGCCAAGTGAGCCGCATGCCCGGAACGTCTGGCATCTGTTCAGATGCTTGGAGGCGGCAGTTCTCCGGGTCCGACTGATGCGAGGAAGATTTTCGTCCCTCGCTCTCAAACGGTATCGTAGTGCAATCTAGTCTACTCACCAGATCGAAAGGGCCGCTCCGGTACGTGATGGGCGGTTTGTACGTCATCGCGGGAGTGCTCCACTTTGTCGCCCCGGAGATGTACGAACGGGTCGTCCCGCCACAGTTCCCGCGGCCGCGGACGCTCGTGTACCTCTCTGGAAGCGCAGAGATCGTACTCGGTATCGGTGTGCTGTTCGAACGGACGCGCCGGCGCTCGGCGTGGGGGCTGGTCGCGCTACTCGTGGCGGTGTTCCCAGCGAACATCTACATGGCGACGGGTGACGATTTCGACCTGCAGGGCGTCCCGGCGCAGTTACGTGACCCGCGCGACGCGGCGCTGTGGGCACGGTTGCCACTCCAGGCCCTCCTCGTCGCGTGGGCGTGGTGGTACACGGATGAGCCATCGAGTTCGGACTGAGCGGTCCCACCGAAGACGTCGGGCACCTGTTCAAATCGGGGAGGCGGCATGACCTTCTCGGCTCGTATTCCCGACTGCCACACCTCAGTAGGTGGAGTACTCGTCCGATCACAGGTCGGGGGTGGTCGGCGTGAGCTCTGGCGACGATGCCGTCCCGGAGGAGTTCGACGGTGTGCGTCGTTCGATTCAGCCCAGCGTTAGACTCTCGAAATCGGCCGTTTCACGGCCCTCCAATCGTTTTGAACGCGTATTTGCGTTTCCTGGACCCTGAGAAAATGCCTGTTACCTCGTTGTCTGTCTATGGTACCTGGATACATGTGCTTAAATACTTTTAAATACCATCTAATACATGAACCCTCGAAGCAACGCGACCGAAGAGAGAGCGACACTCACCCGACGAAAATTACTCCTGGCGGCCGGTGCCGCCGGCGCGGTCGGGCTGGCCGGCTGTAGCAGCGTCACGGATCAGAGCTACACCGCCAGCGGCGTGCAGATGGGCGATACGATGTCCGGACTCGGGTTCGAAGAAGGCGAGGGCAAGACGTTCACGAACAAGGAAGAGCGGGAGGTTGGCCCTCTCTCGGGCTCCGTGACCGCTGAAAGCAAACTCACCGTGTTCGCCAACGAGGAGTCGACGCCCGACCCCACCGAAGAAGAGCGTTGGGAAGACAGCGACTCGGTGCTGGCCGAGTGGTCGGATAACAAGCCGGTTCGGCGGTTCGTGGCTCGGACGTCATCGACGGGGACGGTATCACGCCCGCCGAGGGCGACCAGTTCGACCTGATGCCAGCCGCGTCCACGATGGTGCTGGTCCCCGACACCGAGGGCGAACCGGACAGCCTTCTCTCGGCGACCCCGATGGCCGACATCGACTTCGGCGACAGGGTGACCGACGGCGAGGTCAGGTTTGACCCACCGATCCCGTACGCCGAGAGCGAGTCGTTCGCGCCGGCTGGACTCGCGTTCGTCTCGGAGGAAGGGCAATGAGCCACGGTGTTGGCCCGCTGTTCCTGACTGCTCCAAAGTCTAAAAACGTAGTGTCCCCCCTCGACACCACACGCGGAGAGCGTCCCGATTCCCCCAATCTGGGCCTGGGCCTTGGTAACAAGACCAATGGCGACACCACAGTCGGGTCGACGACCATCGACGTTATCGAAACTATCCCGAACCTGCCAAATCTATCCAAAATATACTGGAACCACCTCGACACCGACTGGGCCGCGGACACCCAGATGACGGTGGCGGTGTTCACCACACCGGCGGCGTCGGTCGGTGGGCAGTCGCTGAACCCGCTCGACGAGGTCGACGAGGAACAGTTCGTCACCGCCGATGGTGGCAAGTACCTCGAAGAGTCGGGCGTCCGTGAGGCCGCCGGGCTCGGCAAGAACCTCTCGTGGACGGTGCCGCCGGCCGAGGTCGCCTCGCGGTCGGTGACGTTCCTCGGGAACCAGACGACCATGCGGACCTACGTCGGCTCCGCGAAGACCGCCGATTCCGCGATTCCACGGACACTGCTGATCAACTTCGCGAAAACCAAGACCGGCGACGACATCGCGTTCGGCGTCACCGTCCAGCACCGCGCCATGTACGGCCTCAGTGGGGATACCGCCAGTGCGCCGACCGACGCGATACTGTCGGCGATGTCGGTGCCGGACCTCGTCGGGACCGAGGCGAACACTAGCCTCAGCGTCACCGCAGGCGCCGACATCACCCTCATCCTCGAAGACGGTGTCGCTGCTAGCGCCGACCTCGCGGCACAGGCAATCGGGGACCTTTCGCTGGCGTAGGCCACCTGTCGGACCCCATTTTGCCGCCCACGATCGCGTACGAGAGAAATCTCTGTCCGAACGGCGAGCAACCCCGCGAGCCGCAACTATGTATCCGAGCCGATTTGAGCTCGGAAGTTACAGCCCGCGGAGCGTAGCGAGCAGGAATGCCTTCCGGCGTTCAAGGTCGGGGAATCGCCCTTTCTGAATCCGACCGCCGAGCGTAGCGAGCACGGCGCATTCTGTGAATGGGGATCTGACCGCAGTAGCGGGACATCCCATCGAGTTACGGATTCCGAGTTCGGTTCGCCACGGCTGCGTCGGTTGGCCGCATCACCTGCTCAGTTTGGTATCCCCTTCACATGTAGCGGTTTCGTACATCTCTGCGTCATGCAGACAGCAGTCGACGGCTCGACAGCGACAGTCGACCAGTTGGGGATCCTCCTCCAGAACGGGGTCAGCCAGTCGGAGGTGTTCGACATGATCTACGCGGACGCCGTGCTGGCGAGTTCGTTCTGGGTGAACGTCGCCCTCGCGGGCCTCTCGATCCTCCTGTTCGTGTACATGGGCCGGAACGTGGAGGATCCACGCGCACAGCTGATCTTCGTGGCGACCATCGTCGTCCCGGCCGTCTCCCTGTCGAGTTATCTCGGCCTCGCGAGCGGACTCACGGTGAGCGTCGTCGAGATGCCCGGCGGCGCGCTCGCCGGCGAGGAAGTGCTGTCGATGTGGGGTCGATATCTCACCTGGACGCTGTCGACGCCGATGATCCTGCTGGCGCTCGGGTTGCTCGCGGGATCGAATAGCACGAAGATATTCACCGCGATCGTCTTCGACGTCGCGATGTGCGTGACGGGACTGGCGGCCGCGCTCACCACCTCCTCCTACGCGCTGCGGTGGGCCTGGTACGGAGTGAGTTGCACGTTCTTCGCGGTCGTGCTGTACGTCTTGCTCGTCGAGTGGCCCAGGGACGCGACGGAAACGGGTACGGCGGAGATATTCAACACGCTGAAGCTGCTGACGGTGATCCTGTGGTTCGGGTATCCGATCTTCTGGGCGCTCGGTGCCGAAGGGATCGGCGTCCTCGGCGTCGCCGTTACGTCCTGGGCCTACAGTGCGCTCGACGTGGGTGCGAAGTACGTGTTCGCGTACCTGCTGCTCTCGTACGTCGCCGACGAGCCGGCGTCGGTCACCGGGCTCACGAGTATCGCCGGGGGCGAGACGCCGGCCGACGACTGAACGACGGGTACCGGACCCTGACAGCGACTCCCTGGGCCGACCCCGAGGGTGCGGACATCATCCCCCGTTCGCTTCGACCGCGACGGCAACCTCGTTGCGCCGGAGAAACGGGAGCGTCCAGGGAGCGTCGTATCCCATCGAGAACGGGTCGCCCGTGATGGGAATCCGTGCGCGGTCGAGTGTTTCGAGGAGGCGTCGGCGCTGGGCAGCGACGCGGCGGTCGGTTGGCCGCCAGGAGAACCGACGGACAGCGAGCGTTCGCTCCGGAACGGGACGGAGGTCGACGTCCTCGTCGGTCGGCCTCGGTGCGGCGTCGAGGTCGTACTCAGGGGGAAGGTAGAACGCCATTCGGACCTCGTCCCGGTCCCGGTTCGCACCGGCTTCGACGGGCGTCTTCACCGGGACCTCCCGCCTCCGTTCTTCCACCTGGACGGGGCTGGTCATCTCGATCTGAGTTCCCTGCTCCGAAACGGCGACCGGTGCCGTCATCGAGACGGTCGAACCGCCCTCGTTGGCACCGGTGATGTAGCCGAACAGGCGGCCAAACGCGTCGTTCCTGGTGTCAGCCACCGTTTCGGCGACGACGGCGGGCGGGTAGCGCCGGAGTTCGACATCGTCGACGCGGCCGACGACCGCGTACGGAACCGTTTCGGTCGTGAACCGCTGGTAGAGCGTCCAGGTGGCGGCGACAGCGGCGACTCCGCCGGCGACGCCCAGAGCGACGGCTGCTGTTCGATCCATGTGACTAGTTGTCGAGCTGAGAGGAAAACTGTTCTGCCGGGAGGAGAAGCCAGTTCGTCCGCGTCCGTCGTCTGTCGCCCGATATCGACGCTCACGATCGGGCTGCTCCGTCCAGTACCTGCCCTTAGGTGGCCAATAGGCATCCTTCACAGCCGAGAACGGGCGGTCATGGCAGGATCGAAGCCGGGTCGGGAGACGTCACGCAGAGCGAGCACGACGGTCGTGGCTCTGGGCCTCGTCGTCACCGTCCTCGTCGTCGGGGGACTGCTCGCCCTCGGGCACGGACAGCTCGGGGGATCAGACGTCGCTCACACCACGCCGGTGCAGACGACGGAACACGACGGGGCGACAGAAAGCGGCGATGACTCCTCGGGCGGGGGCCAGCGACCGTTCACGCTCGACGTCGAAAAGCTCGACGACTGCGGGAACACCTGTCGTGACGTGACTGTCTCGCTCACGAACAACGGCGGGAATCCACGGGAGAACGTCTCGGTCACGACGAACGTGTACGCGGGTCAGGACAGCGTCTGGCAGGGTGAGGCGTCTGTCGGGACGCTCGCGTCGGACGAGTCGACGAGGCGAACCGAGCACGTAGACGTCGGGTACGTGGGCGGCGCGAAGATCGAGCGGAACGGCGGCACCGTGACCATCGAGACCGTGGTCCGCTGGGACGGAGGGGCAGCGACGTACAGGGAGCAGCGGCAGGTTGCCTGATCAGTGCGCCTCGGCGAATCAAGCTCGCATTCAGCGCGAGCGCGGTAGTTCACCGGAGAACAGTCCGTGTAGTCCCGAGAGCCCGCGCCGTGTCGCTTTCGTCCACCTGAGGCGCAGCTGTCGGTTCGAGTTCGGTTCGGGGCCTGGACGACGGATGCGGTCACGCTCTGGTCGGCGGCGACCGTCAATTTGTGGGAACGGCCAGGGCGATCGAGGGCGTTCGGGCCTGGCCGAGAAACGACAGCCGACGCGTCAGTCGGCGGTTTCCGCGGTCGCTTCGCGACAGTCGACGTGGACGATATCGTCGTTCTCGTCGGGGCCACGGGCCTGGCCGGGGACGATGGGTTCGCCGCAGATCGCACACTCCAGCGCACTGCTCGTGGCGTTCCCCTCCGGACTCGCCGTCGGCTCCGTCTCCAAAACCTCGGACGTCGCCTGATAACCCAGCGCGAGCGCGCCGATGCCCGCGAGGGCGCCCGTGATCCGCTTGCCGCGGCGGAATAGCGCGGCGGCGGCGACAGTCAGGCCGGCGGCGGCGAGCATCCGTGCGAGGCGGTCTCGACCAGTCGCGTCCTCTTCGAGTTCCATACTCGATAGTCGGGCTACAGGGCCTTGTATCCCACCCCGACCGGGACGGCGACGACCGTCGTGAAAACGTTCATCATCGAACATCCGATTTATGTGGGGCGGGCGAGATAGTGTCCACGAGACGAGTTACCTATGGACAAACCACTGCTCGTAACGGATTTCCTGGACCGGGCCCGGCGCCACTATGGCGAGGAGGAGGCCGTCGTCGCGACGACGGGGGAACGGTTCACCTACGACGAGTTCGGCGACCGGGTCGACCGGTTCTCGGCGGTGCTACGCGACCGGGGCATCGAGAAGGGGGACCGGGTGGCCGTGCTCGACCCCAACACCCACTACCACCTCGAGGCCGCCTACGGGTCGATGCAACTCGGGGCGGTCCACACGCCGCTGAACTACCGGTTGACGTCGGAGGACTTCGCGTACATCCTCGAGGACGCCGGCGTGGACGCTATCTACGCCGACCACGCCTACGCCGAGAAGATCGAGGCGATCCGGGAGGACGTCCCGACGTCGACGTTCGTGACGAACGATGCCGACGCCGTCGACGGCGAGTGGGAGGCGTTCGACGAGAGTATCGAGGCCGTCGACCCGGACGTCGAACGGCCCGAGATGGCCGAGGACGACGTCATCACGATCAACTACACATCGGGCACGACCGGTGACCCGAAGGGTGTGATGCGGACCCACCGGACCGAGACGCTCCACGCCTACCTGGTCTCGATCCACCAGGAGATCGCCGACGACGACGTCTACCTGTGGACGCTGCCGATGTTCCACGTCAACGGCTGGGGCCACATCTACGCCATCACCGGAATGGGCGCGACCCACGTCTGTAGCCGCGGGGTCGACGCCGAGTGGATCTTCGACACCGTCGCCGCGGAGGACGTTTCCTACCTCTGTGGCGCGCCGACGGTGCTGAACAGGCTGGTCGAGCACTACGAGAACGAGAATCCCGCGACGACCGGCGCGAACGACGTGCGCATCGCGACGGCCGGCAGCGCGCCGCCCGAGGCGACCATTCGCACGGTCGAAGCGGAGTTCGGCTGGTACCTCAAACACGTCTACGGTGCCACCGAGACCGGGCCGCTCATCACGACCTCCGACGCCCGGCGCCACTTCGACGACGACAGCGCCGACCGGTTCGCGATCAAGAAACGACAGGGCCTGGGCTACCTCGGCACGGACGTCCGCGTCGTCGACGAGGACGGCGAGGACGTCCCGCGGGACGACGCGACAATCGGCGAAGTGGTCGTCCGTGGCAACCAGGTGATGGAGGGGTACTGGAACAAGCCGGAGGCGACCGAAGAGGCGTTCTCCGCCCGTATCGAGGGGTACTACCACACTGGCGACCTCGCCACGGTCGACGAGCACGGGATGATCGCCATCCAGGACCGGAAGAAGGACATCATCATCTCCGGCGGCGAGAACATCTCGTCGATCGAACTGGAGGACGCGCTGTTCGACCACGAGGCCGTCTCCGACGTCGCTGTCGTCCCCGCCCCGAGCGACGAGTGGGGCGAGACGCCCCAGGCGTTCGTCGTCCCCACGGAGGACGTCGACGACCCGGACGCCCTCGAAGCGGACCTGGTCGAGTACACGCGCGAGGCACTCGCGAGCTACAAGGCGGTCAGGAGCGTCACGTTCGTCGAGGCGCTCCCGACGACGGCGACGGGCAAGGTTCAGAAGTACGAACTCCGCGCCGAGCTGTGGGAGGACGAGGACCGAATGGTCGGCGAGGGATAGCGGGTTTCGCCGGTGGAGCGCGGTTACTTCTCGCCGTCGAACCGTGGGCCGTGTTCGAACTGCCTCGCACGAAGGGTACCGACGTGGGGAGTGAGGCGTGCCGTCGATTCACAAGGCGACACCCCGTGCCGTTCGATCGGGTGTGTATGGCGTGACAGGTACTCGGCGAACATTCAGGACTCGTCGAAGTCGTGGATCAGTTCGATGTCGAGCGCTGCCCTGCGCACAGCCTCGACGTCGTCGTCCTCCGCGGCAGCGACGGCCTCGCGGATCGATGGCGATTCGAGCAGTGGGTGGTCCCCCGTCACGTACTCCCTCTCGAGCTGATAGAGCGCCGAGAGCGTCCGTTCGCGCGTCGAAGCGTCGTCGCTCTCGAGAAGCGAGCTCAGTTTCCGGGCCATGTCCGCAGTGTTCGACCGGCCGACCACGTCGAGGACGTCGACGAGGTGATGCTTGTACGCCGTGTCAGGGTCGTGATAGGTGTCGTCCCCGGCGACGTGGACGACCTCGTCGAACAGCGATTCGACGGCGTCGGTCGTCGCTCGCGTGATCCGGGCGACGGTGTAGGCGACGTCACGGCGGACCGCGATCCGGTCGAAGTTCCGCGTCCGCTCGTCGTAGGGCTGGGACCCGGTCGGGTCGTCGGCCTCTGCCTCGATCCGTTCTCGCTCCCCGTCGACGTCGTCGAGGAGCGGGAGCAACGACGAGAGGAGGTCCGGCACGTCCGGGGCGTCCATGACTGCCAGCCGGAGTTCGTTGGCGTGGCTGGCGCGGTCTTCCCAGTCCTCGGCCGCGAGGAGGGCAGACGCGAGCGCTTCGACGGAGGAGAGGTCCGTCGAATCGGTCGCAACCACGCCGTCGACGTCGACGTCGTTCGCTGCCAGGAGATCCGCGACGTCGTCGGTGACCGCTCGCCACGGGCCGTGGTTCTGGACGGCGTAGAGGACGTACTGCCCGCGGGACATGTCGAGTTCGTCGAGCGGGAAGTCGTGACTGGACCAGTAGGTCCGCGGCGGCGTTCGAAGGTCGCCTCGCTCGTCCAGTACCGCGAGCGAGACGGTGTCGTCTGTCGCGTACACCGCCGTCCCGTACGCGTTGATACCGAGGAGCGTCCCGATGTCACTCCGGGCGGGGTACGCCGAGAGTTGCCGTCCGTATTTATCCGTCGACACGGTCTACCCGCCAGTTGACCGCGGGCGCTGGTGAGTGTTTCGACGCGGCCGAGTGCATTTTCCGTGTTCGGACTATGAGACGTGTATGGATGACGCAGCAGGGCTTCCGGTCGGTGCCGAGGCGCCGGATTTCACGGCGCCACTCGTCTCTCACGACGGCACGACCGAGGAGGTCCGGCTCTCCGACTTGCTGGTCGACCAGGCAGTCCTTCTCGTGTTTTACACCGTCGATTTCAGCCCCGACTGCATCGACGAGTGGTGCTCGTTCCGGGACTTCGACTGGTTCTCCGAGACGGACTCGGTTCGCGTCGTCGGCATCAGCAAGTCCGGAACGTATCTCCACGAGAAGTTCATCGACTTTCTCGACGTCGATTTTCCGCTGTTCTCGGACGAAGACCTCGACGTCGCCGAACAGTACGGCGTGAAATACCGGTCGTTCAAGCTGTTCCCGCGGGCCCGGCGGTCCTGCTTCCTCGTCGACCAGGACGGAACCATCCGGTACCGGTGGCTGGCGGAGCACTGGCTGGACCCGACACGGGACGTCCCACCGATAGAAGACGTTCACGACGCTATCGTCCGGGAAATCGACGAGTGACCGCGCCGGGCCACGCCACGTTCCGTCGTTCGACACCAGCACTCGACGGAGCGCGTGCCACGGCCCGTATTTACGGCTGGGACGGCTAGTTGCAGCCGCAATGGCAACACTGTCGAGCGACGACGAAGGGAAGTTCCTCGTCGACGCCGAGGACGAACAGATCGGCATCGTCACCGAAGTCGACACAGCGGCGAACGTCGCCTACGTCGACCCCGACCCAGGCATCGGCGAGGCGTGGCTCCAGGGCTTCGGGTACGGCGACGCCGACGAGGACGACATCCGCGTTCCCTTCGAGGCCGTTAGTACCGTCACCGACGAGGAGATACGCGTCCCGCGAGACCTGTAGCGGGCGGGCGCACCCCGGCGTCACGAAGGGCACTCTCGGACGGCAGTTCCGTCGAGGGCGACGCCACCGTCACCGATCCGCCCGTCGCCAGTCTGCCTGGCGTCCGTCCATTGCCAGGACCCGCCGCCGGAACGCGAAACCCTCAAACGGGGGCTGGTGATATGAGCGGCCACATGCAAGCAGGCGTCATCGGGGTCGTCGACGGATCGTTCGACAGGGTCGGCTCGTTCGCGGAGACGGTCGAGGAGGGTGGCCAGGAACTGCGTCGCGCGCTCGACGTCGAGCGCGTCTTCTCGCTCCCCTCCGGTGACACGGCCTTCGCGGGCCGGGCGGCCCGGGAGTACCGCCGCGAACGCGAATCGGCCCGCATCGCCGACGACGGGGTCAGCGTCGTCGCCGAACCGCAGACGACGACCCGGCACACGAATTTCGTCGGTGTCCCCGGCGAGTTCGTCGTCGTCGGGTCGAGCACGGGCCGGTTCGCCTTCGACCTCATCGGCCGTGACACGAACACGGCCATCGACCGGGGCGAACTCGACCTGGACGCCTTCTTCGAGCGCCACGGTGACGCCGCACCGTGGAAGGCCGGGTTCTCCGGGACGGGCGACGACGACGTCAGCGGCGTCCTCCACGGCACGGACCTCCGGGAGAGCCACGACCTCGAGGACCTCCTCGACGGGGCGAGCCTGAACCAGCTCGGACTGACCTACACCGACGACGGCGACGAGGTCAAGGTCACGGCCGCCCGGAGCGGTTACGTCGAACTGTACCAGCCCCGAGAGATGAGCGCCGAGGAGTATCTCGCCTACCTCCAGCGGGAGATACTCCCACACCTCTCCTGAGCGCGCGCGAGCGTTTCGCCGTCGAAGGGCGTCGCGAGCGCTCGCCGGCCAGGGAACGCCGATTCCGGCGCTCTGTCCGCTCACCGACCCGATACACCGGATTCAGCCGTCGGAGAGCTGCCCCGGTGACGGTAAACCGTTCGTCCTGTATTACACATTCTGGAGACGTTATACGAGTCGCCGAAATCGCGAGATGGTGCCGGATCTATCCGTTTACAGTCAGTACTGGTGTCATGTTTACAGAATAAGACTAATAACCGAGTGACGGGATAGGCGCAGTGCTAGAGAGACAAGTGCGCGGAGAAGGACGCCTGGTAGGACATGCTGTCCTTCTCCCCCGGAGTCAATAAGCGTTGCCCAGCGAGAGTGGCGACGCGACTCCGGGCGGTGTCTCGCGTGCCGGCGTCGACGCGAACACTCCGACAGATGAGCACGCCCATGGACAACTCACACACCGACCGTGGTATCGACGTCGTCATCGACGCCTCCGCGTCCGACGACGACGAGTTCGGGACGCTGGTCCTGACTACCATCGCGGACGAGCTCGGGACCGACCCGGCCTCGCTGCCGCCGTTACGAGACAGTATCGACCCCGACGTCCTGAACAGCTTCTTCCAGTCAGGCGGCGAGTCCGCGAAGGCGCTGTCCTTCGAGTACCTCTGCTACGACGTCGTCGTCACGGACGACGGCGTCATCGAGTTACGCTCCCGAGCGTAACGACTTCGTTCTGTCGCCGCTAGCACGTCACATCGCTGCTCCTCCAGCGCTTCTCACCGACGCGCTCTCAGCGCTGCTCACCGACGCCTACTGGCCAGTGCGCTCCTCGCCCCTCGCCGCCGGACGGCATCGCCCCGGCGACCGACCGGAAGCGTTCGCCTCGAAACGGCGACTTACCCTGATGTTACTCACCATAACAAAACCGCCGTGAGGGCATTATCCGGACAGCCATGCCAGCAGACCAGCGGTCAGACGACTCGCGGTCGCCGTCGCGCCGGTCGACCCTCCAGGCGCTCGGCACGCTCCTCGCGGCCGGCGGCGTGACGGGCGCCGTCACCGCCCAGGAGGACGGCGGATCGTACCGGATCAGCCAGGCCGACCAGACGCTCGCCGTGGAACCCCTGTCCGGCGACCATCCGGTCGAGGAACTGTACAGCTACCGGCTGCCGGACCAGTACGAAGGCGTGGGCGTCCACGACGTCGCGGGCGGCCCGTACTACGAGTCCGCCGGCACCCGGAACCTCCAGCGGGAGTCCACGACGACCACGTTCCTCTACGACGGGCCCAACGGTCTGAGCCTCGTCACCGTCCACGGCAAGGCCACGAACGAGGCCGGCGGCGGGTCGGTGACCTGGGACGTCGCCGTCGACGCGGCGAACGCCGACTGGCTGGTCCGGGACGACCAGTACTGGGACCGCGAGACCGGCGAGCGCGCGTCCTCGAACTTCGACAACTGGGACGTCGACGGCGACCGGCACCGGATCGACTGGACGTGGTCCGGCGAGGCGACCGACGGCGGCGTCCTGGGCTACCTCGACGACGCGAGTGCCCTCGTGATCGATCCCTCGTACAACGAGCAGGCGACGCTCTACGACGAGCACTACGCCGGCGACGTCACCGACTGGCAGTTCCTCAGCGGCACCGTCGACGACCTGGACCGGTTCGCGCTCGCCCTCGACGAACCCCTCGGGGTCGCCGGCCCGGACGGTGACCTCTCCGCCGTCAGCGTCGACGACGAGCGAGAGGACGACGGCGACGCGACGCCAGAGACGGAATCCACGACGACCGACACCGAGACTGACTCGGAAGAGACTGAGAAGACGGAAGAGACCGAGGAGACGGAAGAGACCGAGGAGACGGAAGAACCGGAGGAAACCAAGGAACACGACGACGATGACGAGCGCGACGACGATGACGATGACGAGGAAGCGGAAGAGCTTCTCGAGGAGAAACGCGAGCAGATCCAGGCGTTACGTGAGGAGATACAGGAGCGCCAGGAGGCGATCGCCGACGCGGCCGGCGAGGGGCCAGCGGAACTCCGAGAGGAGATTGCGGAACTCCGCGAGCGGATCGAAGAGATACGCGAGGAACTCGAAGCCGACCGCGGGAGTTTCTTCGAGCGCGACGACCGGCCAGGCCTGGGCCTCGGTCGCGGCAACGGCAACGGTGCCGGCAGGGACGAGAAACGGGGCCCCCCGGAGCACGCGGAGGGGAACGGGCCCGGCGGCAACGGGAACGGACGAGGAACGGGCAGATAGGGACATTCGCCCCTCTCAGGCGACGTCGAGTGGTCCGTCGGCGCGGTAGACCAGGCGCATGGGATATCCCTCGGCGTCGGTCGGCGGGTCCGGCGGGAGAGAGTAGACGTCGCCGCTGCCCGGCCAGGCCGAGTACGCGAGCGCCATCGCGTCGAGGACGTCTCGCACGGCGACGTCGTGGCCGGCGACCGCCTCGGCGGCGGCCTGGACGGCCGGCGGCGCGTCCCGGTCGAGCGACGCGAGCGTGCGCATCCGTTCCGCGTAGCCCCCCGCAGTAGCCGGGTCGCGTTCCAGCGGCGCGCCGGCGATGGCACGGCAGCACAGCTCCGGATTGGATTCGGCGAGGACGTCGGGGGCGCGCGGAAACTCCGTCAACAGTTCCCGAAGTACCGCGATCTCGTCGCTCATCGCGAAAGCCTGCTCGGAGAGGGCCTCGCCCGTCTGGCGCTCGTGGACACTGCTGGCGACGCCGTGGCGGCGCTTGCGGACCGCGTCGGGGACCGGCGGCGAGACGACGGCCGAGGCCAGCGGGCCCAGCGCGCGTCGAGCGAGCCGGTCGCACTCCCGGTCTCCGTCGTCGGGGAGGCCGACTGGGACGTCGACGAGCAGCCGGTCGGCGGCCTCCTGGTACCGGAGCCAGCAGTCGCCGACGCCATCGAAGACGTCGGCGTGGTCGAAGCCGTCGGCGTCGAAGGCCACCGCGAGCCACACGTCGCCGCAGTAGTGAGCGCCTACCCACGCCGCGTCGTCGGTCATCGTGTCGATGTGGCAGCCACCGACCAAAAACCTACGGCCCCCGACCGATCGCCGAACGAGGCCGGTCGATCGCCCGACGGGACCGACCAATCCAGGGGCGAATCGGCGGGGAACGGGGCTGTATACCGGTGAATCGAGGCCGTAGTGACCACCTACCCCCGTGGTACCGCCTCTCTCGGAAAGGTTATCCGTGATGCCCTCTTCAGTTAATTCGCAATGGCAGAAGGCAAGGTTGACTTCTTCAACGACACAGGCGGTTACGGTTTCATCGATACTGAGGACGCGGACGACGACGTTTTCTTCCACATGGAAGACGTGGGCGGCCCGGATCTCGAGGAAGGGACGGAAGTCGAGTTCGACATCGAGCAGGCGGACAAGGGTCCGCGTGCCACGAACCTGACTCGACTGTAAGTCGGTGATTTCCGCAGGCGTATCGGCATAGACTGATTTTCGGATTTTTCTGACCTGCCCGAGCAGAGGCTACGTCGGACTTTGGCAGCGGTGCTGAGTCGTTCCCGCGTGAGCGGTAGAACTACTGTGTTTCTCAATTTGCACCCAAACTATTGACGACGTCACCAACAACAAAGGAAAGCCCCCGAGCGGTCGGCCCCTTTCAATCCCACCCAAGTCGGCTGACTAATCGGGAGAAGCGGGTGGGAATGAAAGGGGCGGCGTGCTGCGGGAACCCCGGCGATGCAAGCACGCGAACGGAGTGAGCGCGCGCAGCAAGCCGCGGGACCGCAGCACGTCGGGGCTTTCCTTTCTCGTTGGCTGTATCGGTGGCTCTCTCAGTACCGAGTGAGCAACAAAGTAGTTCAATTCCGCAGACTCACCTGGAGAAGACGCCACCCAGATCAGTTACTCCGCGGACGGCTCGTAGCGCTCCGCCGAAATCCCATCTCTCGCCGCCTCGTACTGGAAGAGCACGCAGCCGGCGAGCACCAGCAGCGCCCCGATCAACGGCGGCTGTGCGAACCGAAAGGTTTCCCGAGCGATAGCAGCGAGCGCGGTCGCAGTTTCGGCCGGCAGCGGTGCGATGGCGAGCAACCCCTCGACGGCCGGATAGCTGATAACCGCAGATAGCAGGACCGTGCCGGCGACGAACACGCCGCGGACCCGGCCCGGGTCGAGGAGGTACAGCAGCGGGACGAGCGGGTAGTAGAGCAGGGAGAAGTAGAACGGCTCCAGCGGGAGGACGAGCATCGTTCCCAGGAGCGTCGCCAGGAGCGCGACCAGGCTCCCGCGGCGGGTCGACACGTCCCACGACGCGGCGACGACCACCGGACCGAGCAGGACGAGCGCGGCCAGCGTGAGGAGCGTCGGGTCCGTGGCTGGGAACAGCGCGGCGAGCGGGCGGCGAACGGTGACGTACATCACCGACGGATCCAGCCCGCCGGCGAACTCCGCGGTGTGCGATTCGCCGGTGAGCACCTCGGTGAGGTACGTCCGGAACAGCGACGGGCCGAAGGCGAGGACGCCTGCGAGGAGGAGCGTGGTGCCGGTGGCGACCGCGGCTCCGACCGCGCGCCACGAGCGACGACGGAGGAGCCACAGCCCCACGGCGGCGGGGAACAGCTTCACCGTCGCCGCGGCGGCGAAGGCGGCGCCGGCCCGCCACTGACTGCCGCGGTCGAGCAGAATTCCCCCGGCGGCGACGGCGAGCGCCAGCTGGAGGTTCACCTGGCCCATGACGAAGACCGAGATGGAGTGGACCGAGGCGAGGACGAAGCCAGCGACGAGCAGGCGGTCGAGGCGGGCAAGCGTGACACCCGAGCGCTCGACGTACCGCACCAGCAGGATGGCGATAGCACCGGCCGACAGCAGATTCAGCGCGGTCTGGAGGACGTACGCGCCGAGCGCGCTCCCGGTGAGGGCGTGCGGGACGAACGCCAGCACGACGACGGGCTGGTAGACGAACTCGTAGCCCGGGCGACCCTGCGGCGCGGCGAAGTACGGGCTCTCGCCGGCGAGCACTCGCTCCGCGGCGAGGAAGTAGACGTCCGTCGCCAGCCCGACCTGGGCGGGGCGCAACAGCGGGACGGCGACGAGGTAGGCCAGCCCGAAGAGCACGCCCGCGGCGAGCGCGGCGCGGACGGGTCGGCGGTTAGGGCTCGTTGACATCGATTCGTTGTCGTCCCGTCGGTGTCCGGCTACGTCAGCCTAGCGGACGAGGATGTGCGGGAGAATCAATCCGTTAGCTATCGGACCAGCGCCAGATCGTTTCGGTCTCCTGTATGTCGGCGGACGCGGGGTCCCAAACGAGACGGAGCGTGGCATCGCTCAAGTCGAGGTGTTCGTCGGAGTCGAACGGGGCGTGGTCTACCGTCGTCTGGTCTATCGTCATCGTCGCGCCGGCCGTGGTCTCCGAACCGATCTGATCCTGGATCAGATTCCCGTCGAGTTCGGTCGGCGATTCAGAACCCGAATCGTCGACCGCCACGGCGCCCTGCAGGACGAAGTAGACGTTCTGCTCCTCCAGTGTGTCGCCGCCCTCGAACACCAGTTCCAGGGCCTGCCCGTCGCCGTCGGTCGTCCGGTCGTACGTCGCGGTGATAGCGGGCTGGGGTGCCACTGCCTTCGTCTCATCGGCCATCCCGAAGACGACGTAGCCCGCCGTCGCCGCGAGTATCACGGTTATCGCGACGAGCAGTACGACACTGATGACCGGGCTGACTCCCCGGTTTTCCCGACGAAGGCGTCCTCGCACCATCTGATTGCACAGTCCTTGTCCCGTCGGTGCATAAAGGCTGACCGAGAATCGATCCGTGACCGTGTGCGGCGTGCTATCAGGCCAGCGGCAGCAGGTCTTCCGGCGGGCCGCCGGGGAGTTCGTTGCGGTCGTGGGGCGCGGTGAACTCGGGGTCAGGGCCCATCGCGACGATGCACTTGGGGCTGACGTCGGGATGGGTGGTGTAGTAGTGTTCTTTGATGTGGTCCATGTCGACGGTGTCGGCGACGCCCTGGGTCTGGTAGAGGTCCCTGAGGTACGGCCAGAGGTTGTCGTACTCGCGAACGAACTGGTGGTTGCACATGAAGTGCGTGTGGTAGACCTCGTCGAAGCGGACCAGCGTGGTGAACATCGCGATATCGGCCTCAGTCAGGCGGTCGCCGGCGAGGTAGCGCTGGTCTTCGAGCACGTCGTCCCAGTGGTCGAGCGCGTCGAACAGTTCGTGGACCGCCTCGTCGTAGGCCGTCTGGGAGTTCGCGAAGCCGGTGCGGTAGACGCCGTTGTTGATCGGCTGGTAGATCTCCTCGATGATGCGGTCGACGTCGTCCTGGTACCCTTCGGGATACAGATCGACGTCCCGGGTAGCGACGTTCTCGAACGCGGTGTCGAGCATCCGCATGATCTCCTCGGACTCGTTGTTGACGATGGTTTCTTCGGACGTGTCCCAGAGGACCGGGACGGTGAC
>Ga0075106_1000681_pt1 | contig 16971 bp, 19 predicted proteins | sample AntDeeMetag02WF4_FD_69796 | JGI IMG/M metagenome (GOLD analysis project Ga0075106, IMG submission 69796) | Saline lake microbial communities from Deep Lake, Antarctica - Antarctic Deep Lake Metagenome 02WF4 | ecosystem: Environmental > Aquatic > Non-marine Saline and Alkaline > Saline | place... | reverse complement strand
GAGGGTATCGTTCCACCGGGAGACCTGATAGGACGCCCCCAGTTTCGGGTGCGCGAGCGGGTCGTCGGGGTCGGCCTGGTAGGCTTCCCGCGCGTAGTAGTGCTTGATCTCTTTCGGGAGATCGTGCGCGGGCCAGGCTTCGCCGACGCGGTGCGCGTCGAGCGTGACCGTGTGGTAGTAGCCGGGGAGCGTGTTGCCGTGGCCGTCGGTGTCGTTCTGCACGAGCTTCCGGTAGCCGTCCCGGTCGGACTCGAGGACGTGCGCGAGGCCGACGAGCGGGCCATCGCGGGCGTGTACCGGGCCGCTGGAATCCTTGTGGAGGCGGACGTAGCGCTCGGCGTCCTGAATGTTCGAATAGGGGTGGACGTCGTCGAAGTAGTAGCTGTTGACGTCGACGGCGTCGGCGGCCAGCTGGAGGAGAACGAGGTAGCGCTCGAACTCGATGTTCGCGCCCTGGACGCGGACGTTCACGCCCTCGTGGAAGCCGTCGGGAACGGGTATCTCGACGCGTTCGCCGTTCGCCTTCTCGCCCTGCATCCCGTGCCAGCGCGGAGTGACGTGGGCGACGAACTGTTGCTGGCCGACGGTATCCTCCTTGCCGCAGCGAGAGACCTTCAGGCGCATCTCTTTGATCTCCTCGATCGCGAAGCACGTCCCCTGGGGCGTCTTCTCGCCCGGGTCGACGATGTTCGAATCTTGGTAGGAGAGGCGGGCGAGCCACTTCTCGCCGTCGTGTTCGAAGCGCCCGGTCTTGCTCCCACCGCCGGCTTTGCGCTGACTGTCGAGGGCGAAGAACGGGTCGAGGCCGTCCTCGTTGAACAGCAGGTTGGCGTCGAACTCGTGGGGGGCGGTTCGAATCCGCTTCACGGCCGCCACCCCGCGGCTCGGACGGCCTCTCGGATTGCTTGCTTCGCTGACGGCGCGTAGATCGCGGTCCGGATGATGCCGTCGCGGACGGGGAAGACGAGGCGGTTCGTCGGGTCGTAGCGCGCGGCCTCACCGTCGAGCCACCCGTCGCCGCTGATGGGGTGGGCTTGCCGCCAGGCGGCCTCGATGGTGGGAGTGATGTGGAGCGAGTCGGCGCGGTGGAGGAATCGCTCTCGGGCGTGCTCGGAGACGCTGACGGACAGCGGCCGCGGCTCGTCGAGCATCAGGCGTCACCCCGCCAGTAGTCGGCGCGGTCGAGCACGGGGTCGGCGTCGAGGTTCTGGAGTTCCCGACCGGTGAGGAAGGCCACCGCGTAGTCCGAGCGCAGGTTTCCACAGTCGTATCCATCACGACTGTCACTCGCCACTGAGACCACCCCCGTCGGCGTAGGCCGCGAGGCTCGTTTCCTCGTCCTCGAGGAGATCGAGGCGTTCGGGCTCGTCAATAGTGACGCCAACGCGCTTCTGCGCCATCGCGACGTAGTCCGGGTTCAGGTCGATACCGACGAACCGGCGGCCGAACTGCTTCGCGACGAGTGCGGTGGTGCCGGCGCCCGCGAACGGATCGAGCACGATGCCCGGCTCCGTGTAGCCACCAACGGTCGGGCAGTGACAGGCTTGCTGCCAGCCGTCAGTCTCGTGGGCGGTCATCGTGAACTCGCGGAAGTAGCCGCCGAGGACGTCCTTCGCCTCCTCGGCGAGTGCCTCGACGTCCGCGGTGTTTCGGCCGGCACCGGTCTGCTCTTTCCCGGCAGCCGCGTCCGAGAACCCCTTTGCGCGAACTGCTTGCAGGTGCTCCTCAGTTAGGTCCGAGTTCTCATAGCGCTCGAGGGCGCGCTGGAGCTGCTCGCGCTCTACGCTATCGGGGTCGCGTTCCCAAACCGGCACGTCCTCGACGATTCGCTCGTAGGGCGTCCCGCACTCCGCGCAGACCCTCGGCGGACAAGTCGACTTGATGGGGGTCTCGCAGAGTTCAGGCGGATAGACCGCGAAGTGCGCCTCGGGGAACGCCTTCACGGAGATTTCGAGGATGTCGCCGGGATTCTTCCCGTTCGGGTGGAGTGCGTCCTCCGGCTCAGTGCCGATGTACTCGTCGTTCTCTTCGCCTGGGTAAGCGTCGGCGTTGGTCCCGGAATCGTTGAAGTCGTGGCGCTCGCGGCGCCGGAGAGATGATTCCTTGTGTGGCTCTCGAATCGAATCGAGGTCGAACCAGTAGTCGGGCTCGGGCGTGAGGTGGAAGAGGAACTCCTTGTGCTCGTGGAGCCGATCCTTCACGGGATGGGGCATCGGGTTCGGCTTCGCCCACACCGCATCCGAGCGGACGAGCCACCCCTGGTCCTCGAGGGCGATGGCGACGCGATGCGGGACGAGCATCTTCGACTTCCGACGCAGTGACGCGTCCTGCTCGGGCAGATCGCCCGAATCGGGCGTATACGCCTCTTTCTGCGCGGTATCCTCAGAGTCCCACTGGCCGCGGTTGCTCCCGGCGAACGAGTCGCCGAGGTTCAGCCACCAACTCCCGTCGTCTCGAAGGACGCGTCGGAGTTCGCTCGCGACGTCGAGGAGCTGCTGGATGTACTCATCGAGAGACTCCTCCAGGCCGATCTGGCCGTCCACGCCGTAGTCCCGCAGGCCGAAGTACGGGGGCGACGTGACTACGCAGTGCACCGAGGACTCCGGCATCTCCTGGAGCGTGTCGACAGCGTCGCCCTGGTGGATGTCGTGCGTCCACTGGGAGATTGATTGGTCGGACTCCGCAGGCTGGCCACCGTCAGCGACGAGCTGGGGAGAGAGGCCGAAATCCTCGGGCGTGTGATCGTCGAGGAAGTGCTTCCAGCGGGGCTCGTGGGAGCTGAACTCGTGCGTGCAGTTCTGTGCGGGGCACGCGGTGAGCGTGACGCGGACGAGGCCCTGGCCTGCGTAGGCGGTGCGCTCGAGCGTCACGCCGACCACCTCGATCCCAGGGTGTTGGCGCGGAAGACTCGCAGACGGCGAGGGGCCGCGTCACGTGACGGGATGGGATGAGATTTTGAGGGGCGTTTTCGGAATCCGGATTCTGCCGTTTTGCCGGATGGACGCGCCGCTACTGCCCGTCTGAGATTAGCCCCGAATCGGGGGAGAACTGTATGGGCGCTGCAGGATTTGAACCCGCGACAGCCTGGTCCGAAGCCAGGTACTCTGTCCAAGCTGAGCTAAGCGCCCGACAGCAGTTTGTAGACGGAGGGCAGTTTTAAACCTCGTGATTCGGACCCGTCACCGCCTGGCCACGAGCAGTGCGGCGACGGCCGCCGCGGCGACGGAGGGGAGGAGTCCGAACCCAGGGACGTCCCCGGACGAGCTACCGTCCCCGGGTGGCCGCGTCGTCTCGGTTCCGGAGTCGGCGGTGACGACCAGCGGGAGGCGCATTCCCTTCTGTTCGTGCTGGGGGAGCGAGCAGTGACCGGCGTACTCGCCGCCCGCCGCGGGGGTGACGAAGGCGGCGGTGACGCTGCCCGCGTCGGCGACCTCGATGGTGAACATCCCCATCGGGTAGGTGCTGGTGGGGAGGTCGTGGACCATCCACTGGTGGCGGACGTCGTCGTGGTTGACGACGGTGACGACGAGGCGCGTGCACGGCGGCGCGGTGATGCGGTCGAGGTCGTAGCCGAACGCTTCGCCGGCGTCGGCGTACTGGCGGCCCGCCTCGATGGTGACGCGGCGCTCGCCGCGAATGGTCTCGCAGGCGCCGGGGGCGGTGTCGCTGTTCGCGTTGACGACGCTGCCGTTCTCGACGAGCGTGGTCTCCAGCGTGGCGTCGCCGTCCGGTGTCGGGTGGTGGGCGTACCTACCACCGTCTCCGGTGCTCGCGGCCGTCGCGGGGGGGAGTGCGCTCGCGACGAGGGAGCCGCTGACGACGAGCGCGGCGACGGCAGCGACGGTGAGCGCGCGCCGGGTCATCCCGACCACCGTCCGAGGACGACGCCGAGTGCGACGAGGAGGCCGCCCGCCAGCAGTCCGCCGAGCAGGAGGACGGCGTCGGGCAGGCCGCCCGACTGGGCTGGTGGGTTCGCCGGGTCGGTCGGCGCAGTCGTCGTGGTCCTGGTGTCGTTCGGGTGGAGGTTGCCGGGAGGTTCGCCGAAGCGTTCGGCGTCGAGGTGTTGCCAGACCGGCACCTCGCCGTCGTAGAACGCGGCGTCGAAGTACCGCGAGAGGTTCCCGTTCGTCTCCGGGATGCCGTCGGGGCCGAGGTAGGCGTCGTACGCGATGGTGGTGATGGTACCACCCGGGCCGATGCCGTCGTTCGTGACGGCCGGTTCGCGGTGGTCGTGTGCGAACCAGACGCCCGACCCGAAGGAGTTGCGGCCGTCGGTGGTCGTGTTGAGCACGAGGTCCGCGCGCTGGGCCGCGGTCAGGCCGACGACGTCGCGGGTGCGCTGCTGGTCCTCGGGGACGCGCACGCCGTCGAGGGCGGCGATATCGAACTTGTGGCCGTGCGTGTGCAGCGAGAGTGTGCGGCTCCCGGCGTTCAGCACGCGGAGGCGGTAGGAGGCGTTCTCCTCGACGGCGACGACGGACTCGCGGAGCGTGTACGGGAACGACCGGCCATTCAGGAGGAAGTAGTCCATCGTGGCCTCCGTCGAGTCGTACTCGCGGTTGGTCGCCTTCGCGATCTTCCGGACGTCGTCGTAGCGCTTCGGTATCTCGTGGAGTTCCCTGTCGACGCCCTGGTACTGGAGGTCGTACACCGCGTCGTGTTGCTCGGCCATCGCCGCGCCGGGGTGGCGGACCTTCCCGCCACCGATATTGAACGTCTGGACGTGGTTGTCCGAGCGGTTCTCGGTGACGACGAACATCCCCGAGAGCCCCATCCTGACGTGGACGGACGGGACGACGTGGCAGTGGTAGAAGTTCGTCCCGGGGCGCTCGGGCGTGAACTCGTAGGTCCGCTCGCTCCCCGGGAGCACCGGGTCCTCGCTCGTCTGGGGGACGCCGTCGTTGCCGCTCCCGTTCACCTCGAAGGGGTGGCTGACGCCGTGGAAGTGGATGGTGTGCGGGACGTAGTGGGTGTTCTCGAGGGTGACCTCCACGCGGTCCCCGGCCTCGACGCGGATGGGCGGACTCGGCATCCGGACGAGTCGGGCGGCCGCCGAGCCGTCGGTGACCATCCCCTGTGTCTTCGGCGCGAACACCCAGAAGGAAGGGGAGATTCCTGGGGCGATATCGCGGGAGAGGGCGGCGTCGTGCTCGTTGATTCCCATCACCTCCAGCGTGACGTGGATCTCGTCGGGGTCGCCGTCGCCGTCGGTGTCGTTGCGCTTGACGACGGCGTCCTCCGAGAGGCCCGAGCGCTTCAGAACGGTGTCCGGGACGTTGTTCGTGCCGAGGACGCTCGCCGCGACGACGTTCGGGTCGTCGGGCCGGCACGCCTGTTCGCCCTGGATGCGGACGCCGGCGAGCAACTGGGGCGCACGCCAGGACGGGTGGTCGAACGAGCAGACCGACTCGTTGGTCTGCTGAGCCGTGTTCGCGGCTGACGAAGCGGTGCCGTTCGAGGAGAGGTCTGCGCCGGACGTAGTGGCCACGTTCGGGTCGCCAGGGCGGGTGTCATCGGCCCCGGCGACACCCACTCCACCGAGGGCCGCAGTCGTGAGGAGTGCGAGGGCGGCGGCGGACGCGAGAAGCGCGCTCCGCGTTCCGGAGGGCATCGTCCCTACGTTGGCGCGGACCGGGAAGTCGGTTTCGCTCGTTCCAGCGTATCGCCTCCTTTATGCCGGGTGGTCGACCAAGGCGAGTCCATGACAGTCGCGGCCACGGCGCGGGGCCTCCTCGAACTCACGCGCCCGACGAACACCGTCGCGGCGGGCGCGCTCACGTTCATCGGCGCGTTCGTCGCCGGCGGCGCGTTCGACCAGCCGATGGCGACGGCGGCCGCCGTCGGCGCGACGTGGTTCGCGACAGCCGCCGGGATGGCGGTCAACGACTACTTCGACCGCGACATCGACCGCATCAACAACCCGGAGCGGGCGATTCCGCGCGGCGCCGTCTCGGCGCGGGGTGCCCTCGCGTTCAGCGCCCTGCTGTTCGTCGGCGCTATCGCGCTCTCCGTCCTGCTGCCGCCGCTCGCGCTCGGCATCGCCGCGGTCAACCTCGCCGGCCTCGTCACCTACACGGAGTACTTCAAGGGGCTTCCGGGAGCGGGTAACGCGCTCGTGGCGTACCTCGTCGGCAGCACGTTCCTGTTCGGCGCCGCCGCGGTCGGCGAACCGCTCGCTGGGGGCGTGTTGGCGGTACTCGCGGCGCTGTCGACGTTCACTCGAGAGGTCATCAAGGACGTCGAGGACCTCGAGGGCGACCGCGAGGAGGGCCTGAACACACTCCCCATCGCCGTTGGCGAGCGCCGGGCGCTCCTGCTCGGCGCGGTGTTGCTCGTCGTCGCCGTCGCCGCCAGTCCGCTGCCGTACCTGCTCGGCACGTTCGGCGTCTGGTATCTCGTCGCCGTCGCGCCCGCGGACGCCGTGATGCTCCTGGCCGCCTACCAGAGCTTCACTGACCCAGAACGGGGCCAGAAGCTGCTGAAGGCGGGGACGTTCGTGGCGGCCGTGGCGTTCGTGGTCGGCCGGGTCGCGCCAGCCTGACCCGGATAATCAAAAGGAATATAAGCGAATCGGCGTATCTTCATGGCAGATGAGCGAGGGGGAGCAACACTCCGGAGTCCGCCACCCCCTGCTGTCCGGAGGCGAGGGGTAGCGACATGTACGAACTTGGTGCGGCCTTCTCAGACGTCGAGGTCGACCCCGGGACGAACGTCCTGATCGAGGGGCCGCCGATGAGCGGCAAGCGCGAGCTGGGTTTCCAGATTCTGGAGACCGGCGCGCGCAACGGGGAAGGCTCCATCTTCGTCACGACGAAGGACAACGCCGACCGCGTCGCCGAGGACTTCGCGGAACTCGCCGGCGACGTCGACCCGACGGTGGGCATCGTCGACTGCGTCACGAAGCAACAGGGGATGGGCAGCACCACCGAGTCCGAACTCGTCCGCTACGCCTCCTCGCCTGTCGACCTCACCGGCATCGGTATCGAGCTCTCCGAGCTGCTGCGCGCGCTCTACCAGAAGCGCGGTCTCACCCGCAACCGCATCCTCCTCCACTCGCTGTCGACGCTGCTGATGTACTCGGACCTCCAGACCGTCTTCCGGTTCCTCCACGTGTTCACGGGCCGGGTCCAGAGCGCCGACGCCCTCGGCGTCTTCATCATCGACTCCTCGGCCCACGACGAGCAGACCGTCAGCCCGCTCAAGCAACTGTTCGACGGCATCGTCACGGTCCGGGAGGACGACGACGGCGACTTCGAGGGGCGCCTGATGGGCGTCGACGGCGGTACGGAGTGGCGCTCCCTGTAGATTTTTCGCCCCACGCTACGTAGCGTCCCACATGCCCGTCGAAACAGACGACGAACTGACCGAGATTCTCGAGTACGACAGCGTCGCCGTCGTCGGCTGTTCGAGCACGCCGGGGAAGGACGCCCACGAGATTCCGGCCTACCTCCGACGCCACGGCTACGACGTGATTCCCGTCAACCCGTTCGCTGACGAGATATTCGGCCGGGAGGCCTACGACTCGCTGACCGACGTCGAGGAGGATGTCGACGTCGTGGACGTCTTCCGCCCGAGCGATGAGGTCGCGGGCATCGTCGACGAGGCCATCGAACGCAGCGACGTCGAGGTAGTGTGGACGCAACTCGGCATCCGCGACGACAAGGCCGCCGAGCGCGCCGAGGACGCGGGGCTACGCGTCGTCCAGGACAAGTGTGCCAAGGTCGAACACCAGCGACTGGTGGTCTGACTCAGCCCTCCCAGGACTCGTAGTCGCCGTAAACGCCCTTCGAGAGGTAGCGCTCGCTAGAGTCCGGGAACACCGTCACGACGCAGTCGTGGGGGAGGTCGAGATCCCCCGCGGCGGCGCGCTCTGCGACGTCGAGGGCAGCGAGGCTGTTCGCGGCGGAACTCGACGCGACGAGCTGCCCCTCCTCGCGGGCGAGCCGTTGCATCTCCGCGTGCGTGTCGCGGTCGGGAATCTGGACCACGTCGTCGACGAACTCCGGGTCGAACAGTTCGTTCGTCGCGGGGTCGTGGGTGCCGATGCCCTCCGTCTTGTACTCGGCGGCCTCGACGTCCCGGCCAACCATCCGTGCGTACAGCGACCCCGAGGGTTCGACGGCCGTGACGTAGAGGTCCGGGACGTCGTCGCGGAGGCAGCGTCCGGTCCCCATCAGGGTGCCGGCGGTGCCACAGCCCGCGACGAGCGCACCGACCTCGCCGTCGAGGGCGTCGTGGATCTCCGGCCCGGTGAGTTCGTAGTGGGCCTCCGCGTTCAGTGGGTTGGAGAACTGCTGTGGGACGACCGCGTCGTCGAGTTCCTCGGCGAGTTCGTGGGCGCGCTGGATGGCGCCGCCCATCCCGTCCTCGGTGGGCGTGTTGATCACCTCGGCTCCCAGCGCGTCCATCAGCGTCTGCTTCTCGACGCTGAAGCGCTCGGGGACGACGAAGACGGCGTCGATGCCGAGCTGTCCGGCGGCGACGGCGAACCCGATGCCGGTGTTGCCCGCGGTGGGCTCGATGACGGTGCCGCCCTCGGGGAGCTCCCCGGAGTCGAGCATCGCCTCGAGCATGTAGAGGCCGATGCGGTCTTTCACGCTCGCCCCGGGGTTGAACGACTCCAGTTTCGCGTACACCGGCACCGCGTCCGGGGCGGCCTGCACCCGCACGAGCGGCGTCTCCCCGACGGTTTCGAGCACCGAGTCCAGCGGCCTCCGGTGGGTGGTCATTGTCGGCGTAATTCTTGCCGGCGTTCTTTAGTCGTTGCCATCCGCGGCGCCGTCGGCCGTTCTTCCCGCGGCCGTCTCCGCTGCACTGTCCCCGCCTTCCGACACCGAAACGTCCGCGGTGACCTCCTCCGCGTCGACCCCCTGCTCCTCGGCGAGCGCCTCGAGGAGCGCCCGCTGCTCGGAGAGTTCCGATTCGAGGGTGGCCACCCGGTCGTTCGTCTCCTCGACGGTGCCGGTGAGTTCGTTGACCTGCTCGCGGAGCTTCTCGAAGCGCTCGTAGAGCTTGTCCGCCAGTTCGGTGACTCGCTGGAGTTTCTTCGCAGTCGAACCGAATCCCATGGGCGGCCCTAGCGCGGCAGACGGGATGACAGTTTCCCTATTCCTCGGGCCAGTTCGCGGCGAGATTCCCGAGGTACGCCGCGTACGCCTCGACGGCGGCGTCCCACGCCTCACCGCCGTCGCGGCACGCCGCCTCCAGGTCTGCGAGTCGGTCGGCGTCGTACTCCGAGACGAGACACATCATCTGGTAGAGCGGGGATTCCACGGGCGGGCAGTCCTCGTCGGCCTCCCTGACGAGTTCCCGCACTCGCTCGGGCGCCATGTCCATCTTGATGCCGGACCCGGGGATTGTCTTCGACATCTTCGGATAGCCGTTCAGTCCCCGGACCATGCGCGTGAACAGGCCCTCGAACGCGGGGTCGAACGGCGACCCGTCCACGAGGTAGTGGTTGTACTCGTAGAGCGCGTGTTCGTCGACGCCGAGGACGAACACCGCGCGCTCGTACCCCTCCGCGAGCGAAGGGTGCATGAAGTCCGCGAGACAGAGCAGGCCGGTGAGATTCCGGCCGAACTCCGTCCCCCCGGAGGCGTCGGCGAGTTCCACCTGGTCGCGCTCGTAGGCCGCCTTCAGTTCCTGCTCCCAGGGCGTCGGGTCGACGTCCATCTCGAAGTCGGGCTCTGTCTCCCAGTACGGCGCCAGACGGAACGCGGTGTGCATCACGTCCTCGGCGTCGTACTGCGTCCGCACCTCCCCCTCGTAGCCGATGCGGTCGAGGAAGGTCTCGTAGTCCGCTGCGAGGTTCCGGACGACGTCTAGGTCGCGGCCGCTGCCCGCGTACTTCTCGTAGTCCGCGACGAGGAACTCCGTGTCGAAGCCGGCCTCGTCGAGGCGCTTCACCGCGAACATCTGCGCCACGGTGCCGACGTGGGGCGTCCCCGTCAGCCCCGCGCTGGCGATGAACTTCGTCTCGTCGCCGGCGTCCCGCAGCGCCTCGACGTCCGTCGTCGCGGAGAACGCGCGGTCCACGACGCCGGCAGGGAGCGACCCGACGTCGACGTCCGGCCGGTCGTAGTCGAACTCCTCGCGGATCGCCGCGTAGTGGTCGGCCAGTTCGGCCATGGGCGGCAGTTCTTGCCACGAGACCAAAGTGTTAATCTGTTACACGTTAGCATCGCGCGTCGTCCAACCCGAAAGGCCCTTATGAGGGTGTGGGTAATGACGAACTGGACTAGGCCGGGCGGTTTGGCCCCGCCCTTGCCCGCGAGATAGTCATCAGCGGGGGCCGAAGACCGGGGGAGTCCCGTAGACCCGTTCGGGCCCCGGGAGCCAACGTGGAAGCCTCGTCCTTCGGGGACGGCGGTCCGCGGCGCGCGCCTGCAAGGGCGTCGTCGTCGCGGTTCGTCGGTGCCACTCCGTCAGGCACGGAAGTGAGCAGCGGAGCACCGAACGTCCGTCGCTCGAAGGGTCGCGGGGTGGAGGAGGCGACCGGGACTACCCGGGTGGGAACACCGGGCGACCCCGATTGTCCGCACTCATACTGCCGTTTTACTGGAGAGGAGCCGCGGGCTCGCGGTCATACCGTTGCGCAGTCGCCAGACGCGAGAACACAGGTCGAGCGAGCCATCGTATCGCTTCCCGGCCATTTTGCGCCAGCTTCTGTCGTTCGCCTCGCTGTCTCGGACCGTGAGCCACCGACCCAAACAATTATATTAGAATGCGCTAATATTAGAATACGCTAAGATGGCAGAGCACCAGTCCACCACCGACGCTGACGAGATGGACCGACCCGAGCCCGGCTGTTGCTCGGTCAGCCACGAGCTCTCCGAGCAGGCGCTCGCAGCCGACGTCGACACGCTGGCGACGCTCGGCAACGACACGCGCTACGAGGCGCTCCGCCTCATCGCCGACGCGGACAACGCGGTCTGCGTCTGTGAAATCGAACCCGCGCTCGGCGTGAGCCAGAGCGCGGTGAGCCAGGCGCTCTCCCGGCTGTTCAGCGCCGGTCTCGTCGACCGACGCAAGGAGGGGCGGTGGCGGTACTACACCGCGACGCCCCGCGCGGACCGCATCCTCGACGTGCTCGACGAGACGAGGGGGCCCGACGATGACTGAGGACACACGAGCCAGCGACGGCGTCGACGCCGCGACACAGCGGACCGCTGTGCGGGAGCGGTACGCCGAGGCCGCGACCGAATCGTCTGGCTGCTGTGGCGACACGGCCGGTGAGCCAGCCGACGACGCCCGCGGCATCGGCTACTCCGACGACGACCTGGCGGCCGTCGAACCGGGCGCGAACCTCGGACTCGGCTGCGGAAACCCCACTGCCATCGCGAGCCTGGAGACCGGCGACAGCGTCCTCGACCTGGGCTCGGGCGGCGGCTTCGACTGCTTCCTCGCGGGCCGGGCGGTCGGCGCCGCGGGCCGCGTCGTCGGCGTCGACATGACCCCCGAGATGGTCGAGCGGGCGCGCGAGAACGCCGAGAAGAACGACGCGGAGAACGTCGAGTTCCGACTCGGCGAGATCGAACACCTCCCAGTCGGGGACGAGACCGTCGACGTCGTCATCTCGAACTGCGTCGTCAACCTCTCGCCGGACAAACCCCAGGTGTTCCGGGAGGCCTTCCGCGTCCTCCGGCCCGGCGGCCGCCTCGCCATCTCCGACCTGGTGCTGACGGCTGACCTCCCGGCGGAGTACCGCACCGACCTCGACACCATCGCTGGTTGCGTCGGCGGCGCGTCGACGATAGCAGCTGTCGAGGCGATGCTCGCGGACGCCGGGTTCGTCGACGTCTCCGTCGAACCAGACGCAGACGGCGAGGTCGACCGGACGTTCGACGCCGACCGCGACCCGCGCGACTACGTCGTCTCCGCGACCATCGAAGCCGAGAAACCAGACGAGTAGCGACGACCGACAGACGAACACCCACCACGCACTCACCCACGATGCACGACTCACCCGACCCACACGAACGGACGAGGTACGACCGACTGACCTGGCAGAAGGTACTCGCGAGCTACGCGATGGCGGCGGCGATACCGGTGTTGCTCTGGGCCGCGAGCGGTCCGGTGGCCGCCGGCGTCGTCGCCGCCACGGCGGCGTTCGTCGCCGTCACCGCGCGACGCGCCCGCAAGCTAGCCCGGTGCGTCCAGCGTTGCAAGGGTCTGGTCCTCGACCTGCCCGGCAACGTCAGTGTCACCGTCGCCTGGGGGCCCACCTGCAACAGTGCCTGATTCGCAGCCCCTGACCGTCCGGGCCGCCAATCCGGCGGAACTGGACCGGGTCGCGGCGCTACTGGCGGCCAGCGACCTCCCGCACGACGGCCTCGAGTCGAGTCCGGGGCAGTTCTTCGTCGGGCGCGCGGACGGCACTGTCGTCGCTGCCGGCGGCGTCGAACTGTACGGCACGGACGCCGTCGTGCGGTCCGTCGTCGTCGCCGAGGCCCACCGATCGGCGGGCTACGGGACGGTGCTGTGCGACGAACTGGAGGCGTTCGCAATCGAGGAGGGGGCGAGCGCGCTCTACCTCCTGACGACGACCGCACCGGAATTCTTCCGGGCGCGGAGCTTCGAGACGACCGACCGGGACGCCGTTCCGCCGCGTGTCCAGGAGTCGACGCTGTTCGCCGAGCACTGTCCACAGTCCGCGACCTGCATGGAGAAGTCAGTGGAGTGACCGGCGGCGGGCCGCGGAGACCCGCGCTACCCGTCTAGCTGTTCGACGCCCGAGGACCCGCCGAGCTGCCCGGCCCCCGTCGACCCGGAGAGTTCGACCTCGCCGTCGAGGGTCCGGATGGGGTACGGGATGTCGATGCCGGCCTCGTCGAAACGCTCCTTGACGCGCTGGACGTACGTGCTGCGGGTCTTCACGAAGTCCGAACGCGAGGGGTTGGCGATCCAGAACCGGCTCTTCAGGCCGACGTAGGAGTCACCGAGTTCGGTCAGGCGGACGGAGACGGGCGGGTCGTCGAGGATGTCGTCGTGGGTCTCCGCCTCCTCGACGATTATCTCGGTGGCCTCGTCGATGTCGTCACCGTAGCCGATGCCGAAGAGGAACTGCTGGCGCAACTGCTCCTTGGCGACTGGGTTCTTGATGACGCCGTCCGTGAGCTGGGAGTTCGGCACCGTCAGCAGTTCGTTGTCGAACGTGCGGACGCGCGTGACGCGGAGACTGATGTCCTCGACGATGCCGGAGTGGTCGTCCCACTCGATCCAGTCGTCGATGCGGAACGGCTCGTCAGCGTAGATGAAGATGCCGGCGACGAAGTTCGAGAGAACGTCCTGCATCGCGAAGCCGATGGCGAGCGTGGCGGCCGCGGCGATGGTGGCCAGGCTGGTCAGGAGGTTGCCGTACCCGGCGAAACTGAACGCCATCGAGATGGCGGCGAAGACGATCGCGAGCGACACGATCTTCTTGAGAGGGCGGCGCGCGTGTGCGTCTAAATCGCGGTTTCGGAGCACGCGGTCGAACAGCGGTCGGACGAACACGCGACCGAGCAGGTAGACCGCGACGAACGACGCGACGAAGTAGACGAGTTGCGTGATTGCCACTGCGTACTGCGGGACGACGTCCTCGACGAACGGCAGTGGGTCCACCGGCATTACTTGTAGACCGCCGTGTTACCGCGGACGTCGACGATTTCGCTGCCGGTCTGCTCGGCGAGCCTGTCGGCCAGGTCCGCCGTCTCCTCGCTCCCGCGGGCCGACCGGAGGAACTTCACCTTCACCACGTCGCGGTCCTGTAGCTGGTCGGCGAGTTCCTCGGTGACGGAGTCGACGCCCGCCTTCCCCACCCAAACGGTGACGTCGGCCTCGTGTGCTTTCTTTGCTAGGTCCTCGGACATTCCTACCCGGTCTTGCGGGGCAGACGCATTGAAAGTTGTTACCTCGGCGTCGTGGCACTCCGCGGCCCGGAGCGCTACTCGTAGGGGTACCTGGACTGGTGGCCGCAGTCGCAGGTGACGACGACGTGGCCCGACTGCGTGCGGACGCGGGCGTTCCGACCGGGGATCAGGTAGGCGTCGCAGGCGTCGCAGGTGAACCGGCGGAACTCACGGGGGAGCGTGAGGCGGTTGCGCTCGGCGAGGCGGCGGGCGAGGCGGACGTACTCGCGGGCGCGCTCGGCGTCGCCCTCCCGGGCGGCCTCCCGGGCGAGCACCCGGAGTCTGTCGATGCGTTCCGCCGCGATTCCCATGTTCGCGCTCGTCGCGTCGCGCACAAGACGGTTCCGGTAGGATTATCGGCCGCGGTCGGTTTGCCTCCGACGATGCGCGCGTTGAACTACCTCGAGTTCGAGGACCACGTCCGCGGCGGGATGGTCACGGCGACCCGCCAGCAGCGGACGGCCCTCGCGACGACGGACGTCGAGGTAGTCGAATCGCCGTGGCGCGCCGGCAACCCAGTGCAGTCCCTCGGTACCGCGTTCGCCGGCGAGGGCTACTTCGCGAAGTACGACGTGGCCCACTGCAACCTCGTGGGGCCGGGAAGCGTCGCTGTCGCCCGGCACGCGAAGCGCAACGACATCCCGCTGGTGCTCCACGCCCACGTCACGAAAGAGGACTTCGCCGAGTCGTTCCGCGGGTCGACGAGAGTCGCCCCGCTGCTCGAACCGTACCTCCGGTGGTTCTACTCGCAGGCAGACCTCGTGCTCTGCCCGAGCGAGTACACGAAGGGCGTCCTCGAGTCCTACCCGGTCGAGGCGCCCATCCGCCCGATGTCCAACGGCGTGGACCTGGAGAGCATGGCTGGCTACGAGCAGTTCCGCGAGGAGACCCGCGAGCGCTTCGACCTGGACGGGATGGTCGTCTACGCCGTCGGCGAGGTGTTCGAGCGGAAGGGACTGACGACGTTCTGCGAACTCGCCCAGGAGACGGCGTACGACTTCGCGTGGTTCGGTCCCTACGACGAGGGGCCCCAGGCTGGGGCGGCCACGAGACGCTGGGTGAACGACCCGCCCGAGAATGTCACGTTCACGGGGTTCATGGAGGACAAGCGCGCGGCGTTCGGCGCGGGCGACGTCTACCTGTTCCCTGCGAAGGTCGAGAACCAGGGCATCGCGGTGCTGGAAGCGATGGCCTGCGGCAAGCCGGTCGTCCTCAGGGACATCGACGTCTTCCGGGAGTTCTACACCGACGGCGAGGACTGTCTGATGTGCTCGACGTTCGAGGAGTTCGAGGAAGCGCTCGAACGCCTCGCCGCGGACCCGGACCTCCGCGAGCGCCTCGGCGAGAACGCCCGGGAGACGGCCGAGGAGCACAGTCTCGAGCGAGTCGGCGACGAACTCGAAACGACCTACCGAGAGCTCGTGGAGGGGTAGCGTGGCGGGCAACCTGCCGAACGTCGCTGCGTTCACGGATTCGTACCTGCCGACGGTCAACGGCGTCACGTACACCGTCTCGACGTGGCGCGACCACTGGCACGCCCGCGGCGGCGAGATGCCGATCGTCTACCCGCGCTCCAGCCACCAGCCAGAGAACGGGGAGTACCCGGTGTCGAGTCTCCCGTTCCCGTTCTACGACGGCTACCGAATCGCGTTCCCCAGGGCGCCGTCGAGCGTCCGGAACGTCGACGTCGTCCACGCGCACACGCCGTTCGGCCTCGGCGTGGCTGCGTGGCGCCTCGCCGCCGACCGCGACGTCCCGCTTGTCACTACCTACCACACGCCGACCGCGGAGTACGCCGAGTACGTAGGCCCGGACGCCGTCACCGGACTCGTGCGACGCGCGAGCGAGCGCTGGGAGAAGTGGTTCCTCGAGCGCGCGGACCTCGTGCTCTGCCCGAGCGAGCGCACCTGCAGCCACGTCCGGGACCTGGGCGTCGACACCCGAATCGAGTCACTCCCGAACGGCGTCGACACCGAGCGCTTCAGGCCGACCGACGGCGACGGCTTCCGCGAGCGCCACGGCCTCCCGGACGGCCCGCTCGTCGGCTACACCGGACGACACGGCTACGAGAAGCGGCTCTCTGACCTGCTCGCGGCCGCCGAGGGCATCGACGCCACGCTCGTCTTCGGCGGCGACGGTCCGGCGCGCGAGGACCTCGAACGCGAAGCCGCCGGACGGGACGTCGACGCCTGCTTCCTGGGCTTCCTCGACCGCGAGGAACTGCCCGCGTTCTACTCCGTGCTCGACGCCTTCGCGTTCCCCAGTCCAGTCGAGACGGAGGGACTGGTCGCCCTGGAGGCAAACGCCTGCGGGACGCCCGTAGCGGGCGTGAACGCCGGCGCGCTCTCTGAAACCGTCGTCGACGGAGAGACCGGGTTCCACTACGAACCGGGCGACGTCGACGGGTTCCGGCGCGCTATTCGGCGCACGCTCGACGAGCGCGACCGCCTCTCGGAGAACTGCCTCGCGCGCCGCGAGGACGTCAGCGTCGAACGCGCCATCGACAAACTCGAGGACCGGTACCGGTCGCTGTGGTGAGTTTCTGCCCAGGCGTCGTTCGTTCTCCTGCCCACGTGGGTGACGAGTAGCTCCGAGGGCACAGCCAGAACGCCCCTGGGATTATAAACGAGAAACCGAAAATCAGCGCGGTACGTTCAGTCTTCCAGCGCGTTCGCGATGCGATCGAGCTTGTTGTTCGTGCGCTCCAGTTCCTTGCGGAGCATCTCCAGTTCGCGCTCGGCCTTCTCGCTGGTGCCGCCGCCGCTCTCCTCGCGGCCGGGGCCGCCCATGCCGCCGGGGCCACCGGGACCGCCGCCGCCACCGCCCATCATGCCGCCCATCATCTGCGCGAACGGGTTGCCGCCACCGCCGCCCATGCCGCCGGGGCCGCCACCGCCACCCATGGCCTCTCCCATGCGCTCGCGGGGGTCGTCGGGGCCGTCGCCCTCCTCGCGCTCCTGGGCTCGCTCCTCCCGGATCTCCTTCACGCGCTCCCGGAAGGACTTCTCCTCGCCCTCGGTCTCCTGGCTGTCCGTCTCCTGGGACTCCGCGGCCGGCTCGTTGTCGGGTTCGTCGTCTGCCA
>Ga0075106_1000674_pt1 | contig 17065 bp, 11 predicted proteins | sample AntDeeMetag02WF4_FD_69796 | JGI IMG/M metagenome (GOLD analysis project Ga0075106, IMG submission 69796) | Saline lake microbial communities from Deep Lake, Antarctica - Antarctic Deep Lake Metagenome 02WF4 | ecosystem: Environmental > Aquatic > Non-marine Saline and Alkaline > Saline | place... | reverse complement strand
AATTGATTTTTTTGGAATTAGATTAACACTTATTGGCAATTCCCCGACTGTATAAGTTTCTTTTCCAAGTTTAAAATTTTCATTGTTGAGTTTCAGACGAATGGGAATATTATCAAACTTCTTATTCCAATTGTTTTTTAAAAGACTCAGTTTAAAAGAGATATTATTTTCATTGGTATTGACAACCTGTTCGCTATTATTGATTCTCAAAATGTAGAATTCAATACCGTGAATGATTTGAATGTGTTTGGTTGGTTCCACCGCATTATGTATGTCTTCATCTATAGCTGCATCAGTTAGTTCTACAAAAAAAGCATAGGCCCCTTCGGAATAATTTTGACTCAAATCACCCCACTTTTTGATTCCTGATAAAAGTTTTTCCTTTCCATCCACATTGTGCTCCCCATCTGTTAATAGAAAGACTATATTCATTTTGTTCTCATCAAGGTTGCTTTCAATATCTTTCCACGCTGAGAGAATATTTGTATTGGTTATTTCTAAATTTTCACAATCAATTTTTTTTAAATTATTGATGAGTTTTTGCTTCCCCTCTATATTGGCCTTAGCTTCCCATCGATTGAGAATTCCCTCCTGAAATGTGCTTAGATATATTTCTGCATTCGGATCATTAATATTCTCTATTGCTTCCACTAAATTTCCAGACACTCTATCTAAAATATCCGGTGTTCCATTAAAACCGCACATTGATTTGGTAACATCCAAAACAAAGACATATCGTTTTTCAACAATATTTTTTCCTTGACCTAAGGCTTCGCTACGAGCAAGGCTGAACAGCACACAAAAAAGAAAAATCGACTTGAATTTCATAACAACTTATGATTCTGTTTTTAAATTATATTTGACTACGTCATTCAAATCATTCACAACCTCAAATGAAAACAAGATAAATTTATGTGGCGAATTTGTTGAGAAGTGCCCCGGTATTGTTCCCGTATAATTTTCTTTTAAAGATTGATTTACCCCGTCTGTACTGCTTTTATCGGCATCATCAAAACAAATCAGATTATGACTATTGTGGCTATATCCGCCGGTAGCATTAAAAAAAGGAAGGGAGCATTCTTTTAAATCTTCTATTCCCTTTTCAAAATCCCAATTCTTGAAAAGGTTTAAATCTTCATACTGATGGGTTAAATACTTTGTCATTTTGAAATCGATAATATTTTCCACTTGGGCATCGATTTTGTTATCAATTAAATTGGAAAACGATTTTTGTTGATCCAAAGAATCTTTAAATAGAATTTTGTAAATAGGCTCTATGTTCTTCTGCCAGCTTTTTCTGTTTCCTCGTTCATAAGCTTTCATTTTCTTTTCTGAAAGGATGTTCCTCACAAAAACATAATCGATATAGGGTAAACTGTTCAATTTTCCCTCATAGGTTTTATGTAAATTTTTTAAATCTTCAATGCCTTTGAGTAATCTATGGTATTTCTTCTGGATATTTTCTTTCAATCCATAAAATTCATCAAGGATATCTACCAAATTTCTATCATCATAATTTTCAATCTGGGAGTTTAAATCATTAATTTCCCTCTCAAATTCGTCCAATTCTCTCTGATAAGTTTTTTTACCAAAAAACTGAAATAGACAATTTTTCCTTTTAAAATCTCTTTTTAATTCTTGTTTTTTTTTCTTTTTCGTTTCTAAATTCTTTTTTAGTTCCCCTTGACTGTTTTTACGAAAATCATTAATTTTATTCCGAAGATTATTTCTTCTGATTTCTTCAGAGTAATTGATCACATAGTCTCGAATATTTTTTTGCTCGTTTAATATACTTTTCCTGGTTTGCTCTAATTCTGAATCCTTATTATTTAATTCTTCATTTTGATCATCTTGTTCAGTAACTTCATTTCCGGTTTCTTTTTCAAGCAATAAAAAATCCTCTTGCTTTTTTTTAAATTCTTTAATAGAAATCAAATCCTCGCTGCTTCCCGAGGTATTAATTTCTCGAATTAATGAATATATGGCATCATCAATCGAATATCGCTTTGACGGAATAAAAGGTTTTTCAATTGGCACTTCATCATATTTACCTAAAATACTGGAAAGCAAAAATTGATAATCCTTTAGTTTCCCTTCATAAGTATTAAAGTCAATAACCTTGCTTATTGTTTTTTCCAAATCAATATCATATTTACCATCACAAAAGGGCTGAAGTGATTCCTCGACAACCTGCTGGTAACTTCCAGTTTCTATTGATGGTTTTTTGGCCGTAATTTTTTCTAAAAAAAGTTTTGATTTTAAAATCCTTGCCTTCATAAAAGCTTTGAAATAGAAAGGATCGAACAACACCATACCTAATCCAAATGAAAGTACTCCTGATCTCTGAAGGTTGGCTGTCGTGGCATATTCATTGACCATTAAGGCTAAAACAATTTCTTTTAGAGCATAGGTTAAATAGTTAGTTCCCTTTCCCAAAAAAACAGCTCGAATATTCTTGTCATCAACGATAATAATTTCATCCAAAACCTTATCATCCTTCTTGAGGCTTTTTAACTTATCAATATTATCCTTTACCAATAAAGTTGAGCCATTTACGATTCCTTCGCCATCTGTTAAAATTGAATAACATCGAAGACTAATAGCACTACTGAAATTATTTGAACTTTTATGAGCATTAATCAGTTTAATGAGTGTTTCTACCTGTTCATTGTTTTTTTTATCAAATACGGTAAAAAACAGATTAATATGAATAGAATTAAAGTTGACCTCCAGATCCAATTGATTGAGAAGTGTAATTAACTCATTATAGGCCTCCTGAACAAAAGCATCTAAATTGGGTTGATCGGAAACATTAAATCTATTTTCATTTTTTAAAAATGTTTCATATCGCTTTTGTGCTTTACCATCTGACTGGATCTGATGAAAAGACACATAAGGCAGGTATTTTTTCTCCCTTAGCTGAAATAGAGCAGCTAATTGAGAAACGCATTTGCCCCCAAAATCTCCAATTCCAATATTTATCGCAGGACTGGGCATATTTAATTATAAATTTTTTGTTATAAAATTTATTTCATTTCTGATCAATTCAGCAATGCTTTTGTACTCCCTTTTTTTAAGTTGATCTGAAGGAATATTGATTTGAGCATATTCATCTTTATAATTTTTTTTAACATCAGTAATCAATTCTTTTGTATTTTCACTGCCTGCTTGTTGTTCTTTTTCAGTGATAAATTTCTCTATTTCATCTACAATTCCTTGCTTTTTAAATATATCAAAAGATTTATCCCGATATTCATCTAATTCGTACCAATAATCATCAAGAGGATCTCCTTTTTCTCGCGATTTAATTTCATATACATTTTTTTCTTTATCCAGTCGAATAAATCCATAAATTAAACCAAACACCCAAACTGATAGGCTATTATCTTCTTTTAGTTTAGGCCAAATAGAAAAGTTTTCACGATCCATCGTTGTTTCCCACTCTCGATCAGTAGAATAACTAAGGCTGTTAGAGTTTCGGTTTTTTATTTGATACGCCTCTTCATATCTTTTAACGCCACTAACACCAAAAATCGGTACGGCTGCTTCCATCTTATAACAAGTAACTTTATTTTTGACCCCTGCTCCAACATATTCAATATTGCTTTTACCGGCATCAATTAAACCGTCAAATGAATTTTTAAAAGAAGAACCCAAAGACGGTAAGCCGACAACAAAATAGTCAAACATTTTTTGGTTAACAGAATAACCGTGTGTGTTTTTTTGCCAAAGGGATTTAGATTTATCCAATAATCTTCTGGCAATTTCCTGTTTTTCATCTTCCTTATAATCCTGTAACACTTCATCAATGGATTTATTCCTGAATTCCAGTGCTTTATCCAGGTTTTTTGTGTATTTCCAAAAATAATTATTAATGATATCCACAGAAGTTTCGTCAAAATCCAATATCCCTTGGTGAAGGTTAAGTGTATCGACGAAATCCGCTAAAATATAATCATCTTTCTTTGCATATACATTATCTAAATCTTCTTTATGAAGGTCAATTACAAATATCTTTTGTTTTTCTTGGATTGAATTCGATAATTTATTTGCCGAACTCACGGCACGCTCTTTTGCTATTTTCAATCGTTGTTTAATGGTATCAACCGCACTTTGTGAATCCAATATGTTTTGGATAAATCCCGTAAAGAATTTTTGCCCATATTCTCGTCTGTATAATTCATGAATACAACTAGCTTTTCGATTGATTAATTCTGTGATCTCTTCTTTTAATGAATTAATTTCACTTTTCCTAAAAACCTTACCGATACTATTAGCATTTAGTTCTTTTAAATTTTGTAATGAATTTTGAAGTTGTAGTTCAATATTGTCTTTGTCTTTAGAAAAGCTCTTTCCTTCCTCTTCCATCTCCCCTTTGAAGTCTGTTAATAATCCTTCTAAATCCTTCAGAAAAACCTCAACATTTCCAATTCCGTTTTCTTCATTGGCCTTTTTAGTATTATACTCCTTGAATTTTTTTATAACCTGATTTTTTTTATTCTTAAAATTGCTTTCTATCATACTACTCGCCGCTTCATCAATATTATTAATATAGGCAAGAATTTGATTATCGGGGTCATCGTCATTGAGTCCAGGAAATTGGGTGTCGGGTTGCGAATTAAGAAGGGATTCAATTAAGTAATCGTTCTGGGATCCATTATTTTCCCTTATTTCCACTTCGGGATCATCAATAAAATTATCGGCCAACTTTTGGGATTTTTCTCCATTTGTATTTAATAAGGAATTAATCATATTCGCCTGAACACGACTGGCATAAATATTCCCAAGCAGATTACCGTCATAAAAAAGCTCACTGACCCCCATTCCACAAGCCCATGCTTTTTTACCTTCAATATCTAAATTTCCACCTGCTAAAACGCTTTTTACATTGTCATAAACACTATCAACATTAGAGCTCAATTCACTTGCGCCTGTAAACAGAGCCAAACCGATCTGTTCAGAAATATCTTTTATATGGTCAATAGTTTGCCCATCAGTATTTTTATTATTGATTGTGAAGATCACATCAAATGGATTTGATTTTATAGGAATATTCAAATCCTGAAAATCTATTGATAGATTGTGTTTCTGGATATTATTTCTCATCAGAAAGTCCAGCTCTTTCAGTGCGCCATAACTATTTGATTCCGTATTCTCCATGCTAACACCTTGTTGCATGGCATTGAACACATCAGGAAGAACAACAAATCCAGTGAGATTTATATCTGTATTATTCAGACTATCTTTTATAAGGTAAGCTACATCAATGAAAGAACCACTTCCAGTACCTCCAGCAATGGAAAATACAAAATTAATTTCAACACCATTTCCTTTAGGCGCAAATTGCCCATTATCTGCGTTAGTTATATTCGTAATGCCATCAATTTTATTTTTGGCAGCTCTGATAACTTCATTATGATTGGCATAAATAGCAAACCGACCATTGGACCTTACCTGACCGGCGCCGATATTTAAATTTCGCAACTGGTGTTCATTTTCTTCGGGCATCCAAGAAAAAAGACTGTTCTTGTTTCGTTCGTATTTAGCAGAAGCTCCAGTAACTGCACTGTGAATTAATTCTGATTGCGAAAAACGGACTTTCTCTTCAGTATTTTTGTGAACATCTGATAAAATATTTTCTCGTTCCAGTACACTTTTTATTCCTGTATTTCGATCCGTATCAATAACCAAAAAATCAATCATAGCGGGAACTTCCCCATAAGTGTCCAAAAATCGTTTTTTAGTGTGAAGAAGCGCCATTGCACCTGTCCCCCCCATTCCTATAAATAATGTACGTTTTAAATAAATTGGCATAATAATTGTTTATTAGTTATAAGTGAATTTAATCTTCTCGTTGTTCTGATTCTTAAGCGAATACGTTTGCTGGCCTTTTTTTAAAGTTGTCCGAAAAGGTTCAATTTTATAATGACTTCCCATTCTCAAACGAATTTTTTTCTTTGTTCTAGGACGAACAATAAGGGGGTTCTTAAAAAAAGGATTGACGTAGACCAATTCCTTTCCTTTAAAAAATCTTTCTATCACTGATTGCTTCGAACCTTCATTTGTCAAGGTAAGATTTATGCCCTTTTTCAATGGAACTTTTTTATAAAAAGGCGAAGTAATGATTATTGATCTGTTTTTGTTGAACCGTCGATAAATAAACGGTCTCAGAAGCACTAACCAAATAAAAAGTAAAACTATTAGTACTGCAAGAATTGTATATAACCATGTCTCATAAGGATTCCATTGAACCTCTTGATGAGCACTCCATGTGAAAACTGGGACTTCAGAATTCAAGTGTTCTATATCATTAACCCTGTCCAAATTTCCAATGACAAAATATATATATCCTTCAAAATAATTTGAGTTTTTAGACGAGGGTAAAACAAAACCAATTTCTAACTCCCCTTCATTGTGTGCATTTGTTTTTAAATTAAACTTTCCATCCGAAACCACTTCATCATTGATCATTACTTTAAAATCAAGATTGGATGTAACAGAATTCCCATCTTTATCGACAATTTTTAAAACGATATAAGCGCCTTGATTTTTTGCCCAATCATTAAAGCGATAGTGGATAATTTTGGTAAGTGTATCATTCTTTCCCTCAAAAAATAAAAAAGAAGGATAGTGAACAGATTTCCCAAAACTCATATCGCGTAAAGCAGAAGACTTTGAAGAATCTTGTTGACAAGAATTCAATAAAATACACACAGAAATTAAAATTATTAATCTGAATTCATGTATGCATGGGGAATATTCAAGATTCAGATTTAATTTGTTTTTTTTCTTTATTTTCATTTTGTAAAAGCATACTTACACAACAAGTCCAGAATTTAATCCAAAATGTTAATAAAAATATAAAACATATTAAAATTTATACCATAGAATTATTGAATATTGAACTCCAAAGTTACATCAACGTTTCCAGCCATTTTTGCGGAAAACCGTAAAAACGGAATATTATCTTAAAAAGAATAAATACAAAATACTTTTTATCAACTACTTAAAAATTAAATAAATTTACAGATTTTTCTCAGGAAGTCGATTTTACGCAAACTCAACGTTTAGAAAAGCTGAAACAAGTTCAGCTTGACAGAATTGTTTTAGTCAGCTTGTTAGTTTCCTTTTAGATTCATGCATAATATTCCCAAAATGTAAAACAAAGGATTTATTGAATAAGGAATACAGGATTTCGGGATTTTGAATTCACATAAATTTATTTAGGGATGCAGCATTTTTAAGCCGGTAAAAGTCTGAGGTGATCATCAATTCTCAGTAACCGCTCAATATGGGAATAAGATAAATTTGCAAGAATTTTATTGGCATCAACTTGCACCTTCTTTTTCTTTTCAGGGTAAATGGATTTATCCTTATTCTTTAAATCTGTTAAAATGGGAGAAGCGACCCCCGAATTGGCTTTTGTTCAAAAACGGGGTCCGCTGTCTCCCGAATTGATTCTGCCATATATGAATATGATAAATAAAATTGCCTATATCGCCTTAAACTTCTCTCATACAAACCTTTAATGGCTTCCAAATCTGAGGCAATAGATTTTAAGAGGGCTTTTCCATAAGCGGCTTTGTCTTTTCCATTTTGTTCATATTCAACAATATAAAACCCAATCAACCAATTACGAACAGTGAGTGCCTGATTTACGGCTTTTTGGCCGCGGAAGTTTGTAAACTCCCGTGAATACCCTCAATTGCTAACTTGAGCTGCCCAAAATTGTTTATTTTAATTTTTTATTTCATTTTTAAGACAGTAGATCCCTGTCAATTTATGATTTTTTGCCGTAATTAGAATTGGGATTTCAATTTAGTTTAGGCTGTAGTTTAAAACAGCGTTGGTAATGGAAAAATTTTGCTCCCGTTCCCAGGAATCCCCCTAAGCAGGCTTGGGGATTTGGAAAACGAAATATTTTTTATTTTACAAGAATGCAAAGTCCCCTCATAGGGGATTTAGGGGTTTATCAGTAGTTCAAAGCACCCGCTTAAACCCCCTAACCCCCTAAAAAGGGGAGTTGAAAAAATAGAATTGAAAACCATGATATATTTGCCTCCCAGCAGGATCGGGGACAAGGACTTTAAAAAACAACGCACAATTAAACTTGAGCCTTTAGTTTATAAAATTTGCCTTTAGCTTTTTCCTTTCTCGCCATCAAGTTCATAGTCTTCTGTGATGAATTTTTTCCCCGAAAAAGAATTTCTCTTTTCAAAACCATTTCCATCGTGATACCGATTTGACAAATAATATAGTCCAATTTCGACTGTGTCTCATTGCCCTATTTATTTGTTCCCTCGGCATTACTCCCGAGATATTCGGGATAAAGTTATTTTTTAGTCTAATAAAAAATAAATACAACTGGCATTATCTGCGTGAGGGATCGAGGTCCCGAGGATTCGGGATTGAAGCTCTTTTTTTGCTTTTCCGGCAAAAAAAAGCGACTGCCGACAGCCTGCCTGCCGGCAGAGGCAGGCCCGACCCCCAAGTGTTCAGGAAATGGGAACTTGTGAAAAAGATAGCTTAAAAAACAATAATTGTTTAATTTCAACAACTATCACTTTCAAATACTTGGGGGTCACGCCAAAAACCAAAAAAACCTTCCACAATAAAGCGAAAGGTTTTTAAAAATTAAAATACGATTTTGGTTTAATCAGCCAAAACCACTGCTTTGTTATCTTTCATTTCGAGGATTCCGCCGTCGATGAGTAAAACTGTGTGACCATCGCCGTCTTTGGCAAACTGGCTTTGAACCTCTTCTTCAATTTGAAAAGAACCGCCAATTTTTACCCGTCCTTTTTCAAGCACGGAAACAATGGCGGCGTGGTTGTCCAAAATCTGAAATTCCCCTTCAACGCCAGGCACAATCACCGAGGTAACTTCGCTTTCCAAAAGGACTTTTTCAGGCGTTACAATTTCTAAATACATAAGGTCGGAATTTAATTTTCGTTGAGCATTTTCTCTCCGGCCTCGATAGCTTCTTCAATCGTACCTTTCAAATTGAAGGCAGATTCCGGAAGGTGATCGAGCTCGCCATCCATAATCATATTAAAGCCTTTGATGGTATCTTTAATATCGACCAAGGTTCCTTTCAATCCTGTAAATTGCTCGGCCACGTGGAATGGCTGCGACAGGAACCGCTGCACACGACGGGCGCGATTGACGACTTTTTTGTCTTCTTCTGAAAGTTCTTCCATCCCGAGAATTGCGATAATATCCTGCAATTCATTGTAGCGCTGCAAAATTTCTTTTAAGCGTTGAGCACAGTCATAGTGCTCATCTCCCAGAATATCGCGTTCTAAAATACGCGAACTGGATTCCAGCGGATCCACAGCGGGATAAATTCCCTGTCCTGCAATTTTTCGGGATAAAACCGTCGTTGCATCAAGGTGGGCAAAAGTTGTTGCTGGCGCGGGGTCTGTCAAGTCATCGGCAGGGACATAAACGGCCTGCACCGAGGTAATGGATCCTTTTTTAGTTGACGTAATGCGTTCTTGCATCGCGCCCATTTCTGAGGCCAAAGTCGGTTGATAACCCACGGCTGATGGCATCCGTCCAAGCAAGGCAGAAACTTCTGAACCGGCTTGTGTAAAACGGAAGATATTATCGATAAAGAAGAGGACGTCTTTTCCTTGACTTTCCCCTGCCCCATCGCGAAAATATTCAGCAATGGTCAGTCCAGAAAGTGCCACACGGGCACGTGCACCTGGTGGTTCATTCATTTGACCGAAAACGAAAGTGGCTTTGGATTCCTTCATCGCCGCTTTATCGACTTTTTCAAGGTCCCAGCCGCCATCTTCCATCGATTCCATAAAATCGTCACCATATTTAATAATGCCAGATTCGAGCATTTCACGCAACAAGTCGTTTCCTTCACGTGTGCGTTCTCCGACACCGGCAAAAACTGAAAGTCCACCGTGACCTTTGGCAATATTGTTAATCAATTCCTGGATCAAAACGGTTTTTCCAACTCCGGCGCCGCCAAAGAGGCCAATTTTCCCACCTTTGGAATAAGGCTCGACGAGGTCGATCACTTTAATCCCCGTGAAAAGGACCACTTGGGAAACGGCAAGTTCATCAAATTTTGGCGCTTCGCGGTGAATGGGCATTCCTTTATCGCCATCACTTTCTAACTCCCCGAGACCGTCAATAGAATTTCCTGAAACGTTGAACAATCGGCCATAAATATCTTTACCTATCGGCATTTTAATGGGTTGACCGGTTGCGCGCACTTCAGTGCCACGGGCAAGGCCGTCAGCAGAGTCCATCGCAATGGTCCTGACTATATTTTCGCCACTGTGGTTTTGCACTTCAAGAACAAGGGTGGAACCATCTTTTCGGGTGATTTCGAGAGAATCATAAATGTTGGGCAATTCTGCTTCGGCATCAAACGCCACGTCGATCACAGGACCGATGATTTGTGCCACTTTTCCTTTTACTTCAGCCATTCATTTTTGTTTTAATTGCGTCGTGAAATCAGCTCACTTTTTCGGGCGCAAAGATATATTATTTTTGGGAATATACCAGCGCTGTATTGTGAGAAATCTAGTTATTTCAAATTTTATTAAATTCACAATCGATAACACAAGAAGTAATATATTCTTATATGAAATTGCCACCATCGAAATTGATTTGCGTGTAAAAATCTACATCAACACTGATGGGTTTCACGCAAACCTACCTACCGATTAGAGCAGGCCCAACGGGCGTTGAGAAGCGGGCGTTCTGTTTTTCGTAAACTAAGTTAATGAAGCGATTTTATATATTTTTAGATTTCCCGATTAGCACTCGTGAGATTCCGGATCGGTGTTTGGAATGACAGACCAAGGTTTATGGTGAAAAAATACTTGAAATAAATGACCATCATAAATTTGAATTTTGAAATATCAAATTTGAAATGAGCTCAATTCCGCGGATGGTATTTTTCTATGACTTGCCTTAAAAAACTGCGGTCCACGTCAAGGTAGATTTCTGTGGTGACGATGTTTTCATGGCCCAGCATTTGTTGAATGGCACGCAAGTCTGCCCCATTTTGCAGCAAATGCGTGGCAAAAGAATGCCGAAAAGTGTGCGGACTGATTCTTTTTTGAAGGTCTATTTTTTTGGCCAAATTTTTAGTGATCGTAAAAATCATGGCCCGCGTTAACTGGTTTCCTCGCCGGTTTAGAAATAAAATATCTTCTTGACCTTTTTTAACGGGTTGGTTGCTTCTTGTGCCGGTTAAATAGTTTTTGATCAGTTCAATCAACTTTTCGCCGACAGGCACTAACCTTTCTTTACTTCCCTTTCCTTCAATTTTAATGAAACCTTCTTCAAAAAAAAGATCTGAAATGCGCAGGGATGTGAGTTCTGAAACACGAAGCCCGCAAGAATAAAGGGTTTCAAGAATGGTATAATTGCGTTCACCTTGTGGGTGGTTGAGATCGATTGCCTTTAAAAGTTTATCAATTTCTTCTTCAGAAAGCACATCTGGCAAACGCTGCGGTGTTTTGGGTGCTTCTGTTAGTTCCAACGGATTATCTTTTCGGTAATCTTCAAAAACCAGATAATCAAAAAAATTGCGCAAACCCGAAATTAAACGCGCTTGGGTTTTTGAGCTGTGTTTTTTAGCCGTCTGGTATAAAAATTCCTGAAGGTCTTGAGTTGAAATGTTTTCCGGGCTTAATTTCATATCATTTTCATCCAGAAAATCAATCAGCTTTTCAATATCAAAGGCATAGTTTTTCACTGAATTTTCAGCCAGACCGCGTTCAATCTTTAAATAGTTGATGAAATCAGATTTTAATGCCGTCCAATTTTTCATATTAATCAATAGTGACCCTTTCGGAAATTCATAGATTTGCAGCCGCTTAAAAATTCAGTTTATTAATAGTGAATAAAATTAAATTAAAAATATAAAATATAACTGTCAAAACCTTCCTTAAATTTTATGAAAAAATATATTCTTATAAGTTTGATCGTAGTGCTGTCATTCTCAACGGCACAAGCACAAAATGAACGGTATGACTTTAAAATAGGTGTCCACGGCGGTTTGAATTTGGCTTCAGCCTCAGGTGATTTTTACAAAGATTTCAAATCAAGGTTCGGTTTTTATGGCGGTATCGTCGCAGAAATGCCTATAAATATACTTTACGGTGAACATTTTGCATTGCAAGGTGAGGTAAATTATTCGAGCCAAGGCTTTAAAATTGAAGAGAACAACAATAACCTGCCACAAGTTGAATATCAACTCGATTATATTCAAGTACCAATTTTATTTAAAGCCTATTTTATAGACGAATTCAATCTTTATGTGGGGCCTCAATTTGGCTATAAATTTAATGAAACCTTAGACATCAAGCCTGTTTCAACGGATCCCGGAAATACAGATGAAGAGGTGCCATTAAATTTGAATGAAACAAACGATATAGAAATTGGTGCAGTCGTCGGTGCGGAATATGTGTTTGACAGTGGTTTCTTGATTCAAGGCCGCTATAACTTTGGGTTTTCAAAAACATTAGACGACACGGGTATCCACAATGCGGTTTATCAGTTTGGGGTTGGGTTTATGTTTTAAAATCTGATTTATACCGAATATGATTTTTAATGTCGCATAAATGCTTCTTAAAATCTACCTCGGCATAATACCTTTACAGAAAATCTATTACGCCATTACAAAATTAAATTGGTATTATTTTCTTAAGCCTTAGTTTTTCATTGGCCACGTCTTTTACTGAATTTGATCTCAATCAGTATCGCCGTTCAATTCTTAGCAATTTTTAAGAAATTTTTCACTCAAACTTAAGGTGTTAGAAAATTCGTTGGCTTAGTTTTGCGGATTAACTCAAAAATTCAAATAATGAAAAAATTAATCATTTTTACTGTATTCTCACTTTTCTCATTTGGGAGCATTTTTGCACAAGCTGACTCTGATGTTGTTCAGCTCGGTGTTCGCGGAGGCGCAAACTTTGCCACCGTTACAGGTGATGACTTTGACGATCCAGATTCCAGAACGAGTTTTTATGCTGGTTTTGTAGCCGAAGTTCCATATAGTGAACGCTTTTCTTTACAAGCTGAAGTGTATTATTCTGGACAAGGTTTTGATATTAAAAATAATGGGGATGGTCTTTTTGACACTTCAGGTGATGTTGAGTATCAGCTCGATTACATTCAAATTCCACTTATGGCCAAAATTTATCTCATTGATGGACTAAGTGTTCAAGCAGGGCCACAAATTGGTTTCCTGATCAATGAAGAAATTGATTATAAACCAAATAGTGATGGTGGCGATACAGATATTCCTGAAGGTTTGAGCCAGACAAACGACATTGATTTCAGCTTAGTTGCCGGGGCAGAATATAAATTTGATGGTGGTTTTTTTGTTCAAGCACGCTATAACTACGGCTTTTCGGAAATTATAGAAAATGCGGATGTTCACAACTCTTACTTCCAAGCTGGGGTTGGTTTTATGTTCTAAGGAATAAAGCTTAAGCAATGTTATTTATAAACTCAAAATCCTTCTGCACTTGCGGAAGGATTTTTTATTTGGTTAAAAATCTTTAGTGATCAGTTCACTTGAGCTATTTTCCAAACAAAATTGCAGAAAATTCTTTTCCAAATCCAATACATATTTCACACTAAAAGACAGCACTGTTGCACAACCGCTAAACACCCCGCCCGCCTTCGGCGGCCACCCCTGCCTCGTCGGCAGGCAGGCCTCTTGAAAACCTGTGCGCCGGGGCGTAGAACGGAATTAAGGACGTGCATTCCCCTCTTTTTAAGAGGGGTGATCTTGCTAAAATTTAAAAAATTTTAGCAAGATCGGGGTGTTTGGTCTTTGTTTGCCAAAATATTTATTTCGACTATTCATACAAACTTCTATTCTCAGCATACTTCCGCCATTTTTCAAGCGTGTTTTGCATATCTTCAGGCACTTCAGAATCAAATTGCATCCACTTGCCGGTTTTGGGATGTTCAAAGCCTAAAGTCTTTGCGTGTAAAGCCTGTCGCGGAAGAATTTTAAAAGCGTTTTCAACAAATTGTTTGTACTTGGTAAAAACGGTCCCTTTTAAAATATGATCGCCGCCATAGCGTTTATCATTGAAAAGCGTGTGGCCGATATGTTTCAAATGCACACGGATCTGGTGCGTGCGACCGGTTTCCAACCTGCAGGAAATTAAAGTTATATAGCCCAAACGCTCTAAAACTTGATAATGCGTCACGGCAGCTTTTCCAAATTCATCGGCATCGGCACCTTCAAAAACGAGGTTTTGTAATCGGTTTTTGGGATTTCGGCCAATGTGGCCTTGGATTTTCCCTTTATCGTCTTTCATATTCCCCCAAACCATTGCGATATACTCACGCTTGCTGGTTTTATGAAAAAATTGATCAGCGAGCTTTGTCATCGCTTCATCGGTTTTGGCAACAACCAGCAATCCGCTGGTTTCTTTATCGATGCGGTGCACTAAACCTGGGCGCCGGCTACTGTTTTCAGGAAGGTTTTTAAAATGATAGACCAGCGCATTGACTAAAGTCCCGGATCGGTTTCCGTGGCCGGGATGCACAACCATTCCCGCGGGTTTGTTGACCACGAGCAATTCGTCATCTTCATACACAATTTCCAAAGGAATATCTTCGGGAACCAGCTCAAAGTCCTCGCGTGGATATTCCAGTAAAATTTTAACTTCTTGATTTGCCTTGACCTTATGATTTTGTTTGACGGCCTTACCATCGACAAAAATATGTCCGTTTTTGGCTGCTTCCTGGATTTTGTTACGCGAAGCGTTTTCAATAAAATTCATCAGAAATTTATCGACACGAAGCGGCTCCTGTCCTTTTCCTGCGGTAAACGAATAATGCTCGTGCAATTCTGAACCGTCATTTTGTTCAGGTGATTTTACTTCACTCATCAAAAATTAATTTCAAATTTATCAATTGTAATTTCGCGTCCCATCACCAAGGATCAAATCAATAGTGGCCGTTTTTGTAAGTTTATCGCCCGGCTTTATTTCTTTTCCATCTGAACGCATTTCTAACAGGGCATCTTCAGCGATATCTGGTTTATAAGTGATTTCACCAACCTCAAAACCCAAGGACTTTAACGTGGGAATAACTTGGCGTTTTGTGCGGCGCATCAAATTTGGGATTTCAATGGTGGCATAATTAGAAGGATTGAGCACCACATAAATTTTCCGGTTTTCCTTCACGGCCTTGCCCGGTTTTGGAAACTGCTCAATTACTGAATATTTTGGGAAATCAGGGTTATAATTTGCTGAATCGTTGACTTTATAACTCAAGTCCAGGTCCTTCAATTTCTTATCCACTTTTTCCAAAGACATTTTTGAAAGGTCCGGCACAACAATTTTTTGATTGTGATTAGTCGTGGAATCCAACCATTCCAGAGTCGCAAAACCCAGAATAACCACAATCAAAGCCGCAATGAAAAGCTGAAGCAAAAAAGTTTTGCTGAAGATAAATTTAATAAGCTTCATTTTCTATCGAATTATTGGGCAAAGATATAAAATCACCTGTATTTTTGTCCTGTTGGTGTTTTATTTTAATTAAACGCAAAATGATGAAAAAAATTATAGCTGTTGCCTGTGGTGGCTATTCTCAGGAATATGAAATTTCGCTGCAAAGTGGACAAATGATTTTTGATCATATTGACCACAATATTTTTACACCTTATAAAGTCCACATTCTAAAAAATGAGTGGTTTGTCCTTGATAAAAATGAAAATAAACACCCCATTGACCGTGCCGATTTTTCAGTAAAAATCAATGGTAAAAAAATTCATTTTGACGCGGTTTACAATAGCATTCACGGTTCCCCCGGTGAAGATGGGGTTTTTCAGGCATATCTGGAATTATTGAATATCCCGCAAACGGCCAGTGAACACTATCCCGCTGCACTGACCTTTAACAAACGGGATTGCATCAATGTTTTGAAAACCCACGGTATCAACAGCGCACCAAATTATGTCCTAAATCAAGGTGATCAAATCGACGAAGATGAAATCGTTAAAAAAGTGGGTTTGCCTTGTTTTGTAAAGGCTAATCGCGCAGGCAGCAGTTTTGGAATAACCAAAGTATCCAAAAAAAAGCAGCTCAAAAAAGCCATTGCCCACTCTTATGAATTTGATCCTGAAATTATTATTGAATCGGCTTTAGCCGGAACTGAGGTTTCAGTGAGTGTAATAAATTCTAATGACAAGCTGAGGGTTTTACCAATTACACAAATCATCTCAGAGAATGAGTTTTTCGATTATGATGCAAAATATCACGGAAAATCAAAAGAAATCACCCCAGCCCCAATTTCTGAGGAAGCTACCCGGAAGCTTGAAAAAACAGCAGAAAAAATCGTTCGGGTTTTAAAGTTAAAAGGGCTTTCGCGGGCAGAATTTATTTTTCAGGACGGTGAGCCTTATTTCATTGAAACCAATACCGTTCCCGGCACTTCGCCAGCCAGCATTGTTCCGCAGCAAATTAGAGCTGCCGGCCTGACTTTCAAAGAAGTCGTGACCGGTATAATTGAGCACGCCATAGAAATGAACCAAACCAAATAAATTTTGTAAATTGATTTCTGATTTTAAAACAAATACAATTACGACCAAAACGACAGACCCCAAAGGTTTAATAAGCGTCATCTAAATAAACCTTTGGGGTCTAAAAATCAAAATTCTATGAAAAAAGCGGTTTTTCCCGGTAGTTTTGACCCTATAACACTCGGGCATTATGACATTATAAAACGCGGACTCACCTTGTTTGACGAAATTATATTGGCCATCGGTATCAATGCCGAAAAAAAATATATGTTTTCGCTTGAACAGCGTAAAAAATTTATTGAAGAAACTTTTGCTGATGAGCCAAAGATAAAAGTAAAAACCTATAAAGGCCTGACCGTCGATTTCTGCAAACAAGAAAAAGCAGAATTTATCTTGCGTGGGCTTAGAAACCCCGGCGATTTTGAATTTGAAAAAGCCATCGCCCACACTAACCGGAAGCTGGAAAAAATCGAAACGATCTTTCTACTCACCAGTAGCGGAAAAAGTTATATTTCGTCTTCAATTGTGCGAGACGTGCTG
>Ga0075106_1000673_pt1 | contig 17075 bp, 17 predicted proteins | sample AntDeeMetag02WF4_FD_69796 | JGI IMG/M metagenome (GOLD analysis project Ga0075106, IMG submission 69796) | Saline lake microbial communities from Deep Lake, Antarctica - Antarctic Deep Lake Metagenome 02WF4 | ecosystem: Environmental > Aquatic > Non-marine Saline and Alkaline > Saline | place... | reverse complement strand
TCATTTTAACTAGAAATTTACAGGAAATCTGAAAAATTCCCGTTCAGAAATCCTGACAGTGAATTAACAATGTTTATTTTTACAGAAAAAAATAATATGCGTTATTTTAGCCTAATCCTGGTTGCCAGTTTATTCCTTGTGAGTTGTAAAAATGAAAAAGAAGCTAAAAAGAAAGACCCTTTTTTGATCACGGCCACTACAGTTGGAAAACTATCAATAGACACGCCCGTCAGTGCCTTAGATTCAATTTATGCACAAGATTCACTGGTAAAAAACAGGCATCCGGAAATGCAAATGAATAATCAGGATATTGAGGTTTTCGACCGTAATGGCAAGGAATTATTGACCTTGGATCCCGTCACCACTTTTGATTCCACAAGCACTATCGCAAATATCCAAATTAAAGACCCGCGGTATAAAACTAAAAAAGGTTTAGGCCTTAAAAGCACCTTTAAGACCATTTCAAAAAATTATAAAATCAGCCGGATTGAAAACACGCTGAGCAATGCCGTTATTTTTTTGGATCAAGATAATATTTACTTGGCCATTGATAAAGAAAATATTTCCGGTAGTGGACAATTTGACACCAGTTCAAAAATAGAACCCACTCAAATCCCCGATGATGCGCCCATTAAATATATATGGATTGGGTGGAAGTAAACTTTTGAGTTTTATTTGATCCAGCAATTTTTTGGGAAAGTTCAATCATCAAAATCGCGGTACCGGGAAAGCATCATAAAGAAAATTCCGTAACTTATTAATCCAGCTGCGGCTATCCCCATAACAATTGAGCCATATTCCCATTCCTGTAAAAAAGCAAATGCCTTTTTTGTGCCATTCATTTTTTGAGTTTCCTTGCCAAAGGCCTTTTGAAAAAAGGAAAAACTAAGGACACCGACCACAAAAAACCTGGAATAAAGGCCAAAATAACCCAGTGAGCGCATAAACCGATTGAGCTTCAAATCCCGAGTATTGAATTTATCCAGAAAATTGCCCTGAAACGCCCTCACAAAAAATGAGATAGCAGAAACGGCCAAAGTTATGCCTGCGATAACGAAAAAAACTGTGACCACTTCATCTGGAAGTAGTTGTAATTTTTTCCCTGAACCACCGGAGGAACCCGCATTGAACAATTTTTGTATGGCCAAAAATGCAAAAAACAAATAGGCCATAGTGCTGAAAAACATTCCCAGGCCTTGAGCTTTAGCCATCCAGCCTTTACCCCGTTTATTTTCGGGATCCCAAAGGCCTTGTACAAATAACCAAGTTGCGTAACACACTAAACTCACTGCAATCAAGACAAGCAAGGCCTGGCCATAAGATTGTTTATCCAAAAAAGCAAAAGCCTGGGATTTTCCAGATTTTGTGCCCCCTAAATTTAAAGCTGCCAATAAAGTTAAAACCCCAATGAGAAGGTGTATAGCGCCTTTTCCGGTCAAGCCGATCAAGGCGATTATTTTAGTGGATTTGCGCATTGGGGGAAAAGTAGTTTGATTTGGTTTGTCATAAGCTCAGCCAAGCGCAAATTATAACAATCAACTCTAAAACTGCTTAAAACTTGCCAATATAATGCCGATGGACTATAAATAGCTAAAAATCAATAGCTGAACTATAACAGTCGATTCGGTATTGGACATCTAAAAGACGTGTGAGATCCTCGGTTATTTTTAAGCCAACATATAAAAAAGGCCAAGTAAGCACACTGATTTTAGGTGAGTAAAATTATAATACTTTTTTCAAATGAGCCTTCCAAAATGGAATTTCCCTGAAAGTTTGTATAAAATCAACCATCAAAACTGACGCTTATTTTTTATATTTGACCCTTATTTAATTTTTATGGCTACAGAAACCCTCACCAAAACAAAAAAGCAGAAAAAACCAAAGTGGTTGCGTGTAAAACTTCCCACGGGAAAAAAATACAACGACCTTAGAAAATTAGTGGACCGCTATGACCTGCACACGATTTGCGCATCTGGGAGTTGCCCAAATATGGGCGAATGTTGGAGCGAAGGCACAGCGACCTTTATGATCCTGGGAAATGTCTGCACGCGCAGTTGCGGTTTTTGTGGGGTGAAAACCGGCCGGCCCAGCACCGTTGAGTGGGACGAACCTGAGAAAGTTGCGCGGTCCATTAAAATTATGGGCATCAAACACGCCGTGGTTACCAGTGTTGATCGCGACGACTTGAAGGATATGGGCTCAATTATTTGGGCAGAAACCGTGAAGTCAATTCGGCGGATGAACCCAAACACAACATTAGAAACCTTGATTCCAGATTTTCAAGGTAACGAGCGAAATATCGACCGCATTATTGAAGTCCGGCCCGAAGTGGTTTCCCACAATCTGGAAACAGTGCGCCGATTGACCCGTGAAGTGCGCATTCAAGCAAAATATGACCGCAGTCTGGCTGTCTTGCAGCATTTGAAAGATGAAGGTGTGCGCCGGACCAAAACCGGAATGATGCTCGGTCTCGGCGAAAAAGAAGAGGAAGTAATCGAAACACTTTATGATATCCGGAAAGCCGACGTCGATGTGGTGACCATCGGGCAGTATTTGCAACCGAGCAAAAAACACTTGCCGGTGCAACAATTTGTCACGCCAGATCAGTTTGCTAAATATAAAGAAATCGGATTGGATATGGGCTTCCGCCACGTTGAAAGCAGCGCACTCGTCCGTTCCAGCTATAAAGCCCAGAAACATTTGAATTAACTAAGCTTCAGCTTTTATGAAAAAAATCCGGGTAGCGCTAAATGGTTTTGGGCGAATTGGCCGCAGCCTTTTTAGGTTATTATTAAACCACCCTTCAATTGAAGTGGTTGGCGTCAATGATCTTGCCGATGCTAAAGTTTTGGCACACCTTTTAAAATATGACAGCATCCACGGTAAACTCGATCATTCCATTAAAGCTCTGGGAAATCAGGTTTTGGTGGATGAAGAAGCCTTTCCTTTTTATCAACAATCTAACATTACAAAAATCAATTGGAAAGAAGTGGAACCCGATGTCGTGATCGAGTGCACCGGAAAATTCAAAACACGTGAGGAATTACAAAATCATATCAAAGGTGGGGCTTCACAAGTAATTTTATCGGTTCCTCCAAAGGATGACTCAATTCCAATGGTTGTTTTGGGCGTTACCGATAACGAAATTATCCGCGATGAACCTATCGTTTCAAATGCGTCCTGCACCACAAACAATGCCGCGCCGATGCTAAAAATCGTGCACGACAATTTGCAAGTTGAACAGGCTTATATCAGCACAATTCACTCTTATACCTCAGACCAAAGTTTGCACGATTCACCACACCGCGATTTTCGCCGGGCCCGGGCGGCGACTCAATCCATTGTTCCCACCACGACCGGTGCCGCAAAAGCGCTGACAAAAATTTTTCCTGATCTTTCAAATGTAATCGGCGGTTGTGGGATCCGAGTTCCCGTTCCCAACGGATCACTGACCGATATGACTTTGAATGTCAAGCAAAAGACATCTATATCTGAGGTGAATTCACTTTTTAAAAACGCTGCCGAAAATCAATTTGAGGGGATTTTAAACTATAATGAAGACCCAATTGTTTCATGCGATATTTTAGGCGAGCCTTATTCCTGTATTTTTGACAGCGAAATGACTTCGGTTATCGATGGACATTTAGTGAAACTCATCGGTTGGTATGACAACGAGCGCGGCTACAGCAACCGGATTATCGATTTGATCCCGTTGATGATGCAGTAATTTAATTTTTCAGATTAACTAAACAGTATCGTTTTTTGCTTCCTTCCTTTGAAGGAAGGGCTGGGGATGGATGTTTTTGATAATGAAATGAGTAACTTAACTCTTCAGCTAAAATTTAATTTAATTCAGCACTAGAAACCAGCTTTCAAGTCATTTTCAATAAATGAAGTGATCGTTTTTTGAAATTCACTTCCACGGTCCAACTCAATTTCTATCGGCAAATACCCCAATTTACCTTTTAGCGAGGCTTCATTTTTTAAGCGCATAAAATCTTTTTCAGTCGTCAGGATCAGTTTTTCTCTGGCCAGTTTTTGGATTTCTTTAGGCGTAAAAGAATGGTGGTCGGGAAATTTCAGATGCTTAAAATTTAAGCTCAGGTTTTTTAGATGTGTTTTTAAAGGCTTTGGATTGGCAATTCCTGTTACTAAAGTGAAATCTTTTAAATCGGTCAAATTTCTTTTCGCGTCAGCAAAACAGACCTCATTTGCATATTCTATATGACTGAAGAATAATTCTTGGTGTGGTTTTAAGCTTAAGCGTTTTCTGATTTTGTTTTTTTCGCCTTCGCCTAAATTTTTTGGACACTTGGTAACCACTATAAAATCAGCGCGCTTTGCCCCTGACCTATTTTCGCGTAAATTTCCCGCTGGCAAAATTAAATCGTCACAATATAAATCAACGAAAGTCGTCAGTAAAATTGAAAATCCAGCCGAGACTTTTCGGTGCTGAAAGGCGTCATCGAGGACAATAATTTCAGGTTTTGGATCTGTTTGCCGTAGTTTTTGAATACCTTCCCTTCTATTTTCACCTACGGCTACCGCAACATCTGGAAACTTTGTTTTGAATTGTAAAGGTTCGTCGCCGGTAAGGTCAGCAGTTTCGTTTCCTTTCAATTCATGAAAACCTTTTGTTTTCCTTTTGTAGCCACGGCTTAAGCTGGCAACCGAATAGTCTTGTTTTAAAAACTTAAGCAAATATTCTACCATTGGCGATTTCCCCGTGCCACCGGTAGAAAGGTTTCCGACGACAATCACCGGGAAATCAAATTTTTCGCTTTTTTTCCAGTTCCAGTCATAAAATTTATTTCGCAAGAACACAAGTCCGCCATAAATCAGGGAAAATGGAAATAATAATTTTCGCAGCCACTTCATACTGCGAAAGTAAAATTTTTATCTTTAGGGCGTAAAAACATTTTAGAATAATAAGCACGCAGTTCATTGGTTTATGATGCAGGAAATATAACTATTGTCTTAGGCGTTTAGTTAATACCGACTAAAATAACTTTAAATTTCTGATTTCAAGTACTTATTTATGAGATCTGATTTTACTATTTTGTTTCAACGCCTAAATCCCCGCCGCGGCAGGGACTTTGATAATGTGTCACTAAAATATTGTTTTTTAGCAAATAACCCGTATTTATTACGTGCCTAAAACAATGTAAATATTAATGCAAGAGAAATAAATTTTTGCTCAAGACTTAATAAAACACAATTCGAATATGAAGATTAAAGAAATTATCAATGCTGTCGAAAAATGGGCACCGGCAGCTTATGCCGAAGATTTTGATAATGTGGGTTTGCTGGTTGGCGATGCAGGCCGCGAAGCGACCGGGGTTTTGGTTGCCCTCGATACACTCGAGGAAACTGTGGACGAAGCGGTTAAAAACAAGTGTAACCTGATCCTTTCCTTCCACCCGATTATTTTTAAAGGCCTCAAAAAAATCACTGGCAAGTCCTATGTCGAGCGCGTGGTGATAAAAGCCATTAAAAATGATATCGCAATTTATGCGGTTCACACGGCTTTGGATAATTCTTTTGAAGGTGTCAATGCGGGAATCTGCGATAAATTGAATTTAAAAAACCGGCAAATACTCGTTCCCAAGCCTAAAACGATCAAAAAACTGGTGACTTTTGTACCGCACGAAAATGCGGGGGAAGTCCGCGAAGCTTTATTTGAAGCTGGCGCCGGAAACATTGGAAATTATGACCGCTGCAGTTTTAATGCAGAAGGAAAAGGCTCTTTTAATGGAAATGAAAGCAGTAATCCGGCTGTCGGTCAAAAAGGTAAAACCCACGTTGAGCCTGAAACGCGAATCGATATGATGTTCCCTAAACATCTGGAAAACAAAATTTTAAATACACTTTTCAAAGCTCACCCTTATGAAGAAGTGGCTTATGAAGTCGATACTTTAGATAATATCAATCAGCACATTGGCATCGGGATGGTGGGGACCTTGGATAACAGGGTCACGGAAGCAGAATTTATTCAAAATGTTAAAGATAAATTTCACTGTGGGATCGTCCGTCATTCGAGATTGAAGGGCAAAAAAATCAAGACCGTTGCTGTTCTCGGTGGAAGTGGTGCTTTTGCCATTCCCAATGCTATTGCGGCAAAAGCAGATATTTATTTGACCGGCGATTTGAAATACCACGACTTTTTCCAAGCTGAAAATCAAATTATTCTGGCCGATATGGGGCATTATGAAAGTGAGCGGTTTACAAAAGATTTATTATTTGCTTTTCTTAAAGAAAATTTTCCTAATTTTGCAAACGTTTTGAGTGAAAAGAATACCAATCCCATACAATACAGTTGACAATGGCAAAAAAGAAGAAAGAAGTGAGCACGGAAGAAAAATTACGTTCGCTATTTGATCTACAACTCGTGGATTCACGCATCGATGAAATCAGGAATATGCGTGGTGAACTTCCGCTGGAAGTTGAAGACCTTGAAGATGAAGTTGCCGGTCTCAACAAGCGTTTAAAGAAGCTCGAGGCTGATGTCGAGGCGAAGGACAATGACATCAAAAGTAAAAAACACTCGATTGCTGAATCAGAGGACACGATGAAAAAATATAATAAACAGCAAGAAAGTGTGCGCAATAACCGTGAGTATAATGCGCTTTCTAAGGAAATTGAATACCAAGGCCTTGAGATTCAATTGGCCAAGAAGCACATTGATGAATACAAAGCGCAGATCGAGCACAAGAATGAAAAAATTGAGGAAACAAAAGAGAAAGTAAAAGGACGTCAAGAGCACCTCGATCACAAGAAAGATGAGCTCGATGAAATCCTCAAGGAAACTGAAAAGGAAGAACAAAACCTGATTAAAAAATCAGAAAAGTTCAAAAAGGATATTGAAGAGCGATTAGTGAAGGCTTATGTCCGCATCCGTTCCAAAGTTAAAAATGGCTTAGCTGTAGTACCCATTGAGCGCGGGGCTTCCGGCGGATCTTTCTTTACCATTCCACCACAAGTGCAAATGGAAATTGCAGGCCGCCAAAAAATCATCACCGATGAACACAGCGGACGGATTTTAGTTGACCGCGCACTCGCAGAAGAAGAACGCGAAAGAATGGAAAGCCAATTTAAAGCTTAATTTCCCACTTAAGTATTAGAACAAAATATCAAAAACCCTTCTTGCTTTGTTCAAGAAGGGTTTTTTAGTTTAAAAATTCAATTTATTTTCAAATTAACAGACCTTTAAAACAGACTGGCATTATTTTAGTTAAGTTAGTAAAAAAATACTATGAATAAAGTTATGATTTTTTTGCTGTTGGTCAGTTTTACCGCTTGCGGCAATTCAGCAGAACAAAGCAAGGCACAGGAAAAATTAGCCTCCGCCGATCCGGTCCAAGCCCCTAAAACCGATGACGGTTATAAAAAAGCTTATTTTGCCAGTGGCTGTTTTTGGTGTACAGAATATGTTTATGAAAGTGTAAAAGGCGTTAAAAATGCCATTTCCGGTTATGCGGGAGGAACGGGAAAAAATCCAACGTACCAAAATTATGGCAGTAAAGGCCACGCTGAAGCAGTCGAAGTCATTTATGATCCCGATGTTGTCGATTATGAAACCTTGCTCGATGTCTATTTCGGATCTCAAAATGTCACTCAAAAAAACGGCCAAGGTCCTGATCACGGGAGTTCATACCGCTCAATTATTTTTTATCAGAACGCTGAGCAAAAGAAAATTGCGATGGCTAAAAAGAAGGAAACTGGGAAAAAATATGACGATCCAGTAGCGGCGGAAATCATGCCTTTTCAAAAATTCTGGGAAGCTGTAGATTATCACCAGAAATATGTTGTCAATCACCGAAACAGTGGTTATGTGCAAGGTGTATCACTTCCCCGCTTTAGGGATTTTGCCGCAAAATTCCCAGATTTATTGAAAAAAAAATATCAATAATTATAGAGCTATAAATCAACAGTTTAGACCTCACAGGTTTACCCAAGCGCGGTGTAAATAAACCTGTGAGGTCTTTATCTTACTAAAAACCCCAGACTTTGAGATTTAAAATTTTCAAACTACCCTTCAATTCTCATCAGCTCCATAAACCAATTTGATAAACCCCTCCTTATCAATATCACCAAAATAAGGTTTCAGATCCATTTCACTTAACAAACCGCGAATATCAGATTCTCTATAGCGCAAGCCCTTGAGTTTTTCTTCGATTTCACTCACAGGTTTTCTTCCGAAAAAATCACCATAGATTGTAAAATCCTTGATCTTTCCTTTTTCGACAAAAATCCGTAAATCGATTTCACCAACCTTGAATCGATTTTCACGCTGGATATTGAATTTTGGCGACTTGCCATAATTCCAATCCCATTGGTCATATTTTTCTTTTTTCAATTTATGAACACCTTTCCATTCTTCATCGGTGAGGTGATAGGTTTCAAATTCTTCGCGGTTTTCATAAAGGCCTTCCAAAACCTTTTCACGGAATGTGTTGATGTCCATCGGCTCATCGAGAAACTCACTGATGTTTGCGACGCGGCTTTTGGCTGATTTATGGCCTTTGGATTTTATCTTGCTCATTTTAACGTTCAAAGCATTGAATACTTCGCCCATGTCGCTGTCGAGCAAAAGTGTGCCGTGGCTGAACATTCGTTTCACCGTTGAAAACTGTGCATTGCCAGAAACTTTTTTATCATTGACCACAATGTCATTTCGGCCTTTTAATTCTGCGGGAACGCCCATTTTATTGAGCACTTCAATGACAGGTTTTGTAAACTTCCTGAAGTTGTTCAAGCTTTTATGATCGTAATTTGTGATAAAACTAAAACTCAAATTCCCAAAATCGTGATACACGGCGCCCCCGCCAGAAATTCGCCGAACAACTTTAATATCTTTTTCCTCGACATATTCGTGGTTGATCTCTTCGAGCGTATTCTGGTTGCGACCAATTATAATCGACGGTTTATTGATGTAAAACAATAAATAATCCTGGCCGTGGTTGAAATTACGCAGGGCATATTCTTCCAAGGCCAGATTCAAGTGTGGATCGTGAATGCCTTCGTTTTCAATAAAAATCATAATTGCTCGTTTTTTGAAAAATACTAAATTTCATACTGGTTTATTCTTAAAGGAATGACAAATCACATCTCAAAACTTAATCGTATTTTTGGGCTATGAAATATGACGCAATCATCATCGGCAGTGGCGCAAACGGACTCGCAGCAGCGATTCATTTACAGCGCAGCGGTCTGAACACCTCAATTATTGAACAATCAAAAACGCCCGGCGGCGCTACAAAAACTCAAGAGCTGACTTTACCGGGCTTCAAACACGACGTGGGTTCTGCCATTCACCCTATGGCTTATGCTTCGCCATTTTTCAACACAATGCCGCTGGAAAAACACGGACTGGAATGGGTGTTCCCAGAAATCCCTTTTGCACACCCCTTTCTGGATGGCGACGCTTTTGCGGCATATCCCGATGTACAAAAAACAGCTTCACAACTGGGAAATGATGAAAAAGCTTATGTAAAACTATTCAGTTCCATTACTGAAAACTGGACAAAAATAAACCGTGACTTATTGGGTCCCATTGGTTTTCCAAAAGATCCTGCTCAATTTATAAAATTTGGCTTAAAAGCTTTGCCTTCTGCTAAATTTCTGGCAAATCACTATTTTGAAAATGAAAAGACAAAGCAGTTTTTTTATGGTTCGGCCGCGCATTCCACTTTGCCTTTGAGCAATTTAGCCTCATCTTCCTTCGGGTTGGTTTTGAGCGTAATGGCACATAAATATGGCTGGCCCTTCCCAAAAGGCGGTAGCTCAAACTTAATTCAGGCTTTGGTCAAGTATTATGAATCTCTGGGCGGACAAATTCATTTTGGCAAAGAAGTGAAATCCAAAAAAGACTTGCCCGACGCCAAAGCTTATGTTTTCAACCTTACGCCAAAACAATTGCTTAAAATAGACAACCTCAATTTTTCCAATTCATACCGCAACCGAATGAGCAGCTATAACTATGGCGCGGGTATTTTCAAAATTGACTGGGCTTTAGATGAACCCATTCCTTTTACCAATGAAAAATGCCGAAAAGCGGGAACCGTTCACTTGGGCTTTTCTGCCGAAGAAATGGAAGAATCTGAACTGGCTTCGCATCAGGGAAGGTTGCCTAAAAAACCTTATGTTTTGGTAGCGCAACACAGCATTTTTGACAGCACGCGCTCGCCTGAAGGAAAACACACGGGCTGGGCTTATTGCCACGTTCCAAACGGAAATCAGGAGGATTGCACGGAATTGATCGAAAACCAAATCGAACGCGCAGCGCCGGGTTTCAAGAAAACAGTTTTAAAGCGCGCTGTAAAAAACACACGGGCAATGCAGGATTTTGATCCAAATCTCATAGGTGGCGATATCAATGGCGGCCGGCAGGATATTACACAATTATTCACCCGTCCAGTGGCGAGTTTTGACCCATATTCCACACCTGATCCCAGCGTTTTTATTGCCTCATCCTCTACCCCACCCGGCGGCGGCGTCCACGGAATGTGCGGCTTTCACGCTGCGGAATCGGTTTTGAAGAAATTGTTTTAGGACTTAAGAAAAGTAGGGTAAAAATATTATCCTCAATTTATATAAGTTGCGAATTAAGTTTATATTCAAAAATTGGTCATCTTAAAGTAACGCTTAGCTCTTAACTTTCAAAGGGTCACCAGAGAATCTATTTTCTTTTCACCTTAGGATTTTTACTGGGTTTGAGGTCTAAAAAATAAATGAGTAAGCTCGCGCCGAGACCCACAAACAAGGATTCTTTAAGGCCTTGGCCGGCAAAAAAATACAATGAACCGCTCAAAAGAACGGCAAATAACAATGACCCGAGTATTGCTTGTGTGTGTTTTTTCATTGCACCAGAGTTTAAAAATTTAAAGAAATTTGGACTATTCCAACTTATATCTCACCGTGCAAAATTAATTCGGAAAAGCTTCTAAACAATCCCTTATTGTTAGCTTTTTGTAAAATTTATATCAATTGTCGATCGAGTTTTTTTATTGGGTTTTTCCACTAAATTAATAAGCTATAAAAATCCACATACCTTACTTGATGTTCAATAGCTTTTACTCATATCCTTTGGTAGCACCAAATTAAATTCGGTTAAAACTGGTTTACTGGGTTTCTGTCCCGGTAGAACTTCAGATTTTTCTGGAATTTTCAGGGTTTCGCCTTCAGCTTCAAAAACGGATATCACGGCTATTTTTAAATTTGGTTTTTGTTTTTTTAAATACCAATAAATTCCGCCGTGGGCTTTGCTGTGATAGTTTCCGTTGAAATGCAGGAATAGTTGGTTTTTATTCAAATTATTAAGAATAGATTCTGCCATTGTCGCATCTTTTAAGGCCTGTGCTTCTACCATTTGTTTTGGTTCCATTTGCATTCCCGAGTGATCCCCCATCATTTTCAACATTTCTTGATAACCAGGTGTTTTCATATCAAGGTTTATTGGCGTTTTGGCAAAAAATTCTTTTTCATCTTTCGGGAGGCTTCTCAATGTGTCCATTCCACTTTGCGCTACCAAAGCCGCATAACTGCGCGGGACATTAGTCGCAATAAACTTTAAATTATGTGCTTTGGTCACTTCAACCAGCGGCAAGTAATCGGTTTTAAAGTTTGGCGATAAACTCAAGCTGTCTAAAAATTGAGACGTTTCCCAATTTCCGTTCAAGAGTGAATCCAATCCTTCTTGCTGTTGACGTTCCAGCATTTCAGCACCGAGGACTAATTTGTTGTTTTTCTTTTTATGCAGCGCTTTAGCCAATTTCAGTTGCAGCCAATGATTCATAGAATTATCGTGGAACTCGCCAAACAAGACCACATCATAATCCGTGAGTTTTTCAGCCATATCATAAAACGCAATGGAATCCCCTTTTTCAGTATAAAACTGAAAAGCTTTTAATTCCTGTGCTTGAACTGAGCTAAAGCTTAAAAAAAAGAGTGCGAGACCAACTAGAAGTCTTACAGAGTTGAATTTATGCATTGATATTAAATTTTAATTAGTCTATTTTCTTCAGGAATAATCTGACTTATTAGGGTTTTACGCAAAAAACAAATAGAATACTTTGAAAGCTTGAGTATCCATAAAAAATTATTTTACGTTTTCAAGAAAGCCCAAAAACCGTTTAAGATTTTGCGCATAGCCGTTGGGGTTTCTACTCTTAATCAAAGTCGAAGCACCGTGCACGCCGTTTTTTGCTTGGTAACGAATAATATTCTTTCCGCTTGCTTTGCTCAACACCTCATCGACGCGTTTTTCGCCACGTTCGGGTTCGGCAGTGATGTAAAAGGCTTGCTGAACTTTTGCGGCCGCACTTTTGACTCGGTTTTTGTCATTTAAATATTCCCCTGGCGAAAATGCCGCCACTGCATCAATTTTAGTGGGGTTTTCACTTGCCAAAACAATAGCCAGAGCCGCGGAATATGAACTGCCAACGGCAATAATTATTTTATAATTCTTCCCTTCGGCATAGGCCAAAGCGCCTTTGAGATCAGCATAAGCTTCTGAATAAGACCCCGAACTTCCGCGTTTTTTAACCGTTTTATTAGTGTGATCCCAACGCGTGCCACCAGAACGTTGATCAATTGCGAGAACAGCAAATCCTGCTTTGGTGAATTTTGAGATCAGTGGATCATATTCGTGACGGTTAGCGCCGGCCTGGTGGAACAAAAGTAAAATTTTGTCCGTTTCTAAAGAAGGCTTTGTAAAAGTCCCATAAATTTTTTGACCGTCAGAGGCTTTGATGCTTACCTCTTTTCCCTGTGTTTGAGCGTATGTAGAAAAAGGGCTTAGTAGTGTTATAGCAAAAAAGAATAAGCTTGCTTTTAAAGAATTTTTAAATGGACACGAACTAGAAAACATAGGTTTAGATTTATAGGGTTTACTGCATTCTTCAAACTTTTAATCTAAGAAATATATTTAATCAAACCTATTTTATTTTGAGGGCATAGTTAAATTTTTCTTCTGGGTAATAATACAGTTTTTAAAATTATACCGAATGTGATTTTTAATGTCGCATAAATACTTCTTAAAATCTACCTCGGTGTTAGAACCTTTGAATAAATTTTTATGATGGCATTATAAAAGTAAAATGGTATAATTAAACTACCATCGGTTGAAACCGATGGGTTTTGATTCCAGCTTAAGCCGGCTAAAGATGACATTTAACAAGCCTGCTTGGGGGGGGCAAAAGTCCTCTCGCCGCGGCGAGCGCCTGCCTGTCGGCGGGCAGGGATTTAGGATGGGATGATTGTGCTCTTAAAACACTAAAGTCGTCCCCAATTGAAATTTGGGAGGGATTTTCCCCAGATCGAAACATTAATTTACTATCCCTCAAACACCTCTTCTTCATTAGTAAAAGCCTTAAATTCCAAAGGGTTTCCGCTAAAATCAAAGACAAACATCGTCCATTGCTCACCGGTTTCGCCGGCATAGCGTTTTTGGGGTTTTATCAAAAAATCAATTTTTTCAAATTCCAGTTTTTGTTGAATATGTTTGAATTCGTCCATTTTCAACAGACATCCAAAATGCGGAATGGGCACTTTGACGCCGTCAACTGTTCCACAGTAATCCAGTTCAGGGAAGTCATCACTGAGGTGCGCCGATAATTGATGGCCAAAGAAATTAAAATCCATCCAACTTTCAGTTGATCTTCCTTCTTGACAACCGAGCAGATCAATATAAAATTTTCTGGTAGATTTCAGGTCTTTTATTTTGAAGGCATAATGGAAGGTATTCATTTTCAGGAAGGGTTTTAATTCAAATTTAAAGTAAATACCGTCAACTGTAATCAAAGGTAATTGACTTTTTTAAATATTATCTTTCAGTTTATAATTAGTACTTCTGCCGCCAGGTTTTTCTTTGAGCAGGATATCTTTTTTTATCAGATCTTGAATATCCCTCAAAGCCGTGTCAGTTGAACATTTTGTGATTTTTGCCCATTTGGAAGATGTCAGTTTCCCATCAAAACCGTCCAGCAGTTTATTGAGCATTTTTTTTTGTCTATCATTATTGACTTCAGGTGCATACTGGTTCCAAAAGTTGTGTTTAAATAGCACTTTTTCTAAAATAGTCTCTGAGGATAATAAAGAATTGATCAGGCAATCGAAAAACCACATTAACCACTCAGTAATATCCAGAGGACCTTGTTGGGATTTTTCAAGTATTTTATAATACTGTTTGCGCTGTTTCCTGATTTGTGAAGACAAACTATAATACCGTTTTGAAATCCCATCGGCCCGCGCTAATTGCATATCTGTAATTGCACGTGCAATCCTTCCGTTCCCGTCTTCAAAAGGGTGTAACGTGAGAAACCACAAATGTGCTATGCCGGCTTTCAAAACCGGATCTAATGATTGATCTGAGTTGAACCACTCTAAAAATTGATCCATTTCTGCTTCTATGCGTTTTGAACTGGGCGCTTCAAAGTGAACCTTCTCTTTACCCATTGCGCCAGAAACGACTTGCATTGGTCCAGACTTATCTTCACGCCACATAGCCACTTTAATTTTAAACATTCCGCTGCGGCCTGTTGGGAAAAGGGATGAGTGCCAATCAAAAAGGCGTTCTTTGGTTAAATCTGAATTAAAATTCTTTACGGCATCCAACAATAAATCCACGGCGCCATCTACATTTCTTTCAGAATAAACACTCTTTTCGATCTCAATACCCAATCTTCTCGCCAAGGAAGATCTCACCTGGGCTGGATTTAAGATTTCACCTTCAATTTCGGTCGATTTAATAACATCCAGCGTTAGGGTTTCAAGATTAGCCTCTTTTTTTAAATCAAACCCAAGTGCTTCCATTTTACCAATGACTTTTCCCTGAAGGCCTCTGACTTCACCAATCAAGCTGACAAATTCCTTGTCACGCCATTTAAAATCAGGCCAATTAGCTTTTTGATGGATATAAGGTTTCATCGGTTACTATTTTTAAATACAATAATTCTTGAGATGTAAAAATAAGTTATTCGCCGCAAATTTTGCGGAGAATAAACGATTTATTCACCGCAAGCTGATTTAAAGTTCTCAGGGTCTAATGATTTTTCTTTATTTTAAGCCTTAAAGAATATTGGTTGACTACTTTTGAAAACGTAGAAAAATTATCATTTTGCAAGCCCATTCAAATTCAATTTCACTTAATGCGGACTATTAAAACTTTCAAAATCAATTCTTTAAATGGGATTAAAAGTAATCTTTTGACTTGGTCGCAACAGTTTTCAGAGATTTGTTTTTTGGATTCAAATGAACATCAGGATCAGTATTCTAATTTTGACGCGGCACTTGCCGTCGATGGATTTACTTCCCTACAAACAGATTTTCACCACGCCTTCGACGATTTAGAAGATTACCAAAGCCGAAGTAAGGATTGGTTGTTTGGTTATTTGACCTATGACCTCAAGAACAGTGTGGAAAATTTAAGTTCTAAAAATTCGGACCGAACAGAATTCCCCGAGCTTTTTTTCTTTCAGCCCAAAAAATTAATTTTCATCAAGGCTGATACTTTGATTTTTCACTATTTAAAAATGGTGGATGATGAAATCGAAGAAGATTTTGAAGAAATCCTAAATCAACAGAAACTTCCTCAAACAAGGAAAGCCCCTTCCCCACTTTTAACCAACATTTCAAAAACCGACTACTTAAACAAAATCGGTGAATTGCAGCGGCACATCCATCGCGGTGATTGTTATGAAGCAAACTTTTGTATGGAATTCTTTGCCGAAAAATGTAGCATCAATCCATTTCAAATTTATGATGACCTCAACACGATTTCAAAAGCACCTTTTTCAGCTTTTTTAAGGAACGGGAATAATTTTAGCCTTTGCGCCAGTCCAGAGCGTTATCTTCAAAAAAATCAATCAACAAGCATTTCCCAACCCATCAAAGGAACGGCCAGGCGGGATTTAGATTTAGAAAACGATTCAGAAATTGCGGCAAAACTGCAAACCGATGAAAAAGAACGCGCAGAAAATATTATGATTGTCGATTTAGTGCGCAACGACCTTTCCAGAACGGCAAAAAAGGGCAGCGTAAACGTAAAAGAATTGTGTGGCCTGTATTCCTTTCCCCAGGTACATCAACTTATTTCCACGGTTTCATCAGAAATCGGCAATGGGGTCTCACCGGTCGATCTATTAAAAACCACTTTCCCGATGGGCAGTATGACCGGCGCGCCAAAGATTTCTGTGATGCAAATTACTGAAAAATTAGAATCCTTCAAACGCGGGCTTTACAGCGGAAGCATTGGCTATTTCTCGCCAAATGGCGATTTTGATTTTAATGTGGTCATCAGAAGCATTCTTTATAATGCCGAAAAAAAATGTCTTTCCGCACCTGTTGGCGGCGCGATCACGGCAAAATCAATTCCCGAACAGGAATATGAAGAATGCTTGCTCAAAGCCAAAGCTATGCGTGAGGTTTTATCTTAAAATTTATGCGTGATCTTCTTTAGTTTTCAGGTGGATATTTTGACAGCGCTTTTTTTGCTAGTTTATGTAAAAAATCTGCGCGTTCCTGAGGCCTCAATTTATTGGTCAAAGAACCTTCGACCACAGCTTGCCAGAATAGTTCGTCTGTTTTTGAATCAATAAAATTCACCGTGATGGAAATGTAAAGCTTTTGGCCGCCAACAGGAACATTGCCATAAAGCCCGCCGATTGATACACCCACATTTGATCGTCCGCCGCTGCTTCTAAAATATTCAGCGAAAAAATCAATTTTAAAGTCCGGTTTTTTGGAAGGTTCTAAACCTTTTTTGTTCAAGACACTGTCAATCGACCGTTTAAAACGCTGCTCATCAAATTGCTGCATATCTGTTTTAAGGTCCTTATAAAAATCGAATTTCTGGTATGTTTGAAAATCCGCGTCTTCCTTATAATCAAAAAAAGCTTTTGGCCCACCGCAAGAAACCAAAAGGCCGGACAGGACTATAAATAAAATTATCTTCTTTTTCATAAAATTTTTCTTTTTATAAAAATAACAAAAAACCTGCCTTAATCAACTACTTTTAAAAATAGATCAAATTTTTTAAGATTTAGTAAACGATCAAATTTTCAAATACCTTGATTTTT
>Ga0075106_1000669_pt1 | contig 17096 bp, 20 predicted proteins | sample AntDeeMetag02WF4_FD_69796 | JGI IMG/M metagenome (GOLD analysis project Ga0075106, IMG submission 69796) | Saline lake microbial communities from Deep Lake, Antarctica - Antarctic Deep Lake Metagenome 02WF4 | ecosystem: Environmental > Aquatic > Non-marine Saline and Alkaline > Saline | place... | reverse complement strand
AACTTTTGCACTTTGGACAATCCATTTTTTTTCAAAGACACGGAAACTATATTAAATTAACAATGCCCACAAAAATACTTTAAGATCCTTATTCGTTAACTTCACTAGACCCCACTTCCTGAATTTCAGCAAAATCCACACAGTTTTTAATTACAAAATGAAAATTACCGGCTTTGGAATCACTGTTGATTTGATAAATGGGGCAGGGCTTTAAATCGGTTTGGCTTTCGCCAAAATTTATATCTGCGCCTTCCAGATAGTCAATCATATTTGCCGTGTCCAATTTTTTTTCATTAAAAAACCGAAGGGCAGCAGGGGAATAATTTTTTTTCTTGTGCTGAATATCGCTCAAAACACGGGAATTAGGGAAATAGCTACAGGAAGTTTTTTTTCCGCTTAAGAAAAAAATAAGAAAGACGATGCCGATGGCAAATCCGCTGAAGTAAAATCCAAAACGGTGGGACTGTTTCATGAAAATTATCGCTTAAAAAATGAGTAAGTTGATGTCGCTGTGGTTCATATCAAACCAATCAGCAACAGCTTTATTGGTTAAAATTCCGTGGTAAAAATACAATCCATTTCTCAAATGGCTGTCAAAACGAAGCGTGTTTTCTAGACCACCTTCTTCACCAATGTGAAGCAAATATGGCGTGAAAATATTGCTAATGGAAATGGACGAAGTGCGGGGATAACGCGAGGGAATATTTGGGACACCATAATGAATGATCCCATTTTTTATAACCGTGGGTTCGTCGTGGCTGGTGATTTCAGAAGTCTCAAAGCAACCGCCCATATCGATGCTCACATCAATAATTACAGCACCTTTTTTCATCGCGTTGACCATTGGTTCAGAAACAATGACCGGCGATCGTTTTTTCCCACAAATGGCGCCGATAACCACATCTGCTCGTTTTAGGGATTTCAATAAATTTTTAGGCTGAACTGTGGATGTGTAGAGCGGCCGGTTTAAATTCCTTTGAACATCACGTAATTTAGAAATCGAGTGATCAAAAAATTTGACATTTGCCCCAAGTCCCAAGGCCGATCGCGCTGCAAATTCACCAACAGTTCCAGCACCCAAAATCACACATTCCAAAGGCGGGACACCACTGATGTTCCCAAACATCAAGCCTGAACCTTGTTCACTTGCCAGAAGTTCTGAAGCGATCAAAACGGAAGCCGTCCCTGCAATTTCACTCATAGTGCGCACAGCAGGATAGTTTCCGGCCTGGTCTTTAATGAATTCAAAAGCCAGTGCGGTAATCCTTTTTTTTGCCAAGGTCCGGAAATAACTTTTTTCCTGTGTTTTCAGTTGAATCGCAGAAATCAATACCGTTTGTGGATTGATCAATTTCAGTTCAGCTTCAGAGGGTGGTTCAACTTTTAAAATTGTGGGACAGGCAAAAACCTTTTTGATGTCCTTTGTGATTTCCGCCCCGGCTTCGCTATAATCTTTATCAGTAAACTGTGCGTGTTGCCCGGCTTTTGATTCCACAATCACGCGGTGACCGTGTGCAGTAATTGTTGCGACGGCATCGGGTGTCAAACAAATGCGCCGCTCTTGATATGAACGTTCTTTTGGAAGGCCAATAAACAGCTGACCTTTAGTCTTGGAAATTTCCAGCATTTCTTCCTGAGGAAGCAGTTCAGTTTGGCTGAAAGGTGTTTTTGGTTGCGTTTTCGGCTGGTGCATATTTTTTAAAGAATAAGAGTAAAGAAAATAAAAAATACCTTCAAAAGCAAATTTAACTAATCTTATTCTCAATCAAAATTTTCGATACTGATACTTCTTTCTTCCGGCCAAAGCCGTTTCAAACAAATTTCAGTGCGCTGTTCGGGAACTAAATGCGGGATTTTTTCAGGCCACTCGATCATCTTAAAATGCGGGGTTTCCAAATATTCTTCAAAACCGATTTGCCAGGCTTCCTCTTCGTTTTCAATCCGGTAAAAATCAAAGTGAAAAATTTTACCTTCTGGGAAATGATATTCATTGACCAGCGAAAACGTGGGACTAGAAATTATATCTTCAGAGTCTAACTGGGCGCAAATTTCCTTTATCAAAGTCGTTTTTCCACTTCCCATTTTTCCATAAAACAAAAAGGTTTTGGACTTTGCATCTTCCAAACCCCGTTTTGCAATTTTAGGCAGGTCTTCTAATTTGTAATTGAGTGGGGTAAACATAAATGTTTTGTTTCTCACTTTTTAATCTACTTCATCACCTTTTTTATAAGGAGTTACATTTTTGAGCAATTTTTGGATTTCTGAAGCCAATTTATCGACATCCCCTTCTGAATTTCCGACACTTGTATATCTCACAACACCGTCTTTTCCAATTAAGAAGTTTTTAGGAATGCCACCTTCGGCATACTTATCCCAAATTATTTTGTGTGGATCGAAACCTGAAGGAAAATTGATGCCATATTTTTTTAGTTTCAGTAATTTTTTACGGACTTTTTCTTTCTTCTCACCGATCGCGACAGGTAGAAAGACAAAATCTTCGTTTTTATTAGGTTTTAGGATTTTTTCAGGTATTTCAGAAAATTCCATAATACAAGGACTGCACCACGTCGCCCAAAAATTTAAAAGAACTATTTTTCCTTTCAAATCGGAAAGCTTTATTTCCTTTCCATTGGTCATTTGAACGGTAAAATCAACAGCCTTATCACTGGTTTTTAGTTTTAATCCTTCCCCAAGGTCTTTATGGGATTTACCAGCAATTCGGGTGCTTACTTTTCCTTTTTCCTTATTCTTTTTTTGACGCTCTAATTTTTCTTCTTTTGAAAGTAACTCGATTTTTGTTATAACTGCCCGGTCGCCGATTTTGTCGCCATATTTTTTAGCAAGTTCATCTCTGTATTTTTGGGAAACGCCATTATGCATGCCTTTTATCGAACCTTGTTTAGCAAATTCTGTAACTTTTTGTTTTGATATGATTTGATCGTTGGCTACATAAATGTGTTCAAGCTTTTTGATGGAATCTTGCTGACCAAACATCATAAAAGAATAAAAAAATAGGAATAAAATAAAAATTTGCTTCATAGTAAACTTGATTAAATTAGGCTTTGATTTTAAGGCGTTCCATAAAGCTAAATCAACGCGGTGAAAGCACAGCATAAGGAATGATCATTTCCTGCAGGGAAACCCCGCCGTGCTGATATGTGTTTTTAAAATAATTGACATAATAGTTGTAATTATTTGGGTAAGCAAAAAACAGATCACTCTTTGCAAAAATAAACGAGCTGCTCACGTTGATGCTGGGCAGGTGAAAATCCTTGGGGTTTTCAGCCGCCACGACATCCTTGTTTTCATAAGTCAAACTTTTTCCGGTTTTATAACGCAAGTTCAAGCTCGTGTTTTTATCGCCGATAACTTTTGACGGCCGCTGGGCGTTGATGGTGCCGTGATCTGTGGTCACGATCAATTTGAAACCGAGTTCACGGGCTTGCTGGATTACATCGAGCAAAGGCGAATTTTTAAACCAACTTTCAGTCAGCGATCGGTATGATTTATCATCTGCAGCAAGTTCTTTGATGACTTCCATTTCGGTTTTTGCGTGCGAGAGCATATCCACAAAATTATAGACCACCACCGTCAGGTCATTGTCTTTTTGGGATTTAAAATTTTTAGCGAGTCGCTTTCCTTTTTTAAGGCTTGTGATTTTATGGTAGTCTGTTTTATAATCCAGGCCGAGGCGTTTCATCTGGGCTTCCAGAAATTCTTCTTCGTGCAAATTTTTTCCGCCTTCATCGGTGTCGTTGAGCCAGAGATCGGGATGCAGTTTTTCCATATCGGCCGGCATCAGGCCAGAGAAAATGGCATTTCGCGCATATTGCGTCGCTGTGGGCAGGATGCTATAAAAAGTGCTTTCTTTTTCCTTCTTGTAATAATCATTGATGATCGGCTCAAAGGCTTTCCACTGATCAAAGCGCAAATTATCAATGACAACGAGAAGCGTTGGCTGTTCCTTGGAAATTTCCTGTTTTATTTTTTCGCGGAAAAGCGTGTGCGACATCACCGGCCGATCGGCTTTTTCACCAAACCAATCTTTATAATTGCGGTCTATAAACTTGCAGAATTCAGTATTAGCTTCCTCTTTTTGGGATTCAAAAATTTCAAACATCCCTGAATCCTGGATTTGCTCGAGTTCCATTTCCCAGTAAATCAATTTTTTATAAAGCTCTGCCCATTCCTCATAATTACTGATAGAACCCATATCCATCGAAATTTTCCGGAATTCCTGTTGATAACTGGAAGTCGTTTTTTCAGAAACCAATCGTGAGTGGTCGAGGTTTTTTTTCAGGCTTAATAAAATCTGGTTTGGATTGACTGGTTTGATCAAATAATCGGCGATTTTTGAACCGATGGCCTCTTCCATTATATATTCTTCCTCACTTTTAGTGATCATCACCACAGGAAGGTTTTGTTGCTTTTCCTTAATTTCAGAAAGCGTTTCCAAACCGGTGATGCCCGGCATATTTTCATCGAGAAAAACAATATCAAAAGCTTTTTCGGCCACTGCATCGATGGCTTCGGTCCCGCTTAGACAAGTGGAAACTTCATAACCTTTTTCCTCTAAAAAAATTATATGGGGTTTGAGCAATTCAATTTCATCATCCACCCAAAGCACGCTTATCTTATTCATATTATTATATTTGTCGTTATTAAAAAAACAGCAGCTTGAAACCACGTAACAAACTTAAGATTTTAAACGATCCCATCTATGGATTTATTACAATTCCCAGCGAAAGGATTTTTGATCTGATCGAGCATTCATATTTCCAACGTTTGCGCAGGATTTCCCAAATGGGAATGTCATATCTCGTTTATCCCGGGGCGCACCACACGCGGTTTCATCACGCGCTGGGCTGTATGCACTTGATGAGGAGTGCCCTGGATGTGTTGAAATTCAAAGGCGTTAAAATTTCTGACAAAGAAGAGGAGGCTTTGCTCATCGCAATTTTGTTGCACGATATCGGGCACGGGCCATTTTCACACGCGATGGAAAATAGCATCGTCGAGGCGGTGGGCCACGAGTGGATTTCACTTAAATTCATGAAAAAAATGAATGAAGATTTTGATGGTCAGTTAAGTTTGGCGATTGAGATTTTCAAGGGAAATTACCACCGAAAATTTTTTGGTCAGCTCATCGCGAGCCAGTTGGATATCGACAGATTGGATTATTTGAAACGCGACAGTTTTTACACCGGTGTTGCGGAAGGAAATATCAATAGCGAACGCATCATCACGATGCTCAATGTCGCAAATGACGAACTGGTGATTGAACAAAAAGGGATTTATTCCGTTGAAAAATTCCTGGTCGCGCGCCGGTTGATGTACTGGCAGGTCTATTTGCACAAAACCAGTCTCGGTGCCGAGCAGTTGGTGATCCGTGTTTTCAAAAGGGCAAAAGAACTCATTAATGAAGGCGTAAATTTACCGTGCAGCAAGGCTTTGGATTACTTTTTATGCCATAAAATCGGGGAAAAGGAATTTGGAAGTGAAACTTTGGAAACTTTTAGCCGTTTGGACGATTATGATTTGGTCTTGGCGATGAAAGAATGGATTTCAGCCGAAGATAAAGTTTTAAGCAGCCTCTGCAAAATGGTCATTAACCGTGATTTATTGAAAGTCAAATTAAAGAACCAGGATATTCCTGAAAAGTTATTGGCAAAGGAATTGAAAGCCGTTCAACGCGATTTAAAACTCTCAGAAACTGAAGCCCGCTATTTTGTTTTTAAAGGGAAGGTGTCAAATTTAGCTTACGACCCTGAAAAATCCAGTATTAAAATTTATCATAAAAATGGGAAGATGAGTGATGTAGCAAGCGTTTCAGACCAATTGAATTTGAAAGCACTCTCGCGATCAGTAGATAAATTTTATATCTGTCATCCAAAACATTAAGAATTAACAATTTTTTCTATTTTTGTCAATATGAAATTTACCGCAGAACAAATAGCCGAAGTCCTCAGTGGAAAAGTTGAGGGCGATGAACAGGCGATAGTTTCACAGCTGTCCAAAATCGAAGAAGGCGGCAAAGAATCCTTGACGTTTCTTTCCAATCCAAAGTATGAAGCTTTTCTTTATAAATCAAAAGCGACGGTTTGCATTGTTAATGAAGATTTCGAGTTAAAAGAGGATATTCCCACTACCTTGATCCGTGTAAAAAATGCTTCAGAAGCGTTCACGGGACTTTTAGAATATTATGATCAATTGAAAGAAGAACCCGAAGGTCTCGAAGAGCCGCACGTTATGCACGAAAATGTAAACTATGGCGAAGGCTTCTACCTCGGGGCATTTGCTTATATTTCAAAAGGTGTGAGCATTGGTAAAAACGTAAAAATCCATCCACAATGTTTCATTGGCAAAAACACGACAATTGGTGATAATGTAAACATTCATTCAGGTGTGAAAATTTTGGAAGGTTCTGTGATTGGGAACAATTGTTTGATTCATTCAAATGTCGTTATCGGTTCAGATGGATTTGGTTTTCAGCGAAATCAAGGCATTGGCATCTATAAAAAAGTTCCCCAGATCGGGAATGTGGTGGTTGAAGATAATGTTGAAATCGGCGCCTGTACAACAATCGACAGGGCGACAATGGGTTCGACAATCATTCGCGAAGGTGTGAAATTGGACAACCAAATTCAAATTGCCCACAATGTTGAAGTGGGGGGGAATACAGTCATAGCAGCGCAAACGGGAGTAGCAGGTTCTACAAAAATTGGCCAAAACAATATTTTTGGCGGTCAAGTGGGTGTTGCTGGTCACTTGCAAATCGGGAATAACATTCAGGTCCAGGCACAATCTGGAATTGGACGAAACTTGAAAGATGGTTCGGCTGTTCAGGGATCACCGGCAATTGACTATAACAGTTACAGTAAATCTTATGTATATTTTAAAAATTTACCAGAGCATATTAAAAAGTTACATTCTATCGAAAAAAAGTTAGAGAATAATGGCGGAGAAGAAAAATAATCAAAGGACAATTGAGCGAGAAGTGAGCTTGACCGGTGTGGGACTGCACACTGGCAAGGAAGTTACTTTAACTTTCAAACCCGCACCTGTTGATCACGGCTATGCTTTTCAACGTTCAGATTTGGAAGGCGCCCCGAAAATCCCAGCAGAGGCAGCTTATGTGAATAACACACAGCGCGGGACATCCTTAGAGAAAACGGGGGTGATTATTCAAACTTCAGAACATGTGCTCGCAGCTTGTGTGGGCTTGGAAATCGATAATGTGTTGATTGAACTCAACAGTTCAGAACCGCCGATTATGGATGGTTCGGCAAAGCATTTTGTAGAAGCTTTGGAAAAAGCCGGTATTGAGGAACAAGATGCCGAACGCGATGTTTATGAGGTCACTGAAATCCTTTCTTACAGCGACGAAGAATCGGGCAGTGAAATTTTAGTGATCCCCAGTGATGAATATCAGGTCACGGCAATGGTAGATTTTCAAACCAAAATTCTGGGCACTCAAAATGCTTCCCTAAAGCACTTATCACAGTTCAAAACTGAGATTGCCGATTCCAGGACCTTTAGTTTCCTGCACGAAATAGAAACACTTCTTGAAAATGGTTTAATTCGTGGCGGTGACCTCAATAATGCTATTGTTTATGTGGATAAAGAACTTTCTGAAGAAACGATGGAACGCCTAAAAAAGGCTTTTGGGAAAGATGATATTTCAGTTAAATCCAACGGAATCCTCGACAATTTAACGTTGCACCATCCCAACGAAGCCGCACGGCATAAGTTGCTGGATGTTATCGGCGATCTTGCCTTAGTGGGAACGCACATTAAAGGGAAAGTAATTGCGACAAAACCGGGGCACCGCATAAACACAAATTTTGCCAAAAAACTGGCAAAAACGATTAAGGCCGAACGCAGAAATAAAGTGCCTCGCATAGATTATAATAAAGAACCTTTAATGGATGTCAATCAGATCATGGAGATGTTGCCGCACCGTCCCCCATTTTTGTTGATCGATAAAATTTTTGAACTGACGGATAACTATGTCATCGGAACTAAAAATGTGACGATGAACGAGCCTTTTTTTCAAGGGCACTTTCCCGGGGCTCCCGTTATGCCAGGTGTTTTGATTGTTGAAGCTATGGCACAAACTGGCGGGGTCCTTCTTTTGAACACCGTGCCGGACCCAGAGAATTACTTGACCTATTTCATGAAAATGGATAATGTCAAGTTTAAACGTAAAGTGATACCCGGTGATACTTTAATATTCAAATGCAACTTAATCTCGCCCATTCGCCGTGGAATTTGCCATATGCAGGGAAAGGCTTTTGTTCACGGAAAACTCTGTGCCGAAGCTGAACTTATGGCGCAAATTGTAAAATCAAAAGACGCTTAATTTTATGAACCAACCATTAGCTTACATACATCCGGGTGCAAAAGTCGCCAAAAACGTGGTCATCGAACCTTTTACAACCATCAACAACGATGTTGTCATCGGTGAGGGCAGCTGGATCGGTTCTAACGTCACTATAATGGAAGGCGCACGAATTGGGAAAAATGTGAGTATTTTTCCCGGTGCCGTTATTTCTGCCGTTCCCCAAGATATGAAATTTAACGAGGAGGAAAGCACGGCGGAAATTGGGGACAATACCACTATTCGTGAATGTGTGACCATAAACCGTGGGACCGAAGATAAAAGAAAGACAAAAGTGGGTGCAAATTGCTGGATTATGGCATACAGCCACATTGCCCACGATTGCACCGTCGGTGATCATTGTGTGTTCTCAAATAACAGCACCTTGGCCGGACATATTGAAGTTGGTGATTATGTGATTTTGGGCGGAATGAGCGCTGTGCAGCAATTTTGTAAAATCGGAAGCCACGCTTTTGTTACCGGTGGTTCTCACGTTAGAAAAGATGTGCCGCCCTTTGTAAAAGGTGGGCGTGAACCACTGTCTTATGTGGGGATAAATTCCATTGGTTTGCGCAGAAGGGGTTTTACATCTGAAAAAATCAAGGAAATCCAAGGTATTTATAGGATTCTCTATCAAGAAAATTATAACAACTCTCAGGCAATTACTATTATTGAGGCTGAAATGGAAGCCACGCCAGAACGCGATGAAATTTTGCAATTTATCAGAAATTCAAGGCGTGGAATTATGAAAGGCTATTTTTCGAGTTAAATGAGGATCGTCGGTTGCGAATGTTATTTGGCTTCAAAGCATAATTTAATTTTCAAAGCCTTTATTAATTAAGATTTAAACCCTAAACTTATGGCAAATACAAGTGATATCCGCAAAGGACTTTGTATCAATTATAAACACGATATTTTTAAAATAATTGAGTTCCTTCATGTAAAACCTGGCAAAGGCCCAGCCTTTGTGCGCACCAAGCTCAAAAGCGTGACTACAGGAAAGGTCATTGAAAACACTTTTTCAGCGGGACATAAAATTGATGAAATCCGGGTGGAAACCCACGCTTATCAATTTCTTTATAAAGAAGGTGAGTTTTATCATTTTATGCACCAGGACGATTATACGCAGTTGCGACTGGTGGAATCTGCACTGGACAATCCAGATTTGATGAAAGAAGGTGAAGTTGTGACGATTCAAATCAATACTGAAGATGATTCACCGCTTTCTGTTGATTTACCGGCAAATGTTGTTTTGGAAGTTACCCAAACAGAACCCGGCGTCAAAGGGAATACCGCGACAAATGCCACAAAACCGGCGACTGTTGAAACCGGCGCTGAAGTAAACGTGCCGCTTTTTATCAATGAAGGCGACAAGGTGAAAATTGAAACTGAAGGTGGGGGCTATAAAGAACGCGTAAAACAAGATTAAGATATGAAGTTTCCACAGCAACATCAGCTTCAGCAAATTGCCTCAATTATTGACAGCAATTTTGTGGGTGCAGCAGATTATCCGGTTTTGGGAATGAATGAAATCCACCGCGTTGAGAAAGGCGATATTGTTTTTGTCGATCATCCCAAATATTATGACGCAGCTTTATATTCAGATGCTTCAGTAATTTTGATCGACAAAAAAGTCGATTGTCCAGATGGAAAAGCATTATTGATTTCTGACGATCCATTTCGGGACTTCAACAAACTCACTGAATTTTTTAAGCCTTTCGAAAAACTGGATAAAACTATTTCCGCTTCTGCAGAAATAGGGGAGGGGACGCAAATTCAGCCTGGGGCCACAATTGGCAACCACGTGAAAATCGGTAAAAATTGTGTGATCCATTCAAACGTCAGTATTTATGATCGAACTGAAATTGGTGATAATGTGATTGTGCATGCCAATGCAGTGATCGGTTCTTCCGCATTTTACTATAAAAAACGACCTGAAGGTTTTGACCAATTGCGATCTGGCGGGAATGTTGTTTTAGAAGATTTTGTCGAGATCGGCGCGGCCTGCACGATTGACCGAGGCGTTTCTGCCGACACCCGCATCAAAAAAGGCTCAAAACTCGATAACCAGGTTCACGTGGGGCACGATACAATTATCGGCGAACGCTGCCTGATCGCTTCCCAATGTGGAATTGCCGGTTGCGTTGTGCTCGAAGATGAAGTGACTTTGTGGGGGCAAGTCGGCATTAAAAACGATGTGGAAATTGGTGAAAAGGCGGTTATTATGGCACAATCTGGTGTGGGCAAATCTCTTGAGGGGCAAAAAGCTTACTTTGGTTCCCCAGCGCAAGAGTCGCGAAAAATGTACCGTGAATTAGTGAATATCAGAAAAATACCAACATTAATCGAACAACTAAAAAAATACGATTGATAATGGCTTTACAAGCAAAAAAAATGGTCCGTGAATTTTTAGAATCCGGATTTTATTATTCCAGTGAAAAAAACGACAAGTATTTACATCCTGAAGCTGAAATTTTTTGGAACAGCACCAGTGGATATTACAAACTGACACGTTTTGATTTCAAAGCGATCACAGACAACCTGAATGCTTCTTTCGATTCTTGGTATTGTGAGGTTGGCAATATCATCAGGGAAGATAATGAACTTGGTGTTCGCTTTTCATATTTTGTCCAAACCATTGAAAATCCGGATGAAGAAGTGCCCATAGCAGATTTTATCGGGATGTTGAGTTTGAAAGAAGGCAAAATCCACCGCGGATATCTGGTGAGTCAGCCCAATGAAGACAGTCCTCACCGGCTTGAAGCTTTTGCAGTAAAAAAGAATTGAAAACCTTTTAAGGTTCGTCATTATAAATTAACTTTGCAAGGCAATAAATCAACATAGTTTATGAGCGTTTTAGTAAATAAAGATTCAAATATAATTGTTCAAGGATTCACCGGTAGTGAAGGAACCTTTCACGCTGAACAAATGATCGACTACGGCACAAATGTCGTCGGTGGTGTAACACCGGGAAAAGGCGGTCAAGAGCATTTGGGAAAACCGGTTTTCAATACCGTTTCCGAAGCCGTTGAAAAAGTCGGCGCAAACACGACCCTGATTTTTGTTCCCCCGGCTTTCGCAGCCGATGCGATTATGGAAGCTGCCGATGCAGGGATAAAGGTGATCATTACCATTACCGAAGGCATCCCCGTCAAGGATATGATCAAAGTTTCAGATTATATCAAAAATAAAGACTGCCGGTTGATCGGCCCGAACTGCCCAGGTGTCATTACGCCTGATGAAGCAAAAGTGGGCATTATGCCAGGCTTTGTGTTCAAAAAAGGTAAAATTGGTGTGGTTTCAAAATCAGGGACTTTGACTTATGAAGCAGCCGATCAAGTTGTGAAATCCGGTTACGGTATTTCGACTGCCATTGGAATTGGCGGCGATCCGATTATCGGAACATCAACCAAAGAAGCGGTTGAGCTATTGGTCAATGATGACGAAACCGAATGTGTGGTAATGATCGGTGAAATTGGTGGTCAACTGGAAGCTGAAGCCGCAAAATGGTATAAAGAAAGCGGTTCTAAAAAACCGGTTGTGGGCTTTATCGCTGGTGAAACTGCACCCGCTGGACGCACAATGGGCCACGCCGGCGCCATCGTTGGCGGAAGTGAAGATACTGCACAGGCCAAAAAGAAAATTATGCGCGAGCACGGCATTCACGTGGTGAATTCCCCCGCAGAAATTGGAAAAACAGTTAAGGAAGTTATGGGATAAACAGTGCTTTTCATCCTCTAACAGATTAATTTGTTTATAAAATACTGAAAATTCGTTGGGCTTCTGCTCAACGAATTTTTTTGTCAAATTTTAAAATATAGATCTCATTCAACTTCTAACACCTGTTCTTTAACAAGCCTACCTTCTTTATCTAAAGTGAGGTGAAAAACTTTCCCGTGTTCGCTCGCCCGGATCATTTTATACTTCTTCTGGTCAAGAATAGAATTTACAAAGTGCGGGGTGGTGTCTTGATGCCCAACGATCAAAACATTTTTGTTCTCGGTTTTCCTTCTGAATTTATCAACAAAATTGACTATTCCCTGGTAGGTCTGAATCTCAATTCCTTCCTGTTTTGCTGTTGGTTGTGCAGTTTCGGATGTCCTCTTAAAATTTGTACAAAAAATCTGATCAATATTTTTATCACTAAAAAAATCAGCCCAGCGTTTAGCGCGTTCTCTTCCTGTCGAAGTTAAATGGGGGTCGGGGGTGGCCACATTTCTATTTTTTTCGGCATGGCGTATGAAATAATAATTGGTCATTTGCTTAAGGTTTCAATTTTTCATTTCTTTCGTTTATAGATTTCAAATACTAGGATTTGATTGTATTGCTGTTGATAACGGTTGAAATTGTTGTCTGCCACAATCCATAAGGTCCTGTTTCCATTTGGTAATTTTGGCCCCAAACAAAGCCCTTCTAAATTATCTATACTTTGATGTTCGGTTTTTTTACGTATTGTTTCAAAGTCGAATACTAATTTTTTAGAAACAACAGGAACTTCTTCTGGTGAAACGTTTGGATTGACGACCGTTTGATCAGTTATATCTGTTTCGAAGAGCCGGCAATGAAAACCTTTTTTACCACGCCCGGCATAAAAAGCACGTTCCAATACTAATAATTTAGTGTTGAAAACGCTAATTGCACTCACACCATTCATAGCCATCGGAAGGTATGGTACTCTCCGCAAACGATCCAGCCGATAAAACTGTTCTTTATTTATAGCATCATTTTCATCATAGTGTAATAATCGAACCTTGGCCGAGTTTTTTAAAAACCCGGGCTTAGATCCTTCATTTTTTAACGGGGTTTCTGTTGTCGTCCAAAACCCACCTTTTTTGTCTGAAACAATCCCTTCAAACAAACGGTTATCGCGTGAGTTTTTTAGGGTAAAATAGTCGGGGAGTGGAAACCTCTTTTTCACCGCACCAGTGGAATCTATCTCGAGCAAACCAGGCAATTCATTTTTTCGGATAGCACCTTCGCTGGAAATTAAAAATTTGTCGTTGCCTTGAAAACTGATCCCTTCCCAATCAGGATAAACACCACCTTTGGATATGGAAATGGCTTTTGAAAGTTCAACACTTTCAATTGAATCCTGTGAAAAGTTTATTTTGGCTTTTAAAAATCGCGATTGTGAGGGAGAATCAACGATCATATAAAAATTTTCACCGTCAAAGCTGATGTCAGAAAGTCCACCGATAATTTTCCCGTTTATTTTTTTATCCTGGGGAATAGTATAATCATCGATGTAAGAAACAGATAGTGAACGTTTAGGATCAGGATTTGTCGCCGCACAGCTCACAAAAAACCCACTTAAAATAACTGAAAGCAGTTTAATTGAGATTTTGCCTAACATAGTATTAGCATTAAATTATGAGTAATATAAATGTGGTATAAAAGTAAACATTTAACTTAGTGCTTTAACTATAAAAACAGCTAATTATGAATTCTAAAGAACTAGAAGGAAAATGGAACCAGGTCAGTGGAAGTTTCAAACAGAAATATGGCAATTTGACTGATGATGATGTCAAATATTCTGAAGGGAAGTTTGACGAAATGCTGGGACGCTTGCAGGAAAAGACTGGAAAAGACAAGGAAGAATTGCGCAAGGAAATTGAAAAAATGTAATTTTTCCAACCCTTTTAAAATTGAAATTAAAAACCCCGTCCCCAAGTTCAATTGGGGACGGGGTTTTTAGATTTTGTCAAAGACTTGTTGATTTCAGCTATTTTAAACCCTGTCAACTCCGAAGTCTTGAGAACAGGCATTCATTTTAATGATATTCAAATACACCTTAAAACCTACATTTTACGATATAAAACCCATGTTTTAAACCCGATTTTCATCAGGTTTTTTATCTCAAAATCCACGGTATTTTAGTCGAAAGGGTGTTATTTGCCAACACTGATCAACTCTACATCAAAAATCAAGGCGGAATTTGCTGGAATAGGCCCTACTGAGCGTTGACCATAACCCAGAGAAGGTGGGATTATAAAGCGGGCTTTCTCACCGGTTTTCAATAATTGAATACCTTCATCCCAACCGGCGATAACTTTTCCCGTGCCAATGGGAAATGAAATGGGTTTACCGCGTTTGCGGGAAGAATCAAAAACTTTTCCACTTGGAAGTTTCCCGGTATAATGAACTTTTACCTGCTGTCCCGGAACTGGTTTTTTGCCACTTTTATTTTTTTCTGTGATTTTGTAACGCAGACCGCTATTGGTTTTTTTAAAACCTTCGGCCATATCATTGATTTGGCTGTCAATTTTTGCCGCCATGGCTTGCCTTGCTTTTTCTGCCTTAGCTTTCTTTTCGGCTAATTCAGTTTCACGTTGTTTAACTTCAGATTTAAAGGTCTGCACAGCATCAAAATTTTTAGCGTCCCCACCTTTTCTGATAATGTTGACTTCATTCATTACGACATCTTTAGTGGGTTTATCTCGAGTTTCTGTTTTAACTTCACCAATCGAATCCACTACTTTCTGGCCTTTTACAATTTCCCCAAAGACGCTATAATGTCCATTGAGTTTTTTTTGAGGGGCCAGGGTGATATAAAATTGACTGCCATTTGTATTTGGGCCGCTGTTGGCCATTGAGAGGATCCCTTTAGAATCATGCCCGAGGGAATCGCTGATTTCATCAGGAAATTTATAGCCAGGACCACCTTTGCCTGTTCCATCTGGATCACCACCTTGAATCATAAAACCGTCGATTATACGGTGAAAAGTCAATCCGTTATAGAATTTTTTTTCTTTGAACTTTTTTTTGACCATTGGGTTGTTGCCTTCAGCAAGGCTAACAAAATTAGCGACGGTCATCGGGGCGTCCTTATAATAGAGTTGCGCCACAAACTTACCTTGCGTGGTGTTGAATTCAGCATAAAGGCCGTTTTCCAGGTCTGGATAGGTCCCACAGGAACTAAAGGTGAAAAGGATAACTGCGATTAGAAAAATGTTCAATGTTTTCATAAACTTTTAAATTAATTTTCAGATTTTAATTGAATTGAGTCGGTTTGTTTTTCAATGGAATTCAAAGTGATTGTCGATCGGATGGGCATATTTCGTCCTATTTTCTGATTATCGCCATAATAACCAAATGCGAGATTGCTGGGAAATAAAAAAGTAGCGGTTTCACCTTCACTCATAAGTTTAAGCCCTAAACGCAGTCCACTGAAAACTACTTCTTTATCCATTTTAAATTGACGTTTCCCCAATTTCCCCCGACTATAAATGACGGTGTTACCGTCTAATGTGGAAATATTATAGTGAAACGTGATCAAATCCCCCTTTTGTGGTGTTTTTAACCTGTCCTGATCTTTTTCCTCATTGAAAAAATACCAAAAACCATTATTTGAAGTGATATAGTTGTTTGTGCTATCTTTTTTGATTAGCGCTTCAATTTTATTTTCTTCCTTGGCAACCATTTTTTTATTGCGCTTTACAGATTCTTTTATAAATGAACCTGTTCTGGTTTCGATGGGTTTCCTGGCTTTTTGGGTTTGATGACAGGAACCTAAAACCAGAACTAACAATAAGAGGCATATTCCTTTCATTGCAATTGATTTTTATAGTGGGCAATAACTTTATTTCTAAAGTCATCTAGGGTTTCTTCTAAATTTTTTTCACTCTTTCCTCCAGCGGCGTTTTTATGGCCGCCCCCTTCAAAATATTTCCGAGCCACTTTATTGACATCAAATTCACCTTTTGAGCGCAGGGAAATTTTAACCAAACCTTCCTGTTTCCGTTCTTTAAAAAAGGCCGCAAAACGAATTCCTTTTATTGAAAGCCCCATATTCACAATTCCTTCAGTATCCCCCTTTTCAGTCTGTAACGAGTTCATTTCCTCATCAGAAAGGAATGTGAATGCCGTGCGTGCTTCTTCAATGACCTCTAAATTTTTTAGAGCTTTAGCCTGGATTTTCAATTTATTCAATGAATTATTGTCAAAAATCTGCTGATGGATCTCTTCTGGACGCGCACCGGCATCGATCAGGTGAGCAACCGTTCTATGGGTGGCGCTTGTGGTCGAGGCAAATTTAAAGGAACCGGTATCGGTCATAATTCCCAAATAAAGGCATTTAGCCATCTCTGGGGTCAGGTTTTTTGATTCCCCGAGATCATCGATAATGCTATACAGCAATTCACACGTTGAAGAAGCAGTGGTTTCACTAAAGGTGATTTTAGCATAATCAGTGGGTTCCTGATGATGATCGATCATAACAAAATCAGCCGTTGATTGTTCTAGGCTTTGCTGAATTTGTTTTGTTCTGGAAAGCTGGTTGAAATCCAACGTAAAAATAACTTCCGCGTTTTGGATCAGTTTTTTAGCCTTTTCTTCAGACTTCTCAAAATTTATGGTTTCTTCACTATGTGGCAAATTCTTCAAAAAACCAGGATAATCATTGGGAGTGATCAGATTAACGGATTTACCCTTATTCTGTAAAAATTCAAACAGTGCTAAAGTTGAGCCCATGGCGTCGCCATCTGGATTTTCATGGGGAATGATTACGAACTCTTTAGCCTCTGTAATGAGTTGTTTTAATTGCTGGATACGGTCGTTTTTCATAACTCACGAATATACAATTTAATTTGAAATCGCATAAGACTTTAAAATCAATCTAATTGAAATTCATTAACCACCAGGGAGTGCTCAAAAGCAAATCTATGACCCATTTTTTCTGGTAAGCTGAGCGTGATTAAGCGAAGCCCAAGATGTTTAC
>Ga0075106_1000666_pt1 | contig 17132 bp, 15 predicted proteins | sample AntDeeMetag02WF4_FD_69796 | JGI IMG/M metagenome (GOLD analysis project Ga0075106, IMG submission 69796) | Saline lake microbial communities from Deep Lake, Antarctica - Antarctic Deep Lake Metagenome 02WF4 | ecosystem: Environmental > Aquatic > Non-marine Saline and Alkaline > Saline | place... | reverse complement strand
AATTGGTCGCCGAGGTGTCCTCGTCGACCAGCAGGGTCGAGGCGCCGGTCTCCAGTGCCTCCTGCAGCGCGGCCGCCTGGCTCGTGGATCCGGAGGCGAGTTCCGTGTTGAACGCGGTCGTCGACTTCCCGTAGGGCAGATTGTTGATGAACGGTGACAGATCCGCGCCGGCCACCGCGCGACCGTCCTCCGCCCGGATCTTGACCGCGTCCGGGGCCGCCACGACGCGCGCACGCCCATCATCCGGGATATGGTCATAGACGCCGAGTTCGAGAGCCGCCAGCAGCGTCGATTTGCCGTGAAAACCGCCGCCCACGATCAGAGTGATGCCCCGCGGTATGCCCATGCCCGTGATCGGGCCGGCATTCGGCACCGTCAGCGTGATCCGCCGCTCGGGCGGTGCGGCAAAGGCGATCCCTTCCGTCAGGGGGGTGTCGTCGACCCCGCTGCGGCGCGGGAGCATGGCACCCTCGCCGACGAATCCGACCAGTCCGTTGTCGGTCAGGCGTTCGCGCAGCGTGCACTGGTCTTCGACGGCGGCGCAGTGATGTTCCAGTCGCTCGCCATCGAGGCATTCGTATTCCGCGGCGGCGCGCACGCAGCCAGGAAGGTAGTGGCAGAGCAGATCGCGGGCACGCTCGCCGCGAATCCGCCGGCCATTGGCCGGCAGCTGCACGCGGAAACGGAGTTCGATGCCGTCATCCGTGAACAGGCAGGCCGTGCGTTCGAGGACAGTCTGTGCGCCGGCGTCGATCCCGATCTCCTCGATCGAGGCCGCGGCGACGCGGAAGCTCCGGGCGATGAAGTCGCGCGCCGCGCGCTCGCGCGGGGCACTGCCCCGGGCGGCGGGCGGCAGCCCGGCACGGGCCCAGGGCACGAGTGCCCGCAGCCGGGAGGGGGCCGCGAACGGGTCCGCCTGCACATGATCGACGGACAGCGTGAAGCGCGGGAACTCGTGCACGCCCGCGATATCGTGATACGCCTTGTAACCACGGCCATCGATCCGCTCAAGGGTCCGCTGCAGCTGCTTCGGGTCCATTGCCACACGCCACCGGTTCCGGATCGTGCAATGCTAGCGTAGACGACAAGTATGCGGAGGGGGCGATCCTGCATTAGTCTCGGATCGACAGGCTCGTTACAGTGCAGGGCAGGTTGCAACCGGATAGCGCCAGCGTGGCGCGGGGAGTTCACCATGGAAACGGAATACTGGGTCCTTTCGATCATCGCCATCGTGCTCGCCCTGGTGGCGGGGTTCATCGGCGGGCGCATGTCGGCGCCCCGCCAGCGGCGTGTAGAGGCGATGGAGCAGGAGCGGGACACCGCCCGCGAGGAGGCCGAAGCCGTTCGTGCGGAGGTGAACCGTCATTTCGAGGAGAGCGCGCGGATGTTCGGCAAGCTCGCGTCGGATTACCGCACCTTCTTTCAGCAGTTCGCGCAGACGGCGCAGAACCTCGGGCTCTCCGAAGGACGCGCCCGTGAACTCCTGGAAGAGGCCGATCCGAATCTGGTGGCCCGTCAGCCGAGCCGGTCCGACAGCGCGGCGCCGGCTTCGACGGGCACGGGGGAGCCCGACGCGGAGCCGGCGAAAGAATCGGCGGTCGACGACGCCGGGGCTGATGGGCCGACACCGTCCGCCGATGCCCCGGAGGCGCCCGCCGCTGCGGCGGTCTCCGCCAGCGACGAGCGCCCGGATGACGGCGACCGCGAAGCAGCCCCCTCGGATTACGAGGCGGAACGCGATCGCCGCGGGTGACCCGCGTGGGCGGGCTGACCGGGGGCGTCGGGGACGGTCCCGGTCAGCTCAGCACGAGCTCCGACAGCATCCAGCCGCCGACTACGCCGACGTTCAGCGCCCAGATGAACGTCAGGAAGCGCGCCGCATCGCCCCACATCGGGTTGGCGACGTTGCGCGCGCACATCCACACGGATGTCAGGATCCAGGTCGTGTACGGCACCATCACGACGGTCGAGACCAGGAACAGCATCCAGGTCACGCCGATGTTCTGCAGCGCCGCATAGAACAGCCCGAACAGGATCCAGCTGCCGAGGACGCCCCAGAGCCAGAACGCGGACCACAGGCGCCCTTCGCCCCTGAGGTGCCGTTTGACGACGTTATCCACCATCGTCGACCTCCTTTACACGGTAATCGTGCCGTGTGCGCCCAGTATGACCCACAGCCCGGTACGCTACCAGGTCGAATGCCATGAGCCTGACCATATCCCTGCTGCTGCTGTTCCTCGTGCACCTCGCGGCCTTCGTCGTCCTCGGCCTGCGTCGCCGCCAGCTGTACTACCTGTCGCTGGTCCTGACCTTCTCCCTGCTGAGCGGCGCGATGGCCGCGCGGCTGTTCCTGCCGGGCTGGACCTTGGCCGGCGATGTCGAACTGGCCCATGGGCTGCGGATGGCGGCCTGGGCCGCGGCCCTGGTCTCTATCGCCTGGACCCTCCTGCGTATCCGGGCACGCCGTCTGCGGCGCCGGCGTATGCAGGCCTGATGGTCCGGCGGGCGCGGGCAACTGCCGGTGGCCACTGCCACGCGTCACGGTGGCTTCTTCCCGGCAAGACTACTAACCTGTCGCGTCTGTCCTGAGCGACCCGGAGCGACCCGGCCATGCCCGACGACTTTCGCCATGCGAGCGATGCCGACATCACCAGTATCATTGGCGTACGTGACCGTGCCCGCGGTGATTGCCACGTCGGTGGCGGTCTGCGGGTGGATGGGGTAGTGCGGGGCAACGTGCTCGCATCCAGCGATGGCGCGACCCTGATCGTGAGCCCGAATGCCCGGATCGAGGGCGATATCCACGTGGCCTGCGCACGGCTGGACGGTCATGTTACCGGGACGGTGACCGTGGACGGGCACCTCGACGTACGCAGCGGTGCGGTGGTCGAGGGGGATGTGCGCTACGGCTCGATGGCGATCGAGACCGGCGCCTCGATCACCGGCACCCTGAGCGCCCTGCGCATCGAGGAAGGGTAGCGGGTTTCGTGGCCGTCGCCGGCCTCAGACGTGGCGCTCAAGGCGCAGATGCCCCGCTTCATCCAGCCGCAATGATCCGATGACCTGGCCGGCCTCGTCGCCGACGTCGAGCGGGCCGTGTTTGCCGAGGCGGTGGCGGATCGCCGTGTAGATACTGTCGACATCCGTGTGCAGGCGCGCCGCCGGACGGCCCTCCTGGTAGGCTACGAGATCGCTGGCCTGCTGCCAGTCGAGGATCGGGGTTCCGCCGAGATTGGTGGTCATGCGTTTTGTGTCTCACTATATCGCTGACGGTATCCTGGCAGCACCGCGGATGGGTTGCCACTCGCGGCGATCTTCCACGCCGCGCAGGGCTGGGCCGGGTCCTGCCGATGGCGGTATGCTGTCCGGGTGTCCAGACCCTCCGGGGGAATCATAATGCCGCGTACGCGATCCGCCCCTGCACCGTGTCTGCTCGGGCTTTTGTTGCTGTCATTGCAGGCGGTCGCGGAGGTGCGCACCGAGACCGTAGTCGATGGACTCGACCACCCCTGGGCCATGGCCTTCCTGCCGGATGGCGATGTCCTCGTGACCGAACGTTCCGGCGCCCTGCTGCGCGTCGCTCCGGACAACGGCGAACGCACTGCGGTCGAGGGTGTACCCGCCGTCGACGCCCGCAACCAGGGGGGGCTGCTCGACGTCCAGCTGCATCCCGATTTCGCCGAGAACCGCCTGGTCTATCTCACGTGGTCCGGCGAATGTGGTCCGGGCAATGCGACCCATCTCGGTCGTGGCCGCCTCGACGGTGACCGCCTCGAGGATTTCGAGACGCTGTTCATCGCCACGCCCTGCGTCGACAGCACCAAGCACTTCGGCTCGCGGATCGTCTTCGACCGGCAAGGGCATCTGTTCATGACCGTGGGGGAGCGCGGTGAGCGCGATCGTTCCCAGGATATCGGCGATCACAACGGTTCGGTCCTGCGCCTGTTATCGAACGGCGATATTCCGGAGGACAATCCGTTCGTCGGCCGGGACGATGCCGAGCCGGCGATCTACAGCTACGGCCACCGCAACCCTCAGGGGGCGGTAATCCATCCGGAAACGGGCGCGCTGTGGATCCACGAACACGGTCCGCGCGGCGGCGACGAGATCAACCTGCCGGAAGCGGGTGCGAACTTCGGCTGGCCGAAAACGACCTATGGCAAGGAATACTGGGGGCCGGGGATCGGCCCCGATGAACTCGAAGGCACCGTGCAGCCGATCCATTACTGGGTGCCATCGATCGCGCCGTCGGGCATGGATTTTTACACCGGCGATCGTTTCCCGGAGTGGCAGGGGGATCTGTTCGTCGGGGCGCTTGCACTGACGCATCTGGCCCGGCTCGAGCTGGACGGCACGGAGGTCGTGCGCGAGACGAAGCTCCTCGATGATCGCGGCTGGCGCATCCGGGACGTGCGCATGGGGCCGGACGGTTATCTGTACGTGCTGACCGATGCCGGGGACGGGCGCCTGGTGCGCCTGTTGCCGGCCGAATGAACCCGCAATGATCCGGATTTGACCTGGAGTTCCCATGCAACTGTTCGTTTCGCCAACGTCGCCCTATGCCCGCAAGGCCCGGATCGTACTCCGTGAGCGCGGACTGACCGGGCGCGTGGAAGAGCATGCCATCAACCCGCATCAGGATCCGGCCGAGCTGCTCGCCGCGAACCCGCTGGGCAAAATCCCCACGCTCGTGCGCGACGAGGGCGCGCCGCTGTACGACAGCAGGGTCGTCTGTGAGTGGCTCGACGCGCTGGCGGGCGAAGGGGGGCTGATCCCCGCCGCGGGGGCGGAGCGCTGGGCGGTACGCCACGCCGAGGCCCATGCCGACGGGATCCTCGATCTCACCGTCGCGACGGTCATGGAACGCGCTCGCCCCGAGGGCGAGCAGTCGCCGGGGTCGATGGCGCGCTGGCGCGAAAAGATCGAGCGCGCCGTGGCGTCGATGGACGAGGTGCGCGGCAACCTGCCGGATCGGTTCACCCTGGGCCACGTCGCGCTGGCCGTCGCGCTGTCGTATCTCGATCTCCGCCTGCCGGACTTCGACTGGCGCACCGCGCACCCGGCGCTGGCCGAGTGGCATGCGGGCGCGGCCGAACGCGCCTCCATGCGCGACACGGCGCCACCCGCGTGATGCCGACGGCGCCCGCAGGCCGGCTTGCGACCGAAGGGAGCCAGCCGGCGGGACGAATCCAGCCGATGTCGACACGTGGTGTTACGGACGCGAATCACCCACAGGGGAAGTGAACCAGTGAGCGAAATGGAGCAGGCCGCAGTCGATCCGCCGCTCGACATCCTGCGCAGGGTGTTCGGATTCGATGCATTCCGTGGCGAGCAGCGTGCCGTCGTCGATACCGTCGCCGACGGTCACAACGCCCTTGTCCTGATGCCGACCGGTGGCGGCAAGTCCCTGTGCTACCAGGTGCCGGCGTTGCTGCGGGGTGGTACCGCCGTGGTCGTGTCGCCGCTGATCGCGCTGATGCGTGACCAGGTCGAGGCGCTGCGCCACAACGGCGTGCGCGCGGCCTGCCTCAACTCGACGCTGGCCGAATCGGAACGCCGCGAGACCGAGCGCGCGCTCGCTGCCGGCGAACTCGATCTGATCTATGTCGCCCCGGAACGGCTGCTGAATGGCTCGACTCTGGCCCGTCTCGAGAATATCCCGGTCGCGCTGTTCGCGATCGATGAGGCCCACTGCGTATCCCAGTGGGGGCATGACTTCCGCCCCGAGTACATGCAGCTCGGCGTGCTGCGCGAGCGCTTCCCCGGTGTCCCGCGGATCGCGCTGACCGCGACCGCGGACGACCGCACGCGCCGCGAGATCGCGCACCAGCTGTTTCCCGACGGCACCGAGACTTTCGTCGCGAGCTTTGATCGACCCAATATCCGCTATCGGGTCGGGCTCAAGGACCGCCCGCGCGAGCAGTTGCTGAATTTCATCCGCGGCGAGCACCGCGAAGATTCCGGCATCGTGTACTGCATGACCCGCAAACGGGTCGATGAGGTCGCCGCCTGGCTGAGCGACCGCGGGCTGGTGGCGCTGCCCTATCACGCGGGCCTCGACCAGGATACGCGCCAGGCGCACCAGGACCGGTTCGTGCGCGAAGAGGGAATCATCATCGTCGCGACGGTCGCCTTCGGCATGGGCATCGACAAACCGGACGTTCGTTTCGTGGCCCACCTGGATCTGCCCAAGAGCATGGAGGCGTACTACCAGGAGACCGGTCGCGGCGGGCGCGATGGCCTGCCCGCCGATGCCTGGCTCGTCTATGGCCTGCAGGACGTGCTCCAGGTGCGCCAGCTCCTCGCCGGATCAACCGCCGGAGAGGCCCAGCAGCGCGCGGAACGCGAGCGTCTGGAGGCCCTGCTGGCGTTCTGCGAGCGGATCGGCTGCCGCCGCCAGGCGCTGCTCGAGTACTTTGGCGAGTCGCATCCCGGTCAGTGCGGCAACTGCGACAACTGCCGCCAGCCACCCGAGACCTGGGATGCCACCGAGCCGGCGCGCATGGCCCTGTCCGCGGTCTATCGCACCGGCCAGCGCTTCGGCGCCAACCACATCGTCGATGTCCTGCTGGGCCAGGCCAACGAGCGCATGCGGCGGTTCGGTCACGACCGCCTGCCCACCTTCGGCATCGGCCGCGAGCACCCACGCGCCACCTGGCACTCGGTGTTGCGTCAATTGCTTGCTCGCGGCCACCTGCAGCCGGACCCGGACGGCCATGGCGGCTTGCGCCTCACCGATGCCTGTCGCCCGCTGCTGCGGGGCGAGGAAGCGCTGCACCTGCGCCGCGATCTGCTGGAGACGCCCCGGCGCAAGAGCCGTAGCGGCGCCAGTGCTCCAGCCCATTCGGCCGACTGGGAGGCCCTGCGGCGCTGTCGCCAGGAACTCGCGGAGGCGGAAGGCGTGCCCCCGTACGTGATTTTCCACGATGCCACGCTCACGGCGCTCCTCGACCTGCGCCCGCGCGATCGCGAGGAGATGAAGCAGGTGCCCGGGATCGGCCAGCACAAGCTGGAGCGTTACGGCCAGCGCTTCCTCGATGTGCTGGCGGAACTGGGCGGGGGCGGCGCGCCCGCGGACACGCGGCGCGAGACCCGGCTGCTGCTGCGGGCGGGACACGATTCGGCGGCGATCGCCGAGCAGCGCGGGCTGGCGCCGACGACGGTCTACGAGCACCTGGCCCAGGGCGTCGAGAACGGCGAGATCGGTCTCAATGAAGTGCTCGATCTGGACCCCGGCGCGCGGGGAACCATCGAGGACGCCCTGCTCGACAACGGTGAGCCGGTGACCCGCCTGCGTCCGGTATTCGATGCCCTCGACGGCGAGTGGTCGTTCGAGATCCTCAAACTCGTCCGCGCCGACCTGCGCCGCCGGGCCGGCAATGCGGAGACGGCTCCGGGGTGAAGCGGCGGGCGGTCCGGTGCCGGCGACCGGGATGCCGCGTCGACGGAATCATGCGCGCATTCGCCTTCGGCGAAGATGCGCCTATGCGGGTTGGGCGACTGCAGGCGCGTTTTCGCGAAGCGGACGCGCGCGTGCTACCGGATCACGATTGGTGACCATGACGCGTTGATCGCGAGCAAGCTCGCTCCCACAAACGCCGGCACACCGCGGCGGCGTGTTCGGATTGATGGAAGCAAGCGAGCGAAGTTCTCCTGCACTGCCGCGGATCGTCGGGGCCTGTGGGAGCGAGCTTGCTCGCGATCGCTCGGTGCGTCGTCGCGGTCAGCCGGGAAGAACCCTATTCTTCCGGGCGCTTGTACACGAGCTCATGCGCGACCTGCAGCCGATCGTTGCGTAGCGCCATGACGATCTTTCCGCGCTCGGTGTCCCACTCGCTGAAATAGACCAGATGCCCGGCTGCGACGGCGTCGCCGTAGCGGGAGGGTTCGTCTGCGAGCATCCGGTTGCGCCACGCCATGCGGTCGAGGCGGGGCATGCCGTGGCGGTCGATGAGTTCGGATTTGAGGCGCTCGTAATCGTCGATATAACGGTTGTTGTCTTCGTGGCTTGAGCGGTTGAACCAGTGCGTGGCTTCCAGCCCGTTGCCGTCAAAGCGGTAGCTCAGCGTCAGTGGGATCCCGGCGCGTTCGACGTGGTACACGAGCCGATCGGCCGGTGCCACCTCCGGTTCGCCCGGTTCGGTCGACAGCACCTCGGCGCGCGTTGTGCCCCAGGCGAACGTGCGCGTCTCGGGCGGTGGCGGTGGTGTCGTGGTGCAGGCGGCGAGCGCCAGCAGGGCGATGATTGCGATCCAGCGCATGGCGGGTTCCCCGGTCAGATTGCGGAGACCGTAGAAGTATTCGTGCGTCTTCGCGGTGACGCGGAATACCTTCACGATCCTGAAGCCTGTGTCGTGAACCCGATCGATACACGGGAAGGCCCGAATACGCAAATCGTTCACGGGGTTGCGGCCCGCTGGCATCGTCCGGTCGTCCGCGCTACCGTACCGCCGTCGGGCCTGCCAGGCGCCAGCCAGCGTGCCGCATGGGCCCGGCGAAAAGACGACGAACCGGTGTTCAAGGACACCAGGCGTGTGCAGGGACGCGCGCGGATCTCCGCCACGGCAGAAGGGAGTCACATGCTGATCATACCGTTCGATCGCCCCATCGACTGGCGCCGGCCGCCGGTCGTCACGTTCACGCTCGTGTTCGTCAATGTCCTGGTTTTTCTGCTGTTTCAGCTCGACGACGGGCGCGAAATGCAGCGGGTCAAGACCCATTACTACGAGTCCGGTCTCGCGGAGATCGAGTTGCCCCGGTATCGCGACTACCTCGAGGCGCAGGGCGACGATCCGTTCGTGGAACATTTCGGTGACCGGCTCGACGATCCCGCGGCCCCATGGTTCGAACGATTGATGAGCGACGGGGCGTTCACGCGGCGGCTCGAAGCGGGCAAGGTCATCGGGCCGGAGCATCCCGAATACGAGCGCTGGCAGCGCGGGCGCGAGGGTCTGGAACGACGCCTCGACCAGACGACCGTCTGGGGGCATGGCCTGCGCCCCGTGGAATCCGACCCCACGACTTTCCTGACCTCCATGTTCCTGCACGGTGGCTGGTTCCACCTCATCGGCAACATGATCTTCCTGATCGCGCTCGGACTATTGGTTGAAGTCGCGCTGGGCAGTCTCGTCCTGATCGGCCTGTACCTGCTCTCGGGGCTCGGCGCCGCGGGGCTGTTCATTGCCATGCAGCCGCAGAGTCTCATGCCGCTCGTCGGCGCCTCGGGCGCCATCGCCGGTCTGGTCGGCCTCTGTGGCGTGCTGTATGGCCTGCGCCGGATCCGGTTTTTCTACTTCATCGGTTTTTATTTCGATTACGTCAAGGCGCCGGCACTGGTCCTGCTTGGACTCTGGCTCGGGAAGGAGATCTACCAGTACATCCGTTTCTCGGATCTCAGCAACGTGGCCTTTGTGGCGCATATCGGCGGCATCCTGACCGGGGCGGTCGCCGGGGCCGCCGTGCGTTTCGGGACCAGCGCCGTCGACGAAGAGGCGATGGACGAGCGCGAGCGCACCGAGGCGTTCGAGCGCGAACTCGGTGCCGCCCATGAGCATCTCGCGGCGATGGAACCCGACCGCGCGCGGCCGCTGTTCGCGCGCATGGCGCGGGACTGGCCGGAGAATGTCCGCGTGCTCGACGGTCTGTTCCGTGCCAGTCGTTTCGCGCCCGCCAGCGAGGCGTATCACGATGCCGTCCATCGGATTCTGCGGCTGGAGCCGAGCGATGACGAGACCGCGGAACTGATGCTCACGGCGTTCCGTGATTACCGGCGGCGCGCGCGGCCGAAACCGAAGATCGGCGGTGCCCTCATGGAGCGGGTGATCGAACTGCTGCTGCGCCGCGGCAGCGCCGAAGAGGCCGCCCCGCTGGTCCAGGCCGCTCTGAAGCACCCGCAGCGCTTCCAGGGAATCGAGGAGCGCGCGATCCGGCTGGCGCGGAAGTTCCAGCGCGAAGGCGAACGCGAGCGGGCCCGGGCGATCTACCATCACCTGCTGCGTGACTTCCCGCAGACGCCGGCCGCGCGTCAGGCCGAGCGGGCTCTGACCGGTGTCAATTCGTGAGGGCGTCCCGCAGCGTTTTGGCCCGGCCCGAGGCCGGGTGATCGGGGAAGCGCTGGATCAGGAAATCCGCCACCTGTCGTGCCCTGTCCGGTTGCTGCAGGAAGTCGGAAAAGATCCGCGCCACCTCGAGGTACAGCGGTGGGATCGATGTGCTCTCCGGGAAATCCTTGTGGAAACCGTTGGCCATACGCACGGCCCGCCGGTATTCCCCGCGCTGCACGAGCATGTTCATCAGCGGTTCGTAATCGGTTTCCCGCACCGGCCGCAACGCGGGGTCGATATCGGTGATGTCGATGAAGACCTCGGTCGCCTCGCGCAGACGGTTGGCGTCGATCAGTTCGCTCAGCAGCGTGCCGGCGTTGTCGATCTGCGCGTCCTCGTCGTCCGTGAGTTTCAGGACCTGGTGGCGTTGCTGGCGCAGTGCGATTGCGTGGTCGGGGTGTTCGCGGATCAGGCTGCGCAGACGCTGGGCCGCGGATCCATAGTTGCCGGCCTCGATATCTTCATCGACTGGATCGAGCAGTTCGCCCCAGCCATCGTCCTGGTCCGCGAGCGTCTCCGGCGCATAGCCGACGCGGTCGTGGTACGGGAAGATCAGATACCCCATCAGATTCATCATCGTGAAGAAGAAGAGATTCTGGAAAAACGCGCCGAGGAAGGCCTGCGCCGCCAGCGGCAGGGCCTGGCCGAACAGGGACATGACCGTGCCCGCGCCGCCATTGAGCAGGGTCAACAGGCCGAGAACCGCGAAATAGGGCCAACCGATGCGAAAGGCGATGCCGAACAGGGTCGCCGGGTTGAGCGCCGCGGCGACCGAGCGCTCCAGTGCCAGCGTCATGACGATCGCCGGGAACAGCGCGATCACCGCAATGCCGTAAAGGATGAAGCCCACGAGAGTCAGCGCCGGGGGCAGCAGGATCGCCATGGCCCACGCGACCAGGCCGAGCACGATGAATACGGCGATCTGCTTGAACGGCAGTTCGTAGCCGTCGAGCAGGATTTCCCGGTTCAGTCGCGGTGGCAGCGTATGGCCGTTCGCGGTCCGCTCCAGGATATCGTAGCCGTACTTGATCGAGAACACGGCCGCGACAATGGATACCACGAGCCCGGTTACGAAGCCGCCGCCGCCGGCGTGCATCAGATCGAGTACGGTGGCGTTGGCAACCGCCAGCAGCAGCAGGACGTACAGGCCCGGCGGCGTCAGTGGGTAGAGAAAGAACCGGGGCATCCGGTTCCAGAACGGGGTGATCGTGACCGGTTTGCGTCGCATCCGTGCCGACATTGGCATCTCCGTGGGGCGGTGGCTTGCGCGCGAGTATGCCGCGATCGTGCCGTATTGTCAGGCGCGATCCACTACTGGCCCACTAGAGCAGCCACGGGAGGAACATCCTTGTACGGGCCATGTAATCGCGGTAGGCAGTGCGGAAATGGTTGAGGCACTCGCGCTCCTCGACGCGTGCGGTCAGCACCATGAATCCGGTGGCGGTCGCGGCGAGCAGTGCAGCGGCGACCGACGGCGCCTTCAGATACAGCCCCCAAGCGAGCAGGATGACGGAGGCATACAGCGGGTGCCGGATATGGCCGTAGAGCCCTTCAGTGACCAGATGACGCGTACGTTCGAAACCCAGCAGCGTCGGGTCCCGCCGGGAGGGGTCGAGTTGCCCCCGGCGCCGCAGGAGCCGGATACCATCGAGCAGGAAATACAGTGCGATGAACAGCAGGGCCCAGGAGACGAGCTGTGGGCGCGAGAAACGGTCGACGAACCAGTACGGTGCGTTGAGCGCGAGCAGGATGATGGTGGCTTCCAGCGCGAAAAAACGGTAGAAACCATGACAACCCGGGTTCGTCAGTGGCCTGCGCGAGATCCAGAGCAGCAGGAGGCTGCCGGCGAGCAGGGATATCCATTGTGCTGCCGTCACGCGCCGACTCCGACAGGCTGCTCCGGGGGGCGCGATTGTACCGGACGACCGGGGTTGCTCGCGCCCGGTGATCCTGGTGCACGCGGCAGGACGCGAACCCTGTCCCGAATCCATCAATCGACCGGAACCGCCGTGTCGCCATGATCCGATTTATCCTGAACCAGCCGCGCCTCGCCGTGATCGCCATCGCGCTGCTCGCCCTGGCGGCGACCACTGTCGCGACTGCGCAGGAGTCGTCCGGCGACGATCGAGGCGATGCTGTGGAGACGGTGCGCGATCGCGCACTGCCGGAGCGCTGGCGGGCACACCGGATCGATGAGCCGATTTTCGACTCGCGTATGTATGTCGTCGAGGCCGGCCCGGCCGATGCGACGCCGGTGCTGCTTGTGCATGGGCTCGGCCAGAGCGGCTACCAGGACTGGTGGGAGACGATCGAGGCGCTCGAGTCCGATTACCGCGTCATCGCCCTGGACCTGCCCGGGTTCGCGCGCTCGACCGCGGCGGAGGGTGAAATGTCGCCCGCACGTTATGCGCGTCTGCTCGACTGGCTGGTGCGACGCCTCGACCTTCAGGGCATTCAGCTCGTCGGCCATTCGATGGGCGCCGCTATCAGCCTGTATTACGCCGGCACGTACCCGGATCGGGTCGACAACGTCGTCCTTGTGGATGCCGCGGGCATCCTGCAACGGATGGCGTTCCTGCGGGCGGTCGCGTCGTCGCAGGTCCAGAATTATGGCCTGCCGGATTTCCTCGCCGATCGGGTGCGCGGCCTGTTCCAGTGGGGCACGGGCGTGGTTGAGCGCCTGCTGCTCTCCTCGGAGGTCGATGTCGTCGAACTCCTGCGGCGCAGCGATAGCGCATGGGACGCGCTGCTCTCGGACCGGCCGAATGTGAACGCGGCGATCGCACTGCTGGAAACCGACTTTTCGCGGGTCCTGGCGCGCTTCGACCGACCGGCGACCGTGATCTGGGGCGAACACGACAGCGTCGCGCCGATCCGGACCGGTTACATGCTGCACGGGTTGTTGCCGGATAATCGCCTGCGCGTGATCGAAGGTGCCGGTCACATGCCCATGCATACCGATACCGGGATATTCCTCGAACATCTGCATGACGCGCTGGCCAGCCCGCCTTCCGGAGGCGTCGCCGCGCGTTCCGAGACCGATCGCGGGCGTCCGGATTTCACTTGTCGCGGCCGCCGTGGCGACACCCTGTCGGGCGAGTTCGACCACATCGTGCTTGAGGACTGTCCCGGCATGCGGCTCGTCGATGTGACCGCGCGGCGATTGACGATCGTGGATTCCCGAGACACCCGGCTGCGCCATGTCACCGTCGATCAGGGGCCCTCGGCCGCCGGCCGGGCGGCGATCGATATCACGGCATCCGACGTGATTGCGACCGATCTGGAGGCGACGGGTGCGCCGGCCGTGCGGGTCGACGGCGGGCGGGTCGATATCGCCGGTGGGCGCCTGACCGCCGTTGATACCGCGCTGGCGGTCAAGCGGCAGTCGACCGTTGTGCTATCGATCAGTCGGGTGCGCAGCGGTGTTCACAGCGGTTTCCTGCATGGGGCCGTCAAGGCGGCCGATGCCGTCCTGGACGATACGCCGGAACTGCGGCCGGCGCCCGCCAAGGGGCTGCGCGTGGCGATCCCGCGCGGCAACCGGGTCCGGCTGGCAGCGGGCCCCGACTCCTGACGATCTCAGTCGCTGCCCCCTGGGGGACGTGCGCGCTCGGCGCGCGCGCGCTGCAGCGCCCGGTGCATCGCGCGCGGTGCGCCTACGGCCAGGGCCAGCGCCCCGAGCGAGCATGCGGCCATCGTGGCGACGACCGGCATCGGAGTGCCATCGCTGATCGCCGTCGACAGTGCGCTGATCGCGCCCGCGACGGTGAACTGGGTTGCGCCGAGCAGGGCGGCGGCGGTGCCGCCGAGATTGGGGAAGAACTCAAGTGCATTCGCCATGTTGTTCGGTGCGATCGCACCCATGCAGGCGACGGTCACGCCAAGACTGATCGCGAAGGCCCACAGCGGTGCCCCGGTCGCCGCGAACAGAACCAGCATGAGCACGGCGATGGTCTGGGCGGTGACCGCGGCGCGCAGGATCACGGTGGAGTGCCACGAGAGCAGCAGCCGCCGGTTGGTCAGATTCACGCAGGCCATGCCGGCGATATTGGCCGCGAACAGCAGCGAGAACGTGGTGTTCGAGACGCCGAACCAGTCCTGGAGGATGAAGGACGCGTGCGTGATGAAGACCATCATGACGCTGAAGGCGAGCGTCTGCAGGGCGATGAAGCGCATCGCGGCGACACTTCTCAGCACATGCAGGTAATTCGTCACCAGAGTGCGCAGCGGCGTGCGGGTCCGGGTCGCCGGCGGCAGATGACGGAACAGCGCCAGTTGCAGCACGAGGCCCAGTAACGCCGCGTACGCGGCGAGCAGGACGAAGATCCAGGACCAGTGGCCCGCCGCCAGGATCAGTGAACCGATCGAGGGCGCCGCCGCCGGCGCCACGAACATGATCAATCCGATCAGGCCGAACAGTCTCGCCGCCTCGGTCCCGCGGGCCCGGTCACGGACGATCGCTGGCACCGAGACGGCGCACCAGGCACCGCCCAGCCCCTGGACCATGCGCCAGCCCATCATCGCGCCCAGCGTCTGTGCATGGGCGACCATCAGGCTGCCAAGGGCGAAGATCGTCAGGCCCGTCAGCAGAATGCGGCGCCGCCCGTAGCGATCCGACAGCGGCCCACCGACCAGCTGGCCGGCTCCGAGTACCAGTACGTAGACGCTCAGCGTCAGCCCGACCGCGGCGTGGTCGACGCCGAGATCGGCGGCAATGCGCGGGAATGCCGGCAGATAGGTGTCGAGCGCCAATGGCCCGAGTGCCACGGTCATGCCGAGCAGCAGGGCGATCCGCAGATGCGACATCCGGAACTCCTTCGGGGGATTCCTGCCGACCGTGCGTAATGGGGCTGAGGGTGCGGACAGGATCGGGTAGAGTGCTTGCTGAGCACGCCATTGTCACATCGGAGAGGATAAGTCATCGCCGGCAACGCGGTGGCATACGCTGCAATGTCCGACGCCCGCTCCCCCCGAAAAGAATCGGTCGTGGCCGCCGCGGCCGTCCCGGTCGAGCCGTTCGACTGGGCCAGTATGGAACTGCCCGACGCATGGCCCGACAAGGCGACCCTGCGCCACCCGGGGACGGTGCTCGCGGTCATCCGCCATATTCTGGGCAAGCGCGAGAAGGTCCGCCTGCCCGAGGGCACGCCCGGGGCCGACCGGATTCCACGCTACGTGCTGCAGGAGTTCCACGGCCTGCCGAACGGCAATTATTCCAATCGCTTCACGCACGGTTATATCAAGGGTTTCGAGCGCTCGATGCTGGGCGAACTGGACCGCGCGCGGGCAGCGATGGCCGCGCGCCTTCGGGATTGCGGCGCGGTCCTTGATCTCGGCTGCGGTGGCGGCAAAACGGGCGCCGCCGCGCAGGCTCAGGGGGTGCCGGAGGTGTGGGGCGTGGACCCGTCTCCGTATCTGCTGAAACACGCGGCGGTCGCCTGGCCGGACATGCGTTTTCTGCAGGGCACGCTGGAAGATATCCCGTTGCCGGATGAGCGGGTCGATGGGGTCATGGTCAATTTCGTCTTTCATGAGATCCCGCCCCCGTATCTGCGCCGCGGTCTGGCCGAGATCGCGCGGGTTCTGCGCCCCGGTGGCGTCCTGGTGCTCGCCGAGCCGTCACCGCAGCAGGCGTACCGGAGTGCCGGCTCGCTGATCCGTGAGTACGGTTGGCGTGGCCTCTACTTCCGGATGCTGGTCCGCATGGTGCACGAGCCTTTCATCGATGCCTGGCACCGCTTCGACGTCCCCGCAGAGGCGCGCGCCCATGGCTTCGTCACCGAGGAAGTGGTCGAGGGCATGCCGATCAAACGCTGGATCCTGCGCCGGGAGCGCTGAGGGGGCAATCTCCCTTTATTGCCGTTCCTGGATTGGATGGCGCGCGCGCTTTCGGCGTTGTTCGTTTTTTCTCGCAGAGGCGCGGAGCACGCGAAGAGCGCGGAGGACTTCAAAATCGGGAAAGCGACAGAACGGGAAGGGCTCCAGAAACAAGGATATACAAACACCGCATAGCGCGGTTTGTGCGCCCGACAATTATCGATTTTCTCCGCGTTCTTTGCGTGCTCCGCGCCTCTGCGAGAGAGAACGACGACGCTTAAACAGCCCTGAGAGTCGAATCCGGCCAGCCCGGGCACGGTCGGGAAAGTGCTATTCGACTTGTCGCCGGAATTCCCGCATGAACTCCCACGCAAGCACCGCCCCCTCGGCATCCCGGCAGACGTTGCCGAAGATGCGCCGCGCGATGAAATTGTCGGGCAGGTCGTAGCGCAGGCTGGGCAGCGTGTGGCCGCCGCCCTCCATTGCGAGCAGGCGGACGGGCGCGCCGCCGGATTCCGGTGTCCACGTCACCTCGCGCAGGCGGCACTCATCGTCTGGGGCGCGGTCGGGGAGGTAGCGTGTGCGCCGAGGGGCGTCTGTCGCGTGGTTTACGCGCAGCCACCAGGCCACCGTCTCTTCGGTGGATCGCGTTCGGCCACCGCCCATGGGGATCTCGCCGCCGTCCCACTTCATGAGTCGGTCCTCCGTACCGTTCGTGATCATCAGCGGCCTGGGGATCCGCGGTGTCTGGAGATCCGTGTCGGTGGCAGGCAGATTCGCGATGAACGCCGCGCCGGCGGCGAAGCGCTCCGGTTCCTGCATCAGCAGCCTGTAGGTGAGCAGGCCGCCATTGGAGGCGCCGGACACGTACATGCGGGCCGGATCGACGGGATAACGCCGCTCGATCCGGTCCAACAGGTCGGTGATGAAACGCACATCGACGGGTGGGGGTCGGTCTTCGATTTCCTGCGCGGACCGGGCCCCGAGCCAGAACTGATTGTCGCCCCGGGTGTCCCCGTCCCGCGGATTCGTCCCGTTGGGGACCACCAACACCACGCCCTCGCTGTCGGCGACATCAAGCCATGCGCGTGGTCCGCCCGCGCGTTCGCCGAACATGTCGCGCATGCTGCGCGAGCCGCCATGGAGGAGTACCACGGCCGGTGCGCCGCGTCCGAGCCCGGGTGGGAAATACAAGCGGTACCAGCGTGTTTT
>Ga0075106_1000652_pt1 | contig 17309 bp, 16 predicted proteins | sample AntDeeMetag02WF4_FD_69796 | JGI IMG/M metagenome (GOLD analysis project Ga0075106, IMG submission 69796) | Saline lake microbial communities from Deep Lake, Antarctica - Antarctic Deep Lake Metagenome 02WF4 | ecosystem: Environmental > Aquatic > Non-marine Saline and Alkaline > Saline | place... | reverse complement strand
GGCGACAACGCGGGCGGCGCCGTGCTCTTTCAGGGCGTTGGCGGCTTTGCAAAGGGTGCCGGCCGTATCGACGATGTCGTCTACCAGGATGCAGGTTTTATCGCGGACATCACCGATAATGTGCATCACCTGAGAGACGTTGGCCTTGGGGCGGCGCTTGTCGATGATGGCCAGGTCAGCGTCGTCCAGGCGCTTGGCCACGGCCCGGGCGCGAACCACGCCACCTACGTCTGGCGAGACCACAACAAAGTTGTCAAAACGCTGGCGCTCGATGTCTTCAAGCAGAACCGGAGTGGCGTAAATGTTGTCCACCGGAATGTCGAAGAAGCCCTGAATCTGGTCTGCGTGCAAATCAACGGTCAGGACACGATCCACGCCGATGCTAGAGATCATGTCTGCAACTACTTTGGCGCTGATTGCCACCCGGGTAGAGCGCACGCGGCGATCCTGGCGGGCATATCCGTAATAGGGGATAACTGCCGTGATTCGTGTGGCGGAGGCGCGGCGCAGGGCGTCGGCCATCACGATCAGTTCCATCAGGTTGTCGTTGGTCGGGTAGCAGGTCGGCTGGATAATAAAGACATCGTGACCGCGAACGTTCTCGTCAATTTCGACGGTGGTTTCGCCATCACTGAATCGGCCAACGGTGGCCTGACCCATGGGAATATGAAGTTTCTTGGCAATATCCTGAGCAAGTTCCGGATTGGCATTGCCCGCGAAGATCATCAATTTGGACACGTCTGTATCCTTCTCGGTATCGGCGTTGGATTCAGAAGAACTCGAAGAAAGGTGGCTGGGGTGGCAGGATTCGAACCTGCGCATGACGGGATCAAAACCCGTTGCCTTACCACTTGGCGACACCCCAGTATCGTGCTTCTTTGGCATCATGTCAGCTCTGTCAGCTTTTGGTGTAGTGGTGAATAGTTCACCCCTTTAGCTACGAACCCCGTGATGCCGGAGGGTTTGCTTTCCCAGATGATCCGCGCTGCGGATTCTGTCGGGAAACGTCCAAAAATGCAAGCCCCGGTTCCGGTTAATCTTGCAGGTCCGAATTGTGAAAGCCAATCAAGGCTTTGGCGAACCTCCGGATAGAGTTTTCGAACTATATCCTCACAGTCGTTTCGGTACCTCGAGGCGTCTCCCTCAAAAGCGGGGCGTATTGTGGTTTTCGGGGTGTCTCTTGTCAACCCTTGCTGTGAAAAAATCTTTCCGGTGTTTATTTCGCAGTCCGGCTTGAGTACCACGAACCAGTCTTCCGGTGGTTCTGCCGGGGTCAGTATTTCACCGATGCCCTCGCCGAATGCGGCGCGCCCGCGCACAAACACGGGCACGTCGGCGCCCAGTGTCAGGCCGATTCCGGCCAGCTCGTCTTCGCCCAGATTCAGTTGCCAGAGCCGGTTCAGACCCACCAGAGTAGTCGCGGCGTTGGAGCTGCCACCACCCAGCCCGCCGCCCATGGGGAGCCGTTTTTCGATTCTGATGGTTACCCCGGGCAGTGTTTTCCCGGCTCGTCTGGCCAATGCCTCGGCGGCCCGGATGATCAGGTTGTCTTCATCCGCCACACCCGGGATTGATTCAGCCAGACGAACCCCTGGCTGTTCCGGCGTCAGAGTGAAGGTGATCTGGTCGCTATAGTCCAGAAACTGGAACAGTGTCTGTAGCTCGTGATAGCCGTCGGGCCGTTTGCCAACGATGTGCAGAAACAGGTTGAGTTTGGCCGGAGCAGGCAGGGTGATGCTGGTGTTCAAAAGTCAGTCCTTATGGCGCCATTGGGCGATAACCACGCGTACACGCTTTTCGCCTTTCAGGGCGGTGATGCGGGCTGGCAGTTCCGGCAGGTCGTCGGTAAACGTGCGCCAGCGGTCGTAACGTATTTCCCAGCCATTCTGCTCGATAATGGCCAGACGCTGGTTCTGGTTAAACAGCAGCCGGTGGTCGCCATCTGGTGCGGGCAGGCCGCGTAGCCACCATACCAGGCTTTCGACCGGTAACTCCCAGCCGGTGGCCTCGTCCAGCAGCCGGGCCGGATCTGAGGACTGATAGACGTCTCCGTTGCTGAGGGTCAGCTCAATAAACCCGGGCGAGCCCTTGATAGATGTTGTGCCCATGCCAAGAAAGGAGGAGGACAGGTTCAACTCGTAGTCGTCGCCCTGTTGTTGCCAGCGATTGATAATGGCCGTGGCGCTGTCTGACGGTTGCCTGACTGCCATTTTGCCGGACAGCTCCCAGTGATCGAACCCGCTGACTTTGCGGGTACGTGCTTCCCAGTTGGCTGGTGGTTGGTCGGTCATTCCTTCTGGCAGTGGCTGCAACTGAATGCTGGTACAGCCGGCGAGAGTAAGCATCGCCACGAGTGCCGCCAGTGCCAGCGTTTTTGTGGCCGTCATTCATCACCCCCGGCGCTGGTGAGCCGGTTGATGGTTTCGCGCAGAATGTCATGGTTGGGGTTTTGGTCCAGCGCTTCTTCCCAGACGATGCGGGCCTGGTCGCGGCTGCCGGTTACCCAGAGTACTTCGCCATAGTGGGCCGCGACTTCCGGATCGGGATAGGCGGACCAGGCTTCGGCCAGATAATCCAGGGCGCTTTCGGTGTCACCCTGTTGATAGAGTACCCAGCCCATGCTGTCGAGAATGGCCGGGTTCTCCGGGTCAAGCTGCAGGGCCTTCTCAATGTATTGACGGGCCTCATCCAGCCGCTCGGTTCTTACCGTCAGAATGTAGCCCAGGGCATTCAGTGCCACGGCGTTGTCCGGTTGCACCTCAAGGATGCGCTTTAGGTCCTGCTCGGCCTTTTCGTGCTCGCCTTCGGCATCGAGCAGCATTGCCCGGGAGTAGCGGATTTCAATATTGTCCGGGTGGTTTTGAAGTGCCGCGTCGGCTGCACTCAAGGCCTTTTGGGGGCTGTCATGTTCCAGTAGCAGGTTTACCTCGATCAGCCACAGGCGTTCGGATTGTTCCGTATACTGTTTTCGTAATTCACGAATGTGTTCCAGTGCTTGTTCAAGATTGCCGATTTCAGCCTGCAGGCTGCTTGCCCTGGCCAGTGCGGGAAAGAAAAAGTTGCCCTGCTCAACGCTCTGATAGTAACCGATGGCCTGCTCGGTGTTGCCGGCATCTTCCTCTATGCGCCCGAGGTAATAGCTGGCCTGATCCACGTACTGGTCCTGTTCAACCAGTTGTGTCAGGTCTTCTTTTGCCAGTTCCGGCTGGTCGTTTTCCAGGGCGACCAGGCCGTGAGACAGGCGCAGGCCGGGGTTGTTCGGGTAACGGTTGAGCAGCCGGTCAAATTCGTCCTGAGCGGCCTGAAGTTCGTTCTCATTCAACAGCATGCGGCCATAAAGGTTGCCCATCTGCTGATTGGCGGGAAAACGACGCGTGTTGGTCGTCATGTAATTGAGAGCTTCCCGGGTTTGTCCGGTCTGATAGAGCAGGTCGCCTTTAAGAAGAATCGCAGGCTGGAAATCGGGGTGCGCTGACAGAAGCCCGTTCAGTCTCTCCAGGGCCGGCTCGGGGTCGCCTATCACTTTCTGCAGCAGAGCAGTGCTGTACTCCAGCTCCGGGGTGTCTGGATGGCGCTCAGCCAGTTGCTGGTAAAGTGCCAGCAGCTCCTGCTGTTGGCTTTGCGGCAGAGAAGCGGCCATGGCGGCCAGGGCGTCGAAATCAGCGTCTTCGCCCTGAGCCATGATCTTTTCCATATGGAATAGCGCGGTTTCCATATCCTTTCGTTTCACTGCCTGAATGGCCAGTGCTCTGTGAGCCTCAATGCTGTCCGGGTTCAGCTGAAGCCATAGATCCGCTACTTCCTGCTGGGCGTTGTCTGCGTTCAGAGACTGGGCGATGCGCAATGCCCGGGCGATCACGCCTTCGTCCCGAGACGTACGCGCTGCCTGTACGTAATTTGCCAGAGTGACATCAAATTGCCCTCGCTGTCCGGCGATCTCGGCGGTCATCAACTGGTAGAGTACTTCCGGCTCAAAATCGGCGTAACGGATTTCCTCGCTCTGTTTTCCGGCCGTCGATTCGGCCTCGGATTTACTGGTTTGGGCGTCGTTTTCCGGAGTGCCGGAGAGGCTGGCGCAGCCGGACACGGTTACCAGAGTGAAAGCCAGCAGGCAGGTGGTCAGGTAGGGTGCGGATCTATGCATGCAACTTCCCGTGAGTGGTCGGAAATGGTTCTGACAGGCCCGCAGTCTGACCCGGACTTGAGGCAGATCGGGTTGCGTTAAATATCAGGTCTCTATAATGGCATAAGGATCTGAACTTGCCCAACCTGTCCGCACTTGCCGAAGAGCCTGTGTTTTCGGGTGGCAGGTAATCCATTGCACCGGTAGAATGCTGGTGAATGTCCATGACTGGCACAGGATTTCCGACCGCAAGATGGCTTTGCTGACACTGGGAATTAATCACAGAACCGCACCCGTGGAAATCCGCGAGCGTGTGGCCTTTACTCCGGAACGGATGGGCGCAGCCTTTTCTGAACTCCGGGCGGCGTCTGGTGCCAGTGAGGCGGCCATTCTTTCCACCTGTAATCGTACCGAACTGTACCTGGCCGGAGATGACGACTGCGCGCCGGCGGTCTTGCGCTGGCTGGCCGGTTTTCACGACCTCGACGTAGCGGATCTGGAAAGCGTGGTTTACGTACACCGCGATTCTGACTCCGTGCGGCACATGATGCGCGTGGCTGCCGGGCTGGACTCCATGGTTCTGGGTGAACCCCAGATCTTCGGCCAGCTAAAAGACGCTTACGCTGCTGCCCGTGAACACTGCGCCACCGGCAAATTCCTGTCACGGTTGTTTGAACATACCTTCTCTGTGGCCAAGCGAATCCGCACGCACACCGCCATTGGCGAGAACCCGGTGTCGGTGGCCTATGCCTCGGTCAACATGGCGCACCATATCTTCGCCGACCTGTCCCGCAACAAGGCGTTGCTGGTGGGTGCCGGCCAAACCATTGAGCTGGTTGCCCGGCATTTGTCAGAAGCGGGCGTGCGCGAGTTTGTGGTAGCCAATCGTACTCTCGAGCGGGCCCAGAGCCTGGCCGAAACCTACGGCGGCAAGGGTATTCTGCTGTCGGAGATTCCGGATCATCTGGCCGATGTCGATATCGTGATCTCCTCAACAGCCAGCCCGTTGCCCATTCTGGGTAAAGGTGCCGTTGAGCGGGCCCTGAAGAAGCGCAAGCATCGGCCCTATTTTATGGTCGACATAGCCGTGCCCCGGGATATCGAGCCGGAAGTGGCCTCCCTGGCGGATGTCTACTTGTATACCGTGGACGACCTGCGCCAGGTTATTGAAGAAAATATCCGTTCCCGCGAAGGCGCCGCCCGCGAAGCTGAAAACCTGGTTACCAGCGGCGTTCAGGATTTCCTGGACCAGCTGCGCGCGCTGGATGCGGTTTCCACACTCAAGCTGTTCCGTCAGCGGGCTGAGATTCTGCGGGATATTGAAACTGAAAAAGCCTTGAAAGCTTTGCGCAGCGGCAGCGACCCGGAAACCGTGTTGCGAACCATGGCGCGGGGGCTTACTAACAAGCTCCTGCATCAGCCCTCCGTTCAGGTGCGCAAGGCCATGAGTGAAGGTCGTTCGGAAGTGACCGAGTGTTTGCGGGAGCTGTATCAACTGGACGCCCTGGAAGCTGACGAGCCCACCACCACGGAAAAACTATGAAGCCTTCCATACAAAACCGCCTTGAACAGCTTGTTGAGCGGTTCGAGGAGGTCAACGCGCTGCTGGCTGACGCAGCGACCATTGCTGACCAGAAAAAGTTTCGTGATCTTTCCCGGGAGTTTGCCGAAATCGAGCCGGTGGTAAAGTGCTTCCAGGCTTGGCAGCAATCCCTTGAAGATGTTAAAGAAGCGGAAGAACTGGCCAAAGACGGCGATGCCGACATGCGCGAAATGGCCGAAGAGGAATTGACCGGTGCGCGTGTCAGGAGTGACGAGCTGGATGAAGAGCTTCAGCGCCTGATGCTGCCGAAAGACCCCAACGACGGCAAGAACGTGTTCCTGGAAGTCCGCGCCGGCACCGGCGGCGACGAAGCCGCTATTTTTGCCGGTGACCTGTTTCGCATGTATTCCCGTTACGCCGAGAAGCACCGTTGGCAAATTGAAGTGCTGAGCCAGAGCGAAGGCGAGCACGGTGGATTCAAGGAACTGATTGCCCGGGTGTCCGGCGACGGCGTTTACGGCACCCTGAAATTCGAGTCTGGCGCCCACCGGGTCCAGCGGGTGCCGGAAACCGAATCCCAGGGGCGCATCCATACTTCCGCCTGCACCGTGGCAGTCATGCCAGAGGCCGATGAAACCCAGGCCGTGGAAATCAACAAGGCCGATCTGCGAGTGGATACCTTCCGCTCGTCCGGCGCCGGTGGCCAGCACGTCAACAAAACAGACTCGGCCATTCGGATTACCCACCTGCCGTCCGGCATCGTGGTGGAATGTCAGGAAGAGCGCTCCCAGCACAAGAACCGCGCCAAGGCCATGAGTTTCCTGGCTTCCCGCCTGGAAAACATCGAGCAGGAAAAACAGCAGAAGAACCGCGCAGAAACCCGCAAAAGCCTGGTTGGAAGTGGCGACCGCTCCGAACGCATCCGCACCTACAACTTTCCTCAGGGCCGGGTAACTGATCACCGCATCAACCTGACGCTGTATAAACTGGACGAAGTGATAGGCGGTGACCTGGACGCGGTTGTCGTGCCGCTTCAGCACGAGCATCAGGCCGAATTGTTGGCTGAACTGGCCAATGAGCAGTGAGCCCTTGCTGACCTGCGAATCTCTGTTGAAGCAGGCTTGTGCCGATATTGGCGGAGACTCACCCCGGCTGGATGCCGAGCTGTTACTGGCCCATGTGACCGGCCTGACCCGGACCAGCTTCATTGCCTGGCCGGAACGGGAGGTGCCGCAAACCCTGGCCGGACAGTTCAGAAGTCTGGTGGACAGGCGCGTGGCCGGCCGGCCCGTTGCCTACCTGCTGGGCGAGCAGGAATTCTGGTCTTTGCCTCTGAAAGTCAGCCCTTCCACGCTGATTCCGCGGCCGGATACCGAATGTCTGGTGGAAACCGCGCTTGAACTGCAATTGCCTACTGAAGCCAGAGTTCTGGACCTCGGCACTGGAACCGGTGCTATTGCGCTGGCTCTGGCCAGTGAACATCCGGATTGGCAGATCACCGCCAGTGACCGCATCACCGAGGCGGTGGAGCTGGCCCGCGCCAATAGCCAGGCGCTGGGCTTGCCGATTACCGTGGTACAAAGCAACTGGTTTGAAAACCTGCCGGCTGACCGGTTTGATCTGCTGGTTTCTAACCCACCGTACATTCCTGCCAGCGACCGGCACCTTTCTGAAGGCGATGTACGCTTCGAACCCTCATCGGCGCTGGTTGCCGGTGACAACGGGCTGAACGATATCCGCCTGTTGATTGCCCAAAGCCCCCGCTGGCTCAGTGACAATGGTTGGTTGCTGCTGGAACATGGGCATGACCAGGGCAAGGCTGTGCGAGACCTGTTCGCCGGCAATGGCTGGCAGGCAATCGAAACCCGAAAAGATTACGGTGGAAACGAGCGCCTGACCTTTGCCCGCAAACCCGCAAGCGATTGATAGCGAGAATGCACCATGCTCAGTGACGAAGAGCTGCTCCGATACAGCCGCCAGATACTGATCCCTTCCTTTGATATTGCTGGCCAGGAAAAACTGAAATCCGCCCGCGTACTGGTCGTTGGCGCCGGTGGTCTGGGCTGCCCGGTGGCGCTTTATCTGGGTGCGGCAGGGGTTGGTGAGCTGACGCTGGTGGACGACGACACCATTGAGCTGGCAAACCTCCAGCGCCAGATCGGTTTTGAAGACAGCTGGCTGGGCGACGCCAAGGCCGGGCGCCTGGCGGACCGGGTTCGGGCGATCAATCCGGAGGTGTCGGTTACGGCGGTGCACCAACGCGTTGAAGCGGAGCACCTTCAGCGCCTGGTTCAGGAAGCCTCTTTGGTACTGGATTGCACCGATAACTTCGCCACCCGATTCGCCCTGAATCGGGCCTGCGTTGCAGCCAAAGTGCCGCTGGTGTCTGGTGCTGCCATTCAGGGTGAGGGGCAGTTGTCGGTTTACGATTCCCGGCAGCCAGACAGCCCGTGCTATCACTGTTTATACTCGGAAGAGGGCAATGAAGAATTGACCTGCTCCGAAGCGGGCGTGATAGCCCCACTGGTAGGCATGATCGGCTCAGCCCAGGCCATGGAGGCCATCAAAGTGATCAGCGGTGTCGGCAAGCCTTTGATAGGCCGCCTGCTCATCCTCGATGCCTGGCAAATGCAATGGCGTGAAATGAAGCTGGCCAAAGATCCTGGCTGTCCGGTGTGTTCGGGCTGATATAGGCGACCAGACTCGCGGGATGGACTGTCTCAGGGATGCCTTTCCAAAAACCGCTACGAGCACATCCATGTGCACTTCTCTCAGGCCATCCATGGCCTTCGAAATTTTTGGAAAGGCATCCCTGAGACTGTCCGCCTGACGCCCGTGCTAGCCTCCCTTTCTTATCTGTTTTTTCGTGTTATTTCGTGGGTTTAGTGGCAAAAGTCTTTGTATCTTTGTCTTTTTTCCGTGTTCTTCCGTGGATTCCGTGGCCAAAAAATCAGTCATCTTTAAGCGCCTGAAACCGCGCAATCGCCTCCTTCCGGCTCTCTTTGAGATCCACAATCGGCCGCGGATACCCCTTCGGAATCACCCCGCCTTTGCGGCCCGGCTCATGAATCCGCTTGCTATCCAGCTTCGCCAACTCCGGCACCCACCGGCGAATAAACTCCCCCTGCGGATCAAATCGCTCACTCTGGGTTACCGGATTGAATACCCGGAAATAAGGCGCGGCATCGGTACCGGTGGAAGCACTCCACTGCCAGCCGCCGTTATTCGAGGCCAGGAAGCCATCCACCAGATTCTGCATAAACCAGGCCTCGCCCAGACGCCAGTCAACAAACAGATTCTTGGTCAGAAACATCGCGGTGATCATGCGTAGGCGATTGTGCATCCAGCCCGTGGCTTTTAGCTGGCGCATGGCGGCGTCGACAATCGGGATGCCCGTGCGGCCTTCTTTCCAGGCCTCAAAGTTTTCACCCGGTTTATTCCACTGCAGTGCCTCGGTGTCGGCTTTGAACGCCCGATTCATGCTGACGCGCGGGTAGTGGTAAAGAATGTGGATATAGAAATCCCGCCAGGCGATTTCGTTGATCCAGGTTTCGACACCTTCACCGGAGCTACCCGACTGTCGAGCGGCAGTAAGGCATTGGCGGCCGGAAAGCACGCCGTTGGCCAGGTAAGGGGAGAGCTGGCTGGTGCCGTCGACCGCCGGGAAGTCGCGGTTGTCCTTATAACTGGCAGCTCGTCCAGCCACAAACTGCTCCAGTTGGTCGTGAGCGGCGTTTTCACCCGTGGCTACCAGTGGTTCTGGTGCTTCACTGAAGGGCGCAGGGAGGGGGGCGGTCTGCTCCGGTGTTACTGCCGGCGCAATCGCAGCCGGGGCCGGATAAACCGTGGGCCGGGTTTCCTCTATCCATTGGCGCCACCGGCGGGAAAAAGGCGTGAATACGGAATAGGGCTCGTTTTGTTGGGTCAGTATCCGGCCAACCGGGGCCACGGTCTGGTCACGGTATTTGTTGACCGGAATGCCCAGCTCGGCCAGGCGGTCTTTGGCCTGTTTGTCACGCCGGCGTTCGTTAATGCCGTATTCCTCGTTCAGGTGAACCTGAGTGATTTCATGCTGGCGGCAAAAATCGTCCAGTACATTCAGACTGTCGGCAAAGCGGTGGGCGTGCAGAAAACTCAGTGGCACCCCCAGTTTCGCCAGCTCCCGGGCCAGGGCGTTGGCGTGTTCCAGCACAAAGCGCACCCGGGCGGCAGACCAGTCGTGTTCCTGCCATTGCCCGGGGGTAATCAGAAAGCAGGCGCGTACCGGCTCACCCGTGGCGCAGGCGGCGGTCAGGGCAGGGTTGTCGGCGATTCTCAGGTCATTACGAAACCAGACCAACTGTGTCATCAGGCCATCCGTGTGGTTAGGGCGTTGTGATAGGGGTAATTACAGCTCAAAAATCATTAGCTTGTATATTCGCTGCGGGTGGCGGATTGGATTATAGTTCAACTGTAACGCCTGAACTCAGAGGGAGTATTTTCAAGGGTATGATTGAGCAATCCGAAAGCCAGCGCGATGGTGTCTGGGCACATCCGTACCAGCTGGCTTGCGGCCAGACCCAATGTCACCAGCTGGGCCAGGTTCGCTTGTGGGTCTCTCTGGAGAAAAGGGAATGGCAAGTCCGCCATGAGCTACTGGCTCCGGGTGCAGATCCTCCGGCCTGGCAGGAATCCCTGGCACAGAGCCCTCCGTCTACGGATGCTTCCTTGCAACGGTTTATCCGGCCGGATAATGACCAGGGCGTGGTTCTCTACAGGCCCGCTATGGCTGCGCTACCCACGGTGATTCGCCCCTACCAGCCTCTGACCATTCCGGCGGGTGGCCACTGTGTGTTGTATGTGGGTACGTCGCTCTGGATACAGGTTTGCTCTGGTAGCCAGCAGTTGCTTGCCTTAACCGAGTTGCCGCTGGCGACGCCGTCGAAAACCTGGCTGGGCGCCAATACCATGCAGGGCGAAATCTGCTATGCCTCTGCCACCTATGGTCGGCTGGCTCTCGAGGCGGTACCCATACGCCCCTGGCGTGCGGTTACGCCGGTCACTATTAATAATCGAAGAGAGAAACCGCTGCTGCTGGAGCGGTTCAGCTTGCCCACTCCCTTGCTTTCGCTGCACCGCAATGAGCGGGGCCAGTTGTGGACTCCTGGTGTTGTTGTGGAATGTGAAACAGACATGAGCTCAGCCAGTTTGCGCATAGAGCCTTCGGTAACGGAAGCAGCCGGTAGCTGTGAGTTGATAGCGCCGGCCCGTGAAAAGCTGGCCAAGGGGCGAAGCCTGGTGCGGGCCTTCGATCACATATTCGGATAATGGCCGGGAGCAGTGGCGGTGTTTGATGAGCTTCAGAATACGTTGATGCAGATGATCGGCAGCATTGCCTGGGGGCAATGGCTGGCAGCCGGTTTTCTGCTGTTATTGGGTGTGGTGCTGGGCACTCTGTTAGCCCGCAGTGCCGGAAAGCTGACGGAAAAGCGCATCTCGCTCCATCACCAGGTGATGATCCGGCGCCTGGTGTTCTACCTGATCTTCATCATATTCGCCATGGCTGCGCTGCGTGAGGTCGGCTTTTCGCTGCAGGTAGTGCTGGGGGCAGCCGGTATCCTGACCGTTGCCATCGGTTTCGCTTCCCAGACATCGGCTTCCAATATCATCAGTGGTCTGTTTCTGGTGATGGAAAAACCGTTTGAGATTGGTGACCTTATTGAGGTGAACACAACCATTGGTGAAGTGGTGGCAATCGATTTGTTAAGCGTGAAGCTGAGAACCCGCGACAACCTGTATGTGCGCATTCCCAACGAAACCCTGATCAAGACTGAGGTTACCAACCGCTCGCGTTTTCCCATTCGCCGGGTTGATCTGGTGATCGGTATTGCTTACGCCGAAGATGTGGAGCGGGTGAAAGAACTGCTATTGTCGTTGGCGGAACAGAACACGGTGTGCCTGGAAGAACCGAAGCCTTTTGTGCTGGTGACCGGTTTCGGAGCCTCGTCGGTGGATTTGCAGTTTTCCTTCTGGGTGGTGAAAGAAGAATTCCTGGAAGGCCGTGGCGCCATGATGATCGAAATTAAAAAGGCCCTGGATCGGGCTGGCATTGAAATACCGTTCCCGCATACCAGCGTATATGCCGGCAGCCATTCGGCACCGTTCCGCATTCAGCTGGTAGAGCCGGAGCAACAATCAGATAAGGACTTACCGAATGCCGACAAAAACGCCTAAAACCATAAAAACCATTCATCCCGATCAATCCAAACCCAAGGCAGTGCTTGGCTGGCGTGAATGGGTAGGGCTGCCCGATCTTGGCATTGACCGCATCAAGGCAAAGGTAGACACCGGTGCCCGCACCTCCTGTCTGCATGCCTTTCGCACCGAGCCCTACACTGAAAACGGCGAGCGGCGGGTAAGATTCTGGGTGCACCCGGTACAGAATGATCTGCATCAGTCTGTTGAGTGCGATGCCAAAGTGCTGGATGAGCGTACCGTGTCGGATTCGGGTGGCCATAAAGAGCAGCGTCTGGTTATTGAAACCACCCTGGTGGTAGGAGATCTCAGCTGGCCGGTTGAAATGACGCTCACCAACCGTGACAGTATGCGCTTTCGAATGTTGTTGGGGCGCACCGCCATGGCTGGCCGCTCCGAGATTTACCCTGAAGCTTCGTATCTTGCCGGCGAACCGGCATTGAGGACCTGAATATGAAAATTGCGGTACTGTCCCGTAACAAACACCTGTATTCCACCCGTCGCTTGATGGAGGAAGGCGTTAACCGGGGCCACGAGGTTCGGGTAGTCGATTGTTTGCACTGCTCCATGAATATCACATCGGCGGATCCCCGGATCAGCTACCACGAAGAGTACCTGGAAGATTTCGATGTGGTCATTCCGCGGATCGGCGCCTCTGTTACCTTCTACGGCACGGCCGTATTGCGCCAGTTCGAGATGATGGGCGTGTTCCCGGTGAACGAGTCGGTGGCCATTACCCGGTCTCGGGACAAGCTACGCTCCCTGCAATTGCTGGCCCGCAAAGGCGTGGGCATGCCGGTAACCGGCTTTGCCAACAAGCCGGACAACGTACCTGAGCTGTTGCAGATGGTTGGTGGTGCTCCGGTAGTGATCAAGCTGCTGCAGGGCACTCAGGGCATTGGTGTGGTGCTGGCGGAAACCCGCAAGGCCGCAGAAAGCGTAATCGAAGCCTTTATGGGCTTGAAAGCCGATATTCTGGTGCAGGAATTCATCAAGGAAGCCGGTGGTGCCGATATCCGCTGTTTTGTTATCGGCGACAAAGTGATTGCCTCCATGAAACGCCAGGGTGCCGAGGGCGAATTCCGCTCTAACCTGCATCGGGGTGGCTCCGCCTCACTGATCCGTATTACTCCGGAAGAGCGGCGTACCGCCATTACCGCTGCCAAGGCCATGGGCCTGAACGTGGCCGGCGTGGATTTGCTGCGTTCCAGCCGGGGCCCACTGGTGATGGAAGTGAACTCTTCGCCGGGCCTGGAAGGCATCGAAAACGCCACGGGCAAAAATGTCGCAGGCATGATCGTCGACTGGACCGAGAAAAACTACAAACCCTGGAAAACGCGGACCAAAGGCGGCAGAGGTTAACCCTATGGCCAGAGCCCCCTTTGAAATTGCCGGCGTACAGGTGAAAGCCGGCACCCGGCAAACGGTGGAAGTACCGGTCGCCAAACTTTATACCCACACACCTTTGCATATTCCGGTGGAGGTGGTGCATGGCCGCCGTGATGGCCCGGTAATGATGGTATGCGGCGCTATTCATGGCGATGAAATCAATGGTGTTGAGATTATCCGCCGGGTACTGAAAAACACCGCCCTTCGGCATTTGCGGGGCACCTTGCTGGCGGTGCCAATCGTGAACATCTTCGGTTTTGTGCAGCGTACCCGTTACCTGCCGGACCGCCGCGATCTGAACCGCTGTTTCCCAGGCACGGAAAGTGGCTCACTGGGTGGCCGCATCGCTTATCTGATTCGCACCCAGATTATGGAAAACGTCAGCCATATTATTGACCTGCACACTGGCGCCATTCACCGTTTCAACCTGCCACAAATCCGTGCCGAGCTGAAAAATCCCGAAACTGTGCGCATGGCCGAAGCCTTTGGCGCGCCCATTGTTATCAACTCCGGTCTGCGTGAAGGCAGCCTGCGGGCCTACGCCGATTCCCAGGACATTCCGGTAATCACCTTTGAAGGCGGCGAGGCCCTGCGCTTTGATGAAGTGGTCATCATCAGTGGCGTGAAGGGTGTGGTGCGAGTGATGCGGGAGCTGGAAATGATTCCTGCCAAGAAAGCTCCGAAGGCTCCCAAAAAACGCTCAGAAACCGCTGCCACTTCCCAGTGGGTGCGCGCCGACATTGACGGCATTATGCGCCCGGTAGCTCGGTTGGGGCAGAAAGTCAGTAAAGGCCAGCGACTGGCCATGGTGGCCGACCCCTTTGGCGAAACCGAAGTGGCGGTAACCTCGCCCTGGGCCGGCATTGTCATCTGCGTGAACAACCTGCCGCTGGTGAACGAAGGCGAAGCCATTTACCACATTGCCCGGTTTGATGAGCTGGGCGAAGCGGAAAAAGCCATGGATTATTTCCGCAGTTCATATGAAAACCAGATGGACGGCGAGGCCGTTGTGCCGGTGCATCCCTGGGATGAAGGTTAACGTTAAACACGCTGTGGAGCTTGTATGATCTGGCACCAGAACACCATCGAACTGACCCCGCGCCCCCGGGGGTTTCACCTGATTACCCGGGACATTCTGGAGCAGATAGACATGGCCAACTGTGAAGTTGGCCTGTTGAACCTGTTCATCCAGCACACCTCCGCCTCCCTGGCCATCAATGAAAACGCCGATGCTGATGTGCGTGGTGATCTGGAGCGCCACTTTAACGTGATGGTTCCCGAAAGCGCCGATTACTACCAGCACACCCTGGAAGGCCCGGACGACACCACCTCTCACATCAAGAACGTGATGATCGGCCCGTCGCTGACCATCCCCATCAGCCATGGTGAACTGGCGCTGGGGGTCTGGCAGGGCATTTATTTATGCGAGCACCGGAACAGCGCTGGCGGGCGGAAGGTTGTGGCTACGTTGCAGGGGCGTTGGTGAAAACGCTCTCCTGAACAGGGTGGTAACTGCAAGGATATGTAGTTAATCTCGCCTCACCTTGGTGGTAAGAGCAAAGGAGTGCGAGTGAGCCGATTTGACCGCATCTACAGAATTCATGAGCTGCTTTGTAGTGCCCGCCACCCCGTGCCCATGCGGGTGTTCACGGAAGAATTGGAAACCAGCCGCAACACCATAACCCGTGACTTTGAATTTCTCCGCGACTCGCTTGGCGCGCCGCTGGAGTATTGCCATGAACACAACGGCCACCGCTATAACCCTGACGCCCCGGTATTCGAACTTCCCGGTTTCTGGATGAACCCCGCCGAACTATACGCGCTGTTGGCTTGTGAGCATTTGCTTGAGAACGTGCAGCCCGGCCTGGTTGCTACTCGTCTGGCGCCGCTGAAACAGAAGATTCAGCAGTTATTGGGAGAATCCGGCCATGATGCGGAAAGAATCAGCGAGCGCATCCGCATCCAACCCCTTCAAACCCGCAACGCCGCCAGCCAGACCTTCGACCCCGTAGCTCAGGCAACCTTGTCTGGTCGCTGCCTGAAGTTTCGTTACCAGGCCCGCAGCGGCAGTGGCGAGAAAGCACGATACGTGCATCCCCAAAGACTGCTTCACTATCGCTCGAACTGGGGCTCTGTGCGACCATGCCGGGGAACTGCGCCTGTTCTCCCTTGATCGGGTTGTTGCGCCTGAAATGAAGGAAACCGTTGCCCGCAGAATAGACGCCGGACAACTGGATACCTTTGTGACTTCCGGCTTCGGTATCTTTGGCGGCAACTCCAGGGCCACCGCCCACCTGTGTTTCTCGGAACACGCCGCCCAATGGGTGGCAGACGAAACCTGGCACCCGGACCAAACCGGCGAGTGGCGTGATGATGGCTACCATCTGCAGGTTCCGTACTCCGATTCCAGAGAGTTGGTTATGGAGGTGTTGCGCTATGGGGCGGATGTAGAAGTGCTGGGGCCGGAAGATTTGAGGGCGGAAGTGGCAGGACGGATTCGGAAAATGGCGGGGATTTATTGATGGATTTTGAGGTGGTGCAGTATCTGGGGCAGTGGGTGTAGTAGGGTGTTGCTAAATTGCTCCATGATGATTAGGGACAGGTTCAAGTGAAGCAAAATTACTACATTGCTCATGCCAGGCAAGATGCTGAGGGCAACTGGTTGGCTCCCCATGCACTGGAAGATCATCTTCAAAAAGTTGCACGTTTATGTGGGGCGTTCGCGGAACCCTTTGACTCATTGGGATGGGCCTCAGCAGCAGGCTTATGGCACGACCTTGGTAAGTACCGTAAGCCCTTTCAGGAATACATCCGGCAAGCATCCGGCTTTGAGCGGGAAAATGCGCATGTTGAGCAGGATAAGAGCCCGGCACGTGTAACGCACTCAACGGCCGGTGCGAAGCATGCACTTGCGCAATGGCCTTCGGTTCCCGGCTATATCTTGGCGTATTTGATCAGTGGTCACCATGCAGGCCTTCCGGATTGGTCGGGTGGGCGCGGGGCGTTGCAGTTCAGGCTTGCCGAAGCGGAACCGGAATATCATGAGTCGCTGGAAGCTCTTCCTCCAGCTCACATCTTGTCAGCGCAGCAGCCCCCAGTGCCGAGAATGGCGCAGAACCAAGACTCGATTGCCTTATGGATGCGGGTGCTTTTTTCCTGCCTCGTGGACGCTGATTTTCTGGATACCGAGAGCTATATGTCTCCGGAGAAAAGCGGCAACCGGGGAGTGTATCCATCGCTTGATAAGCTGTATCACACATTCTTCGACAAGATGGCTCGGTTGCAGGGCAAGGCTGATAGAACGGAGCTGAATGAAATCCGAAAAACCATCTTCCAATCCTGCCAGGAAATGGCGGATAAACCTGCTGGTATATATAGCTTGACGGTTCCTACTGGTGGCGGTAAGACCCTGGCCAGTCTAGGGTTTGGTCTTGAACATGCCAAGTTGCATGGGAAACAGAGGATTATCTACGCCATTCCGTTTACCAGCATTATTGAGCAAAACGCGGCTGTGTTCAGGGCATTCCTTGGCGAAGACGCCGTCGTTGAACATCATAGCAGTCTTGATGTAGACCCAAACTCGGAAAATGCCACATCGCGCCTTGCCACGGAAAACTGGGATGCACCGGTTATCGTGACGACCAATGTGCAGTTATTTGAATCCCTGTTTGCCAGTAAAACCAGCCGTTGTCGCAAACTGCACAATCTAGTGAACAGCATCGTTATTCTTGACGAAGCCCAGCAAATCCCTCGGGACTTCCACGAGCCCATAACCCGGGCCATGCAACAAATGAGCGACTACTTGGGGGTGACCTGGGTGTTGTGCACTGCCACACAACCCGAGCTTGGCAAACAAAAAGATACGTTTGGCAGAGAGCTGCACAAAGGGTTGCGCGATGTCCGGGAAATCATCGGGAACCCCGACGAGCTCGCTCAAAAGCTTAAGCGAGTAATCGTTGAAATGCCGGCGAACCCGGATTTTCCGACGCCTTGGACGGAACTTGCTGATCGGGTTGCGGC
>Ga0075106_1000630_pt1 | contig 17734 bp, 13 predicted proteins | sample AntDeeMetag02WF4_FD_69796 | JGI IMG/M metagenome (GOLD analysis project Ga0075106, IMG submission 69796) | Saline lake microbial communities from Deep Lake, Antarctica - Antarctic Deep Lake Metagenome 02WF4 | ecosystem: Environmental > Aquatic > Non-marine Saline and Alkaline > Saline | place... | reverse complement strand
TGTCCACGACGACGACGTCCGCGCCGCGGTCGGCGAACAGTCGTGCTGTCGCTCGGCCCATTCCGGAACCCGCGCCGGTGATAGCTGCTGCCGTGTCGCTGAACATCATGTGAGACAACAGCAGTCACTCCTGCATCAAACTACCGGGCCAAAAGACGACTGGCAAGGGCCCAACCACCGATTCGGTGGTGAACATTGGGGCTGGACCGAACCTGATCTCAAGCAGCGGGACGGTCTGTGTCGTCGTCATCATCACTGATGTTCACCGCGATGTTTTTCGTCTGGAGATACGAATCGAGTGCTTCCTGCCCCTTCTCACGACCGATCCCGCTCGCTTTGTACCCCCCGAACGGCGTCTGGACAGTGTCGCCGAACCACTTGTTGATGTAGACGTTGCCCGCTTCCAGCCGCCGGGCAATCCGGTGGGCACGCGTCACGTCGCTCGTGAAAACGCCTGCGACTAACCCGTACTCGACGTCGTTGGCGATCTCGATTGCTTCCTCGCCGTTGGAAACCGTGAGAATCGACAGTACTGGCCCGAAGATTTCTTCCTGTGCAATCGCCATCCCCGGAGTCACGTCCGTGAACACCGTCGGTTCGACGAAGTAGCCAGGTCGGTCAAGCACGCGGCCACCTGTCGACAACGTCGCCCCGGCCTCTCTGGCGCTCTTGATGGCAGAGCGCACCTTCTCCAACTGCTCTTCTGAGGCAAGCGGGCCCATGTCGAGGTCCTCCTCGCCAGTTCCGATCTCGTACGCTTCCGCCCGGGCGACGATCCGTTCGAGTAGTTCGTCGTGGGCCGCCTCATGGACGACGACGCGATCCGCCGCCGAGCAGACCTGCCCGGCGTTGGTGAAGATCGCCGTTGTGATCCACTTCGCTGCGCTGGCGAGGTCCGCATCGGGGAACACCACTGCGGGGTTCTTCCCACCGAGTTCGAGCGTGACGTCGACGATGTTGTCGGCGGCCTGCTTCATGATCGCTCGTCCTGTCGGAACACTTCCTGTGAACGTGATCGTGTCAACATCAGAATGAGAAGAGAGTGCCTTCCCAGCGGGATCGCCGTAGCCGGTAACGACGTTGACCACGCCGTCGGGGACGCCCGCCTCCGCACAGAGCTCGGCCAGTTCGAGGGTCGAGAGAGGGGTTTGTTCGGCGGGTTTGACGACCGCGGTGTTCCCAGCGACTAACGCAGGGGCGACACCGCGTGCGAAGAGGTTACCGGGGAAGTTCCACGGAGTGATCTGCGCGCTGACGCCGTAGGGCTCACGGACGGTGAAGTCGACCTGGCCCGTACCGACGGGAACGCTTGTTCCTTCGAGTTTGTCCGCGGCACCCGCGTAGTACTCGAAGTAACGTGCCGCGCCGTCCATGTCGCTTTCGGCCTGCGAGATCGGCTTGCCCTGATCGAGACTCTCGATCTCGGCCAGTTCCCGCCTGTTCTCGCGGATCATCTGGCCTACCCGATAGAGCACCCGGCCGCGTTCGTCCGGCGACGTGTCACGCCAGGCGGGAAACGCCTCGCGTGCCGTCGTGACTGCCGCGTCGACGTCCTCAGCAGCGGCTGCCGCGACTCTCGCGATCGGCTCGGTCGTCGATGGGTTTCTTGTGACGAGATATTCGTTGGCTGAAGCTGAAACGCGCTCGCCGCCGACGAAGAACTCGCGTGTTTCGGCGTGGTGGGGTGGCGTGTTTCCCATGACGCCCCAATGAGTACCCACCTCGTTAACAGTTGGCCCCGTTTCGATCGGAAACACTTACAGATCGAGATTTTTCCATGATTTGGAGCCGTAACCGAATAAAGACTTATTCTACAGCAAACGGTATCGTGCAACCGCATCACATGGTAAGAGACAACGAACAATGGCTAACCCCAAGCCGACGCCGGTTTCTGTCCGGGGTTGGCGCAACGACGGTCACCGTGCTTGCTGGGTGCTCTGGCGGCGAGTCGGGCGGACAAGATGGAGATGGTACTGTAACCAGTGGCAACCAGCAAACCAGTGAGAACGACAGTGGCAGTCAAGGTAACACCACGTCCAGCAACACCAGTAGTGACCAGACGAGCCAGGATGGTGGCGGTGGTCAGACCACGGTATCGATCGGTATCGCAAACGGCGGCTGGGACCTCATCCCGGCACGTGACACCGACTTCGATTCGAACAAAGTCTACACGCTGATCTACGACAACATCGTCGGCCTCAACCCGAACTCGGAGGTCGTCGGTGGTCTGGCGACGGACTGGACGCGCGAAAGCGACACCCAGTACGTGTTCGACCTCCGGGATGGGGCGACGTTCCACAACGGCGAACCGTTTACTGCCGAGGACGTGAAGTACACCTACGACTGGATCCAGAACAACGAGAACCCGCGCAAGAACCTCGTCTCCTCGGTCGAAAACGTCGTGGTCGAGGACGACACAACCGTTCGATTTGAGCTTTCGGAGCCGTACGCCCCGTTCCTCTACAAACTGCACGCGATCATGTGGCCGCTCTCGAAGAAGGCAGTTGAGGAGCAGGGCGATCAGTACAATCAAAACCCCGTCGGAACCGGCCCGTTCGAACTCACCGAGTGGCAGTCCGGGGACATGGCCGTTCTCGAAAAATACGATGACTACTGGAAAGAGGATCAGCCAAACATTGACCGCATCGAGTTCCAGATCCTTCCGGAGGACTCCTCGAAGGTAGCACAGCTCGAGTCCGGTGCCGTCGACCTCGTCGACCGAATGCCCCCACAGTTCACCCAACGGGTGGAGAACTCGGGCAACGCGAAAGTCATCACGACGGGCGGTGTCAGCTCCGGTCGTGTCGACTTCAACACCGACGTCGAGCCACTTGGGAACCGAAAGGTCAGGCGAGCGATGGCGTGGGCCCTCGACAAACAGCGCATCACAAAGACCGTTCTACAGGGGTACGGCAACCCAGCGAAGTCGGTGCTCCCCGATTCGTTCCCCCAGTACAACGAGTCGATCTCGGATTTCAACCATCCGAACGGAGACCCCGAGAAAGCCCGACAGCTCCTCTCAGAGGCGGGCTACGACGATCTCTCGCTCACGATCAAGACCTCAACGAGCTCCCGGCACACGCGCACTGCGGTCCTCATGCAGAGCATGCTGAGCGACATCGGCGTTTCGGCCGAGGTCCAGTCGCTCGAAGGTAACACGTTCTTCTCTCAAGAAACAGAGGGAGACTACGAGGTTGCTGTCTCGAATTGGACGTGGTTCGGCGACCCCGATACGCTGTTGTACCTCTATCACACTGATGGGCTCAACGTCTGGAACATCGACAACCAGAACCTCAACGAGTTGCTCGAAGAGCAGCGCCGAACCGTCGATCAGGAACAACGCCGCGAGATCATCAATCAGATCCAGAAGATCGTCTACGAGGAGGCGTACTCCGTCTACACCTACTACCCACAGCGGATCCAGGCGATCACGAACCGTATCGAGGGGTTCGAACAGTACCCGAACGGCTCGTTCCGTTCGCTCGAAAGCGCAACTGTCTCGGGGAACTGAACCGTCGTTTCAGTCCAATTTCCGGTCGGTTTCCGAGTGCCATCGCGGCGATCGCGTGCTCCGGAGACTCAATCCCCGCCATCGCTCGACCGTTTCGCGTTGGTGTGTAAAAAGCAAGCTACAGCCCGATTTTCGCCGTTTTCGGCGAGTTCGGGATCGTGTTCTCGACACTCTGCCATCGCCTCCGGGCAGCGCGTCACAAAATTACAGCCGTCCGGTGGGTGTTTTGGATCGGGAACCTCGCCTTCGAGAACGATCCGCTCCGCATCGACACGTGGATCGGGGTCAGGAACGGCACTGATGAGCGCTTCGGTGTAGGGATGCTGTGCGTTCTCGAAGAGGGACGCGGTCGTCCCCATCTCGACGATCCGGCCGAGATACATCACCGCAACCCGATCCGCGATGTTACGGATCACCGAGAGATCGTGACTGATGAACAGCATCGAGAGCCCGCGCTCGCGCTTGATTTCCTCCAAGAGTTCGAGGATCTGACCCTGGACGCTCACATCGAGCGCACTCGTCGGTTCGTCGGCAATGATCACATCCGGATCGACCGCGAGCGCCCGCGCGATCCCGACGCGCTGTTTCTGTCCACCCGAGAGTTCGTGGGGGTACTGGTACTGTGTGTCCGGATCGAGCCCCACCTCGCCGAGGAGTTCGTCGATCCGCTGATTGCGGTCCGCCTTAGGTGTGTGTTTGCCGACGGCAAAGCCGAGGATCCGTCCGATTGTCTGACGGGGGTTGAGCGAAGAGTTGGGGTCCTGAAAAACGAACTGAACCCGGCTTCGGAGTTCGCCTTCGGGGACCTCTGTCAACGGCGATCCTTCAAAACGTATCGTCCCGTCCGTGCGCTCGGTCAGGCTCACCAGGAGGCGGCCGAGCGTCGTCTTGCCGGACCCGCTCTCGCCAACCAGACCGATCGTCTCGCCCTCACGGATCTCGACGTCGACCCCATCGACGGCTTTCGTTGGTGGGTCGCCACCGGGAAGCAGACTGTCGAGAAAGGACGTCGCGGACGTGAACTCCTTTCTGATATCGGTACCATCGAGAACGCTCGCGCTGTCGGCGGATTGAGGGGGCCGATCCGCTCGTTCCGCGTCCGGAACCGGGTCAAGAATCCCAATATCGTCCGTTCGGATACAGGCCGCGCGCTGTCGACTACCGTCGGTGGAGTGCTCTTCCCCACACACGTCTTCTTCCTCCGTAACCGGTTCGAGGGCAGGGTCGTCGACGAGACAGTCGTCCGTACTGTGTGGACACCGCGGGGCGAAGTTGCATCCTTGCGGGCGCGTGGCTGGCGCGGGCACGTTGCCGGCGAGAATCTCGGGTTCGATGTCAGCGATCCGTGGGATCGAGCGGAGCAGGCCGGCGGTGTAGGGGTGGTGCGGCGTCACGAACACGTCCTCAATCGAGCCCTGCTCGACGATGCGTCCTGCATACATTACCGCGACGCGGTCGGTCGTCTCCGCGATGACGCCGAGATCGTGAGTGATCTGAATCACGCTCATCTCCCGCGACCGAGCCAGCTCGTCGAGCAAATCGAGGATCTGGGTCTCGATCGTCACATCGAGCGCGGTCGTCGGCTCGTCCGCGATCAAGACGTCTGGATCACAGGAGATAGCGATGGCGATGAGCACGCGCTGGCGCTGGCCACCCGAGAGCTGGTGGGGGTACGACTCGATGACGGTGTCGGGGTTCGGGATCTGGACGTCGGCGAGCAGTTCGATAGCGCGTTCTTTAGCCGCCGCTTTGGAGATATCTCGGTGTTCGCGAAGCGTCTCGACGATCTGGGTGCCAACGGTCAACACGGGGGTCAGGGACGACATCGGGTCCTGAAACACCATCGCAATCTCCGTCCCCCGGATCCCTGAAAGCTCCCGGCCGTCGAGGTGCGTCAGCTCATGCTCGTGGAGCCGTACCGAGCCGTTCGCAACCCGCCCGTTCGCGTCGAGGAGATGCATGATCGAGCGCGCGGTCACACTCTTTCCCGAGCCGGACTCACCGACGATGCCGAGGGTCTCGCCGGGGTATAAGTCGAACGTAACGTTCTCGATCGCCTGAATCGAGCCGTCCTCGGTGGCGAACTCGGTCGTGAGGCCCTCGACCGAGAGAACGGGGTTCGCCACGTTCAGAACCTCCGTTCCGCACTCTCGCGGGGGTCGAGGGCGTCTCGAAGCCCGTCGCCAACGAGGTTGAAGCCGAGAACGGTGAGGAAGATCGCGATGCCCGGAAACACCGAGATCCAGGGCGCGGTGGTGAGGTAGCCGCTACCGGACGAAACCATTTGCCCCCACGTCGGTGTCGGCGGCTGCACGCCGAGTCCGAGAAAGGAAAGCGACGCCTCCGCAATGATCGCGAAGGCCATGAGCAGCGACGCCTGGACGAGCAGCGGCGAGAGGCAATTCGGCAGCACCTCCCGGAAGACAATGTGGCGCTTCGAGTACCCGAGCGCCTTCGCCGCGTCGACGTATTCCTCGCTCGACACGCTTAGTGCTGCACTCCGGGCGATACGGGCGAACTGGGGGACGTAGACGATACCGAGTGCGATTATGACATTCGTGAGGCTGAATCCGAGCGCGGCGACCAGCCCGATCGCGAGAACGAGTGCCGGAAAACCGAGCAGTACGTCGACGATCCGCATCAACACCGTCTCGATCCGTCCGCCGGCATATCCCGCGATCACGCCGAGCGGCGAGCCGAGGGCGGCAGCGACCAATACGGCCGTCAGCGCGACCTGGATCGAGACTTTTGCGCCGTAGATCGTTCGGGCGAGAACGTCGCGTCCGAGCGAGTCGGTGCCGAACGGGTGCGCGGCGCTCGGTCCCTCAAGCGGGATGAAGATCGGCTCCGTCGGGCTGTAATAGAGCGTCGTGATGATCGCACTGTCGAGCAGGGTGTCGTCGACCAAAGTGAGAACGCCGACGAGCGTTACGAACGCGACGATGATGAACCCTGCAAGCGCCAGGCGATGGGCCTTGAAGTCACGCCACGCCCGGTGGGACTGCGATTTCCCGGATCCAGAGACCTGGCTGGGGGTTTCGGTGCTCACGCGTTCACCCTTGGATCGAGATAGGAGTACGTGAGGTCGACCAGCAGATTTACCAGAACGAACAGGGCCGCGACCACGAGCACTGTCCCCTGTACTGTGGGGTAGTCCTGCTGACGAACCGCTAGCCAGATCAACCGTCCCATTCCCGGCCACGCGAACACCTGCTCGACAACGACGGTGGCCGAGAGGAGGTAGCCGAACTGGAGCCCGACGACCGTGATGACCGGCAACAGCGACTGTTTTAGTGCGTGTCTGACGAATATCGTTCGGTTGGGGAGGCCCTTCGATTTTGCCATTCGGATGTAGTCCTGGTTAAGATTGTCGAGCATCGACGAGCGGGTCTGGCGGGCAATCAGGGCGGCGAACGCGGTACCGACGGTAATCGCCGGCAGGAGGACGTGCTCCAGTGCGGCCACCGGATTCGCCAGCGGCGAGACGTAATTGCCCGGTGGAAGGATGCCCCACGTCCTAGCGAACAGCAAAATGAGGATCAGTCCGAGCCAGAAGTTCGGAATTGAGATCCCGGTGAGTGCACCAACCGTGACGGTGTAATCTCCGGCTGTCCCCTTCCGGACTGCGCTGACGATCCCAGCTGGGATAGCGATCACCATCGCCACGACCATCGAGGCCACGGCGAGGAACAGCGTCGCGGGGAGGCGGCTGGCGATAAGCGAGAGGACAGTGCGGTTCTGGGTCAGCGATCGGCCGAGGTTTCCCTGGAGGACATCTCCGATCCAGTAGCCGTACTGGATGTAGAGCGGCTGATTCAGTCCGTACTGCTGGCGGAGCCGCGCGACGTTTTCCTCCGTCGCTTCGATCCCGAGCATGTTGACGATCGGATCGCCCGGTGCCGAATGAATGATGACGAACACTACGATAGAGACACCGAACAGGACAGGAATCGTCTGCAAAACGCGCAAGGTGGCGTATCGCAGTTGATTCATTCGACTCGGTCTTGGCAGGTCGGTAGCTGTTCGTTGCCAACGGGTTCCGCGTGCCAGCTCATTATTAGAGAGAAAAAGACTAGCACGATCGATAAAGATTGGGGTCCGGTGGTCCATCCAAGTTGAGTGTTGATTTGATCGTGTATTGTTTACGCCGAACCTCGGCCGATGCACAACACAGACTTCGGTTAAGGAAAGAAAGCACATCGACGTTGACGACTGTGCAACGCGCCAAGAATCAGGCGTCGGGCCATCGCTCGATGTAGACCGTCTTGTCCGTGTAGAAACGAATCGCGTCCTCGCCCTGGGCGTGGAGATCGCCGAAGAATGAGTCCTTCTGCCCGCCGAAATGGAAGAACGCCATCGGGGCCGCCGTGCCCGCGTTCACCGCGAGGTTCCCCGCCTCGGCGTCGTGACGGAACCGACGCGCTTCCGCGCCGCGATCGGTGAAGAGGCTCGCGGCGTTGCCGAACTCGCTCGCGTTGAGGCGGTCGATGGCGTCGCCGAACGACTCGTAGGCGGCCAGCGCGACCACCGGGCCAAAGATCTCCTCTTGGGAGATCACCATGTCAGACGTGACATTGCCGAACACCGTTGGCCCGAGGAAGTTACCGTCCTCGTATCCCTCGACGGTGAGGTCGCGGCCGTCGCGCAGAAGCGTTGCCCCCTCCTCAATGCCGGTCTGGATGTAGTTGCGCACGTGCTGTTCGTGGTCTTCGGTAATGAGCGCGCCCATGTCCACGTCGTCCAGTCCGTAGCCGACCTCCATTGCATCGGCCTTTTCTACTAAGCGGTCGGCGAACTCCTCGTAGATATCGTCGTGGACGAGCACCACGTCGTTCGCGAGACACCGTTCGCCCGCGCAGGCACACGACGACGAGAGCGTTTTCTCTGCAGCGAACTCGAGGTTCGCGCTGTCGCTCACGACGATGTGGTTTTTCGCGCCGCCCTGGGCCTGAACGCGTTTGCCGGCGGTGGCCGCAGTCTCGTAGACGTGTTTGGCGACGGGTGTCGACCCGACGAAGGAAACACCGGCAACGTCATCGTGGGTGATGAGGGCATTCACTGTGTCCACGCTGCCGTTGACGAGGTTGACCACCCCGTCAGGGAAGCCCGCTTCGTCGATTAGTTCGAACAGTCGCTGGCAGGTCATGGGGTCGCGTTCGCTGGGTTTGAGCACGAAGGCGTTGCCTGTGGCGACCGCGTACGGCAGGAACCACAGCGGGATCATCCCAGGGAAGTTGAACGGCGTGATCGCGACGAACACGCCGAGGGGCTGACGGACGGCGGTTTCGTCGATCTCCGGGGCGGCGTTCGCGAGGCTGCCCGCCTGCATCATCGATGGGATCCCACACGCGACCTCGACGTTCTCGATGCCGCGCCGGAGCTCGCCGGCCGCCTCCGCGCGGGTCTTGCCGTGTTCCTGTACCATGATCTCGGCGAGTTCGTCCTGGTGGTCCTCCAGCAGTTCTTTGAACCGGAACAGCGGCTGGATGCGCTCTTCGACCGGCGTCGAACGCCACGCCTCGAACGCCTTCTGTGCCGTCCGGACTGTATGATCTACCTCGTCCGTGTCGCTGAACGGAACGAACGCCAGTTCTTCGTCGGTAGCCGGATTCACCACGGTCTGTCCCTCATCCCGGGTCGAGACGGTCCACTCGCCGCCGACGTAGTTGCGGACCCTGTCCTCCGCCGTCAGTGCGTCGATCGATACCATGCCGGATGATTGAGCGGTAAACGGAATAAACCTTGATGCGACAGATTTGGCGACGAACTCTATGGCTCGGACACTGTTCAAAAGGGATGAAATCGATGGACAATACCTGAATACCAGTCGCCGCGAGGAAGATTAATCATACCGGGGACCGATGTGTCGAACGAACCCATGTCACACGATCGTCAGACGGCTACCGGGGAGCAGCCGAGCGAGCGCAACGACATCGAAGAAATGGACAAAGAGTACGTCTTCGGGACGTGGTCGTACCAGAGCGAGGTAGATCCGACACAGATCGTCGACTCGGAGGGCGTTTACTTCACGGACGCCGCGGGCACCCGACGGCTCGACTTCTCGGGACAGCTAATGTGCTCGAACCTCGGCCACAGCGCCGACCGGGTCGCCGACGCGATGGCCGAACAGGCCCGGGCGGGCGCGTACTTCGCGCCGAGCCTCACCACCGAAAATCGGGCCACGCTCGGGAAGTATCTCGCGGAGATCACGCCCGGCGATCTCTCGAAGACGTTCTTCTCGACCTCGGGAACCGAGGCTGTCGAGGCCGCTATCAAAATCGCGAAGTTCTACACGGGCAAGGAGAAGATCGTCTCGCGGTACCGCTCGTATCACGGCGCGACGTACGGTTCGATCTCCGCGACGGGCGATCCACGACGCCTCCCGGCGGAGCCGGGCGTGCCCGGGATGATCAAGGCCCCCGATCCCTACGCCTACGGCTCGACGCTCGATCCCGAAGCGAGCCTCGAGTACATCGACGAGATGTTGATGCTCGAAGGCGACACGGTAGCCGGCGTGTTGGTCGAACCCATCGTCGGCTCCAACGGGATCCTCGTTCCGCCGGACGATTACCTCCCGCGGCTGAAGGAAATCGCCCACGACCATGACGCGCTGTTGATCTGCGACGAGGTGATGGCTGGCTTTGGGCGGTGCGGCGAGTGGTTCGGGTGTGACGTCTTCGACGTCGAACCGGACATTATCACGATGGCAAAGGGGCTCACGGGCGCGTACGTCCCGCTCGGCGCGACGATCGTCAATTCGGAGATCGCGGATCACTTCGAGGACTCCATGTTCTGCCACGGCCACACCTACGCCGGCCATCCGGTCGCGGTGGCAGCGGGCCGCGCAGCCATCGAGACCTACCGCGAGGAGGACCTCATTGACCACGCGAGCGAGGTCGGCAAGTACCTTGGCGAGCGTCTCGCCGACCTCGGCGAGGCCCACCCGAGCGTCGGCGACGTCCGCGGGGTCGGACTGTTCCGCGGGATCGAACTCACGAAACACGCCGAGAAGCGCGTTCCGTTCGGTGAGCGCACGGACAAGGTCTCGAAGGGCGAAACGGTCGTCGATCGGGTGTCGAACCGGGCGTGGGAGAACGGATTGCACGTCGCCAACATGATCAACACGCTCATTGTCGCGCCGCCAACCCCGATCACGGAAGCCGAAATCGACGACGCCGTCGACATCCTCGACGACGCGCTCGAGACCGCCGACACGGCGATGGAGACCGCGGACTGTTCAAACTCGAGGAGGTGACCGCTCGACGAGTTCTCCGTAGCGAAGACTCGGTCGGCGAGGCGGGACGGTTCGGCACAATCTTCGCGGACCTCAAAGACCGTTTCCGGTGCTGGACCTGACGGTTACGACACGCTGGAACCCGGAAGAAGACTGACCCTGACCGAGGAACTCGAAGGGAAGATATTCCGTCCGTAGCGGGCGAGCGATCACGGGACGCGCCTGTCCCGATCTCTGAAGTCACTCAGTCCACCGGCTTTGCCCTCTGACGGCCGCCTCGCTGACCTCACCGTAATTCCAGAGGCCATCATTATGGTGTGGCGACGACGAGGACGTGTGGCCCGACGCGGCCCTTCCGGCCTCCTCGTTCGACTCTTGTGACGGTGAAGGCCGCCCGAGAGATGCGGTCGGGCCAGTACTCTCCGGGGACCGCAGTCGTGTCGTCAGGGATGATCGGGAGTTCGAGTACGTCGAGACTATAGACCCGGCGACCGGCAAGGCGCTTGCGGAGGTGGCGATCGCGGACGAATCGGACGTGGACCGAGCGGTCGCGCCGGCCCGCGAGGTGTTCCTCGCCTCGGACGCCGCCGAGATGATAACGGGGACAGCGCTTGGGATCGACGGTGGCCATGATATCTGAGCGATGCACTGAGTGCCCGCTGAACGGGCTTCGACGTCGTTTGTGGACGTCGTGAGTGCGATTCAGGGAGACAGCAGCGCAACGGTCTTGCCGAAAACACAAGCGCTTTATGCCCGATCGTGTCATGAATTCTCATGCCATCCGATAGGCGAAAGTTTCTGAAACGGGCCGGTAGTGTCGCTGCGGTAGTCGGACTCGCCGGCTGTATCGGCGGTGGCGACGGCAGCGGCTCGGCGACCACGGACAGCGGTTCGGCGGGCGGCAACACGACTACACAGAACGGCGACGGCGGCAGCGACTCGGCGACCACGGACGACAGTTCGATGGGCAGCAACACGACTGGACAGGACGGCGACAACGGCAGCGATTCGGCGACCACGGACGACGGCTCGATGGGTGGCAACACGACTGGACAGGGCGACGGAAGTGGAGGCTCCGGCACCCCCACCATCGGCGTCTTGCTGCCGTTCTCCGGCGACTACGCGTGGGTCGGCGCGAACGTGCTTCCCGTCACAGAGATGCTTGTCGAGGAGATCAACAATCAAGGTGGCATCGGCGGCCAGCAGGTGTCGGTCGTCCAGGCCGACACAGAAGCCTCGCCGGACGCGTCACTGTCGGCGGCCCAGCGCCTCGTTAACGTCGAGAACGTCGACGGCATCATCGGCCCGACCAGCATCACCATCTCCTCAGTGTTTGACTTATTCATCGAAAATACTGTTCCTGTCGTCACACCGACCGCGGGTACCACCTCGCTGGACACGCGTGGCGGTGAGTACGTCTTCCGCACTGTCTCCTCGGACGCGCTCGGCGGGCGCGCCATTGCGAAGGCCACCCGCGACCAGCAGTACAACACGATTCAGGACTACAGCCGGATGGCGCTCATGGTCGGAAACAAGGAGGTGTTTCAGTCGTTCAAAGAGCCGGTGCGTTCGTCGTTCGAGGAGTTCGGCGGCACCGTCACGACTGCGATGGACATCCGTACCGGGAAGGCGTCCTACCAATCAGAGGTTCAGGCTATGATGGACTCTGATCCCGAGATCACGGTGCTTATCGCGTCCGTCGAGGACAGCGTGAAGATCACCGAGGCTGGATTCCAGGCGGGCTTCGAGGGGAACTGGTTTGCCACCCAGGACCAGACAAACCAGGACTTCCTCTCTCAGAGCGAGAATCAGGTGACGAACGGCATGCTCGGCCTGAACGCGGCAGCCTACCAGCCCGCCCAGGAGGCTGGCCGTCTCGAGAGCTTCTACCAGCGCATCACGGAGTACGCGGGCTGGGACGAAGGCTCGAAGACGTTCGCCACGAACACCTACGACGCGGTGAACGTCCTCGGTCTTGCGATGAAGCAGGTCGCCGCGAACGGGAACGACATCACCCGCTCGAACATCGCGGCGGCCATCCCGACGGTCGCTCAGCCCCCGGAGACCACCGTCACCAGTTACACTGACGGCGCGGCGACCATCGACGAGGGTGTCGACATCGACTACGCAGGGCTTGTCGGCCCCATCAACTTCGACGAGAACGGCGATATCGTCGCGCCGTTCGCCATCAAAAAGGCACAAGACGGCACGTGGACAGAAGCTGCTAGCCTGCCGCCAGAGGCGTTGTAGGACCCCCTCCGTCTACAATGGCTTTTGATCAGTTGCAGTTCCTCCAAACGGTCGTATTCGGTCTCATCGAGGGGAGTGTAATCGCGGTCGGCGCAGTCGGCCTGACGCTGTCCTACAGTGTGACCCGGTTTATCAACTTCGCGTACGGCGAGTTCCTCACGTACGGCGCGTACCTCACGGTGTTCCTCGCGGGGGGACTATTCGGCATATCCCTCCCGCTGCCCGCGGCGGCGGTTGCCGCCATCCTGATCGTTGGCGCGTTCGGCGTCGGCGTCTCCCGGGTGTTCTTCGAACCTATCTCGGAGCGTGGCGCGCTCCCGCTGCTTATCACGTCTATCGGCGTCTCGTTCATCCTGCGGAACGGACTCCAAGCGTGGGTCGGCGTGCAGGCCCGACAGCTCCCCGTTCCGCTAATGCGGCGCACGGAGTACTTCGGCCTCGTCGAGTTGACGGATCTTGAACTCAGCGTCGTCGTCGTCAGCATCGCCACGATGCTCGCGGTTCACTTTGTTCTACAACGCACTATGCTCGGGAAGCGCATGCGCGCGATCAGCGGGAACCGTTCACTGGCGGAAGTTGCGGGCATCGATACTACCCGTATCGTCCGCCAAACGTGGTTTATTTCGGCTGCTGCCGGCGCGCTCTCCGGCGTCCTGTACGCGGTGCTGTTCTCGCCGTTCCGACCGGCCGTTGGATTTGAGTACCTCATCGTCATCTTCGCGGCGACGCTGCTCGGCGGCATCGGGCGGCCGTACGGCGCGATGCTTGGTGCCGTCCTCATCGGGCTCGCGATGAACTTCGGGTCAACATACCTTTCGGCGAACTATACACGGGCGTACGCCTTCCTTATCCTTGTAGCCGTATTGCTGGTGCGGCCAGAGGGTATCCGTGGGGGTGAGTTCTGATGGCGCTGCTCACCGGATGGATGGCATTCCTCGTCACCGTCGCCACTATCGCGTGTATATACGGGCTGCTCACACTCGGACTGAACGTCCACTACGGTCACACGGGTCTCCTAAACTTCGGACACGTCGCGTTCTTTGCGGCTGGCGCGTACGCCGCCGCCATCGCGACGATGCCGCCGCCGTCGACAGTGACGAACGCCAGTTACACCATCTGGTTCAACCTCCCGATGCCGTACGCATTCCCCGTGAGCCTTGCTGCCGCCACGCTTGTCGGCGGCCTACTCGCACTCCTCATTGGTTCCGCGAGTGTCCGCCTCGACACCCACTACCTCGCCATTGCGACGTTCGCGTTGGCGGGGGTATTCGAGGATGTGCTCGTCAACGAGGCGTGGCTGACCAACGTCTCGTTCGGGATGAACAGTGTCCCGAAACCCGCTCGGGATGTCCTGGGCGCGGACGCGTGGCAGCTCGGTTACCTCGTGTTCGCCGCGCTCAGCCTCGCCATCGTCTACCTGCTCGTTGAGCGCGTGATGGACGCCCCATTCGGCCGCCTGTTAAAGGGCGTCCGAGAGAGCGAGGACGCTGCGCAGATGCTCGGCAAGAACACCACCGTCGCGAAACTCAAGTCCTTCGTCATCGGCGGCATGATTGCGGGGTTCGCGGGGGGCGTGTACGCCCATTACCTCGGAAGCGTCGTGACCGCGCAGTTCGTCCCGAACGTGACGTTCATGGTGTACGCCGCGATGCTCCTCGGCGGCGCAGCGTCGAACACAGGCGCAGTTGTCGGCGCGTTCCTGCTAGTGACCTTCGAGGAATCCACGCGGTTCATTATAACCGCGTACGACTGGGTTCAGTCAATGCTCCCGGACCCGCTCACAGGCGTGCTCCCGGCGCTGGCCGGCCTGTTGCCGAACAACCCGTCGTTCATTCCGAGCCTGCGTTTCGTGATCATCGGCCTGCTATTCGTACTCGTCATTCGGTTCCGCCCGGAGGGACTATTCGGTGACCCAACAGAGATCAAGTCGCTGGGTGAGGAGAATTAACCATGAGTACCGAACCATCCACCTCAGACGCCGAGCGTGACCACGACGACCCGACAGCGCTGCTTGAGGTCGACAATGTAGTGAAACATTTCGGCGGTCTCGTCGCCGTCAACGGCGTCACCTTCGACGTTGGGGACGGGTCCATCACGGGCCTCATCGGACCGAACGGCGCGGGGAAATCCACACTGTTCAATTGCATCACGGGCGTCCACACGCCTGACAGCGGCGAGGTGCGACTGGACAGCGACCCAATTCAGGGGCTGTCACCAACCGAAGTCGCAAGGCGCGGCGTCGGTCGAACGTTCCAGACGCCCAAGACATTCCACGGGATGACGGTCCGCGCGAACCTCGCGTTCGCCGCGAAACACCAGACCGGCGAGCAAGCACTCGGTGCGCTGTTCCGGCCCGGCACGGTCCATGAGGAGGAGACCAACATCCAATCAGAGGTGGACGAGACTCTCGACTTCCTCGAACTCGACCACCTCGCCAACGAGTATGGGAGCGCGCTCTCAGGCGGCCAGCGGAAACTTCTTGAACTCGGACGCGTACTCATGATGGACCCTGAGATCATCCTCCTCGACGAACCTGTGGCGGGCGTAAATCCGTCACTTACTGAGGATCTGCTCGCACGCCTCCACGACCTGAATGACCGTGGCCGTACGATTCTCTTTATTGAGCACGACATGGATATCGTGATGGAACACTGCGACCGCGTCGTCGTGATGCACAACGGCGAGACGCTGGCGGTCGGCATACCAGAGATCGTGCAGGAAGACGAACGCGTCATAGAGGCGTACCTCGGAGGGTGAGACTGATGAGTGATATTGACTCCATCCGCCGGTTTGACGACGCGCTGTTCTCCGCGCGCGGTATCGAGACAGGGTACGGCGATCTTCAGGTACTGTACGGCGTTGACCTCGATGTACAGACCGACGAAATCGTGCTCGTGTTCGGACCAAACGGGGCAGGGAAGTCCACGCTAATGCGGGCGCTGTTCAAACAGCTTCCGCTTTGGGCGGGCTCCATCGGGGTCAACAGTGAGGACTTCTCGGCACTGGAGTCCAACGAGATGGTAGCCCACGGTGTTGCATACGTCCCCCAGACAGCGAACGTATTCCCGAACATGACCGTCTCCGAGAATCTCGACATCGGAACCATCCACGCCGACCGCCCCAAGGAGCGCCGTGAGGCGATGTTCGAGTTGTTCCCGCGGCTCGCGGACCGGAGCGGTCAAGAGGCATCCACGCTCTCGGGTGGTGAGCGCCAGATGCTCGCGATGGCACGGGCGCTCATGCCCGACCCCGATCTTCTGCTTATCGACGAGCCGTCCGCGGGCCTTGCTCCCCAGTTGATTGAGCGTACGTTCAAACACGTCGACCAGGTCCGGCAGACGGGTACGGCCGTGCTGATGGTCGAGCAAAACGTAAAAGCCGCACTCAAGGTGACGGACCGCGCGTACGCCCTTGACGTCGGCGAGAACAAGTTCGAAGCGGACGCCGACGTCATCCGCGACTCCGAGCGGGTTCGGGACCTCTATCTCGGGGCGTAGCGACCTCACCAGCACACTTCTCTTACTGAATCGTGGGAAAGGCTGTGAGATACATGAGAATGCCTACTGGGACTTACAGACCCATCTCGGACTCCGTGAGAATTTGGCTAAGAACATGGGTGCTCGAAGCTTTATCGACGGAACGACGCGAGATCGAAGGCTACTGGAACATATCCATCGCAAGTATATTCGTGGCCTTTCAATTGCGGAGATTCGTGAAACGTACCGACAAGCGGTTGTCAAGCTCCTAAACGAAGTTGCGGCGACAGAGCAGTTCTTCCGAGTGGGGATTGTCGCTATCAACAGTACCCCGAAGAGCCCCCCGCTGGACCCGCGCTCGGAGTACTGGGAGGTGATCGCATTCATCGCGGGCAGAGCGGCCCACATCGCGACGTCAAGGACGAAAACCCATCCGAAAGCACGATCGGGACCAACGGAACGATCGCGATCAGACTCAGTGCAACTGTGGAGACCGCGAGCGCACCGACCCCGAGCGCCCGCCGGTCCATGCTGTCGGCGAGGTCTTCCTAAACTCGACTGACAAGACGCACGCCTTCTAGTGTACAGTCAATCGTTAAATGATGGGTAAAGCCGTTCCAGTTTCGTCTGTGCATCGTCGGTCGTAAACTGCCAATCAATCGTCGCCGTAGCTGTATTTCGGTGCTCTTCCCACGCAGCGACCCTCCAGACGGAGGTCGCTGCGTCAGGAATCCGTTGATCGAGACACTGCTGGCTCAGTGCGTTGAACTCGATTTCCGCCATATTGAGCCAGCTCCCATGGATCGGCGTGAAGTGGAACTCCAGCTTGTTGAGTAAGCGGTGAGCTTCAGCTGGCTCGAAAAACTCGTTGAAGGCGATCGGGTCGTGAGTGTTGAGATTGTCGAGCACTACCCGGATGCAGTCCGCATCCGGGTAGTGCTCATCAACGAGATGCCAAATGAACGTCACCCAGTCGCGCTTGGTTCGGCGGTCAGTTACCGTCACCACTCGCCGGCCGGCGAGTGGTTCGGATGCCAGAAACAGGTTCTTCGTCCCGTTTGGCTTGTATTGATAATCTTCGCGGGCGACCCTGCCGGGCGCAGCCGGCAGGGGAGCCAGCACCTCTTTCGTCAACTCCGTCGGATGTTCGTCGAAACAGACGACAGACTGGTTCGGATCGTACGGTTCGTGGTAGAGTGCAAGGACGTCCTCCATGTGGTAGACGAACTCGGCGTCTTCTTCGGGCGGGATCACCCACTGATC
>Ga0075106_1000620_pt1 | contig 18046 bp, 20 predicted proteins | sample AntDeeMetag02WF4_FD_69796 | JGI IMG/M metagenome (GOLD analysis project Ga0075106, IMG submission 69796) | Saline lake microbial communities from Deep Lake, Antarctica - Antarctic Deep Lake Metagenome 02WF4 | ecosystem: Environmental > Aquatic > Non-marine Saline and Alkaline > Saline | place... | reverse complement strand
GCGCGTTCGTCGGCCGGCGGTACTGCCCCGGCGCGCGCCACTCCGTCTACCCCTTCCTCCCCGAGGAAGAACGCGAGGAGTTCACCCGGATGACGCCGGAGTTCCTCGCCGAACAGATCGACCGATTCTGGGACGGGCAGTGACCGCCGACGCCGGCATCCTTCTACGTGTATTCATCTGTCGCTTATAGGCATTTGACTGGTATGTATCAGGACACATCCGGCGAACAAAAAGCCTATACGTATTTGAGTAAGTGTGTCTGTGAATGCCGCACTGCCAGAACTGTGAGTCGTTCGTCACCGAGCAGTACGTTCGGGTGTTCACGCCCGAAGGACACGACGGGCCCCGGGTCTGCCCGTATTGCGAGGACAAGCTCCGAGACGGCAACGACGTCCGCGAAGCGCGTTCGTCGCGTCAGTAACGGCGCTGGTCCCCGCTTTCTTCTTTTTTGACTGTCGGTGTTGTGATCCCATCGTGAGTGTCTCCGAGTGTGGACTGGTGAGTCTGGCCGTGAGTGACTGAACTACTGGGTTGATCAGTTCGTGATAGAGCAGCCACATCCGTCAACAACAGTGGAAAGCCCCCGACCGCTCGGTGGCTCCGAACCGCGCTGCGCGCGGCCTCCGGCCGTGCTTGCGGGTTCTCGCTCACCGAGCGGTCGGCCCCTTTCAGTCCCACCCAAGCCGGCAGACCAATCGGGAGAAACGGGTGGGAATGAAAGGGGCGGCTGGCTCCGGGAACCCCGGCGTTCGCAAGAGCGAAGCTCTTGCGCAGCCCATCAGAAATCTTCGATTTCTGAGGACGCAGTAAGCACCGACGCGAACGCAGTGAGCGAGGCGCGCAGCAAGCCGCGGGACCGGAGCCAGCCGGGGCTTTCCTTTGTTGTTGGTAGCGCCGTCAGTAGTTCAGTCGCGAACTGATCAACCCAGTAGTTCGACACATCAAGAGAGCGCATCGGAACGAGCGAGGGACCGAATCGGACTCGCATCCAGTCGATAGAATAGTGTCGAAGCGGGTCGTTTTTGCTGGTCGCCACACAACTACACAGCCATGGAAGACACCGGGGAGGCCGTCGAGACGGGGGACCTGCTCGACGACACCGGCGGGGAGGGGGCGGTCACCCGAACACAGGCACTGAAGTACGTCTCGCCGTTCCTCTTCATCGGGCTCGCCGACCTCGTCCTCCTGCTCTTCTGGGGACTCGACCCGCTCTGGGGCTTTATGATCCTCCCGCCGATTCTCTTCATGAGCGTGCTGACGTGGATCGCGTTCAGAACGGGGTTCGCCAGCGACCGAACCGACCTGTAGGCCGGGACTGCGCCGACACCCGTTGCTGTGAGAATAGTATCGGGAAAGCGGCCAGAACGGCCGAGAACTGGTCGACCTAGAAGAGGTCGTCGACGGCCGACTGGGCCGCCAGCGCGGCATCCTCGGCGACCTGGTCCTCGTCAGCCTGCGCGTCGGGTGCGTGGACGTAGACGTCCACTTCCAGCACCCCGTCGTCGAACGTGACGGTCACGTCGTAGTCGTCGAGGTCGCTCTTCGAATATCGCGAGAGGACGACACCCTCGGCGGCACTCGAAGCCGTCTCGACGACCTGTTCGTCGGTCGGACTCTCCACTGACTCACCGTCGGTCGGCATTTACGCGCCGCCGGCGCCCGGGCCCGGTGCGCCGCCGGGGCCGCCACCGCCGCCGAGCATCTGCTGGAGCTCGCTCTGGAGGTCCTCGAACTGCTCGCGGACGCGGTCCTCCTGCTTCTGGAGCGTCTCGGTGCGGACTTCCAGGCTGTCGACCTTCTCCTCGAGGTCTTCCTGGGCCTCGGCGTAGTCGGTCTTGACGAGCAGCTCACCGACCTCGCGGTACATGGTGGCGTCCTCGTCGATGTCGTCGAGTTCGTTCAGTGCCGTCTCGGACTCCTGGAGCGACGTCTCGGCCTGCTGCTTCTGGGCGGCGACCTGCTGTGCCGTCTCCTGAAGGTCCTGCAGTTCCTCGAGTTTCTCCTGTGCTTCCGGCGGCAGATTACCCTGCATGGTCGGAGGGTTGAGTCCCGCACTGAAAAACCATTGCTTTGTCACCCACCACGGACCACGAAGGGAGGACGGACGCCAGCGGGAACGGAGCTGTTACCGGTCGGTGACGGCCTCGGCGTGCTCGGCCCACTTCTCCAGGGCCGGATTCCCCCAGTAGCAGACCGACTCGCTGCGGGCGTCGAAGTCCAGGACGCCGGCCTCGTCGAGGCGAGGGAGGTGGTCGTGGACGAGCGCCTCCCGGATCGCCTGTTCGCACGTTTCGGAGGGTTCGATCTCGTCGTCACTGACGCGCCGCGCGACCGCGGCGGCGAGCGTATCGACGTGGGCGGAGTTCGACCCGGTCGTCACGAAGTATCGACAGACAGTCCGGCGTCGCCAGTCGGCCAGCAACCCGAATACGTCGTCGATCATCGGCGCGGTGAGGCCCCGGTCACACGGGGTCATGCCGCGCCAGTCCTCGCTTTCCGGGCCAGACGGGGACTGTTCGGTCATTGGTTCGCGTCTGAACTATACCCGCGTGGTAACTATCAAGAATAAGCCTAGTCACCTAGGTGTTACTCGCTGAAGAGCGCATCGAGGATGTTGCGCTCGGCTCGCCGGAGGTGCTGGTGGAGCGTCGGCGAGGCAATGCCGAGCGACTCGGCCAGTTCTTCCGCGGTGGTGTCCCGGGGCCAGGCGTAGTAGCCCGCCAGGTAGGCCGCCTGGAGGATCTCGCGCTGGCGGTCGGTGAGCGCCTCCGTCACGCCGACACCCTCCCGGTCGTCGAGCTTCGAGCGATCGCCCTCGGTCTTGGTGACGAGCGTCGCGCCCGGGTTCGACCGCCGGACAGCCTCGTGAATCGCCCTGACGTCGGCGTCACTGGGCGCCTCGACGACGACGCGAGTGCCGGCGGACGTGACGACTGCGGCCTCCAGGCGGGCGCCGACTTCCGAGAGCGACGAGCGCAGCGACCGGGGCGTCCGGAGTTCGACGACGCCGGCGTCTTCCCCCTCGGCCCGGATGACGCGGGCGCCGGTGATGGTGTCGCTCCCGACCGCGGCGTCCGCGACCGCCTCGACCGAGGCCCCGTCGACGGCGAGGTACTGGAGCACGTCCTCGCCCAGGTCGACCGAGCCGACGATCTCCATGCGACAGTCACAGGCCTGTGCCAGCCAGACGAGACACGCCTCGTCGCTGTCGGCCCGGAACTCCAGTTCGACGGTGACGTCCTCCTCGATCAGTCGCCTGTTCTGGACGGCCGTCATCGCGAACCCGATGGTGTCACCGAGCAGGGCGAACCGGTCCGTCAGCGCGTCGCTGAAGGGCTCGGATTGGTCGCCGTAGACGGCGAGGACGCCGTGGACCGTCTCGCCGTGGATCAGCGGGATCATCGCCAGTGAGTGGAGGTCGTGGGACAGCGCCAGCGCGCGCCAGGGAGCCTCCCGCTCGTCGTTCCTGAGGTCTGCGGTGACCTGAACGTCGCCCGTCCGGACGGCCCGCATCGCCGGGTCGTCCGCCGCGCCCTCGACGGCCGTCGACGCCAGCAGTTCGTGGAGGTACTGCCGTGGCTCGCCTACGACGGTGCCGGGCACGATGCGGTCACTGGCGCCCTCGCGTTTGCCGACCCACGCCAGAGTCGCGCCGTCGACGTCGAGGAGGCACTCACACACCGCCCGTTCGAGCTCGTCGCGCGAGGAGACCCGTCCCAGTTTGCGGACGACGTTCTGGACCAGCGCGTCGGCGCGATTGATACGGGCCAGTTCGTCGCGTCGTGCCGCGAGTTCTCGTTCGCGCTTTCGGCGCTCGGTGACGTCGCGCGCGACGCAGACGAACCCGTCGAAGTCTGTCTCGTCACCGGCCAGGACGGTGTAGTTGACCGACACCGGGACCGGGTCGCCGTGGCAGTCGAGGAACGTCCGGTCCCCGGCGCCGCCGGTGTCGTCGGAGCCGACCACGTTCTGGATGTCCCGCTGGGCCGCGTGCAGTTCCCCTTCTGCGAATATCTCCGCGGCGTGTTTCCCGATCAGCTCCTCGGGCTCGTAGCCGAGCATCGAGGCGAACGCCTCGTTGGTGAACACGACCACGCCGTCGGCGTCGAAGACGTAGAGCCCGTCGCGGGCCTGTTCGACGAGGAGTTCGTACAACCCCGAGCGAGTCCCGCGCTCGACCCTGTCGGTCACGTCCTCGAACACGTCCAGCCGGCGGTCCCCCTGGATCCGGTGGCTGGCGTACCGGTAGTAGCGGAGCACGGGACCCTCGTCGTCCGAGCCGTCGTCCAGATCCCCACCGGCCGAGTCCTCGCCATCCAGATCCCCACCGGCCGAGTCCTCATCGGCCGAGCCCGCGTCGTCTGTCTCGACGGTCACCAGCGACGCGCCGGGGTCCGGGACGTCCCCGAACACCGCGGCGAGCCGGTCGTCGAAGTCCCCGTCCGGATCGTCCGCCGCGGCGACCGGAAACACCGCCTCGAAGGGGCGACTGGCCCAGGCGAGGTCGCCGTCGTCGACGACGAAACAGGCGATATCCTCGTCGGCGTCCCCCAGCCGGGCGAGCGTTCGCGCGAGCGATTCGTCGTCCCCGTTCGGTCCCGTCCCGGCGAACTGGGTGGCCTTGTTCACGAGCATCGCCAGGATCCGCTCGTCGGTTCCCTTCTCCAGGACCAGTGCCGCCGCCGCGACGACCGGGTCGGCGTCCGCGTCCCGACCGGCCGTCGTGAAGGAGACGATGGGGCAGGCCGCCGCGTCGACGAGTGCCCGTCGATCGGCGGCCGAGAGGTCACCGCCGACGACGAGACAGTCCCACCCGTCGGTCCGGACGCTCTCGGCGGCCGCAGCGGCGTCGGTGGTTCCGACGAACTCGAGGTCGGCGGATTCCCGTTCGACGTACGTGGCGACCGTCGCCATGGTCTCCTCGTCGCCGTCGACGTAGAGGATTCTCGTCGCCGCCTCGCCCGGCGCCGCCCGCTAGTCCGCCTCGAGCTCACTCACCATACGTCGGCGTCCTCGACGTGGTCGTCCCCCACGATCTGTTCATCTACGTGACACCCGGAGTTACAACAGTATAATAGTTCGCCGCCACGCCCCAGATCGACCCGGCCCCAGAACGAGTGCGTCGGCGGACTCGCTCGTCTGTGACGGTCTCATAGTGTCGGTTGTAAGCCCTTAGCGGCGTTCGACGGGATCGGTGCCGTCTAACGCCGGTGAAAAGGTACAACCGACACTATCACGCGAGATCGGCCCCACCGGCCCGCTCGGCCACGCCCACCAGCGTCGACCAGGTATTGACGCCCGCGCGCAAGGCGACGAGGTCGGCCGCCGCGATTCGCACGCTCACGACGTCGCCGTCCCGGTCGAGGGTCGCCGTCGCGCGGTCGCCGTCGATGTCGCCAACCTCCGGGCGGACGCTCCGCTCGACCCGGCGCGCCCGCTCGCTGTCGTCGTACTCGAAAGAGAGAACCGCGTCGTGGTCCACGCTACCGCCTCTGGACTACTTGACGTCGACTTCCTTGACGTCGCGCGAGCGCTCCTTCAGCAGCACGCGGTGGCCGCAGTACGGACAGCGGACGCCGCCGTACTCGTCCAGCGTCACGTCGCGCTTGCAGCGGGAACACTTGTAGCTCATTATTCCTCGTCGTCGGCGAGCGCCGCGCGGATGGACCGTCGAACGGTCTTTCCGCCGGGGGTCTGCGGTCGGTAGGTGCCGCCGGTGTACTTGTAGCCGCAGTAGCCACACTCCCAAATACCCGTGCCCTGGCGGTCGACGCGGTCCTTCCCGCACTCGGGGCACGCGTGGTCGTCGTTCATGTCGGCCTCGATATCCGCGACCCGGCGGCGAGCGACGCGCCCGTAGCGGGCACCAAATCGACCGGCACTGCCGGTCCGTCCCTTGTTGCTGGCCATAGTATCCGTTTATCGGCACAGCGGCCAAATAAACCTGTTGAGTTGCGGCTAGGTGTCCTGGAATATCGAGACGGAGTAGACGACAGCGTTACCTTGGTAAACAACTCGAAAGCCCCGGGCGGCTCCACTCGGGGGGCTCGCTGCGCGCCTCACTCCGTTCGGTGCTTGCGTCGCCCGCCTTCGCGGAGCCACCCGCCCCTTTCATTCCCACCCGATTGCGGTTGATCGGGCTGGTAAACACTCACTCCTGCAGGTCAGTCTCCCGGAGGGCGTCGTTGATGTCCGCGCGCACGCGTTCGCCGAGTTCGCGGTCGCCGGCGGTCGTGACGATGCGGTTCTCCTGGACGGAGGAGCCGTCGCGGATGAGCAGGCGGACGTTGCCGTGTTTGTCCGCGCGGGTGGCCTTGGCCCGGACGCCCGTTCTGGACCCGGACCCGCCGGCGTCGATGGGGCCGGGGATGACCTTCTTGACGTGCGGGTGGGCGGCGACGGTTTCGAGGGCGCGCTTGCCCGCGCGGCCGCCGACGAGCGTCGAGTGCGAGCCGCCGAGCTTCTCCGAGAGGGAGGCCTCGACGACTTCGAGAGCGGGTTCGTCCCGGCGCTCGACGACGTGTTCGACGGGGTTCTCGTCGTCGACCCGGTAGAAGGGGTAGTGAAGCTGCGAGCGGACTGCCGCGACGACGGCGCGGTCGCCGGTGACGTACACCTCCTCTGGGCGCTTGCGGCGGACCTCGTCGGCGATTAGTCCCGCGAAGTTCCGGAGTTCGACCACGTTCGACTCGCCATCGTCGGCGTCCTCCGGGGTGGTCGTTATCGTCCGCGCGCCGACGACGTCCTCGTCGAGGAGGGAAGTTATGGTCGCCCGGTCGCGGTCGAGTTCCAGCACAGCGGTGTCGGCGTTGGCCGTCCGGCAGACCAGGCAGTAATCGCCCGGCCGGTCCAGCGACGAGGCGCACTGCCGACACTCCATTGTCGGAGGGTCACTCCCGAACGTGGATAAGCGAGGCGATTCGGGGGGAACGTCGCGTCAGTCGGCAGTCAGGTCCCGGGCGAAAGTCGTGGTTCAGGTTCCCGAAATCTCGCGCGCGCCGTCCCACTGGGGCCGGAACTCCTCGTACACCTCGTCGGCGAACTCGGGGTCCTTCAGGTCGATCATCGCGAACGTCGACCCGCCCATCGGGTGGGGGACCTCGATGCAGACCTCGACGTCGTCGATTATCTCGAACGTCGACGTTATCTCGTCGCTGGCCCGGTAGTTGAACCGGTCGTAGTTCTGGAGGCGACGCTGGTAGTCCCGGCCGCGCTCGGTCGGAATGTGCTCGTAGAACGCCGGCGGGAGCAACATGTACACCTCGACGCCGCGTTCGAGCGCACGTTCGATCTCGTCGACGATGCGGTCGGCGGCCTCGGTGACGTCGAACTGCTGGGAGGGGACCGAGCCGACCACGACGATGCGGTCGTCCGCGGCGGCCAGGCGCTCGACGAGGAGGTCGACGGTCTCTCCCGGACCGACGGCGGCCGTCCAGAACGGCTCGTCGACCGGTTCGGCGGACTCCATCTTGTCGGCGAGTTCGTCGACGATGGACTCGTACTGGCTTGCCTTCTCCTCTAGCTGACGCTTGCGGTCTTCGAGCAGTCTGTCGAGGGCGGTCTCCGGCTCGACGGCGACGAACTTCTTCGGGCGGCTGGCGGCCTGGCTCCGGACGAGGTTCAGCGTCTCCAGGCTGTTGAGCACGTCGTAGATGCGCCCCATCGGCACGTCGCTCGCACGAGACAACTCCTTGGCCGTTGTCGGGCCGGTGTCGAGCAGCGATCGGAACGCGCGGGCTTCGTACTCCGAGAGGCCGAGGTCGCGCAGACTGGGCATGGGTGTCGTTCTCGGTCCGCCGCCAAAAACGCACCGCCGGTTTGACCGGGTTGTCAGTTGCCGGCGCCCAGTCCACGGCCTACTCGCCGGTCAGCAGCGCTTCGAGTTCGGCCGGCGACTCGGCCGTGCCGGCTACCTTGCCGTCGACGCGCTGCTCGGCCACGCCGTCCAGATCTGTTGCATCGGGGACGACGACGGACTCGTGGTCGGCGAGTCGGAGGGCGGCACGGTGGAGGTCGCTGCCCGCCGGGGCGCCGACGCGGACGCTCGTCGGTTCGAGCAGTCGAGAGGCCACACTGGCGTAGGCCGCCACCTCGACGCCCATCCGGTCGGCCGCGCCGGCGAACGATGCGATCGCGTCGCGAGCGACCGCCCGATACTCGTCGTCGCCGGTGAGCGTCGCCAGGTCGAGGAGCGCGTCGGCCAGTTCGACCGTCGCGTCGAGGGGGTACTGGGGTTCTGAGAGCAGACCCGCGCCGGTCACCGGTCCGTCGCGGAACGCGCCGCTCTCGGCCTGCAGTTCGTCGACGGTCCAGTCCGCGACGGCAGTGGCGGGGCCGCCTTCACCCAGCACCTGCCAGGACGTCGTGAGTCCCCGGAGGACGCGGGCCTGGTCGAGCAGCAGGCCGCGCTCGCCGACGTCACCCGCGTCCGGGTCGGCGTAGTGGATCACGGCGCCGTCGTCGTCGACGAGCTGTTCGACCACGTGGTCGCGGGCGCGTGCGGCGTATCGCCGGGCGTGCTCGTCGTCGGTGTAGGCGGCGTAGGTGCAGAGCGCGTCGACGGCGACGCCGTTGCGGTCGGCGAAGACCGTGTCGTCGACGTGGGGCGCGTCGGCGTCTTCGCGCTCGGTCGCCTGGAGTGTCACGTACGAACTGTCGCCGGCCTGGCTGCCGGCGAAGGCCTCCGCCTCGCCATCCCACAGCGTCGTCGTCAGGTACTCGACCGTTCCCTCGGCCGTCTCGCGGTAGGCCTCCTCGCCAGTGTAGCGATAGGCGTGGGCGAACGCCCGGAGGATGGCGGCGTTCTCGTCGAGCAGCTTCTCGCTGCGGGCCTCCGACCAGTCGCGGTTGGTCGCGAAGCGGTAGAAGCCGCCGTCGTAGGTGTCCCGGAGGTGGGTCCGGATGGCTTCGAGGGTCCGCGTCGCCTGGTCGCGTGCGCGGACCAGCGCGAACTCGACGGTCCGGGCCATCGGGAACTTCACGTCGCTCCCCCAGCCGCCGAACTCCTCGTCGTAGGCGCCCAATAGCTGTTCGACCATGTGCTCCTCGATGCGCGGGGTGACTTCGCCAGCCGGCGGGACGCCGGCCCCGACCGACCGGGGGACCGAGCCGGCGGCCTCCCCCTTCGCGTCCCACGTCTCGCGCACGCCGTCGAGGATGTCCCGGAAGCCGTCCGGGCCGAGGTAGGTCGCCCCGGAGAGTACCTTCCCCTCGGGCGTGAGAAACACCGTCGACGGGAACCCGCCCATGTTGTATCGTTCGCGGACGCGCGGGTGGCGGTCGGCGTCGACCCGGAGCGGGACGAAGCCGTCGTTGACGTTGGCGGCGATGCGGGGTTCGCCGTAGGTCCGCCGGTCCATCTCGCGGCACTCCGAACTCCACGGCACTGTCAGCGCCAGCAGGAGGGGCTTGCCGGCCTCGGCGGCGTCCTCGAACGCCGCCGCGCCCCACTCGCGCCACTCGACCTTCGTGTCCGCAGCGAACTCGTCCATACCCGGGCTACGGGAGAGCACGGAAAGAAGCTTGCACTCTCCAGCGGGGGAACGGACTTGTGACCGGCGCCACAACCGTCGACCGATGGCTTCCAGCCACGGCGACGGCGAGGTCGAGCGACGGAGAGAGGGGAGGGCCGGGGAGAAGCCGCCGGGTCCGGACGGGGTGCCGCTGGCGGGCAACACCTTCCAGTTCGTCCGCGACCCCTTTGCCTTCTACGAGCGCTGTCGCGAGGAGTTCGACAGCGACGTCGTCCACTACCGCATCGCCGGCACGAACGGCTACATGCTCACCCACCCCGACGACATCCAGACCGTCCTCGTCGAGCGCGACCGCGAGTTCGTCAAGGGGACCGTCGTCGAGCAGTCCATCGGCGCGATCGCCCCGACGGGGCTCATCTCGACCAGCGGCGAGGAGTGGCAACGCGACCGGAACCTCATCCAGCCCGCGTTCTACCGGGAGCGTATCGAGACCCACGCGCCGATGATGGGCGAGTACGCCAGCGGGTTCGCCGACGGGCTTCCAGCCGGCGAGCCGGTCCGCATCGACGACCGGCTGAAGGGGCTCACGCTCGACGTCCTGGCCAAGACGCTGCTCGACGTGGACGTCCGAGACAAGCAGACCGCCATCGGGCACGCCAGCGAGACCATCGCGGAGCGCTTCGACACCTCGGGCTTCTCGGCGTACCTCCCGCTCTGGGTTCCCACGCCGGCGAATCTCCGATGCAAGCGCGCCGTCCAGGAGTTCTTCGACGCCGTCGACGCGATCATCGCCGAACGGCAGGCGGAGGAGGTCGAGCGCGACGACCTGCTCTCCCTGCTCCTGACGAAGGAGTACCCGGACGGGTCGACCATGGAGCCCAAGCGCGTGCGCGAACAACTGATGACGTTCCTCTTCGCCGGCCACGAGACGACGGCGCTCACGCTCACGTACGCTATCTTCCTGCTGGCGACAAACCCCGAGAAACAGGCTCGCGTCCACGAGGAACTGGACGCGCTGGGCGGCGGGCCGCCGACTGCTGCGGACCTGTCCGACCTGCCCTACCTGGAGCGCGTCATCCAGGAGGCTCTGCGGCTCTACCCGCCCGCGTTTGTCGTCTTCCGCGAACCCACGACCGACGTCGAACTCGGCGGGTACACCATCCCCGCGGGGTCGACGCTCTCGCTGCCCCAGTGGAACGTCCACCGGGATTCCAGGTGGTACGACGACCCCGAGCAGTTCCGGCCCGAGCGCTGGACCGAGGCGATGGAAGAGGAGTTGCCCGAGTACGCCTACTTCCCCTTCGGCGGCGGCCCGCGCCACTGCATCGGGATGCGCTTCGCGACGATGGAGGCCCGGTTGATCCTGGCGACGCTCTGCCAGCGCTTCGCGTTCGAGCCCGTGACGGAGCCCCCGCTGGACCTCTCGATGCAGATTACCCTGCAGCCCAGCGACGGTATCGACGTGATTCCTCGCACGAGGTGATGGAGATGGAGTCGAGTGTGCAACGGGGACTGCGATCGGGTCCCGCAACAACTCGAAAGCCCCGGGAGGCTCCACTCGGAGGACTCGTTGCGCTCCTCGCCCTCCGGGCTGCGGTGCTTACGTCGTCCGCCTTCGCGGAGCCTCCCGCCCCTTTCAGTCCCGCCCGTTGCTCGTTCGGCCATTCAGATTCCCGTAGACTACTTTATTTGCCACGTGGGCGGGGTCGAAAGGGGCCGACCTCTCGGGGAAGGCGGACCCGGCAAGCACCGCAGCGAAGCGAGGAGCGCAGCCGCGGTCCCCCGACCCGAGCGGGAGGGGGCTTTCAAGTTGTTCGCGGTCCCGACGATGCTCTCGTTCTCTCTACAAACTACTGTTGCTAGCACGAAAACGGTTTGAGGCGTCACCGTCAAGACGGGGTATGCTGCGCGTCATTGCGGTGTTGCTGTTGATACCGCTGCTCGACGTCGTGATGCTGGCAGTGGTGGCCGACCAGCTACTGGGCTGGCAGATCACGGTCCTCCTGGTCGTCCTGACAGGGCTACTGGGGATGTTGCTCGTCCGCGCCGAGGGGCGGCACACCCTCCGGCGGATCCAGGAGAAACTGGCGACAGGGGAGATACCGACCGACGAGGTCATCGACGGCGGGTTGCTCATCGCCGCGGGCGCGTTCTTCCTGACGCCCGGGCTGGTGACGGACGCCCTCGCCCTCTTGCTGGCCATCCCGTTCACGCGCTGGCCCGTCCGCGTCGCCGCGAAGAAGTGGGTCATCACGCCCTACATCGACGCCAAGTCCGGCGGGTTCGCGACGGGGAACGTCTACATCGGCGGGTTCCCCGGCGACGACGACACCGACCGCGTGGGCTTCGGCGGGATGGGACAGCCGGGTCCGGACGGCGCCGGCGGTGCTGGCGGCGGCGAGAGCAGCGGTTTCGACCACGACAACGCCACCGACATCGACTTCGAGGAGAAAGGTGACGAGTGAGCGGTCGGGTGGTACGGTGGCGCATTCGAGGCCGGAGTAGTAACGCTTAACAGTAGCCCTCGGATACATTCTGATGCGCTCAGCGGGCCAATAGCTCAATCAGGTTGAGCGCTCGGCTGATAACCGGGAGGTTCGCGGTTCAAATCCGCGTTGGCCCATCCCGATTCCACACGGCCATTGGCCGGACGGAAACGGGCCGCAGAACTCCCCAGCCACCTAATTCCGGGCGATAAGAAAAATTCTGAGCGGCGCGTCTGTGGGAAGTTCAACTTCGATCCAGTTGCCCACCGCGCAGTCGGGCGATTCTCGTTAGCCGACGGTGATCGCCGATGAGCCGGCTGTCGGCTCTCCGGAGACGGCGCCCGAGACCGCCGTCAGGAACCGCTCGCAGTACGCGACGACGCTGCACCGCCAGGACCCGGACAGTGACGAGGTCCAGCCGGCCTGCCCGGAAGCTGACTACCGCGAGGACGCCGAGTGGACGGACGTCCCGGTCGCCGCGTACGCCGGCCACTACGGGATGTGTGGGAATCCCGAGTGCTTCGGGGGTGACTGGCGGTGAGCCTCTCGGCGTTCCCGTATCCGGGCGGGAAAACCCGGTTCGTCGACGAGATTCGGGAGCGACTTCCGGACCATCAGACCTACGTCGAGCCGTTCGGTGGGTCCGCAGCCGTTCTACTCAACAAGCCCGAGAGCTATACGGAGGTCTTCAACGACCTGAACAGCGACATCGTACACTTCTTCCGGGTTCTCCGGGAGCAACCCGACGAGCTGCGCGAGTGGTTGGAGAAGGTCCCGTACTCGCGCGAGCTGCATGGGCGATGGGCTGATCGGTTCTACGCCGGCCACCGGCCGACCGATGACGTGATCCGGGCTGGCCAGTGGTTCTACCTGCGCTACACGCAGTACGGCGGGAAGATCGCCACGAAGTCGGGATTCAAAGCGAGTACCTGTCGGAACGAGGCGCGGAGTTACCGCGGTGCGGTCGATGGCCTGGAAGAGATCCGCGATCGGTTCCAGCACGTCAATCTCGAATGCCGGGACTGCGAGGCCATCATCGGTCAGTATGACGATTCTGAAACGGTATTCTACTTCGACCCCCCGTACTATGGGAAAGAAGCCTTCTACGACACCGGTGGATTCGACCATGCCGCGTTCGTCGATAACCTAACCGACATCGAAGGGCGGTGGTTGTGCTCATACGGAGAACTCCCACCGTCGATGGCAGAGGCCGTCGACGCGAACGGCTGGCACGTCACCAGCTACGACGTCCACTACTCACTCGACGTCCAGAAGGCCGACGACGCCGAGCCATCAACAGAACGGCTGGTTCTGAACTACGATCCGGCCGACGTCGTACCCTTCAGGCCGACACAACAGACGGGTCTGGAGTCCTATGGAGGTGAGGGACGGTGAGACACCAGGCCAGCCTCTACGAGTTCGAGACCGACCTCTCTGGCCTCTCTGACGCGCAACGTGAGGTGTACCAAGCCGTCGAGCAAGACGGTTTTGGCGTCCGTGAGTACGCCCGCAAGACCGGGCGAGCGCCCGGGACGGTTGACAACCTGTTGCGCCGAGCGCGGCGCCGGATAGGAGGTGAGGCAGCGTGACAGAGTTCGTTCCCGCCTCTCGTCTCTACGACGTAGAGCGGCGCGAGCGCGTCGCGTGGGACTGGTCGAAGCGCCAGCCCATCGCGCAGTCTCAGCGGGAGATAGAACGCTCTGTCGCCGACGTGGAGGGTGACTGATGCGGGGTGGCGTGGCCCGCGACCGCGAGCGGTTCCCCGGCCTGCGCGAACGACTTGGCGAGGACCCGGCTCGGTGGCTCGATGCGGAGATCCTCGGGACAGGAACCAAGCACATCGACGGGCGGTCTCGCATGGTCCGGACCCGCATCGAGAGCATCGACCGCATCGAGGTAGTGCGGGCCTGGAAAGCGGTGGAGCGCCGGCTTGGTCGGAGTGACGACGGCGGTCCCCGATCGGGCATCATCCAGGCGCTCGACGAGCGCGAGGGAGTCCTCGAGGAGATCGGCGAGCGACCCGAGCGGCTGACCCGCCGCGAGGAGTCCCGCGACCTGGCGCCGGTCGAGACGAGCTGGCCGGACCGGCCGGACGTCGACGAGGCCAGTGATCGCGCAGTCTACTCGCGACCCCGCCGATTCGGGCCAGGTGACGCGGTTGCGACCGACGGAGGTCGATGCGAACGATAGGGCTGGCCCCTCACGAACTCACGGCCAATCTGCTGTTCAACATCCATGGGCTCGCGCCGTATTTCGCCATGGACAGTCAGGTCAAGGCCGGTGAGGGGTCGAAGTCCGCGGAGTTCGTCGTCGACGGCGAGCGGTGGCGCGTCCGCCTGAGCTACCAGTCGAGCAACATCGTCCACCCCGGCGACCGGACGCCGCAGGGGACGGATTGGCGACTGACCGAGATGCGAGAGTACCGGCTGAAGGTGCTTCGCCACCCCGACGAGGACGACGTCGGCCAGCAGGACTTTACCGCCCACGTCGCGCCGCGCTGGCCGGGGATGCAGGGCGAGCGCGACGACGGGAGTCGCGTGAAGATTCCAGTACCAGACGGCTTCGACGAGGGCGTGAACGTCCGGATCAAGGGCTCGAATATCGCATTCGACCGGTATCCCGAGCTACTCCGGCGGGCAGCCATCGAGATCGGCGTCGCGGGCAAGTACTTCGAGGAACCCCACGAGTTCAGCAACATCCAGGACGCCGAGCGCTACGTCCGAGTCCACAGGGACGCCAGCGGCCCCGTACATGGGCGTGATGGGCCGATAGCAGCGATGGGCCATCTACTCGAAAGTGACCGTCGGGGCTACCGCAAGGTCGTCCAGAATGACGACGACGAGCGAGGGCGGAACCTCCCTGGCTACTACCACACTGCCACCCTGGATGAGCGACGGATTCGCGAGGCCTTCCCCGACCACTCGCTGCCGAAAGAGGTGAAGCACTACTACGCCCGAGAAGCGCTGGCCGTTCCCGACGATCACCCGCTGGCGCACCCGAAGATCGGCGCGTCGCTCCAGGTGTCACTGCTCGGTCGCGACGAGACCGTACGATGGGCCGACGTCGATCAGCTCCGGCGTGAGTTAGACCAGACCGTTCTGTCGGTGTTGGCCGACGCCGGGCTGGATATCGCACCCAGCGAAAGCGGGCCGTTCGTCGAAGATGCGTACTTCGAGCCCGATGTGGGCCACGATGGCCCGGACCCGGTGACGTTGGACCTGACGCGAGTAGAGCAACAACAGGAGAGTGTGGTCGTGCGACACCTCTCTGACGGGCTCTCGCCGGTGCAGTGGGAGTCTCTAGAGATGCTGGTTACCGACGGGGGCGAAGTGGCTCCGGCCGACATAGCGGACCAGTACGGCCGCCACGTCGAAAGCGTCCGGCGAGCACTCCGGGAGATGGAGGATCTCGTCGTCAGCAAGTACGCCGATGTGAAACTCCGGTCAAAGTACGTCGCGGAGATGGTCCACGCGGCCGTCGACGAAGCCCGTGAGGCGACCCGCCGCGCCGTCGAAACGACGGCAAAGGCCGCAGAAGCGGCCGAGCGTGGGCTGGAAGAGACGATGAGCGCGTTTATCGCGTGGGCCGCCCGCCACGGCGTTGACGTGAACGACGCCCGTGAGGCACAAATGACGCTTCGATTCGGTGACGCGCCGTCCGTCACGAAGGCCGGTGAGTCACTTAGTGAAGGGTTCAGGGTGTGGAAAGACGCCGGGCTACCAGAAGAACGATTCCGGCAGGCGACGGTGAGGTTCCCGGACGGAAGTATCGGCCAGGCTTGGCGGTTCCTGAACACCGGGTAGCGCCGGGCCTGGCGAGAGGCATCACTACTCAATACCCCGAAAAGTGGGCTATTTCTGCTGCTTTCTCGTCGCGTGAGTGTCGATCGGCGCCGTGGTCCTCTCGGTCAGCTCGACGAGCGGTGAGTCTCGCACTTTCGAATCCAACCCGGGGGGTTGAATTCTGCATTAGGGGTGTGGCTAAGGCCACGAATTTAAAATACTACCCCACAAACAAACGGCAGGTACCCAGAACCACCAGCTATGACATGGAATTTCGTCCGGCGCTTCAAGGATATTGATTTTAGATCTTTCGCAGACCTGAATGTATCTTATTTGTCATTCATCTTAACTACATTGGCAATAACTACTATAGCAGTTTTACTTTCAATCGGCGGATACCATTGGCTGGACTGGACCGCGGATACTACCCAATTGTATCTTAGTGCTGCTGGAACACTTGCAACAGTATTACTTGTCGCCGCCAACCTCGCCGTTCTCAGACATAGTTTGAGAGTTGACAAAAGAGAGCGCTACCAAGATATTGCTGAGGATATCATCTCAGATCATTTGGTTCCTATGAAATCAGCACTGGTATCTAATCTAAATTCTCTTCACGACAGTAGTGTGCGATGGGATAATAACCCTACCCCGGAACCATTCCAGAATCCATTTGATGCAGGGACTGCATCACATTCGCTGAGCCATATTTTTTCCCAAGCCTATCCAGAATTCACTACAGAAATCCGAGAATTGTACTCCGACTTTGTTTCATACAGTATAGATGCTAGAAGTGTTTCAGATGATCTGGAGCCAGTGATTAAAAGAATATTACGACAGACTGAGATTCAAACAACCCGTGTCCCTTATGATGCAGATGAGGAACCCCCGTATCATGAAATCCAAGACCGCGACGAGTTAATCGTGAACATAACCTCTGGGGATGAAGCCCCTGAATATGATACCGATGATCTCATATCAAATCTAATTGCAGGGAACAATCCCAGGCAAAATGAATATGCTCTAGCCTTTTGGTTATCGTTCACCTCTCACTTTAGAGATCAAATGCATGAAAACCATTCTGAGTTACTAGAAAGATTTGACGAATTGAAGGGAGAACAGGAGGAGCTAACCACTGAAACCGACGATCTTATTCGAAAACTTGATGGGACAATTCAGTATATAAGAACCAATCCCGACTATATTTCTCCCGAAACAAGCTAGTCATTTCCCATCCGATTTTGTTTAATCATATCGTCTCAGGGCGGATTTTCCAAATATGTCGGCAATGGGGAGCTTGCTTTGGTAGGCATTCCGATGCGCTCCACCACCATGCCAATTGAGTTTAGGAAGCCTTGATGAATGACGCATTTCCATACATACTACCTGTATGCCCCTTCCCCGGATTCGATAGACGACAAATACGTACCAACCATTTTCACGCCTGAGTTTTCGGTGATAAGTCGAATAGAGCTTGAAAGTCCCGGGCTGTCCATCTGCGTGCCGATACATCGTACTCTTAACCTCGATAGGTGCCCCATCACCGCGGCGCGCATCATGCCAACTTGATCGGTCAAGTTCGAGCCCGTATCGCTCGGCCGCTTTCTGCTCGCAGAGCGTCCCGTAGTGGTTCGCTTTGTGTGACCGACTCATCGGCGATCACGCGCTCGTCGCGCGTCATATATATCTACTCCTCCGACCCTCTCGCGGCAATTGCCCATGGCTGGCGCACGCTCGCCACCGGCGAGCGAGCCATGGGCCTGCACTATCCAGTACGCCGGGGGTGGTGCAACGTGCAACGCCGGTGGTCGTACTCGCGTCATGCGATTAGATTCTCCACTCGTTGCACCGCATCGACGTACTTGCCGTCCTCCTTGTACCGCTTCCACCGTCGAGAGCACGTAGAGGCGTCCCAGGGCGTCTTTTTCGCCAGTTGCCGGTACGCAACAGGGTCCTCTCGCTCGCGCTCGTTGACGATGGTCCACATCGCGACGTCCTCGACGACGTCGTCGTATTCGACGTCCTCCTCGTCGTCGCCGGACCAGCTCCACGACGTGGGTTCCTTGTCGTCGTATCGCCAGTCCGTTTCGGGGATCCCAGTGACAGACATGATCGGCCGGTGGCCTCGACGATTCCGAACGTCCTGGTAGAACGTCGCTTCTTTTAGCCCCTCCTTGTGGATGGCCGTCCCGAGTTCCCGAATCAACGGGTGGACGTCCTTGCCGTCGTGGCCGATGACGATGAGCGAGCCGCCGTACTTCCGGATTTTGTACGCCAGCGGTCCCATCTTCTTCTTGGTGTTGTGGCC
>Ga0075106_1000619_pt1 | contig 18047 bp, 17 predicted proteins | sample AntDeeMetag02WF4_FD_69796 | JGI IMG/M metagenome (GOLD analysis project Ga0075106, IMG submission 69796) | Saline lake microbial communities from Deep Lake, Antarctica - Antarctic Deep Lake Metagenome 02WF4 | ecosystem: Environmental > Aquatic > Non-marine Saline and Alkaline > Saline | place... | reverse complement strand
CACGCTCGAATGCTGCGCGAACGATCGCCGTGAAGAAGCCGTTTCGGGGCAACTCTTGCCCGTAATCCGGCGCCGAGTTCAGCGTGCACGCCGTAACCCCGGTGGTGAACGTCGGTGACCGAAGAGAGCAGCAGACCAACGACGTTCAGGCCAGACAGCGCGGGCTTTCTCTCTTACGCATCATCAACGTATGCCCGTCATGTCCATGGAATCGGATTTGCCGGTGAGCAACGTGTGCCGCTCATCCGCTCTTCTTCATCCGCTCCATCGCGATCCGCAGGCTTGTCTGCAGCTTGTTGATGGCCCCCGCGAGCATACCGATCTCGTCCTTCGAGCGGATCTCGATCTTTGTATTCAGCTGACCGGCACTGATCCGTTCCGAGGCATCGGTCAGTTCCCGAATGGGCCGAACCAGAAGCCGGCGGAGCAGGAGAAGAGTAACGATGATCAGCGCGAGATCGAGGATCGCGGCGCGCCGGATTTCGTTCATGACGAGGTCATTGAACTGCTGCTGCAGAAAACGACGACTGACATAGACTTCCAGGACGCCGATCATCTCCTCGCCCTCGTGGAGGAGCGTCGTCTTGCTGAGAATGAAATCGCCTTCGGGATCGCTGTTGGCGGGCGTGATGTTCCAATTGGCATCGCGACGGCGGCCAAGATAAATCGACTCCCGGTCCTCTTCGCGGATAATGACGGAATACACGCGCCGCTCAAGCATCGCGGCCTCGATCGACTCGATGAGCTGATCGTCGTTCAGTGACCACATCGGCCCGATGACCTGCTGGGACAGACGCTGCACGGTGGTCTCGGCAACACGCTGGAGTTCGCTTTCAAGACGGGCTCTTGCCTCGGTCAGGTTATAGATCGCAAAGCCACCGAGGATCAGGGTCGTGACGACCAGAAGCGTAACCAGGATTTTGGTCTGGACGCTTCGGTACCAGGACACTTTTTTCCGTTTGCCCTTCTGCTCTTTTTTCGCCATGTCAGGCCCTTCCTCCCGTCATACCCTCACGGGGCGTTCTTCTATCCCGCACCCGTTCGTGTCGTTAGTTGGTTGTGATTGTCTGAAAACTTCGACGCCTGTCAGACGCCGACGTCGTTACGGAAACTGGCCGCCTCGCTTTCATCGTCAATCTGTTCGACAAGCCGCTCGATCAACTGGCGAACGCCGGCCGGCTTGCTCAACTCGCCACCGAGGTCCTCGACCGCTTCATCGAACAGCGCGCCGCCGATCGGTCCGATCGCCGAAATGTAGCGTTGCCGCACTGCATCGACATCGATCGCGGGGGCGGTAGTCTCGCCGGACACGGCACTGGTCTCACCGGTCGTCAGGATCTCGAACACGGCGCTGGTGTTGAGCGCCGTTTCGCCGGGCAGTTCGGTGGGTTCGGCGGCCGACTGGTACTTGAGCTGGCCGACCTTTGACAATGAAGTGGCTGCGTCATAGCCGCGCGTGTTGCGGAATTTGACGCCGGTTATGGTCCCGCCGGAGAGCGTCACCATGGCTGAGTGCTGCTGATCCGTGGTGATGAAAAAGGCGCCGGATTTCCCGGCGTCGGTAGCCGCTTTCAATGCGGAAACGAGGTTGCTCAGCGGGACAAGTTCACTCATCGATTGCCACTCTCTCCGGCATGTAGTGTACAGCAGGCTTCGCACCCGGCCGGGCCGTGCTCCCCCGAGCACATGCCACGACACGCCTGCCAATGCACACACGTTCCGCGGACGAACCCGCGTTCACGCGGGGCTTGTATGTTCTTGTTCATGCGCAGCGACGGGCTTGACTCTATTATCTTCCCCTGTGGGTTGCAATGTCACGCCGTCGGGCTGGCCTGCTGCCACCGGCCATCAGGATTCCCGACCCTTCGCCCTCCCGGTACAAATCCGCATGACCTGGACGGGACTGCACCTTGCTGCAAGCTTCCTCCACGGATGGGATCATTCTGCGCGCCACACTGCGCGCCATATTTCGGAGCCGGACAGTTTTCGACCCGGCGCCGGACGGCTCGTCCGCGTCCGAAGCAGCCGTATCCCGGCAGGATGTCCACGCGTGCCAGACCCCGAGAAATACGGGCAATGCAGCCTGGGACCGGTATCATTGCCCCATGACGGTATTCGATCCCGCGCAACGGCACACATCCAGAACGGCGGTGCGCCATGTGGCACCGCCCGTTCCGGTCAGCGCGGCTCCCCACCCATCGGGCAACACCCCGCCCGCATGCGTCTGGATGTCCCGACGGGCCGGGCCGTACCGTTCTGGATCCATTGCGCGATGAAAACACGGCGTTCATTCCTGCCGCCGATTACGCCCCGCGATGGAACCGATTCTGCCCGGCGACGGCTGTTGCGCTGGGCCCTGATTCTTGTGGGTCTATTGCTCCTCGCCGGAGTCTGGATATGGTCGCCCCTGCACGAAACGCTGAATCCCGGGGAACTCGGGCAATGGCTTGCGCGTTTCCGTTACGAACCCTGGGCCCCGCTCGCGGTGCTGGCGGTTTTCATAGGCGGGGGCGTACTCATGCTTCCGGTGACTCTCATGGTCGTCCTGACAGCCGTTGCATTCGGCCCGGTGCTCGGCTTCGCCTATGCCCTGCTGGCGTCAACCGCGAGCGCTGGTGTCAGTTTCCTGATCGGCCGTCGCCTCGGCCACCGTCATGTCGAACAGCTTTCCGGCAGCCGGATTCATGATCTGTCACGCCGCATCGGTCGCCACGGTTTCCTGACCATCGCACTGCTCCGCATGGTGCCCGTCGCTCACTTCACCGTGATCAGCATGGCCGCTGGTACTTCGCACATACGTATCGCTTCCTTCCTCGCCGGTACGGTCGTGGGCATGGCGCCGGGTATGATCGTGTTGATCGCGTTTCTCGATAGCCTGGCGGCTGCGGCCCGCGAGCCGGATCCAGTGCGGGTCACGATCGCTCTTGCACTCGGTCTCGGCCTTGTCGCGACCCTTTTGGGGCTTCGTCACTGGCTGCGCGGCCGCAAGGCCTCCCGCGAACGGGCGCGCTCACGGTAATCGACGCCCCCGCCAACCCGGAGTCCATGGCCAACACTGTATGGGCTGCTAGAATCGGACATCCTGCGATGAGCGGCAGACAAGCCGCGAGGGAGTCGGCAGTTGGCCCAATCCGGAAACAGTACATCCAAAGACCGCGCGCGGCCCGTTTACATCGTCGACGGCAGCCGCACCCCATTCCTCAAGTTCCGCGGTAAACCGAATGCCTTCAGCGCGGCCGATCTGGGCGTAGCGGCAAGCCGTCAGCTCCTGCTGCGGATGCCATTCGAGCCCGATGCCCTCGATCAGGTCATCTTCGGCTGCGCGGGGCCGGCAGCCGAGGAGGCCAATATCGCGCGGATCATTGCGCTGCGGATCGGTTGCGGTCACCAGGTACCCGCATGGAGCGTGCAGCGTAACTGTGGCTCCGGGATGCAGGCCCTGGACAACGGCCTGCACGACATTCAGGCCGGCCGCTCCGAAATGGTCCTCGCGGGCGGCACGGAGGCGATGAGCCGCGCCCCGTTATTGTTTGATCCCCGCTTCGTTGAATGGCTGGCCGACTTCAACCGGGCCAAAACGCCGCTCGCCAAGGCAAAACAGCTTGGACGGCTTCGCCCCGGCATGCTTAAACCGGTGGTCGCCCTGCTCAAGGGCCTGACCGACCCCGTCAGTGGCATGTCCATGGGGCAGACGGCGGAGAACATCGCCTGGCGTTTCGGCATAACGCGCACGGAAATGGACGAATATGCCTGCCGCAGCCATCAGCGCCTCGCGCGCGCGCAGGACGAGGATCTGCTGACCGAGCTGGAACCGTTGCATGGTCTCGACGGGCGGGCGTACGACCTGGACGATGGCGTCCGCCGCGAGAGTACGGCCGAGGATCTCGGTCGGCTCAAACCCGTATTCGAGAAACCGTATGGCAAGGTCACGGCGGGTAACAGCGCGCAGGTGACCGATGGTGCCTGCGCCGTCATGCTCGCCTCCGAAGAGGCCGTCGAAAAGCACGGCCTTCCGGTCCTTGCCCGGATCGTGGACAGCGAGTGGGCCGGGCTCGATCCCGCTCAGATGGGGCTTGGCCCCGTCCATGCCGTTACCCCGATGCTGCGGCGGCATCGTTTCGCGCTCGGCAGTATCGACCATTGGGAACTGAACGAGGCCTTCGCCGCCCAGGTGCTGGCCTGCACGGCAGCATGGCGTGACCGCCGTTACTGCCGTGAGCAGCTCGGGCTGTCCAAACCGTGGGGCGATATCGATCCCGAACGGCTGAACGTCGATGGTGGCGGGATCAGCCTCGGTCATCCCGTGGGTACAAGCGGAGCCCGCATCGCCCTGCACCTCGCGCACGTCCTGCGCCGCTCTGGCGGGCGCCGCGGCGTGGCCACGCAATGTATCGGTGGCGGCCAGGGTGGCGCGATGCTGATCGAGAATCCGGAGGTGTCGGCATGAGCGGGACCAAGCTGCAGCACTGCACGATCGAGCGCGACGCCGACGGCATCGCGTGGGTAACCCTCGACGTACATGGCGAGGCGGCCAATTCGCTCTCCACCGAGGTCCTCAAGGAACTGGAAACCGCGCTCGATGAGCTCGACGCGGGCGATCGCCCGAAAGGGATCGTTTTCCAGTCCGCGAAGTCGGGCTTCATTGCCGGTGCGAACGTGCAGGAACTCGGGGCGATCGAGAACGCCGCTGAAGCGGACGCACTGATCGAACGGGGCCAGCGCGTGATGGACCGGATCGAGGCGATGACCGCCCCGACGGTCGCCCTCATCCGCGGTTTCTGCCTGGGCGGTGGCCTGGAACTCGCGCTGGCCTGCCGCTACCGGGTCGCGGACCGGGATCCGTCGACGCGTCTGGGCCTGCCCGAGGTGCGCCTGGGAATCCACCCCGGTTTCGGGGGAACCGTCCGCCTGCCGGATCTTGTCGGCGCCCCGGCGGCACTCGACCTCATGTTGTCCGGACGGACGCTGGAAGGCCGGGCCGCCCAGCGTATGGGACTCGTGGATTTCGCACTCTCGCCGTGGCAACTCGTCGACGCGACCCGCGATCTGATACGGCGCGACCCCGGTCGTCATCGGCCGAAATGGTGGCAGCGCCTCGCGGGCACTCTACCGGGCCGTTATGCCCTGAAACCGATCATGCAGCGCCAGGTCAAACAGAACGCACGGCCCGAGCATTATCCTGCGCCGTACGCGATGCTGGATCTCTGGGTGCGCCATGGCGGTGAATCGGCACCGCGGCGCATCAAGGCGGAACGGACATCGCTGACGCGGCTGATCGAGGGTCCAACGGCGGGCAATCTGATCCGTGTGTTCCTGCTGCAGGATCGACTCAAGCGCGAGGCCCGTTCGAGCGATGTCGCGATTCCGCGGCGGGTTCATGTCATCGGGGCCGGCACCATGGGCGGCGACATCGCCGCGTGGCTGGCGCTCAACGGTTGCCGCGTGACGCTGTTCGATGAACGCGACAAGGCCGTCGCCGCGACCCTCAAACGCGCCCGCTCGCTGTTCCAGAAGCGACTCAAACGCCCCGAGCGCGTCACCGCCGCACTCGACCGGCTGACGCCTGATCCAGGCAACCGCGGGGTCGAAGGCGCCGACATCATCATCGAGGCGATTGTCGAGAACCTCGATGCGAAAACGGGACTGTTCCGCTCGCTGGAGCCACGCATGCGCGAGGACGCGATCCTGGCCACGAACACGTCCAGTCTACCGCTCGAGCAGCTGGCTGAAGGCCTGGAGCAACCCGGCCGGCTGATCGGCCTGCACTTCTTCAACCCGGTGGCGAAGATGCCACTGGTCGAAATCGTTGCAGGCGATCAAAGCGACAGCACGAACCTGGATCGTGGACAGGCACTGATCGCGAGCGCCGATAAGCTGCCGTTGCGCGTCAAGAGCGCACCCGGATTCCTCGTCAACCGCGTCCTGATGCCCTACATGATCAGGGCCGCTGAGCTGTACGCCAACGGCACGCAGCGCGAGTCGCTCGACGAAGCGGCGAAACGGTTCGGCATGCCGATGGGGCCCCTCGAGCTCGCGGATGCGGTGGGCCTCGATGTCTGCGTCGCCGCCGTGGACGTGATGGCCGAACCGCTGGGCCTGGAGGTGCCCAAGTCGATGCGCTCAATGGTCGACGGCGGCACCCTCGGCCGCAAGAGCGGCCGCGGCTTCTATATCTACGACAAGAAAGGCAAACCGGACCGCGGCCGCGTCTCGCTGGAACCCGCCGAACTGGATCGTCTGGGTCAGGACCTCATCAAGCCCCTTCTCGACGAAGCCGAACGCACCCGCGATCAGGGGATCGTGGCCGACGGCGACCTCGTCGACGCCGGCACCATCTTCGGCACCGGCTTCGCGCCCTTCACTGGCGGGCCGCTGCATTACCGTGAACAGCAATCCGGTCAAGGTGGGTAACTGATCGGTGGTCTGAAAAATCAGAACCACCAGATATTTGTCGGGAACAGATCTTCGCGCAAGCCCCGACGGGGCGAGGCGCATGGACGCGCCGAGCAATGAACACGGACGCTACATGGTATGCGTCGGGCGGTCGGCGTTGAGGGCACCGGCGAGCCACGTTTCGATTTTCTTGCGCGTGGCGCCGTTGTCCTGGTCGGAGAACTGGACGCCGATGCCTACCGTCTTGTTCCCCTGCGCGCCCTGCGGCGTGATCCAGATGATCTTGCCGGCGACCGGCAGGCGCTCCTTGTCGTCCATGAGCGTAAGCAGCATGAAGACCTCGTCGCCGAAGTTGTAGGACTTGTTGGTCGGGATGAACAGGCCGCCGTTTTTCACGAACGGCATATAGGCCGCGTAGAGCGCACCCTTGTCCTTGATGGTCAGGGACATGATGCCCTGGCGGCCACCGCCTCCGCCCTGCTGTTCTGCCATCGGTTCCCCCGTTTCAGTTGTAGCGATTGCGCCCCGTTTCCGCGGCATCGGCCAGCAGACCATGCCACTGGATATCGGCGCGCAGGGCACTGCTGGGTCCCGGAATCGAGCGCTTGAGTTCATCAAGGTAATCAAACAGCGCACGCACGTCCACTTTCGCACCGGTCGCGGCCAGCCTCTGAGTCTCCAGCGGCATGCGCAACGGCGGATCAGAGGCGAATCGCAGACGGATCATATCCTCGACCGCCGTGGCGAGAACGGGGACGCTGCGCGCCAGCGGCACCGAGTTGCCGGCATCGAGCGCAGCGCGATCGATCCTGCCCTCACCCATCGCCTGAACCAGAGCCGAAACCAGTGGCGCTTCGTCGAACCCCGCCTCGGCCATTGCCAGAGCCCGCAACGGGGCACCGCCCGCGCGATCCAGCCAGTGTTCCGGGCACTCGATCTCCGAGCGATCGCGCAGCCAGGCGAGTGCACTCTCGCGTGGGGGCAGGCCGAACGTAATCCGCTGACAGCGGCTGCGCACGGTGGCCGGAAGCCGCGCGGGGCGCTCACTCACGAGCAGCAGGACGCTGTCCCCGGGCGGCTCCTCAAGGGTTTTCAGAAGACTGTTCGCGGCCGCGAGGGTCATCGACTCGGCCGGTTCGATGCGCGCCACTTTGGAACGGCCACCGCTGGTGAGGTTCAGGCGGCCCGTGAGTTCGCGAATCCGATCGATCCCGATGGCCTTGCCGGCCTCCTCCGGCTCTACCCGGATCGCGTCCGGGTGGGTGCCAGCGCTGTATTCATGACATGCGTTGCACTCGCCGCAGGGCGTCATCGCGGTTGTCGCCGTACACAGAAGCGCCTGCATGAGGGCATCCGCGAAGAGCCCTTCGCCGGTTCCACCCGGCCCGCTGATCAGCAGCGCATGCGGCAACCGACCGGCACGGCGCAGGCTCTGCACACGCTCCCAGCGCGCATCCTGCCATGGCGGTACCATTGCAGCGGTCATATAGCCTCCAGCGCCGCGGCCACCACCTGGTCGCGAACCCGTTCCACGGGGCCGGTGGCATCGATTACGCGGAACCGATCGGGCTCGGCCTGTGCGCGCGCCAGGTAAACGCTCCGGGCGCGCTCGAAGAACGCCGAGGCTTCGCGCTCGAAGCGATCGGTCGCGCCGCGGCCGCGAGCGCGCTCCATCGCCAGCGCCACGGGCGCATCGAGCAGGATCGTACGGCCTGGCCGCAGGTCACCCTGGACCCAGGTTTCGAGCGCGGCGATGCGCTCGGACGGAACTCCCCTTCCACCCCCCTGGTAGGCATAGGTCGCATCAGTGAAGCGATCGCAGACGACGTACTGGCCGGCATCCAGGGCGGGCTGAATCACCGTCGCGAGGTGTTCCGAGCGCGCCGCGAACAACAGCAGCAATTCCGTCTCCGCCAGTGGCGCGTCACCGTCGGGATCAAGCAGCAGCGAACGAATCCGATCCGCCACCGGCGAACCGCCGGGTTCACGCGTGCGCACTGGGGATCGACCCCGCTCGCGGAGCCCGTCGACTATGGCCTCGACATGAGTCGACTTGCCAACGCCCTCGATCCCTTCCAGCGTGATAAAGCGATTATCGAGGCTCACGATGCAGTCCGCCGTTCCGTCACAGGTTCACTCGTCCCCGGTTCCGTCGTCCGGATCGTACCCACGCAGACGCGAGGCATCACCGCCGAGTTGGTATTTCACGACGGCCTCATTGTGTTCTTTCAGGGTCTTCGAGAAGACGTGGTGACCGTCACCGGTCGAAACGAAGTAGACTTCATCGCGCCGTTCCGGATGGAGAGCGGCGTGGATCGCCGCACCAGAGGGCATAGCGATCGGGGTCGGCGTCAGCCCACCGCGCGTATACGTGTTGTACGGAGTGTCTTCACGCAGATCGCGGTAGCGGATGTCGCCGTCGTATTCGTCGCCCATGCCGTAGATCACCGTCGGATCCGTCTGCAGTCGCATGCCGCGTTCGAGCCGTTCAACGAATACCCCGGCGATCCGGGCGCGTTCTCCCGGGACGCCGGTTTCGCGCTCCACGATCGAGGCCAGAATCAAAGCCTCGTACGCGGTATCCAGTGGCAGACCTTCGGTCCGATTCTCCCATTCCTCGGCAAGGACCTTCTGCATTCGGTCGTAGGCCCGCGCAAGGACTTGACGGTCCGTGCGTCCACGGGAGAACTGATAGGTGTCCGGGAAAAAACGGCCCTCGGGGTGCTGATCAGGATAGCCCAACTCCGCCATGATCTCTCCGGGCGACAGACCTTCGAGCGTCTGCTCGACGGCGGCGTGACCCCGCAGCGCAACCAACATCTCCTCGAAAGTCCAGCCAGGGATCACGGCGAACTGATACTGCTTGACGTCTCCGCGAACGAACTTTTCCAGTATCCGATACGGAGTCATGCCGGATTCGATTACATACTCCCCGGCCTGGATCCGCCTGGCATCACCCGTAAAACGCGCGGTCGCTCGCAAATACAATGGACGGTCGATCAAGCCCGTTTCTGCCAGACGGTCCGCGATCCGTCGTACGGGGGAACCCGGCTCGATCGTGAACACGACATCAGTGCCGGGGTCGAGCTGGACCGGACTATGCAGGAAACGGAAAAAGTCGGCCGCGGTTACACCACCGCCAACCGAAGCCAGCAACACCACGAATCCCGCCAGCCAGGCCTTCCGGCGTCGTTTAGCCATCAAGTGTCTCCAGGCGATCCATCAGGTGTTCCACGACAGGCTCATGGCGACTGTACTGCAGATCCCCGATGCACTCGACCAACACGATACCGCGCAGAGCATTGGTCAAGAAAACCGCGGACGCCCGCTCCACTTCAGCCGGCTCGACCCGTCGCACTTCGGTGTCGATGCCTGAACGCATGGCGATCTCCCGGACCTGGCGGCGCATCACTCCGCTGACGCCGCATTCATCAAGTGCGGGTGTAACCAGAGTCCGATCGACAACGAGAAACAGGTTCGACATCACGCATTCCACCACACGTCCATCCGTGGCCAGCATGATGCCTTCGTCGATGGTCGGGTCATTCCACTCCGCCCGCGCGAGCACCTGTTCAAGACGGTTGAGGTGCTTCAGGCCGGCCAGCGCCGGCTGCAATGCAAGGCGTGTCTCACACCAGCGCAGCGAGAATCGTGGCTTGTGTGCCGGTGCAGTCGCAGCCGGGTAAAACCCGACGACGCGCGTGGGAACAGGTTCCGGCGGCGGCGCATAGCCGCGCGGACCGGGGCCGCGGGTGACCGTGATTCTGGCCGCACCCGATGATGCACCCGCCCGCACACATTCCAGTTCATGCGCCAGCGCATCGATCGACGGCGCCGGGATGGCCAACCGCCGGCACCCGTCCAGCAGGCGTTCGGCATGCGCCTGCCAGAACCGCGGCGCCCCGGCACGGATGGCAATGGTTTCAAACAGCCCGTCCCCGAGCGCGAAACCGCGATCGGTCACATCGACCGAACTGCATTCCGTGCCGTTGACAAGGATCCGGGGGGCGTCTGGGGAGCTCAAGGGCGGTGCACCACCGCGTGCCGTCAGACCTGACGGAACACCAGCGTGCCGTTGGTTCCGCCGAAGCCGAACGAGTTCGAGAGCACGCTGCCGATTTTCATCGAGCGTGCCTCATGGGGCACGAAATCGAGATCGCAGCCCTCGTCCGGCTCATCGAGATTGATCGTCGGCGGCGCGACCTGATCGCGCATGGCCAGGATGGAGAAGACCGCCTCCAGACCACCTGCCGCACCGAGGAGATGCCCTGTCATGGACTTGGTCGAGCTGACCGCAAGCGCCGTCGCGTGCTCGCCGAATACGCTCTTCAGCGCCGCGACCTCGGCCACATCCCCAACCTGCGTCGAAGTTCCGTGCGCGTTGACGTAATCGACCTGATCCGGGTTCATGCCGGCGTTGACCAGTGCGTTGCGCATGCATCGATACGCCCCGTCACCGTTTGCAGCCGGCTGGGTCATGTGATGCGCATCCGCGCTCATGCCGTAGCCAGCGAGCTCCGCGTAGATTGTCGCGCCACGCGCCTTCGCGTGCTCGTATTCTTCCAGCACCAGGACACCGGCGCCGTCGGCGAGTACGAAACCGTCACGCCCACGATCCCACGGACGACTCGCACGCTCGGGATCATCATTGCGCGTCGAAAGCGCGCGGGCCGCGGCGAATCCGGCGACGCCGAGTGGTGAAGTGGCATTCTCCGCACCACCCGCGACCATGACGTCCGCATCGCCATATTCGATCATCCGCGCGGCATCACCGATATTGTGCGTACCGGTCGTGCACGCCGTGACGATCGAGATGTTGGGCCCCTGGAATCCGTAGCGGATGGACAGATTGCCGGCGATCATGTTGATGATCGTCGCGGGGACAAAGAACGGGGAAAGCTTCCGGGGGCCGCCCTGTTGAAGGACCTCGACCGAGTGCTCGATCTCGGGTAGCCCGCCGATGCCGGAACCGATCGAAACACCGATCCGATCCCGGTTTCCGTCGGTCACCTCGATCCCCGCATCCTCGACCGCCTGGATACCGGCCGCCATCCCGTAATGGATGAACAGACCCATCTTGCGGGCATCTTTCGGGGACAGGTAGTCCGATACGTCGAAATCCTTGACCGATGCAGAGAAGCGCACACTGTACGACGATACATCGAACGCCGAGATCGGTGCGGCGCCGGAACGTCCGGCCAGGATCGATTCCCACGACGCCTCAACGGTGTTGCCCACCGGCGAGACCGCGCCGAGCCCGGTAACCACTACGCGCCGTTTGCTCAAGGTGCTTATCCCCTGCGTTCCGGCAGAACTCTGACGCCGCCGGCTGCCTACCAGGCAGAACGCTGACCCCGGCCCGGCGAAACCTCGTGACCGGCCGGCAGATCCCCTGGCGATCGATGGTGACTCGCGGAGGGATCCGCCGGCCGGCTGTCGTCAGGCCCGTTCAGCCGAGATTGTTGTTGATGTAGTCGATCGCCTGCTGGACGGTCGTGATCTTCTCGGCTTCCTCGTCCGGGATTTCGCACTCGAACTCTTCCTCGAGTGCCATGACCAGCTCGACGGTGTCGAGCGAATCCGCGCCCAGATCATCGACGAACGAGGCGGCATTGGTCACTTCTTCTTCTTTGACGCCGAGTTGCTCGACGACGATCTTCTTGACGCGTTCTTCAACACTGCTCATGTCGGGTTGGTCCTCCGAAATCCAGGTGGTGCAGCCTTGGTTTGCGTGCGGCGTATTGTAGGGGAATCACCCCCGCCTATCTACCCGCTTCGACACCGTTTTCATCATGGCTATTACGCCGAACGGTTTTTGTTATCAACAAGTTAAAAATCACATCTCGAAAGCGTCTTATATTGACGCTGTCACGACATGTACAAGCCACCGTTCACGTGCAACGTGTGCCCGGTGATATAGGAGGCCTCCGGCGACGCCAGGAACGCGCAAGCGTGAGCGATCTCTTCCGGTGTGCCAAAACGTTCGACCGGGATCTCCTCCAGCAGCGACGCGCGTGACGCCTCCGGCAGCGAGCGTGTCATGTCCGTGTCTATGAATCCAGGGGCGACGCAGTTGACCGTGATGCCACGGCTGCCGATTTCCTGCGCGAGCGACTTGGTGAAGCCCACCATACCGGCCTTGGCCGCCGCATAGTTCGCCTGCCCCGCGTTGCCGGTGGCGGCCACCACGGAGGCCACATTCACGATCCGACCCCGCCGTGCCTTCATCATGCCCCGGATACAGGAGCGCGCAACACGGTAAATCGAACCGAGGTTGGTGTCGATCACTTCCTCCCACTCGGCATCCTTCATGCGCATCAGGAGATTGTCGCGGGTGATGCCCGCGTTGTTCACCAGCACCGTGACCGGCCCGAACTCCGCCGCGATGGACTTCACCAGCGCATCGACGCCGGCGCTGTCACGGACGTCGAGCGCCCGGCCGCCACCACGGATGCCCGCGGCCTCCAGACTCTCGCCGATCGCGGTGGCACCCGCCTCGCTGGTCGCCGTGCCGATTACGGTCGCACCCTGGCGTCCCAGTTCCTGCGCGATCGACTGCCCGATCCCGCGGCTCGCGCCGGTGACCAGTGCTACATCGCCATCGAGGCTCATGCTCCATTCTCCCTGCAGTAATCGAGTGCCTTTTCGAGGCTCGCCGGATCCTCGACCGCCAACGCGGTCATGGATCGATCGATCCGTCGCGCCAGCCCCGTCAGTACCTTGCCGGGCCCCAGCTCGACGAAGACCTCCCCGCCGGCGTCACGCAGCGCCTGGACCGACTCCGTCCAGCGCACCGGATTGTACAGTTGTCGCCGCAATGCCTCACGGATACCGTCCACATCCGCGTGCACCGCCGCATCAACGTTGTGCACCACTGGCATGTCGGGCGCACGGAATTCGATATTGGCCATGTACTCGGCGAGACTGGCCGCAGCGTCCTTCATGAGGCTGCTGTGCGACGGTACCGACACGGGCAGCTCGACCGCGCGCTTGGCACCGGCTTCCCGTGCAGCCTCGATCGCCTGCGCGACCGCGTCGGCATGCCCGGCGATCACCACCTGCCCGGGCGCGTTGAAATTCACCGGCTCGACAATACGCTCGGTCTGCAGGTGCTCGCAGATCTCGGCCACGCGGTCGTCTTCGAGCCCCAGCAGCGCGGCCATACCTCCCTCACCGGCCGGGACCGCATTCTGCATGAGCCGGGCACGCTCGGCTACCAGGCGGATCGCATCCGCGTAGCCGATCGCGCCGGCCTGAACGAGCGCGGCGTACTCACCGAGGCTGTGACCGGCGGCAAGGGCCGGCCGCGGGCCGCCCGCCGCCGACCAGACGCGGGCAACCGCCACATCGGCGGCCAGCATCGCCGGCTGGGTATATTGGGTCTGATTAAGCCGGTCATCGGGGTTATCCCGGATAACGGCCTGGAGGTCGTAATCGAGGACCTCGGATGCCTCCTCGAAGGTCTGCCCGACCTCGGACCACTGTTCGCCGAGCGCGGCGACCATGCCGACGCTCTGGGAACCCTGGCCCGGGAAAACGGCTGCAATACGACTCACGCGTGGTCCTCCGTCTTCGATTCGTGATTTCCGGGAAGCGTTTCGAGGGAGTTCAACGGGTCAGGCCGAGCACGTCCTGCATGTCATACAGCCCGGGACGCTGCGCCGCCATCCAGGCCGCCGCACGGACCGCCCCCCGCGCGAACAGCATGCGGCTGGATGCGCGATGCGTGATCTCGATGCGCTCACCGGGGCCGGCGAACAGGACCGTATGCTCACCCACGATGTCGCCACCGCGGATGGTGGAGAATCCGATTTCCCCGCTGGCGCGCTCCCCCGTATGCCCCTCGCGCGCGTAGACGGCCCGGTCGGCGAGCTTTTCTCCCCGCCCACTGGCGATCGCCTCGCCCAGGTACAGGGCAGTGCCCGACGGCGCGTCGACCTTGTGGCGGTGATGCGCCTCGATCACCTCCGCGTCGTATTCCGGGCCCAGTGTCCGGGCCGCCTGCTCCACCAGACCGGAGAGGAGATTGACCCCGATCCCTGTGTTCGGTGCGATCAAAACCGGGATGTAGTGACCCGCGGTAGCGATCTCGGCCCGCTGCTCGGGGGACAGCCCGGTGGTTCCGATCACGATCGGCACCTGCCGCTCCAGGCAGTGCGTGATCATCGCGAGCGTACCCTCCGGGCGGGTGAAATCGATCACTACATCGAACTGCGCCGTGGCGGGATCGTCCGTCACGACCACCCCGATAGGATCGCCACCCGCGAGCACCCCGGCATCCTGGCCCAGCGCCGCCTGGCCCGGATGTTCCAGGGCCGCACTGACCTCGAGATCGGGGTGCTCCAGACAGGCGGCCAGCAGATTCCGGCCCATGCGGCCGGCCGCACCGTTAATAGCGACTCGGGTCATCGATGCCTCGCGTCCACAGTGCCCAGACGGTCAAAGCCCGATATCTTCAAAGAATTTTTTCACGCCGTCCAGCCAGCTGTCCTGGCGGGGACTGTGCTTGCGCGTATCGTCTTCAAAGCTCGCCTGCAGTTCTTCCAGGATTTCCTTCTGCCGATTGGTGAGGTTCACCGGCGTTTCCACGCGGGCGCGACAGAGCACATCGCCTTTGGCACCCCCGCGGACCGGCTTCACCCCCTTTCCGCGCAGGCGGAAGACCCGCTCGGACTGCGTCCCGGCCGGGATCTTGAGCTTCACGCGCCCGTCCAGGGTCGGCACATCGACCTCGCCGCCGAGGGCGGCCGTCGCGATATCGAGCGGGACATCGCAGATCAGATTGGCGCCGTCGCGTTCAAAGATCGGATGCGGTTTGACCCGGACCTCGACGTAGAGATCGCCCGACGGCGCCCCGTTTTCACCCGGCTCGCCTTCGCCGGACAACCGGATGCGGTCGCCGGTATCGACACCGGCCGGCACCGTCACCGACAGGGTCTTCTGCTCCTCCGTGCGCCCGCTCCCACGGCACTGGCCACAGGGGTCATCGATCTGCTGGCCACTGCCCTGACAGGTTGGACAGGTCTGCTGAATAGAAAAAAAGCCCTGCTGCATCCGGACCTGACCGATACCGCGGCAGGTCCCGCAGGTTTTCGGGGTTGATCCGGGTTTCGCACCGGAGCCCTTGCAGGTCTCACACTCGACCAGAGTCGGAATGCGGATCTCCGTTTCGGTCCCCTGGACGGCATCCTCCAGGCTGAGCTCGAGGTTATAGCGCAGGTCCGCACCACGACCGCTGCGGCGGCGTCCACCGCCGAAGATGTCGCCGAACATATCGCCGAAGATATCGGAGAAGTCGGCGCCGCCGAAGCCGCCGCCACCTCCGCCGCCGGCACTGCCATCGACGCCGGCATGGCCGAACTGGTCGTAGGCGGCGCGTTTCTGCGAATCGGACAGGACTTCCGCGGCCTCTTTGGCCTCGCGGAATTTCTCCAGCGCCTCCTCGTCATCGGGATTGCGGTCGGGATGGTATTTCTGCGCCAGTTTCCGATATGCCTTCTTGATCTCGGTATCGCTGGCGTTCTTCCCGACCCCGAGTACCTCGTAATAATCCCGCTTGGACATGATCCAGGCTCCTCCCCTGTGGTCACCGGCCGGTGCCCGCCGACCGATCGCACAAACGGAAACGTCCGCGGCCGGTCACCGACCGGCCGGGACGCCCCGGCGACAACGAACAACACGGCCCGCCGGAGCGGGCCGCCGAATCAGTTCTTCTTCGATTCGCTGTCGTTCACTTCCTCGAACTCCGCGTCGACGACCTCGTCGTCCTGCCCGCTCTGCTGCTGCCCCTCCGCGGCGTCGGCTTCGCCACCGGCCTGGCTCTGGGCGGCCTGGGCCAGTTCACCGGATGCCTCGGAGAGTTCACGGGTACGGGTTTCGATGGTCTCCTTGTCGTCGCCCTTCATGGCTTCGCGGAGGTTCTCGACCGCCTGTTCGACCTTCTGCTTCGCGTCGCCCGAGATCTGCTCACCATACTCGTTGAGCGACTTCTCGGTGGCGTGAATCAGGTTGTCCGCCTGGTTACGGGCATCGACCAGTTCACGCTGCTTGCGGTCTTCCTCCTCGTGGGTCTCTGCATCCTTGACCATCGCCTCGACCTCGTCCTCGGACAGACCACTGGAGGCCTTGATCTCGATCGTCTGCTCTTTGCCGGTCTGCTTGTCCTTCGCCGAGACGTTCAGGATCCCGTTCGCATCGATGTCGAACGTAACCTCGATCTGCGGCACGCCGCGCGGCGCCGGCGGGATATCGCTCAGATCGAAGCGGCCGAGGGACTTGTTGTCCTTCGCCATCTGGCGCTCGCCCTGCAGGACGTGGACCGTCACCGCCGACTGGTTGTCCTCGGCGGTCGAGAAGACCTGCGAAGCCTTGGTCGGAATCGTGGTGTTCTTCTCGATGAGCTGCGTCATCACGCCGCCCATGGTCTCGATCCCGAGCGACAGTGGTGTCACATCCAGCAGCAGCACGTCCTTGACGTCGCCGCCGAGGACACCTGCCTGCACCGCTGCACCGATGGCCACGGCTTCGTCCGGGTTGACGTCCCGGCGCGGCTGTTTGCCGAAGAATTCCTCGACCTTCTTCTGCACCAGCGGCATGCGCGTCTGGCCACCGACCAGGATCACTTCGTCGACGCCGCTGGCCTTCAGGCCGGCATCCTTCAGGGCTGTCTTGCAGGGATCGATCGTGCGGTTGACCAGGTCCTCGACGAGCGACTCGAGCTTGGCCCGCGTCATCTTCATGTTGAGGTGCTTGGGCCCGCTTTGATCGGCCGTGATATATGGCAGGTTGATCTCCGTCTGCTGCGCCGCGGACAGTTCGATCTTCGCCTTCTCGGCGGCCTCCTTCAGGCGCTGGAGCGCGAGCGGATCGTTGTTGAGGTCGATCCCGCTTTCTTTCTTGAAGGTCTCTGCCAGGTAGCTGATGATCGACAGGTCGAAGTCTTCGCCCCCGAGAAAGGTATCACCGTGGGTCGAAAGCACCTCGAACTGGTGCTCACCATCGACTTCCGCGATCTCGATGATCGAGATATCGAACGTGCCGCCGCCCAGGTCGTACACCGCGACCTTCTGATCGCCACGCTTTTTGTCCAGCCCGTAGGCCAGCGCCGCGGCAGTCGGCTCGTTGATGATGCGCTTGACGTTGAGACCGGCGATCCGGCCAGCGTCCTTGGTCGCCTGGCGCTGCGAGTCGTTGAAGTACGCGGGGACGGTGATCACGGCATCCGTGACTTCCTCGCCGATATACTCTTCCGCGGTCTTCTTCATCTTCTGCAGCACGCGCGCGGAAACCTCCGGCGGCGCCATCTGCTTGCCGTTGGCCTCGACCCACGCGTCGCCGTTGTCGGCCTTGACGATCTTGTAGGGGACGTACTTGATGTCCTTCTGGACCTCGTCCTCATCGAACGCGCGCCCGATCAGACGCTTCACGCCGTAGAGCGTGTTGTGCGGGTTGGTCACCGCCTGGCGCTTGGCCGGCGCACCGACGAGCACCTCGCCGTCTTCGGCGAAGGCCACGACCGACGGTGTCGTGCGATCACCCTCGCTATTCTCGATTACCCGGGTGCTGTCTCCCTCCATGAGGGCGACGCAGGAGTTGGTCGTCCCGAGGTCGATACCGATCATCTTACCCATGATGTTGCTTCCTCCAGTTCTGCG
>Ga0075106_1000614_pt1 | contig 18155 bp, 14 predicted proteins | sample AntDeeMetag02WF4_FD_69796 | JGI IMG/M metagenome (GOLD analysis project Ga0075106, IMG submission 69796) | Saline lake microbial communities from Deep Lake, Antarctica - Antarctic Deep Lake Metagenome 02WF4 | ecosystem: Environmental > Aquatic > Non-marine Saline and Alkaline > Saline | place... | reverse complement strand
AGCGCCTGGAGGGTTCCGACTACCAAAAAGAGATCGCTATCACCAAACGCCAGGCTAATGCCTTGCTGAACTCCCCTGTTAACGGACGAAACTTTCACATGTGAAAGTTTTTGGCTGACTGCTGTTGACCGTAGTTGTCATAGGTTGACCATAAAAACCTCAAGTTATTGATTTTAAATAAATTTAAAGTTTTCTTGGGCACCGGCTCTTTTCGCCCTTTTTGGGCAATTCCAGAGGCAAGGGTTTTCGAGGCTCTGGTTTATCTTATTTCTCGTTGTTTCACACACGAGGAGAAAAACCATGGAAAAACAGCTTCTAACTCCCACGCCGGTGCCATCTAATCGCGACATTCTTCGAGAGTTGCAGAACATTAAAGGTTTGGTCGCCAATCAGGCTCGCAACAGTAAACCCATAATTTCTGTTGACGAATGTTCCGAGTTGCTGGGCATTTCGGTGTCCTACATCTATAGGCTTACCAGTGAAAAACGGATTCCGCACTATAAACCCCACGGCAAACGTATCTATTTCAGGCGTGAGGAGGTGATTGACTGGGCACTATCTCATCGCATCACACCCGACAGCGAGCTAGACGACAACATTCGTACTCATGCACGTCGAGCTCGACGAGGAGTGTAATCGGTATGGGTATCGGCAATTTCATCAGATTTATCAACAAGCAGGACCCGACTGTTTTCGAAGGGGAGCTATCTCACTGGCCTATAAATGTAAAAGGCGCCTTCGAAAATCCGGGCCCTAGGGTTAACTTTCTGATTCCCGGAATGATCCGGGGCTCCGTTGGCGCTCTAGTAGCACCAGGGGGTGCTGGAAAATCTATTTTTGCCCTCCAGCTCGCGGTTTGGGTTACCTCAGGGGCTGACATCCTCGGTATGGGGGAAGCCCCGACAGATCAGTCAGTAGCTTACCTGTCTGCAGAAGACCCTTTACCTGTGCTGGGCGAGCGTTTATACGCCATAGGGGAAGTTCTCTCTGACCAGCAAAAAATGATGGTTGAAGACAATCTCATGGTTATGCCACTGGATGGGATACGACCCAACCTATTGTCCCCAACCTGGATAACAGCATTACATGGGTTAGCTGAAGAAAATGATCTCATTATCCTGGACACCCTGCGACGATTTCACGGATGCGATGAAAATGATGGGAGTGCGATGGCACGGTTGTTGGGGAATTTGGAGTTGATAGCGTCACGTACTGGCTGCAGCAGCCTATTTCTGCATCACACGAGTAAAGCCGCATTGTGGAATCAAGCAGGAGACCAGCAGCAGGCCAGTCGAGGATCCTCGGTGCTAACTGACAATGTTCGCTGGCAGAGCTACCTCGCCACCATAACACCCGGTGAAGCGAAAAAATACAGGATCACGACTGAACCTATCTCCCGTTATGTCCGTTTTGGCGTTAGCAAAGCAAATTACCACCCGGGAATTCACCCAAGATGGTTTATTCGTGGTACAGCCGGAGTACTCCAACCTGTTGATCTTGTTACTCAAGCCTCCAAGAGGGTCCAGCGCCGTGCAGCAGTATGAGTTGGATCACGCCAGGCACGATGCCATCCACTGTCTAGCGCCCGGGCTTTTCCGGGCTCTACAACGGGGAGAAAGGAGAACCTCGAAGCTCGACGTTGTTTATGCGTTTGGGAACGGCCAAAGAGTTGAGTTCAGCGGGCCAGAACCGCTCGGTGCAGATGATCTGCGTGTATTACAAGGACTCGTCGCTCTCGCCGGCCTCGAGGGAAAAATTTTGACCTCAACACCAAAATCAGCGGCTGGCATTGCCCTTCGAAATCTCCTCGAACCCAGATGGCAAGCTTCCTCTGAAGATGCTGTGGTAGTTGAATCAAGCTACCGCCGCCTGGCTCGGGAGATTGGGTACGCAAAAATCGATGCTTCTGATTCCATCAAAAGGTGTGTCGAAAGGCTATGGAAAGTCTCAGTGATCGTCCAATGTCTTGGCGGCAGCCGCAGAGGCTTCCGGCTATTGGCGGATTACCGTACTGACGAGAGTTTGCAGGGAGTACACGTTGCTCTCAATCCAATGCTTGCCGGAGCCATCCTTGGCGAATCTCGGCATGTTCGCATCAGCATGGCAGAAATCCGGGCCCTCAGGAGTGAAGCTTCTAGGCTTTTACATCAACGACTTTGTGCGTGGATTAACCCAGGCACTGCTCGGAAAGTCGAGCTCAAGACTCTATGTGGCTATGTTTTTGTCACGGAAGCGAGTGCTTCAACCACTCGTAAGCGATTGAGCAGAACCAGAGAAGCTATAGAAGAGCTGGGTAACATTGGGTGGAAGATAACCGAGTACTCCAAAGGCCGATATGAAATCCGAAGGCCCACCGTTAACAGTCACAAACTACCCCGTTAACGGTCACAATTCCCCCTTTAACTGTCACACTCAAAATCCGGAACCGCCCAGTAATATCAAGCGATTCCGGCACATCCACGGATCTGATCTAAGATTATCTATAATCTTCTACCTAGTGCCGGGGTTTGGTGCCCCGGCACATGTTTTCTTTCCAGGACGAGGGTGAATTCCAGCTCCATTTGTGTATCAAAGCACATCAGGGAAACTGACCATCGCCTCGCGCTGCTTAGTTTCGATGATATCCGCATATATTTCGGTAGTCCGAAGTTCCGAGTGACCGAGAAGACGTGACACCGAATAGATATCCACACCCCTGGAAAGCTGGATGACGGCGAACGTGTGCCTGGCACTGTGAAACGTAATTTTCTTGGTGATCCCAGCCTTCATAGCCCATCTCATCAGCTCCATGTTGTGCCAGCTACTGTATTTCAGGCCCTTAAACACGCGTTCATTTGGGTCGGAAGGATGCCCCATCAGAGACACTGCCGTTCTATTGAGATCCAAGTATTGAAGTCCTTTGGTCTTTTTCTGCCTGAACACCAACCGATAACCATCATAGAACCGCTCGACTTCTCTCCAGGTCAGTTTTTGAACATCGGACCAGCGTAAGCCCGTGCAAGCAGAAAACAGAAAAGCTCGTTTCAACACTTCATACCTGCATTCTGCCTTGGCTAATGCTCGGAGCTCTTCCTCGGTCAGATAGACCCTTTTGTTATTCTCTGGCTTGATAGCTTTTACCCTACGGACCGGGTTGTCATGAATCAGGCCTTGTTGTTCCGCCTGATTTAAGGCCGCACGAACTTTGTTGAAATAAGCGCTTTGAGTATTGGAACTCAGGGGCGAAGAGCTTTTGGTTCTAGCCGTGTGGATAAGATAATGGCGGAATCCTTCGAGAAAGGTTTGATCAACCTCCTCAAACGTCAGCTCTGGCAGCTTGTGGAAAACTTTTAGGTGCTTGAGTGTGGATACCCAAATTGAATGATTACTCTGGCTTCCTTCGGCCTTCTCATCCGTGATGGACTGGAAATAATCGAAGAAGCTCGCCTTGAGTTGATTGGTAACTCCGAGCCCGTGCTTGCCGGTTTCGTATTCATAAAGGCGCTTTGCCCGAATGGCTTCAGCTGCCCTCTCAGCCTCCTTGTTGTGATGTCGCTGAGCAGGCGTTCTGGGTTTGTCGTACAAGAACAAATCCAAGGGTTCCCGAGATCGCTTATGCCGACGCTTGCCAGTCTCCGGATCCGTGTAGGAACCGCCGTAGTAAATCAGGCGGATTGCCCGCTTTCCTTCTGTATCTGGTTTCCGAATCTCGATGCTGATTTTCACCTTTTCCTCCATTTGTACCCCAAGAGTCCCCCAAGACCATACTTCGGGGTACTCTCGGGGTAAATCATCGAGAAAAATGGAAAAACAAAAACAGCGAGAAAGAATAAAACCCTTTATAAACAGTTACTTGATTTGCGTTTGGTTGCTGTGGATAACCCTTTTTTTACCACTTCACTTCCCGATGCAGAACGAACTGAAAATCTTCCCCAACAGTTCATCCGGTGTCAGTTGCCCGGTAATTTCACCCAGCGAATCCTGGGCCGCGCGCAGATCCTCAGCCAGTAACTCCCCGGCGCCGAAGCCTTCAAGCTGACCCTGCCCCTGCAGTAATGAATCCCGGGCCCGTTCCAGCGCATCCAGGTGCCGGCGCCGGGCCAGAAAGCCGCCTTCGGTGGTGGTCACAAAGCCCATACACTGCTTCAGGTGATCCCTCAGTACTTCCAGGCCTTCAGAGCCTTTCGCTGCCAGGCGTATCACGGGCGCACTCTGTTCGGGCTCGGCACGGATACCTACAGCCTCGCCGGAAAGATCCACTTTGTTGCGAATCACCGTCACCGGGGCATTGGCCGGAAGCTGGTCAATAAAGTCCGGCCAGATTTCATGGGGCTCGGTTTTGTCGGTTGTCGTGGCATCGACCATCAGCAGGATGCGATCGGCCTGACGGATTTCCTCCCACGCCCGGGAAATACCAATCTGTTCCACTTCGTCGGAACTGTCGCGCAGCCCGGCCGTGTCAATGATGTGCAGGGGCATGCCATCAATGTGGATATGTTCACGCAGAACGTCGCGGGTGGTGCCTTCAATGGCGGTTACAATCGCCGCTTCCCGGCCGGCCAGCGCATTGAGCAGGGAGGATTTGCCGGCGTTGGGCCTGCCGGCGATCACCACTTTCATGCCGTCCCGCATGATGGTGCCCTGCTGGGCTTCGGCCAGAATGGTGGTCACCTGCTCCAGCAACACCGCGAGGTCTTCGGCCACTTTGCCGTCGGCCAGAAAATCGATTTGTTCTTCCGGAAAATCGATCGCCGCTTCCACGTAAATCCGCAGGTGAGTGACAGCCTCCACCAACGCTTCGATACGCCGTGAAAACACGCCCTGCATGGAGCGCACGGCACAACGGGCCGCCTGTTCGGAACTGCTTTCAATCAGATCCGCAATGGCTTCGGCCTGGGCCAGGTCCAGTTTGTCGTTAAGAAACGCTCTTTCGGAGAATTCACCGGGCCGGGCCAGGCGTGCACCCAGACTGCAGACCTCCCGAAGCAGCATATCCAGAATGATGGTACCGCCATGGCCCTGAAGCTCGAAGACATCTTCGCCGGTGAACGAATGAGGATTGGGAAAATACAGCCCGAGACCTTCGTCAATCAGGCCTCCATTGCTGTCTTTGAAAGGCCCGTAATGGGCATAGCGAGGCCGGGGTATAAAACCCAGCATCTGCTCGGCAATGATGGCCGCCCTTGGGCCGGATACCCGGACAATACCTACACCGGCCTGGCCGGGGGCAGTGGCTATGGCGGCAATGGTGTCAGTTGTTACCTGCATGGTTCTCATTCCTGGATAAAAACAACAAAGGCTCCGCAAGGGAGCCTTTGTCTGGTCAGAAATACCCGTAACTCAGTATTTCTTGTCCGCCGTTTCCTTCTCGATCTTGCGGGTAATGTACCACTGCTGAGCAATCGACAGAACGTTGTTGGTCAGCCAGTACAGAACCAAACCTGCCGGGAACCACAGGAAGAAGACGGTAAACACCAGCGGCATCGCCTTCATCAGTTTCGCCTGCATGGGATCTGGCGGCGTGGGGTTCAGCTGCATCTGAATAAACATGCTGGCGCCCATCAGGATCGGCAGAATGAAATACGGATCCATCTGGGACAGGTCATTTATCCACAGCATGAACGGCGCATGACGCAGCTGGACACTTTCGAACAGTACCCAGTACAGGGAAATAAACACCGGCATCTGGACCAGAATCGGCAGACAGCCACCCAGCGGATTGATTTTCTCCCGCTTGTACAGGGCCATCATTTCCTGGGACATGCGCTGACGGTCATCGCCATAAAGCTCTTTCAGGCGCGCCAGATGCGGCGCTGCAGCCCGCATTTTGGCCATTGAACGGTAACTGGTCGCTGACAGGTGGAAGAAAACACCCTTGACCAGAACCGTCAGCAAGATGATCGATACACCCCAGTTACCCACCAGGCCATGGAACCACTGCAGAACGTAGAACAATGGCAGGGAGATGAAGAACAGCCAGCCGAAATCAACAGTACGGTCGAGATTAGGGGCCAGGTTTTCCAGGCGATCAATGATCTTGGGACCAACATAGGCGGTGGCACCAACCTCAGCGGTGTCACCAGGTGCGACCGTCGTTGCCGGATAAACAAAGCCCATGACATGCAGCTGATCTCTGCGGGTGGTCTGGAACTGAGCAGGTTGGTCCTGCTCGGGAATCCATGCAGTCAGGAAGTAGTGCTGCAGAAAAGCCAGCCAGCCATTGGTGACCTGTTGGTTAATGCGCTCTTCAGTAAGGTCATCGAAATCGTATTTCTCGTAGGGATCTTCCGGCGTGCTCACCACCATCCCGAGATAGGCTTTAATACCCATACTGGCCTGGGAAGTGGGGTCCGGAGCCTGATCACGAACGATTTTGCCGGTGAAGTTGGCTTGCCAGGCATTTTCGGAGGTGTTTTCGATCAGGTAACGAACACCGATTTCATAGCTGTCCCGGGCCAATTGATAGCGTTTGGTGATGTTGACGCCATCTTCAGTGGTGTAGTTCAGGTCTATCCGAAGCTCGTTCTCGCCTTTTTCCAGAGTATATTCACCGGCTTCTGCCGAGAAAACGGGAGCCTGGCTGGAGCTACTGCCATCCGGGCCATCCTGTCCGATCAACCCGCTTTCAAGCAGATAGGTGCGGTTGGAGGTATTGGTTAACAGCTTCAGTGGCTGCTCGCTGTTGAGCGCTTTATCGTGCTTAAGCAGGGAACTGGAGACCAGGTTACCACCCACGCGGTCAATGGTGAGCTCATAGACATCAGTTTTGACGGTGATATAGCGATCAGAAATGTTTCTGTCACCGGTACCTGCAGATGCACTGACTCCACCGGTTTCCGGTGTGGAGAATTCATCATCGCCAGCGGCGGCAGAATTGCCTTCGGGCAACACCATTTCGTCGGTTGCGCTATTGCCGTTGTCAGCACTTTCTGTCTGAGCGACCTGCTCTGTGGCTGGCTGATGATAGTCCTCGTTCCAGGCAAGGACCATCAGATAACTGACAATCGCAAGACCGGCAAACAAAACGATGCGTTTGATATCCATAAACTTAGTGTCTGGTCTGAGTAGTGGAATGGAGGCTTTCGGTCTGGTCGCTGGCCTGTTTCTGGCTAGTCTGTACAGACGATTCTGTTCCCGGCACCGGATCGTAACCGCCTTCAGCCCAGGGATGGCATCTCAGAAGACGGGCGCCTGCCAGGTAACTTCCCTTGAGGGCACCATGATGCTGGATGGCCTCAATGGCGTATTGTGAACACGTAGGGTGGTGTCGGCAATGGCTGGCCATCATCGGACTGATGGCGTACTGGTAGAACCGGATGGGCAGGAGCAGAATTTGACGCATTAACTCTCACCTCGAGATTTTGCGTCTGAATCTTCAGACAGGGCCTGGCGGTGTTTTTTTTTCACTCGACGCCAGAGGTCATTCAATGATGACCGCACGGCAGTGTTGTCCAACTGGTTCAGTCCCTGGCGTCCAAGAACGATAATATCCAGTGAGGGCAAATCCTGCTGGAGCCTGAAAGTTTCTCTGACTTGGCGTTTTATCCGGTTTCGCTGGACCGCCAGTCGCAGATTCTTCTTGGAGAAGATCAGACCGATCCTGGCGTGACCCCGATCATTCGGTGTCGCCAGGATCAGAAAATTCCTGTGCGGAACTTTCAGAGCTACGTCATCAAAGACTTTGCTGTAATCCGAAGGCTTCAGAAGCCTGTGAGATTTCGGAAACCCCAAAGTCTTCATGAGGTAATCCCGGAGTTACGCAGACAGACGTGCGCGACCTTTGGCACGACGACGGGAGATTACCTTGCGACCGTTTGCAGTTGCCATACGGGCACGGAAACCGTGAACACGCTTGCGCTTCAGGACGCTCGGTTGAAATGTTCTTTTCATGGTGAAGTTCTCACAAATTCGTCAATGGACTTTCGTTATTGGCTGAAAAAAAGACAGCCAAAACAGGAGCGGCATTCTAGTCAAATCCCGGGGCAAGTTCAATGTTTATGGTTGCCGGTAATGGCTTTTCTGCTGGCAGGGGCGGTCAGGTGGACGAATAACAGAATCTATAAGTCTTTTTTAAATTCTTTAAAAGATTATTTATTACTGTTATTAGGCAGGCCGTATTCTGTGGGTAAGTGCTTTTTGTGCCAGTAAAACATAACGTTACGATATTGATAAGGGTCTTGAGGGATGGCTATGAGCTCTGTGGACAACGGAGGCAGGGAATGTGCATAAATCGACTGATCAGGAAAAGCGTGAGTTGTTCATGGTTCGGTACAAAGGTTTCACACAGGGTTAAAGACCGGGTATGCACAATGCGCTGTGAATAAGTTTTTTACCTCAATTTTCTGTACACAAGGCTGTTGATAGATCTGCAACGATTTGAAAATAAAAATAAAATGTTTCCACAGGCTGTTCATTAAGCTGATTGGCGGCCTTTTACTGACCTGCGTCACAGGGTAGAATCCCGGGTTATCTTCAGCGTCAGGCAGATCTCTATCGGCGGGCGTATGAACAGTTGGTTTTCAGGAGCAGGCGGGTTTGCCTAATACTATGTGGCATCAATGTCTTGAAGTACTCCGGGATGAATTTCCCGCTCAACAGTTTAATACCTGGTTGAGACCCCTTCAGTCTGAGCTGAGAGAAGGGCAGTTGATGCTGTTTGCGCCGAATCGCTTTGTCATGGATTGGGTCAACCAGAAATACCTGCGTCGCATAGAAGAAGTGTTGAAAGACCTGAATGGCGGACAGTCGCCGCGTGTGGTCATGAAAGTGGGATCGGCTCCCAGGGAGAGTGAGCCGGTGGTACGGTCGGTGGATAAGCAACCCAGCGGTAATGTGGCGGATGAAACCGGCCGGACGGTGACCGAAGAAGAGAAAAGCGTGGCTGCCACAGTACCAGCACCGCAGTCTTCCAATGTTCATGCGTCTCCGCGTCCGGCTAGCCAGCGCCGGGAAGTTCAGGTTGAAGGTGATATCAAGCATCGGAGCTTTCTGAACGAGAGCTTTACCTTCGAAACCTTTGTGGAAGGTAAATCGAACCAGTTGGCCCGCGCGGCCTCCATGCAGGTGGCGGAAAACCCGGGCGGTGCCTACAATCCACTGTTTCTTTACGGCGGTGTTGGTCTGGGTAAAACCCACCTGATGCATGCGATCGGCAATGAGATTGTCCGGCGTAATCCGGGGGCCAAAGTGGCGTATCTGCGTTCTGAACGGTTTGTGGCTGATATGGTCAAGGCCTTGCAGTTAAACGCTATCAACGAATTCAAGCGGTACTACCGTTCGGTGGATGCCTTGTTGATCGACGATATTCAGTTCTTCGCCCGCAAGGAACGATCCCAGGAAGAGTTTTTCCACACGTTTAACGCATTGCTCGAAGGTGGCCAGCAGGTCATTGTTACCTGCGACCGTTTTCCGAAAGAAATTGTCGATATGGAAGAGCGCCTGAAATCCCGGTTCGGTTGGGGGCTGACTGTGATGGTCGAGCCTCCGGAACTGGAAACCCGGGTCGCGATTCTGATGAAAAAAGCGGAGCAGGCGAACGTAAAACTCAGCAGTGAAGCGGCGTTTTTTATCGCGCAGAAAATCCGGTCAAACGTTCGTGAGCTCGAAGGAGCGCTTCGTCTGGTGATAGCAAATGCTCACTTCACCGGTTCAGAAATCACCCCGCCGTTTATCCGGGAAAGCCTGAAGGATCTACTGGCATTGCACGAAAAGCAGGTCAGCATCGACAACATTCAGCGCACTGTGGCGGAGTATTACAAGATCAAAGTGTCGGACCTGCTGTCCAAGCGCCGGACCCGTACGGTTACCCGACCGAGGCAGGTGGCCATGTCGCTGGCAAAGGAGCTGACCAATCACAGCCTGCCCGAAATTGGTGATGCTTTTGGCGGCCGGGACCATACGACGGTCCTGCATGCCTGCAAGAAAATCGTGGAGCTACAGGAGACTGATCCCGGTATCCGCGAGGACTATCAGAACTTCATGAGATTGCTGACTACCTGACGATCCTCTGGTGGTTGCTGAACATTCACTTCCGATAACAGAAACCGAGTGCCATGAAACTGACAATCAGCCGTGAATCCCTGCTCACCCCGCTGCAAAGCATCGCCGGCGTGGTGGAAAAGAAACAGACCATGCCGGTTCTGTCGAACGTGTTGCTTGAAGCAGAAGACAATACGCTGACTCTGACCGGTACCAATATGGAAGTGGAGTTGGTGGCCCGGGTGACACCGGTGCATGTCGATCAGCCGGGGCGAATTACCGTACCAGCCCGGAAACTGGCGGATATCTGTCGGGCCGTGAGTGATTCGGCCCCGATTGATATTGCCCTGGAGGGTGACCGGTTGCATGTTCACGCGGGCAACTCCCATTTCACGCTTGCTACATTGCCGGCAGAGCATTTTCCCAATGTCGAAGACGAAGCGGAAAGCTTCCGGCTCGAGCTGCCGCAGAAAGACCTGGAACATATGTTCGATGCCACGGCGTTTGCCATGGCGCAGCAGGATGTACGGTATTATCTCAATGGCCTGCTGCTGGAGGTCGACAGCGGCCACGTGCGCACAGTAGCGACCGATGGCCATCGCCTGGCCATGTCCCACCTGGACATGGAAACCGGTTGCCCGGAATTGCGTCAGGTAATTGTTCCGCGTAAAGGCGTTCTGGAGCTGGCCCGTTTGCTGGATGATGTAGAAGCGCCGGTTACCCTGGTGATTGGTGACAATCATCTGCGTGCCACGGTGGGCAGCTACACCTTTACCTCCAAACTGATTGAAGGCAAGTTCCCGGATTACAACCGGGTTATTCCCCGTGGTGGCGACAAGGTTGTGATGGCAGATCGCTCCACGCTCAAGCACACGCTGCAACGCGCCGGCATCCTGTCTCATGAGAACATTCGCGGGGTAAGGCTGAACCTGTCATCCGGACAACTGCAGGTGTTTGCCAACAACCCGGATCAGGAGCAGGCGGAAGATGCTCTGCCTGTGGATTATGAAGGCGAATCCCTGCAGATCGGTTTTAACGTCGGGTATCTGGTGGATGTGATGAACGCGCTGGAGGATGACCAGGTGAAGATCACCCTTTCCAACCCTAACAGCAGTGCCCTGATCGAGTCCGAAACGGACACCAGTTGTCTGTATGTTGTTATGCCCATGCGGCTGTAATGTCATGGACGTCGCCACGGAGAACCAATGGTTACCGTAGCAAATGGCCTCAAAGGTGCGTTGCGTGTGGGTCAGACCCTGTCGGTACTGGGGCGTACCGGGTTTGACTGGCTTCGTGGCGATCGCCCTCCTGCCCCCAGGCTGTTGAGGCAGACCTTTGAAAAGCTGGGGGCGACATACATAAAACTGGGCCAGTTTATTGCCAGTTCACCAACCTTCTTTCCGAAAGCCTACGTTGAAGAGTTTCAGCACTGCCTGGACCGGACGCCGGCGCTGCCTTTCGAGGTTATCCACAAGATTATCGCAGATGATCTCGGGCGGCCTGTGGAAGAAGTTTTCAGCCATATTGAGCCGGTGGCCCTGGCCTCTGCGTCAATCGCGCAGGTGCACTCAGCGCGGCTGCTGAGCGGTGAGGAAGTGGTGATCAAAGTACAGAAGCCGGATGTTGAGACCACGCTGAGTACCGATCTGAACTTCCTGTACATCTCCGCACGGGTAATAGACACCCTGGCTCCGAAACTGTCGTGGGCGTCGCTTTCCGGTATCGTGGGCGAGATTCAGCAATCGATGATGGAAGAGTGTGATTTCATCAAGGAAGCCGAAAACCTCAAAACCTTTCGCCGTTTTCTGGAAAATACCCACAATCAGGAAGTTACCGTTCCCGAAGTGTACGAGCAGTACAGCAGTCGCCGAGTGCTCACCATGGAGCAATTCCACGGTGTGCCACTGACGGATCTCGAAAGTATTCGTAAAGTGACGGATGATCCGGAACGCACGTTGATCAACGCCATGAATACCTGGTTTACCAGTCTTACCCAATGTGAGTTTTTCCACGCCGATCTACACGCCGGAAATCTGATGGTTCTGGACGATGGCCGGGTAGGTTTTATTGACTTCGGTATTGTTGGCCGAATTCGTCCGGAACTCTGGACCGCCGTGCGGGATTTTGTCTCAGCCGTCATGGTTGGCAATTTCGATGGGATGGCTGAAGCCATGACCCGAATTGGCGTTACCCGGAACAATGTCAGCGTTAAAGCACTATCCGACGATCTTCGTCGCCTTTATCAACAATTTGATAGCGCTCCAGATAATTCAGGAACAGATTTTTCCCGGGCGGAAGACGAGGTGAATGACCTGATGTTGGACGTGGTCCGGGTTGGTGAAAAACATGGCCTGCATTTCCCCCGGGAATTTGCACTGCTGCTGAAACAGTTTCTTTACTTCGATCGTTACGTGCATATCCTCGCACCGGAAATGGATATGTTTATGGACGAGCGATTGAAGCTGATGCATTGAGATCTTTCCTGTTATGGCGCTAGTCAAACTTCAGACACAACACTTCCGGAACCTGGCGTCGGATGCGATCACCTTCTCCCCTTCTTTTAACCTGATTTATGGCGCCAATGGCAGTGGCAAAAGCAGTGTGCTGGAAGCCATTGGCTATCTTGGTCTTGGGCGGTCTTTCCGCGTTACGCGGCATCAGGCCGTGGTGGCTCATGGCCAGCAGAAGCTCACGGTGTTTGGCGGCCTCGATCAGGGGTTGGGGAAGTTGCCGGCAGAAAAAACCGGCCGGAGAGATGGCATGGCTCACCGGCTGGGTATCTCCCGCGATATCGCACTGAAGGAAACACTGCTTCGTGTCGATGGTGAACCGGTGCGGAATCTGTCGTTGCTGGCCATGCACATGCCGGTATCAGTCATTGACCCCGGTGTTTTCGATATCGTTGCCGGTGGCCCCGGCAAGCGGCGGCAGTTTCTCGACTGGTTAGTGTTCCACGTGGAACCTTCGTTTTCTTCTTTGTGGCAGCAATGCCAGAGAGTGACATCACAGCGGAATAAAACGCTCAGAAATGGTAAACTGGACGAATCGCTTTTACGGGTATGGGATGCTCAGTACGGGGCGCTGGCTGAGAAGCTCAGCGATGCCAGAGCGGCCGTGTTCCGGCAGTTCAAAGAGGCCTTCGATCAGGTACTTGAAGAGCTGAATGCAGGCTGGACAGATGGCCTGAAACTGGAGTTCTATCCCGGCTGGGATCGCTCGAAGCCTTTGACCGAGGTTTTGCAGGGACACCGTGAACAGGAGTTCCGCATGGGCCACACATTGTACGGCCCGAACCGGGCCGACCTCCGGTTGAAATTGGGCGGTCGGCCGGTGGCTGAGACATTCTCCCGCGGACAACAGAAAACACTGGTCATTCTGATGAAGATTGCCCAGGGCAAGGTGTTAAGTAATCAGGGGAAACAGGTCACCTTCCTGCTTGATGATATTAACGCCGAACTGGATGTCCGGCACCGGATGATGCTGGCCCGGAAGTTACAGGCTTTGCGTTGTCAGGTATTTATTACGTCCATCGAACACCCGGAGCCAGATGTGCTGTGGGCGGATGGTGAAGCACCAGAATATAGAATGTTCCACGTGGAACATGGCAAATTGACGGAAGAAAAAACCGGGGATCACCCTCAGGAGTCTCTTTAATGAGTGAATCGAACTACAATTCCTCCAGTATCAAAGTCCTCAAAGGACTGGATGCGGTGCGGAAACGTCCGGGTATGTACATCGGCGACACCGATGACGGTACCGGGCTGCACCACATGGTCTTTGAGTTGGTGGATAACTCCATCGATGAGGCTCTGGCAGGCCACTGCTCGGAAATCGGGATCATTATTCACCCGGACGAATCCGTTACCGTTAAAGATAACGGGCGCGGCATTCCGGTGGATCTGCACGAGGAAGAAGGTGTGTCCGCCGCTGAAGTTATCATGACGGTGCTGCACGCCGGCGGTAAGTTCGACGACAACTCCTACAAGGTATCCGGTGGTCTCCACGGTGTGGGTGTCTCTGTTGTCAACGCACTCTCCTCTACCCTGACCTTGACCATTCGCCGCGATGGCAAGGTATATGAGCAGAGCTACACGCACGGGGTGCCAAATTCTCCCCTGGTGGCGGTTGGTGAAACCGAAGCATCCGGTACCAAGGTACACTTCATTCCGTCGCCGGAAACCTTCACCCATATAGAATTCCATTACGATATTCTTGCCAAGCGTCTGCGTGAGCTGGCGTTCCTCAACAAAGGGGTTCGTATTCGTCTGACTGACGAGCGCAGCGGCAAGGAAGAAGTTTTCGAATATGAGGGGGGGTTGCACGCATTCGTTGAGCACCTGAACGCCAATAAAACACCGATCAACCGGGTGTTTTACTTCGACCACCAGCGTGACGACGGCATTGCGGTGGAAGTCGCCATGCAGTGGAACGATGCCTTCCAGGAAAATATCTACTGCTTCACCAATAACATCCCCCAGCGGGATGGCGGTACTCACCTGGCGGGCTTCCGCGCGGCTCTGACCCGTTCATTGAATACCTACATTGAACACGAAGGTATCGGCAAAAAAGCCAAGGTGCACACCTCCGGTGACGACGCCCGCGAAGGTCTGACCGCAATTATCTCGGTGAAAGTACCGGACCCGAAGTTCTCTTCCCAGACCAAAGACAAGCTGGTGTCATCGGAAGTGAAAACGGCCGTCGAGCAGGATCTCTATCAGAACTTTGCCGACTACCTTCAGGAGCAACCGAACGAAGCCAAACTGATCGTTAACAAGATGATCGAAGCGGCCCGTGCCCGGGAAGCGGCTCGTAAAGCTCGTGACATGACGCGTCGGAAAGGCGCCCTGGATATTGCCGGTCTGCCCGGTAAGTTGGCGGATTGTCAGGAAAAAGACCCGGCCCTGTCCGAACTGTTCATTGTGGAGGGTGATTCTGCGGGCGGTAGTGCCAAGCAGGGTCGTGACCGCAAGACCCAGGCCATCCTGCCGTTGAAGGGTAAGATCCTGAACGTGGAAAAAGCCCGTTTTGACAAGATGCTTTCATCGGTAGAAGTGGGTACGTTGATTACGGCCCTGGGTTGTGGCATTGGCCGGGAAGAATTCAACCCGGAAAAACTGCGCTACCATTCCATCATCATCATGACGGACGCCGATGTGGATGGTTCTCACATCCGCACCCTGCTGCTGACTTTCCTGTTCCGCCAGATGCGCGAAATTATCGAGCGTGGTCATGTCTTCATTGCCATGCCGCCGCTTTATAAGGTCAAGCGTGGCAAGCAGGAGCAGTACCTGAAGGATGAGAAGGCGAAAGAGGCCTATCTCACTCAGACCGCTCTGGAAGGCGCTCAGCTGTTTGTAAATGCCGACGCACCGGCCATCAAGGATTCCGCATTGGAAACCATGGTGAAGGACTACCAGGCGGTGATGGCGATGATTGATCGTCTGTCCAGGGCCTATCCGGCCATGGTGTTGCGCCAGATGATCGACAACACCACCCTGACGCCCGAGCAGCTGAAAGAAGAAGAGCCGGTGGCACGCTGGGTCGCCCGTCTGGGTGAAGGTTTGGAGCTGGATACCCGCACGGGTACCAAGTACACCTTCTCTGTGACGCGGGATGAAGAGCGGCACCTATATCTGCCGATGGTTACCATCTACGTGCACGGTATTCCGTATGAGCATGTGTTTGGTCACGATTTCTTTGAGTCGTCTTCCTATAAGTCCATTGCACGACTGGGTGAAACTCTGGACGGTCTGGTGGAAGAAGGCGCCTACATTCAGCGTGGCGAGCGCAAGCAGACGATTCTCTCGTTTGAAGGTGCCCTGGGCTGGTTGATGAAGGAAGCACAGCGTGGCCTGAACATTCAGCGCTACAAGGGTCTGGGTGAGATGAACCCGGAGCAGCTGTGGGAAACCACCATGGATCCAGAAACCCGCCGGATGATGAAGGTGACTATCGAGGACGCCATTGCTGCCGACCAGATCTTCACCACCCTGATGGGCGACGATGTGGAGCCACGGCGCAACTTTATCCAGAGTAATGCCCTGGAAGTGAGTAACCTGGATATCTGATCCTTTCAGGTTTCATTCAGGCATAAAAAAACGGTGGCTCCTCCCAGAGACCACCGTTTTTTTATGCCTGAAATTCAGGATCGTTCTTTCTTGCGCTGCTTTTCCTTTTCTTTTTCAACCAGGTGCGGAGCCATTACTTCTTCCAGGGTATGGCCTGTCAGCCGGCGAATGGTGCGCCACAGATAATAGAAGATCAGCACCATCATCACCATGGAGGGAATAGCAATCATCGGATAGCTCACCAGTGTCATACGGCCAAGCTCTTCATTGAAGGCTTCGGTGCCGGAGGGGCTGACTACAATCCATTTCGCCAGAATGAAGTTCATGATCGAGGAAAACAGAAAGGTACCGGCGAAGAAGTAACTGGCATTCAGTAGCCGACCCTCAAATTCTTCCACACCACCCCTTTCTTCCAGTGAAGCGTGGATTTTATCCACATCCAGAACATTCGGGTTGTACAGCAGGGCTCGTACCAGCGGGTATCTGGTACGGGTGGAAATCAGTACCGCCAGACCAATAACGGCCGGAACCGCCGCTTCCTTGATGGCGAGCCACCCGGCATCAAGCTCCAGCAGGCCAATGCCACCGGTCAGCCCCACACTGATCAGGCCCAGCAGGGCGATAAAATTCCTCTTGCGGTAGCGGATCAGCTCGAACAGGCCCCAGCCAAGAGGAAAAGCCAGGCCGATAATCAGCGCATTGACACTGCCAAGATGCTCATCACCACTGAATTTCATCAGGATAACGGAAGGAATGATGATGCTGACCAGCAGGTCAATCCAGGGGCGGGGTTGATGTTCCGGAGTCGTGTTCGATGGGGAATCAGAAGTCATGCAAATACCTGATAAAAACAAAAGGCGGCGAAACCATCGGGTTCCGGGTTAACCGGAACAGTATACGATGATTACGCCGCCTTTCGCGATCCTGATAAAGCCTTAGCGTGGGTTATCAGGCACCGACTTCTTTCAGGGCTTCTTCAACAATCTTCAGGCCTTCTTCCAGAACTTCGTCTTCAATAGTGACGGGCATCAGGAAGCGGACAGTGTTGCCGAACAGGCCACAGCTGAGCAGGATCAGACCCTTTTCCTTGGCCTTCTTGGTAATGGCCGCGGCCAGTTCCGGCTTGGGCGTGTGGGAGTCTTTGCTTTCTACCAGTTCAAACGCGGCCATGGCGCCGAGGTTACGAGCGTTGGCAACATGCTCGAACTGGTCTTCCCACTGGCTGAAGCGCTCACGCAGCTTTTCGCCCAGGCGCTGGCTCTTGCCAAGGATATCTTCTTCCTTGAACACATCGAACACAGCCAGAGCAGCCGCACAGGCAGTCGGGCTGCCGGTGTAGGTGCCGCCCAGAGAGTTGGGGCCAGAGGAATCCATTACCTTGTCGGTACCGACAATGGCGGAAATCGGCATGCCGTCGGCCATGGACTTGGCCATGGTCATGATGTCTGGCTGAACACCGCTGTGTTCAATGGCAAACATCTTGCCGGTGCGACCGAAGCCGCTCTGTACTTCGTCAACGATCATCATGATGTCGTTGTCGTCACAGATCTTGCGGATCTTCTGCAGGAATTCAGTGGAAGCAGCGTAGAAACCGCCCTCGCCCAACACTGGTTCGATAACGATAGCTGCGGTGTCGCCGGCCGGAGAATCCGCCTTCATGGCCATCTGCAGGCCACGTAGGGCTTCTTCTTCACTGACACCGTGGTAAGGCACCGGATAAGGCGCGCGATAAACCATGCCCGGCATCGGACCGAAATCATTCTGATAAGGCGCTGCCTTGCCATTCATGGCCATAGTCATGAAGGTACGGCCGTGATAACCACCAGTGAAACAGATGGCGTTGGTCTTGCCGGTCGCGGCTCGTGCGATCTTGAGCGCGTTTTCCAGCGCTTCGGCGCCTGAGTTTGCCAGCATCACTTTGGCATCGCCCTTGACTGGTACCACGCCAGCCAGCTTTTCGGCCAGTTTTACGTAGCCTTCATACGGCATAACGGTCTGGCAGGTGTGCATCACCTTGTCCAACTGGGCCTTAACCGCCTCAACCACTTTCGGGTGACGATGACCAACGTTCAGTACGCCGATACCACCGGCGAAGTCGATCATGCGCTTGCCATCGGCGTCCCAGAGTTC
>Ga0075106_1000612_pt1 | contig 18183 bp, 18 predicted proteins | sample AntDeeMetag02WF4_FD_69796 | JGI IMG/M metagenome (GOLD analysis project Ga0075106, IMG submission 69796) | Saline lake microbial communities from Deep Lake, Antarctica - Antarctic Deep Lake Metagenome 02WF4 | ecosystem: Environmental > Aquatic > Non-marine Saline and Alkaline > Saline | place... | reverse complement strand
GGACTGGCCTTCGAGACGCGGTCCATGTTCCGGAGGTCCGTCTCGCCGCTGTCCCCGCGGCGCGTGTATATCTTCACGCCAGCGTCACCTCGACGTAGTCAAGGATGTTCTCGCTCTCGGCCATCGTCACGCCGCGCTCCTCGTCGACGAGCACCGGGACGCCGCGCTGGCCGCTCACGCGCTTGACGTCGTTCCGCTCGGAGTGCAGCGCCTCGACCCACTCCGTCTCGTAGTCGAGGCCGTGTTCGTCGAGGGCGTCCGAGACCGTCTCGCAGTACGGACAGCCGTCGAGTGCGTACAGGGTCAGAGCCATACCCGAAGTTGACGCGGCGCAACCAAGAAGGTGGCCCCGAACGCCCGCCCGAACACTCTTGCTCGGGGCACGTCTGTGGCCGCCCATGGCAGACAGTCTCTTCGAGACGACGTTCCGCGTCGGCGAAGTCGTCGACGCCGAACCGTTCGAGGAAGCCCGGAAGCCCGAACTCGCGAAACTCCAGGTCGACCTCGGCGACGAGGTCGTCAACTCGGCCGCACAGACCGGCTACAACTACACCCCAGACGAACTGGTCGGGCGGCAGGTGCTGTGTGCGACGAACCTCGGCACCGTCAACATCGCCGGCTACGAATCAGAAGTGCTCACCGTCGGTGTCCCAGACGAGGACGACCACCCCGTGCTCGTCGCGCCGGACGAGGGCGTGCCGCTGGGCGGCGAACTCTACTGAGGTTCCTCGGGGGCCTTGCGGCGCTCGTCGTCCCCTCCCGCGGACGGCGTGGGAGCGACGTACGAAAGTCGCGGCTTCGCGTCCTCGGGGAGCACCTCGTGCTCGGCGAGTAACTCTCGAACGCCGTCGGGGCCGCCGAAATCCCCCCGGTACCAGAGGAAGACGCGGGGAACGCGAGCGACGTCCGAGCCGTCGTCGTAGACGACGGTCGCGTCGAGATACCGGGCTGTCACCCCTCCCAGGTCGTCGTCCACGCTCTCGGCCCTGAACGACGGGACGAGCCGTGGCGCTCGGCGCGCGGCCAGCACGGCGAAGTGGACCCGCGGGTCGAGTTCGTCGAGGCTGTGACGGCGCGCGAACTGTCCGGGGAGCGGGTCGGGGAGGTAGCCGAAGCCGTACTTCCAGCGGCCGGCGCGCAACAGCTTGTGTGCGACGTGGTCCGCGTCGATGCGCGTCCCGGCGACGAGACAGGAGTCGTTCGTCGGCCCGTCGCGGGACTGCTCGGCGAGCGCACCGTGGACGTTCAGCCAGAACGCCTTCGCTGCGAGCTGGTCGTCGCCCAGACGATCGAGGACGCGCTCCTCGAGGGCCGCCAGCGAGTCGAACAGTCTCGCGTCGCCGTTGCTGTCGTGGACGGCGTGGCGCAGCCGCCGAGACGCCGCTGTCAGGTCTCGGGCCGCCGTGGTGTCTGCGTTCGGCGCGAACATTTGGGGGAATCCACACGGCCGGTTCCGTGTTACTCTGTGCCACAAAATCCGGCGCTCAGCTACATACGTCTGACGGCGACCTCTAGTAGCCAACAGAATTCTTCGTCGAAGAAATCGCCGGACGCGACCCTTTCACGCCCACACAGAACGGGCGCCCCCTCGCGGTGTCCAGAAGCTCGCCCGAATTTTTCTATATCGTGGTATGAAGTTTACCACATAAATACCCCCCGGCAGAGTTCCCGAAACCAGTACGTTGAACTGCCTCGCAATTCGAGTGCGTCGTATGGCCCGCGAACTCGAACACGACTGCCCCAGCTGCGAGACTGAGCGGACGTTCTACCGCGCCGCCGCGACGAACCTCCACCTCGGGTTGAAGACGAAGTGGTACTGCCCGGAGTGCAGCTACGGATTCATCCGCATCGACGGCGACATCGACTCCTCGGTCTCGGCGTAACGTTTCACCAGCGCCCAGCCGACTGGATCGTCGAACCCTATTCTCCACCCTCGAACCCCTGGGGTGGCCTCCACGAGAGCGTATCTCCGAACTCGCGTTTCGGTGTCCTGAGCGGGCCACCGATATTTCGCCCTCTCGGAGAGGGCGAGAACGGTTTCGCCCTCGGCAGCAAGTAGCAGTGCTGAGCAAACGTGCTGGAGCGTTGAATTCGAGTTTCCCTCAGTCCAGCGAGCGTAGCCGACGGCAACGCCGTTTGCTGCGTCCAAACTGGTGAAACGCCGCCACCGAGTCGATTTTGCGTGGTTTCGAGTCTCATGAGGATGGCCTGGCCGGCTCCTGGCCCAACATTCTCGCTACAAGTCAGGAGAGGAGTCACTGGGCAGGAGATCGTCCCGCGTCCGGTCGAGTAACTGACTCCACGCGGGCGAGTTGCCGAGACGAGGCCCGGGGTTCGAGATACCTCCTGTCCTCTGACGGATGCCCCCGCCAGAGTTTCATCGAGGCCATCCGCCCGCACAGCGACTCGAATCCGACCAAAATCGGCGTTCCAATCCCTCACCGGCTGATATTCCGCCGCCGACCGGCGTGCAGAACCGGGCGAATGAATCGTATTCTGCGATATAGAATCGGGAGACGGCTCGGGGGCAACACCCTTCGCGCCGGGAGGAAACTAAGCAGCCGCTACGGCGGGAGAATCGGGAGACCGAGGAGCGCTACGCGTCGAGTTCGGCGGAGAACGGGCGGGTCGCGCTGGTCAGGTCTCGGAGAGAGCCGTGAACCCGTCGACCGGAATGACCGAGTAGTCGACGGAGAGCGTGTCCTTGGTGGCGCGGATGCGGCCGACGAACTCCGATATCTCGGAGAGCTTCCCCTCGAGGATGAACAGTTCCATGCAGTAGTGGTCGCCGACGTGGTTGTGGACGTTCGACGTGACGAGGCCCTCGTACTCGTGGCGGAGGCCCATCATGCGCTCCTCGACGGTGGAGTTCTCGTAGCTGAACAGGACGGTGACGACGCCGATGAGCGGGCGGTCCTCGAGCTGTTTGTCCTCGAACTCGCCGAGGAGGTTCCGGCCAGCCTCGCGGATGACCTCGCTGCGGCCGGTGTAGCCGTGGTCCTCCGCGAACTCGTCGATGCGTTGGAGCAGTTCGTCCGGCATCGAGACGCTGACGACGGTCATGTATTAATCGAGGCCGCGTCGAGTAATAAGGATTTGCTACTCGTGGGGCGTCACTCGAGGTCCTGCCAGGAGAGCCGGGGATTGCGCGCGGCGCTCGTCTGGTCGATGCGCCGGGCCGTCGTGCGGGTCGGCGCGTCCGCGAGGGTCGCCTCGTCCTCGCCGGCGACCGCGTTGAACGCGTCCGCGAGGTCGTCGAGGTTCGCCTTCGTCTCGACCTCCGTCGGTTCGGTCATCAGCGCCTCGTCGACGAGTTCCGGCCACTTCGTCGTCGGCGGGTGGACACCGTAGTCGAGCATGCGCTTGGCGACGTCGGCGGCGTCCTGGTCGCCCGCGCTGGCGACGAACTCGTGGTGGAACGGGCCGAGCGGAATGTCGTAGTCGACCTGCTCGGCGAGGTAGTTCGCGTTCAGCACGGCCTTCGCGGAGGCGTCCGCGAGCCCCGCGTCGCCGAGTCTGTCGATGTACGCGAACGCCTTGATGAGCACGAGCCAGTTGCCCTGGAAGCCGTGGACCTTCCCGACGCTCTGCTCGGGGGTGTACAGTTCGTAGTTGCCGGCGGTCGCTGCTCGCGGGTCGCTTCGCTCCCCGCTCGCACGTCCCGTGTCGCGGCGCGACACGCGCCGGACGTGCGGGTCGGGGAGGAACTCCGCCAGGTCCTCGGAAACGCCGACCGGGCCTGCGCCGGGGCCGCCGCCGCCGTGGGGCGTCGCGAACGTCTTGTGGACGTTGAAGTGCATGATGTCGAAGCCCATGTCTCCCGGGCGCGCGCGACCGAGTAGCGCGTTCAGGTTCGCGCCGTCGTAGTAGAGCAGGCCGCCCGCGTCGTGGACGAGTTCGGCGATCTCCTCGATGTCGTGCTCGAAGAGGCCCAGCGTATTCGGGTTCGTGAGCATCAGCGCGGCGGTGTTCTCGCCGAGCGCTGCCTCGAGGGCCTCGGGATCGACGCGACCGTCGTCGCCGGAGGGGAGTTCGATGACGTCGTAGCCGCCGAGCGCGGCAGAGGCGAAGTTGGTGCCGTGGGCGGCGTCCGGGACGACCACCTCGTCGCGGTGGCCCTCGCCGTTGGCCTCGTGATAGGCCTCCGCGAGCAGGATGCCCGCGAACTCGCCGGCGGCGCCCGCGGGTGGCTGGAGCGTGACGGCGTCCATGCCGCCGATGCGTCCGAGGTAGTCCTGGAGGTCGTGCATGAGTTCCAGGGTGCCCTGCGTCGAGCGCTCCGAGCGGTCCGGGTGGACGCTCGCGGCGGGGAGGGCGGCGACGTCCTCCGTGAACCGCGGGTTGTACTTCATCGTACAGGAGCCCAGCGGGTACGGCCCGGAGTCGACGCCGTAGTTCTGCTGGCTGAGTCGGACGTAGTGGCGGGCGAGTTCGGGCTCCTCGAGGCTCGGGAGCGTGAGTTCGTCCCGGGTCAGGTCGTCGGGGAGCGAGGAGTCGACGTCGACGGTGGTCTCGTCCTTCTCGGAGAGCAGCGACTCGTACTGGTCGCCGTCGGCGGGCGCGTAGCGCGCCTGGTCGTAGAACTCCATCAGTTCGCCACCTCCGCGAAGGCCGCGACGAGCGCATCGGTCGAGTGTTCGTTCGCGTCGGTCACGCAGACCTGCACCGTGTGGTCGTCGACGGCGTGCACCGCGAACCCCTCGGCTTCGAGGTCCGCGACGATGGCGGGCGCGGGCTGGTCCGTGCGCGCGAGGAACTCCCGGAAGTGGTGGCGGTCGTGGACGGGTGCTCGCACGCCCTTCACGTCGTCGAGGTCGGCAGCGAGGTCCCGAGGGAGGTCGACCATCCGCTCGGCCAGGTCGACGAGGCCGTCGGCGCCGAGCGTGGCGGCGTGGATGGCGGCGCGGAGCGCGACCCACGCCTGGTTCGTGCAGATGTTCGACGTCGCTCGCTCGCGGCGGATGTGCTGCTCGCGCGTCTGGAGCGTGAGTGTGTACGCGCGGTTGCCCGCGTCGTCCTCGCTCGCGCCGACGAGGCGGCCCGGCACCTGCCGGAGGTACTCCTCGCGGCAGGCGAACACGCCGAGGCCCATCCCGTAGCTCGTGGGGAGGCCGAGGACGCTCGCGTCGCCGACGACGACGTCAGCGCCGACGTCGACCGGTCGCTGGAGCAGCGAGAGCGCGACGGGGTCCGAGCCGAGGCAGAACACCGCGTCGTGGTCGTCCGCCAGGTCGCCGACCGACTCGAGGCGCTCCTCGATGGCGCCGGTCGTAGTCGGGTTCTCGGCGTGCACCATCACAACGTCGTCGTCCATCGCGTCCGCGAGCGCGTCGACGTCGACGGTCCCGCGTTCGGTCGGGTAGCGTTCGACGGTGACGTCCGACCCGCCCGTGTAGTTCTCGAGGACGCTCACGTGGCCGTCTCGCAGGTACTCCGGGACGAGCACGCGGTCGCCCGACGAGGAGCGAACGCGCTTGGCGAGCAGTGCGGCCTCGGCGAGCGCCGTGGCCTCGTCGTACATCGAGCAGTTCGCGACCCCGAGGCCCGTCAGTTCGACGAGCAGCGACTGGTACTCGAACAGCACCTGCAGGAACCCCTGCGTGACCTCCGGCTGGTACTGCGTGTAGGAGGTGATGAACTCGGAGCGCTGGGAGAGGTGGTCGACGAGCGACGGCACGTAGTGCTCGTAGTGGCCGCGCCCGAGGAACTCCCGCAGGTCGTCGTTGTTCGACAGCCGCCGGGTTGTCTCCCGGACGGCGGCCTGTTCGGACTTGGCGTCGATGCCGAACTCCCCGTCGAAGCGCACCGACTCTGGGATGTCGAAGAGCGCCTCCACGTCGTCGACACCGACCGCGTCGAGCATCTCGGCGGTCTCCGCCGCCGTGTGGGGCGCGTACGGACTCCCGCTCATGGTCGTCCCCCACGCGAGCGACGAGCGACTCCGGTTTCAGTCATGGACGACGTTTACGATGCGGACACCAAGAGGCTCCCGGTTTGCGGAACCGTGGACCGGCCGAGATGTGCAATTACGTGTATTGATAGAGTGGTTCTCACCACCAGTTAGACACGAACGAGCTAGTAATCCGGCGACAGCCGAATCGTGCGCCGGGCGGATTTACGGCGGTCCGTACCCTCCCTGGTCGGCCCGCGGACCGGGATTCGTCCGGGTGCTCGTTGCAACCTGCAGGCTCCGCTGGGCGGAGACCACTTCGCAGAAGGTAGCGGGTCGAGAGGTCGCGCTCAGGCGATCTGGTCGCGGTACTCGTCGGGGCTCAGCAGGTCGTCGATGTCGGCCTCGTCGAAGTCGAGTTCGACCAGCCAGCCGTCACCGAACGGGTCCTCGTTGACGAGTTCGGGCTGGTCCTCGAGGGCGTCGTTGACCGCGGTGACCTCGCCGCCGACCGGCGCGTAGATGTCCGAGACGGCCTTGATGGACTCGACGACCCCGAGGGCTTCCTCGGCGTCGAGTTCGTCCCCTTCGCCCGGGAGTTCGACGAACACGACGTCGCCGAGTTCGTCCTGCGCGAAGTCGGAGATGCCGACGCGGCCGGTCTGCGGGTCTATCCACTCGTGCGATTCAAGGTAGTACAGGTCGTCGGGTACGTCGAAGCTCATTTGTCGATGAAGGGTGGGGTGGTGATGGTCGCTTCCTTGCCGGTGCCGCGAACGACCACGTGGACGGTCGTGCCGTCGTCGGCGTAGTCGACGTCCACGTAGCCGAGTCCGATGGGTTCGCCGAGCGTCGGACTCATCGTACCGCTGGTGACTTCGCCGACGGCGTTGCCGTCGGGCGTCGTTATCTCGTAGCCGTGCCGCGGGACGCCGCGTTCCTCGAGGACGAGGCCGACGAACTGCTCGTCCACGCCCGCCTCCTGCTGGGCGGCGAGAGCGTCCCGGCCGACGAACTCGGTGTCCAGGTCGACCGTGAAGCCGATGCCCGCCTCGAAGGGAGTCCGCGGGTTCTCCTCGGGGTGGAAGTCCTGCCCGGAGAGCAGGAACCCGTACTCCATGCGGAGCGTGTCCCGCGAGCCGAGCCCGCAGGGCTGACAGTCACTGGCGAACGCGTCCCAGACCGCGCCCGCGCCGTCCGACGGGAAGACGAGTTCGAAGCCGTCCTCGCCCGTGTAGCCGGTGTTGGCGACCCAGCACTCGACGCCCGCTACGTCGGCGTACGCGGCGGTGAACGGCGAGAGGTCGAGGACGTCATCGCCGGCGCGCGCGGCCACGAGGTCCGGTGCGTCCGGCCCCTGGACGGCGAGCATGCCGTAGTCGTCCGTGGCGTTCTCGACGGTGGCGTCGAGGCCCCACTCGTCGCGGTGGGCCGTCCACCGCTCGTACATCTGCTCGTCGTGGCCGGCGTTCGGCACGAACAGGTAGTCGGCGTCGTCGCCCTCGGGCATCCGGTAGACGACGGTGTCGTCGAGGACGACGCCCTCGTCGTTCGTGATGGTTGAGTACTGGGCGTCGCCGGGGTCGAGCGCGGAGACGTCGTTCGTCGTGAGGCGTTGCAGCAGCGCCTCGGCGTCCGGACCGGACAGCGCTATCTCGCCCATGTGGGAGACGTCGAAGATGCCGGCCGACTCGCGGACGGCGGTGTGTTCTGCCGTGATGGAGTCGAACTCGACGGGCATCTCCCACCCGCCGAACTCGGTGAACTTCGCCCCGCGGTCCTCGTGGCGGCCGTACAGCGGCGGCGTCCGAAGGCCCATATCCGTGCGGTCGGCGGCCGGGAAGTAATGCTTTCGTATCCCGCCCAGCGGAAGGTGGGTTCACCGACGACCCCTCGCTGGCCCAGTTCGCGCGACCACCGTCTCTGATGCGGCCCGTCGTCTTCTGGCCAGGCGCAGCGGGCGCCCCTGACGCCGCCGTCCGCGGGGGGACAAATCACAACGTAGTGTATCAAATTCGACTCCGGGGGCCAACCGGCACCGTTCCGGGTGGACGACTAGGTGTTCGACTGACTCCCCCGCAGTTCGGTCCCGCAGCGACGGTTCCGGCACGCTCTTGTCCCGCGACCACCCACGCGGCGTATGGAACGACTGCGGGAGTTGCTGGGCGACGACGCCGGCGGCGTCGCCCTGTTCGTTGATGGGCCGAACGTCCTCCGCGACGAGTTCGACGTGGACCTGGACGACGTGCGGGAGCGCGCCGCGGCCGCCGGGCCGCTGACGGTCACCAGGCTCTACCTCGACGAGCACGCCACCCCGGAACTCATCCAGGCGGCGGAGGCCCGCGGCTACGACGTGCGCGTCACCAGCGGCGACGTCGACGTGAAACTCGCCGTCGACGCCACCGAACTCGTACTCTCGGAGGGCGTCGACGTGCTCGCCGTCGCGTCCCGCGACACGGATTTCAAGCCCGTCCTGGAGCAGGCCGCCAGACGGGGCGTTCGCACGCTCGCCATCGCGCCCGGCGAACACGGCCGCTCTGATGCGCTTCGTAACGCTGCCGACGACGCGATTGTTCTCGGCGAGTAATAACCAGAGACACTGCGCTCGTCGCTTCTAAGTACACCCAGAAAGCCCCGGGTGACTGAACCGTCCGCGACTCGCTGCGCGCGTTCGCTCCGCTCACGTGCTTGCTTCGTCGGGGCCGGGTTCAGCCACCCGCCCCTTTCAGTCCCGCCGCGCAGTTTGTCTAATCGGCAGGGGGCGGACTGAAAGGGGCGGGACTGTGGACGAAGACAGGCGACGTAAGCACCGCAGGCCGCAGGCCGAGGAGCGCAGCGAGCCTCTCGAGTCCACAGTCTCGGGGCTTTCTGGGTGCAACAAGAGAGATGACAGAGACGGAACCACCGACACTAACGTTCTGAAAGACTTTCACACGAGAAGGCAGAACAGCCACCCATGACCGACCTGGAGACGCCCGTCCTCGACAACCACATGCACCTCGACGCCGCCAACCGGGGCCTCGAGGCCGTCGGGGAGTTCGCGCGCAGCGGCGGGACCCACCTGCTCGTGGTGAACAAGCCGTCGTGGCACCACGGGGTCGAGGCAGACGACGGCGAGGCGTTCCGTCCGGTGTTCGAGGAGACGCTGCGGCTGGTCTCGGCGGCCACCGACCGTCTCCCCGGGCGCGCGTGGCCCGTGCTCGGCGTCCATCCGGGACTCGTCTCGCGGCTCGTCGACGAGCGCGGGTTTGACCCCGAGGAAGCGCGGGAACTGATGTGCGCGGGCATCGACGTCGCCGCGGAGTACGCCGCCGACGGACAGGCTGTGGCGCTGAAATCCGGGCGGCCGCACTACGACGTCAGCGACGCGGTGTGGGAGGCGTCGAACGCAGTTATCCGGCACGCCTGCGAGCGCGCCGCGGAGACGGGCGTCGCGCTTCAGTTGCACACGGAGGCCACTGAGGACCTGACCGACGTCGCCGGGTGGGCCGAGGACGCCGGTCTGTCGCCGGGGCGGGTCGTCAAGCACTACGCGAGCGGGCGACTCGAGGGCGTCACGAAGAGCGTGATGTGCGAGAAGGACTACCTGGAGACGGCCGTCGAGGTGGGCGAACCGTTCCTGATGGAGACCGACTTCGTCGACGACGCCGACCGCCCGGGCGCGGTGATGGGGCCGAAGACGGTGCCGCGGCGCGTGCGGTGGCTCCAGAAGCAGGGCCACGACGACGCGGTCCACCTCGCACACGTCGAGACACCGGAGGCGGTGTACGGCATCGACACGCGGGGGACGCTGGACGGCTGAGCGCACGTCTACGCCCCGGAAAGGCCGTCTCGTGGCGGTTTTTCGGACTCGTGCCTGAAGGAAAGGCCTTTGTCTCGGGCAACCGGTTTTCGTGGTATGAGCGCCCCCGAGGAGGAGTTCTACTCCGAAGAACGCTGGCAGAACTGGCTTGACCGCCTCAGAGACGAGGAGATCGACCCCGAGGACGAGGACTCCGCGCGCCTCCTGTTGAACCTCCAGGACGACGTCGCCATCGCGGTGGCGAAGATCATCAAGGCCTACGAGAACGACGACATCGACGAGGACGAGGCGATGGGGGAGCTCGCGGACATCCGCGAGGTCGTGCTCTCCGAACCCGACTTCGACGACGAGGACAAGGTGATGCTCGTCGACGGCGTCCAGACGAGTCTCGTCGCCGTCTTCTACAGCGCCGAGCAGTACGTCGCCGATGGCCCCGCCGACGAAGCGTCCGTCGAGGAGTACGTCCACGCGGCCGTCGAGGCCGAGAGCGAGGAGGATCTCGACCGCGCGCTCGGCCTCGTCGCGGCCGGCGGCACGCGCGTCGCTGACGGCGACGACCTCGACATGGCCGTCCTGGACGACGTCGAGTACGGCCTCGTCACCGAGTGGGTGAACGGACTCGACAGCCTCCAGAGCGCGCTCTCGGACCCCGAAGTCATCGAAGACGACGACTGAGCCGGTAGCCGCCGCGTTTATACCCCTCGCCTCCAGAGTTCACCCAACTGTGCGTTTCAGGGACGACACCCGGGGGGTAACGGTGCAAGTGGGGGCAGTCCTGCTCTTCGCCACGATCATCATCGCCCTCTCGGTCTACCAGGCGACGGTCGTCCCAGCCGAGAACTCGGACGTCGAGTACCGCCACAGCCAGCAGGTCCAGGGGCAGCTCGTCGACGTTCGGAACGCGCTCGTCGCGACGGCCGAGACCGGCGACGCGCGCCCCGCGACGGTCTCGCTCGGGACGGAGTACCCGAACCGCGTGTTCCTCGTGAATCCGCCGCCAGCCGCGGGCACGCTCAGGACGGACACCTACGACGACCCGACCGTGATGGTGTCGAACGTGAACGCGACGAACCCCGAGACGCGGGACTACCTCGACGGCTCGTGGGCGCAGCCGACGAAGTCCCTCTCGTTCGTTCCGGGGTACCACGAGTACCGTGACGCACCTCGGTTGCGCTACGAGGCGTCCTTGCTCTCGAACTACTACCCCGAGCAGAACATTTCGGTGCCGCTGACCGACCAGTTGCTCGTGGACAGCGAGACGCGCACCGTCTCCCTGGTCGCACTCAACGGGTCGCTGAGCACGTCGCGGTCGTCGTCAGTGGCCCTGGACCCGGCGGCCCTGAGCGCGCCAGCCGAGCGCGTACAGGTCCAGCCCGACGACCCCGGGCAGCCCGTGAACGTCACGGTACCGACGGTCGTAGACGCGAGCGTCCTTCGGAACAGCACGGGCCTCGGCGACAATCCGAACGTCTCCGTCGTCCAGAACGGCACGGACCGCGTGACGCTCTCGGTCGACTGGAGCGGGCCGTTCACGCTCCGCACCGCGAAGGTCGGCGTCGGCAGCGACACCGAGGGGTCGCCCCCGACGTACCTCACGCTCGTGGAGAGCGACGACGACAGCGTCACCGTCGAGGCCCGCGACGCGTACAACAATCCCGAGTCGGGGGTGACGGTGTCCGTGAACGGAACCAACCCCTTCGACGCCGCCAGTGCGGTCACCAACGAGGACGGGCGGGCGACCTTCGTCGCCGGGAACAACGAGGACACAACGACGACGCTCTCCATCCTCGACAACAGTGACGCGCAGGAACGAGTGGAGGTCGACGTCGACACGACGAGTCCGGCGGCGGAGGGTGGGAGCGGCGGGTCACTCGTCTACCTGGGTGACGGCTCCGCGTTCGACGGGGAGGACGGCGACCAGGTTCCCGGTGGCGTCTCCTTCACTGTGGAAAACCAGTTCGCGAGCGACGTCACCATCACGGACGTGACCGTCCTCCCAGAGAACGGTGCACTCACCGGCCTCTCGGACAAGGGCGCCGGGCTCGGGTATGGACGAAGCGAACTCGCCGTGTCGAACGGCGCACAGACCGAGTCCGTAGACGTCCCGCTCACAGACCCCGAGTACTCGTACGTCGGCGCGAGAGGACTGACGTTGTCGCTGGCACAGAACCGGAACGAGGACGTCTACGACACTGCTGGCGGGGAGTTCACGACTGCCGAGGCAAACGCGTCCGGAACAGTGACACTCTCACCGAACGGGACGGCACAGGTGTCCTTCGCCGAGTTTTACGTGGGCGCCACGACTGGGTCACCGACGGCGGCGAACGTGACGGACGAGGATTTCCGCGTGTTAGTGAGCTACGAGCGGAATAGCAAGGCGAGCAGCGACGAGTTCGTGGTGTACGCCGACGAGCCGACCGACGGCGTCGCCGTGACGAGTATTGTCCCGAACGCGGGCGCACAGACCCAGACCATCGAGTTCACGATGGATTCGGCGATGGACGCCAGCGAGTCCATCCAGGTGGACTTGAGCGAGGCGCAGTCCGTGAGCCCCGACCAGGTAGACTACCAGTCCGCCAGCGCGAGCCTCGTGAGCGGGCCGACTCCGTCGAATATCGGTTTCGCCCAGCAGTCGAGCACGGACGCCGTCGTCACGTACAGCCCCTCCAGTGACCTGAGTGCGGGTCAGACGGTCACACTAGAGGTCACTGACGTAGACGCCGGGCCCACCGGCAGCCAGAACGGCCCCTACACCGCGACGTGGAGTCGCTCGGACGGCGGCACGGACACGACGACGTTCACCGTCGCACCCGAGGACGGCGACGCCAACCTCCAAAGCGTCGCCGTGTCGGATCTCGGGAGCGGGCCGGGGCAGACCCAGACCCTCTCGTTCACGCCGGACGACGCGCTGGAGGGCAACGAGAGAGTCGCCATCGACCTGAGTGCCGCGCAGGTCGGGAGCGTGGACTACTCGAACGCCGGCGTGAGTTCGGTGACGGTCGGGAGCGCCACCAAGAGCCAGAACGGTGACACCGTATACGTGACGTACACTGCGCCGAGCGGCGGTGTCACGAGCGGCACGACCGTCGACGTGGAGCTCTCGGGCGTCGAGTCGGCTGGCAGCGGCACGTACGACGCCGGGTTCAGTCGCGCCCGCGGCGACACGGCGAGCGCGACGTTCTCGGCGACCGGGGGCGGCACTACCGACCCGAGCCTCGAGTCGTCGACAGTCACGGACAACAGTGAGACGACTGGGCCACCGTTCAACCGGCAAGCGCAGTACGATGTCGCGTACTCCGTGTTCGACCCCGACAATCGCTTCGACCGGGTTGAGGTAACGTTCGACAGCCCGGAGGTGGCCCCGGAGACGGAGACGAACTTTGCTGAGTCGGGGTCTGTCAGTTACACTGGCCCCGACGGGTCGAGCGGGGACGAGTACACCATCGAGATCCGGGTCTACGACGTCAGTGGGTCCGTAGTCGATTCGCAAACCATCACGGACACCGCCGACAACACTGACCCCTGATTTCGTCTATCGTCGAAACCCCTATCGACAAACCCATAAGCCACCGCTGAGACGTTCAGAGCATGACAAGCGTCGGCATCGACGCGATGGAGATCTGGACGGGGAAGCTGAAACTCGACCTCCCGGAGACGTTCGCGCCGGAGATGGGCGACGATCCCGAGAAGTACACGAAGGGGCTGGGCCTGCACGCGTCCTCGTTCCCGGACGCCTACGAGGACATCGTGACGATGGGCGCGAACGCCGCCCACCGGCTGATGGAGCGCAAGGGCCTCGAACCGGAGGACATCGGCCGCATCGACGTGGCCACGGAGTCCGCCTTCGACAACTCCAAGCCCGTCTCGACGTACGTCGCGGGCTGCCTCGAACAGGTGTTCGACGGCGACTTCCACCACGCCAACAAGGGCGAGCGGAAGTTCGCGTGCATCGCGGGCACCCAGAGCCTCGACGACGCCGTCAACTGGATTCTCGCGGGCCGCAACCGCGGCCGCGGCGCGCTCGTCATCGCCACCGACACCGCGCTGTACACCCGCGGCGACCCCGGCGAGGCGACGCAGGGCGCGGGCGCCGTCGCGATGTACATCACGGAGGACCCGGACGTCGTCACGCTCTCGATAGAGCAGGGGTACGGCTCCGCGGACGAGACGGACTTCCTGAAGCCGAACCAGCAGTTCCCGTCCGTCGACGGCAAGCGCTCCATCCAGGTGTACCTCTCGCGGATGCGCGAGGCGCTCACCGACTTCGAGAGCGTCGCGGGGGCGACCCACCCCGACGACTACGAGTACATCCCGTTCCACACGCCGTACCCGGGGATGGTGCGGAAGGCCGCGCTCCTCGGCTTCCGGCACATGATCCGGAACACGGAGGTCGAGGACGAACTCGCGAGCGAGATCGGGCGCCAGCCCCGCCGCGAGGACTTCGACTCCCGGGAGGGCTTCGACGACGCCATCCGCGACCACATGGACGACCTGAAGGAGACCACGGCCTACCGCGAGTGGTACGCCGACGCCATCGAGCCGACGCTCTCCATCTCCAGCGAGGTCGGCAACTGGTACACGGGCTCCGTCCACCTCGCCCGCCTGAGCGCGCTCAAGCACGCCGCGGAGAACGGCGTCGACCTCGCCGGGAAGAAACTGCTCGTCGCCTCCTACGGCTCCGGCGCGCAGGCCGAGTTCCACGCCGAGACCGTCCAGCCCGGCTTCACCGAGGAGGTCGCGGCGTGCAACGTCGACGAACAGATCGACGCCCGCTACGACCTCACCTTCTCGGAGTACGAGGACGTCCACGACCGGCACAACCACGAGAAGAGCTCCGAACTCGAGCCGTTCACGCAGCCCGACGCCGAGTTCGTCTTCGACGGCTGGGGCCCGATGAACGAGCGCAAGTACACCTACGTCGAGTAGCGCGACCCCCTGTTCTCACTGTCGAGCGCCGTCCGTCACCTACCACGCAGCCTCGAGAACCTCCCGTAGCTCCTCGACCGTCGCGTCGAGTCCCGGGGGCGCGTTCCGCATGAAGACGTCGTCGGCGACGTACGCCGCGACGTCGCCGAGTTCGTCGCGCTCCGGGTGGTCGTCGAGGTCACGGATGCGCTGGGGGAGGCCGAGGCCGTCCCGGATCTCGGTGAGTCCGGCGATGGCCGCGTCGGCGGCGGCCTCCCGGTCGTCCTGGGGGACCCCGGGGGCGAGCGCCTCCGCGAGCAGGCCGCGGCGGCCGTCGACGTGCTCGAAGAGGTAGCGCAGCGCGTGCGGCGCGACGGCGGCGTGCGCGCGGCCCTGGTGGGCGTCGAACCCGTGGGTGAGGCCGTGGCCGAACGCGTGGAGAACCGAGAGCGTGGAGCCGTCCGGCCGCGAGACGCCGTACTGCGCGAGCACGATGCCGAGTACCGCGCGCTCGACGTCCCGCGGGTCGGGGTCGTCGGTGCCGAGCGCGGGCAGCCCCTCCCGGCAGAGACGGAGGCCGTGGACAGCGGTGGCGTCCGAGACGGGTGTGGCGTTCTTGCCGTACAGTGACTCGACGGCTTTGTCGAGGCCGTTCATCGCGGACCCCACGAGCACGCGCTGCGGCGTGGTGTCGAAGAGGTCGGGGTCGTAGTGGAGGACAGTGGGCATCAGCCGGGGGTCGGAGACGCCGCCGCCCGCGTGCGACTCGACAGGGTCGGTGTCGGGACCGACGGAGATGCCGGCTCCCTGCGAGAGGTCGGCGCCCGCGAGCGTGGTGGGCACGGCGACGGCTGGGGGGAGGTCGCCCTCGGGCGGGGTGATGGTGCCGTTCTCGGCGAGTTCCCTGGCGGCCGCCTCGTGGGTCAGGTCGCGGGCCACGAGGAAGCGCGCCACCTTCGTCACGTCGAGGCTGCTGCCGGAGCCGACCGCGACGAACGCGTCAGCGTCGGCTTCCTCCAGCGCCTCAGCGGCGGCATGGGCGGTCGCGACGCGCTTCTCGGGCGTCGTCTCCGCGAACTCGTCGGCGAGCGCGTCGCCGAGGCCGTCCCGGACCGGGTCCATGACTGCGGGCGTCGAGCCGACCGTCCGGCCGGTGACGACGAGGGCGCGCGACGCACCGATTTCGCGGAGTTCCTCGCCGAGTGAGTCGACGCAGCCGCGACCGAATCTGATTGTTCCCGGCTCGTACTCGAACCGGAAGCCGTCCGCGCCGTACGTCCGGCCGTCGAAGCCGTCGAGGGGGCTGTCGGAGCGCTCGTCCATACGTCGCCTACCAGCGAGAGCCACAAAAGCGCTCGCGAACGTCGGGCGTCCTCGCGGGCGGCCCCCTCGCCCGGGTCAGGCGTGCTCGCGGAGCGCGGCGAGCATCTCCTCTAGGTCCATCTCCGTGACGGCCAGCGAGAAGCCGTCGCGCTGGGCGAGCTCCGGGGCGTGCTCCCAGAGGTCGTCGGGCGAGAGGCCGTGGAGGAGCACGGCGCTCGGCGTGGGGTTGGCGACGCGGAGCGCGACCAGCGGGCTCTCCCCGCGGGAGACGTTCGTGAAGCCGAGGACGCGGCTCGTCGACTGGCCGTAGAGGCGGTAGAAGCCGTCGCCGCTGAGGCGCGTGATGGCGTTGATGGAGTCGATGACGGTGTGGCCGGTGATGTGGTCCCGGTCGCCGGAGACGATCTCGGTGGCCTCGACGGTGTCGTAGAGGGTGTCGAGTGCCACGGACGCGGGGTACTCGCGGAGGTCGAGGACGACGTCGCTGTCGAAGCCCGCCGAGAGCACGCGGGCGTACTGCCGGATGTGTTCGCCGCTACGGCGCTCGTCGATGTCGAGCAGCGCGTTCACGAGGCGGCTGACGAGCGCGATGCCGGGGCTCTCCCGGCGGCCGCTCTCGTAGTCGGAGACGACAGACGACGAAACGCCGAGCTCGTCGGCGAGCGCCGTCTGGGAGACGTCGAAGTCCGTCCGCCACTTCCGGAGGGTGGCGCCCGGGTCGTCGCTGAGCGTAATCTCGCCGGCGATGCGCTCCGCGAGGCCGGCACGCGGGTCGGCGTCCATGCGCGGGAGTCGCCACTGCCCGGCCAAAAGTCTGCCGGAGCGGGTTCGACAGGTGACGAACGACAAAGCACATTGCCCGGTGGTACCGAGGCACACGCATGCCATCGACAGTCGTCCACGTGGCGTTCGGGGCCGTCGTGGCGACAGCGTTGCTCCGCGAGTTCGACGCGAAGGCGCTCGCCGCGGTCTGCGCGTTCGCCGCGCTCCCGGACCTCGACACATTCCTCGGCCTGTGGATCCACGGCGGACACCGCGCGCTCCTCCACACCGCCCTCCTCCCGGTGGCGCTGGGTGCACTGGTCCTCTGGGACAGCCACCGCGAGGCGTCGTGGCTCCGCGGACGGTTCGGCGCACGCGGGCCCCACGTGGCGGGCGTTGGTGTCGTTGCGCTCGCGCTCGGCGGCATCGGCCCCGACCTGCTCACCAACGGCGTGAACGTCCTCTACCCGGTCCACGACCAGTTCTACGCGCTCTCCGGGAAGCTCGAACTCTCCAGCACGAAGGGGCTCGTCCAGACGTTCGTCGACCTGGGAGAGAACGGCGACACCGCCCGCGGCAGCACGGAGACGGTCCACTATCGGACTGGCGTGGACGTCGAGCGCGGCGCGGACCCGGCGGACGCCGAGCGCGTCTTCCCCATCGTCTCCTCGGGCCTCCAGTTGCTCGTCGTGGTGGTCGCGGCGACGAGCGTCTTCGGCCGGTTCCGCGAGGCGAACCGCTAACGTTCCCGGGGGCGAACGCGGAACATGGTCAGGCCGTACGCGGACGGGGACAGGGAGTCGCTCTGGGAACTGAAACGCGGCTTCGAGACGGGACTCGGCGAGGGAACGGGAGGCGAGGAGAAGGCCGCGACGTACGAAGCGAAACTCGACGAGGACTACCGCGAGCGGTGGCTCGACTGGGTCGGGCGCTGCGTCGACGAGCAGGAGCGCTGCGTGCAGGTCGCTCCCTCGCCCGAGGGCGACGGTCTCGCCGGCTACGTCTTCGTCCTGCCGGAGTCGATGGCGTTCGTCTGGGACGCCGCCGTGCTGAACGAGATATACGTCCGGTCCGAGTACCGTGGGACGGGCGTCGCGGACGACCTGATGGACGCCGCCCTGGCGTTCGCCCGCGAGCAGACCCTCCCACTCGACCGCCTGGTGCTCGACGTCGACCGGGAGAACGAGCGGGCGCGGCGGTTCTACGACCGCCACGGGTTCGCCCACTGGGGGGAGCTGGTGGCCCGAGAGCTCTGAGTGGGGCGATACGTGCGGCCGGTGGCTCCAGGAGCGGGCCAGGTCGAAACGGCCATCAATCCCCCCTCCGACTGCTAGAGACGTTCGATGGCTCGCACGCTGAGCACGTACGTCGACTTCAGGACGAGCGTGGCCTTCGTCGGGAGCGTCCTGAAGTACATCGGTGTGACGCCGCTGTTCCCGCTCGTTCTGGCGTTCTACTACGGTGAGGACCCGCTCCCATTCGTCGCGACGAGCGTCGTCAT
>Ga0075106_1000593_pt1 | contig 18514 bp, 15 predicted proteins | sample AntDeeMetag02WF4_FD_69796 | JGI IMG/M metagenome (GOLD analysis project Ga0075106, IMG submission 69796) | Saline lake microbial communities from Deep Lake, Antarctica - Antarctic Deep Lake Metagenome 02WF4 | ecosystem: Environmental > Aquatic > Non-marine Saline and Alkaline > Saline | place... | reverse complement strand
ACTTTCGCGTCAACACGTGCCCCACCCTCTTCGGCGAGAAGGTTGTCCTGCGGATCCTGGACCCGAGCAGCGCGCAGATGGGCATCGAAAAGCTTGGATACGAGGAAGACCAGAAAAAGCTGTACATGGATGCCCTGAGCAAGCCGTACGGGATGATCCTCGTAACCGGCCCAACCGGGTCCGGCAAGACCGTTTCGCTATATACGGGCCTGAACATCCTCAACACGGCGGACCGGAATATCTCGACCGCCGAGGATCCGGCCGAGATCAATCTGGCCGGGATCAACCAGGTCAACGTGAACAACAAAGTGGGCCTGACGTTCGCGGAAGCCCTGCGCTCCTTTCTCCGCCAGGACCCGGACGTGATCATGGTCGGCGAGATCCGCGACCTCGAGACAGCGGAAATCGCGATCAAGGCCGCCCAGACCGGGCATATGGTCCTCTCGACCCTGCACACGAATGACGCGCCCCAGACACTCTCCCGAATGATCAACATGGGGGTGCCGCCCTTTAACCTCGCCACCGCCGTATCGCTGATCATCGCCCAGCGCCTCGGACGGCGCCTCTGCGAGCAATGCAAGGCGCTCGACGATATCCCGCGGGAAGCCCTGATTGAGGAAGGGTTCACGGACGACGAGGTCGATGACCTGAAAATATACAAGGCCGTCGGTTGCAGCCAATGCAACGAGACGGGCTACAAGGGCCGTGTCGGGATCTACCAGGTCATGCCGGTGACCGACGCCATCGGCCGGATCATGATGGAAGGCGGCAACTCGATGGACATCGAGGATCAGGCGGCGAAGGAAGGGGTCGCCGACCTGCGGGCCGCCGCGCTCAAGAAGGTGCGAGCGGGCGTCATGAGTCTCGAGGAAGCCAACCGCATCACGGTGGACTGAACCAATGGCACAGGCAGCTTCCAGCAAGAAAACGGTGTTCGACTGGGAAGGGAAAGACGCGAAGGGCAATCGCGTCAAGGGCCAGATGGAAGGCCCGAACGTGGATTGGGTCAAGGCGCAGATCCGCCGCAAGGGGACCACGCCCGTCAAGGTCCGCAAGCAGGCGAAGCCTCTCTTCTCCGGCGGCGGGCGGAAAATCAAGACCGAGGATATCGCGATCTTCGCGCGCCAGCTCGCGACCATGCTGAGCGCCGGCGTTCCCCTCGTCCAGTCCTTCGATATCGTGGGCAACGGGCACGAAAACCCATCGATGCGCGACTTGATCCTGCGCATCAAGACGGATATCGAAGGCGGCAGTAACCTGAGCCAGGCGCTAGCCCAGCATCCGGATTACTTTGATGATCTGTTCGTCAACCTGGTCGCGGCCGGCGAGCAGTCCGGAACGCTGGAAACCCTCCTGGAAAAAATCGCCACCTACAAGGAAAAAACGGAAGCGCTCAAGGCCAAGATCAAGAAGGCGATGTACTATCCGGCCGCGGTTCTGGTCGTCGCTTTCGTCGTAACGACGATCCTGCTGATCTATGTCATACCGATGTTCTCGTCGCTTTTCGAGGGCATGGGCGGCCAGTTGCCGGCGTTTACCCAGTTCGTGGTCAATCTGTCTGAATTCTTCCAGCAGTACTGGTACCTGATCTTCGGCGGGATAGCGGGAGTCGTGATCGCCTATTTCCAGGCGCACAAGAAATCGCAGAAATTCCGTGACCGTGTCGATGTCATCGTCCTGAAGCTGCCGGTTGTCGGCGAACTCGCGAAGAAGGCGGCGATCGCGCGGTTCGCACGCACACTCTCGACCATGTCGGCGGCCGGCGTCCCGCTGGTGGAAGCGATGGAGGCGGTCGCCGAGACTGTCGGTAATGCGGTCTTTCGGCGCGGGGTCTATCAGATGCGCGACGATGCATCTTCCGGGCAGCAGCTCCAGGCGGCCATGGCGCAGACGAAACTGTTCCCGAACATGGTCGTGCAGATGACGGCGATCGGCGAGGAATCCGGCTCGCTCGACGGTATGCTCGCGAAGGTCGCGGATTTCTATGAGGAAGAGGTCGACAATGCCGTCGACAGCCTGACCAGCCTGATGGAGCCGCTGATCATGTCCTTCCTCGGCATCGTGATCGGCGGACTTGTGATCGCGATGTATCTGCCCATCTTCCAGATGGGCCAGGCGTTCTGATCTCGGGATGCTGAGTATCACTGGACCAGACTGGCTCGCCGTACTCGCTCTCGTCCTGTTCGGGCTCGTCGTCGGCAGTTTCCTGAACGTCGTGATCCGGCGCCTGCCGGTGATGCTCGAGCGCCAATGGCGGAACGAGTGTCAAGCACTGCTGGCCGAGGACGGCCTGGCGAGTGATGCGACCATGACCGACGAGCGTTTCGATCTGGTCAGTCCGCGTTCGCGATGCCCGCAATGCGCGACACCGGTCCGGGCTGTAGAGAATATCCCGGTTGTCAGCTGGCTTTTTCTCCGCGGACGTTGCCGCGGCTGCGGTCAGCGGATCAGCGTCGAGTACCCGATCGTGGAGATCGCGAGTGCCACGCTCGCCGTGATCGCGGTCTGGCATTTCGGGCTTGGCTGGATGGGGCTTTTCGCGGTTGTTTTCAGCTGGGTGCTTCTGACCGCGGCCGTCATCGACCTGCATACGACGCTGCTGCCGGACGACCTGACATTACCCCTGCTCTGGCTTGGTCTCGTCGGCGCTGCGCTCGGCGTGACGGGGGTGACGCCGGTCGACGCCATCATCGGTGCGGCCGTGGGCTATCTGATCCTCTGGGGCCTGTTCCACGCCTTCCGGCTGCTGACGGGCAAGGAAGGCATGGGCTACGGGGACTTCAAGCTGCTGGCCGCGCTCGGAGCGTGGACCGGCTGGCAGGGGCTGCCGGTCACGATCCTGCTCTCGTCCGTGGTCGGCGCGGCGGTTGGTATTGGCCTGATCGCGATTCTGGGGCGGGACCGGAATATCCCGATTCCATTCGGCCCATACCTGGCCGCCGGCGGCTGGGTGGCCCTGTTCTGGGGCGATGAACTGACGCGTGCTTATCTCGCGTCGGTCACCTGATGCTCCGGATCGGCCTGACGGGCGGTGCCGCCTCCGGCAAGAGTCTGGTCGCCCGACATTTCGAAGCACTGGGAATACCGGTGATCGACGCCGATGTCGTCTCTCGGGAGGTGGCCCGCCCCGGTACCGATGGGCTGGCGGCGATCGTCGAGGCATTCGGCGAGGGCGTCCTGACCGCGGACGGCACGCTCGACCGCTCGGCCCTTCGGGAGCGGGTCTTCCGGCAGGACGAAGCGCGCCGCACGCTCGAGCGGATCCTGCATCCACGGATCCGGGCATCCATGGACGAGTCGAGCGCGGCGTTGGCCCATGAGGGACATCCGTACCTGCTCTGCGTAATCCCCCTCCTGATCGAGACCGACCAGACGGGCCGTTACGACCGCATCCTGGTGGTCGATGCGCCGGAAGACGTCCAGCGCACCCGCCTGTGCCGGCGCGATGGTGTCGATCCCCCAGCCGCGGATGCCATGCTGGCGGCGCAGGCCGACCGTTGGCAGCGGCTACGGGCGGCGCACGACGTAGTCGCCAATGGCGACTCGGTCACACCGCAAACCGCCATCGCGTGCCAGACTCTCGCGCTGGACCGGAAATTTCGCCTGTTGTCCGGAACACGGATTTGAATCGCCCCCGCGCTTGCCGGAGAATCTTCGGCACACGTTGAATTCACAGCCGCGATTGACGCAGGCACCGATCAGACAAGGAGCAGGACACGCGTGGGTGACATCCAGACATTCGAGCAGCCGCTTAACGAGCGTTTCCGCCTGATGCTGCGGCTTGAACAACTGTTCGAGCGGATCGACGCCCACCTCGCGCATGACGATGTCTGGCAGACCCACGCAGCCCTGCAGGCGGTCCTCGAACTGCTCCAGACGGTTTCCCGTGGCGACTCCAAGCGGGAACTCATCAAGGAACTCGATCGCCAGCGCTCTGCCCTGAACCGATTCGATGAACTGCCGACGGTCGATCGCGACCGGTTGACCGCGCTGCTGGCAGAGCATGAACGCCTCGTCAACGCGCTGCATGGCGGCACCGGCGCACTCGGGGAAGAACTGCGCGAGAACGATCTGCTCGCGCAGCTCCAACAGCGGGCGACGGCCGGTGGCCGCCCGGGCATGCTGGAACTGCCGTCCTACCAGGAGTGGCTGCAGCGCCCCGCATCGGAGCGCCATGACGCGATCCGCTCGTGGCTCGAACCGATGGCGGCGGCCCGGGGCGCGATCGAGCGGGCTCTGGCGATGGTGCGCGACGCGGGTGAGTGGAATCACGTGACGGCCGCGGGCGGTTTTTACGAGCAGCCGCTGAAACAGACCTCGCCGATCCAGTTGCTGCGCCTGACACTCGAAGCACCCGGACACCGTTTCCCGGAGATCAGCGCCGGGCGACAGCGGTTCACGATCCGTTTCTACCACCAGGACAGTCCCGCCGCCCGGGCGGTGCAGATCGACGACGATATCGAGTTCGATCTGGCCTGCTGCGGCTTGTAACCGCCGCACGTCAGCGCGAATGCGCCTCGTGGCGGACGGCCACCCGTAGGCCGGCTTGTGCGGCCAGCTCGACGCAGGTCGCCGGCTGGCTCCCTTCGGTCGCAAGCCGGCCTACGTTCTGTCGATTGCGACACCGCGTGGTTACGGGACTCCCTGGAACCGCGAACAAACCGAAGCGTTGTGCAGTCGCTTGCAGTCCCTGGATTGCTTACTGCGTTCGCAATCACGATGGGGAGGCACATCGACGAGAATACGCGTCGGCCGCGGTTCAACCCCCTTGCACGGCATCGATCTCGGGCCAGAAGCCGCGGATTCCGGCGATCCCGGTCGCACCCGCGTTACGCGCGGGCGCAAGATCGCTCGGCTGCAGACCACCGAGGGCATACACGGGCAACGTCGTCCGTGCTGTCAGTGCAGCGAGTCCTTCCCAACCGAGGGGTTCCGCACCGAGATGGGTCCGCGTCGGCAGGACAGGGCCGATAAGGATCTGATCGGCGCCGATTCGCTCGGCGCGCGCAATCTCGTCGGCGTCATGGCAGGCGCAGCCGAGCAGTCGCCCGGTCGCGACCGGCCGTGACGACAGATCCCGGAACACGGCCGCGGGCAGATGCAGGCCAACCTCCTCCGGCAGGCCCTTGAGCAGATCCGGCGTGCCATTGACCATGAGCGCCGCCCCGCACGCGGCACAGAGTTCCGCGACCGCGTTTGCCAGGGTCCGCCATTCAGGCGATCCGCGATCGCTCCGTCGCAACTGGACCAGTCCGACCTTCCCCGCAGCCAACGCGCGTTCCAGGCCCGACAACAGCACATCGACGCTCGGCACGGCATCGACGTCGGGGGTAATCAGACACAGGGGTGGACGATTCAGGGCGGCGAGTATCGGCCGATTGGCCTGCGGGAACCGGTCAGCGGTGAGGCGTTGGGGATCCACCCACTCGACCGGCTGACCTTCGGCGCCATGCGGGGCACCTCGCCAGCCGGTGACCAAGAACGTTTCCAGCTCGACCCGGCGGTCCCCGTAGTCGTGGCGAACGCGGATCAGTGGTTCCGAGGCGGTCACCTCGATTCCGACCTCCTCCCGCAGTTCACGCTCCAGCGCCGAACGACCCGATTCTTCGGGATCGCATTTGCCGCCGGGGAACTCGAGCCGGCCACCCTGGTGGCGCCGCGGATCCCTCTCCGCCACGAGTACCCGGCCATCCGGGCGCCGGAGCACGCCCACCGCGACCCGCAACACTTCGCCCGGTGTCGAGTCAGGCATGGATGCGTGCCTCAGGTACGGTAGTCCGCGTTGATCCGGACGTAATCGCAGGACAGGTCGCTGGTCCAGACCGTATCCGCGACCATGCCGCGTCCGAGGCCGATACCGATCCGGATTTCCTCGCCGCTCATCGCCGCGGCGGCGGCCTGCTCGTCGAAGTGCACCGGTTCGCCGGCGACGACCAGCGCAGTATCGCCAAGCGTGACGTCGACCCGATGGACGTCAAGATCCGTGACCGGCGCGCGGCCGACGGCGGCGAGAATCCGGCCCCAGTTCGGGTCGCCACCGTAGGCGGCAGTCTTGACCAGCGGGGAGTGCGCGACAGTAAAAGCGACCGCACGCGCCTCAGCGTGCGTCTCGGCTCCTGTGACGGCGATTTCGATCAGACGCGTGGCACCTTCGGCATCGCGCACGATCGCCCGTGCGAGCGCTCCGCAGACGCTGCTGACGGCCTTCTGGAGCGCGTAAAGATCCTCTTCACCCTCGGCAACAATCCCCGATGCCCCGGTCGCCGTCAGCGTCACGGCGTCGTTCGTGGACGTATCGCCGTCCACCGTAATGCAGTGGAACGACGCGTCGACCGCTCGCCGCAGGATGGTGTCGAGCACATCATCGGAGGCGACGGTCGCGTCCGTCGCCACGAAAGCCAACATGGTCGCCATATCGGGCCGGATCATGCCCGAGCCCTTCGCCATGCCGGTGACGGTTACCGGACCGCCGCCGAGCGACACCCGGACACTGGCGGTCTTGTTCACGGTGTCCGTCGTACGAATGGCATCGGCAGCCGCCGCCCAGCCCGTGGGCGACAGCGCGGCCGCGCACTCATCGACACCGTGACAGAGCCGATCGACGGGTAATGGCTGCCCGATAACCCCGGTGGAAAACGGGAGGACCGCCTCCGCCGCGACGCCACAGGCACTGGCGGCATGCCCGCAGCTGGCAACCGCGTCGGTATCGCCCGCCCGGCCCGTGCCGGCGTTGGCGCAGCCGGAATTGATCAGGAGTACGCGCGTCGGCGTAGCCGCCATATGACGCTGCGCTACATGCACCGGCGCGGCACGAAAGGCGTTGCGAGTGAATACCGCCGCCGTGCGGCTGCCTTCAGCGAATCGTATAAGCGCGACATCCGGGAGCCCGGACGCCTTGATACCGGCGGTTGCGGCGGCAAGATCCACACCGGCGACCGGTGCGGGCGTGGTATCGACGTCCGTCATCTCCGTCACTGCAGTTTGCCGTGGCAGTGCTTGTACTTGCGCCCGGAACCGCACCAGCACGGCTCGTTCCGACCCATCTTGCGGCCGTCGCGGACGTAGGGCTCTGCGTTCTCGTCCGTCTCCGCAGGCTGTTCCGCGGTTTCGGCGCTGCCGCGCGCTTGCGCCGGGGCCACCGCTTCCGCATTGCGAACCGCATCACCGGCCTCCGCGTGGCGATACTCGACCGATTCCTGCGACGGCCGGTTCCCCGCCTCTACGGCTTCGGCATCGGCTTCGGTGCGGACCTGGACACGGGCGATCATCTGCACCACCTGGGTCTTCACCCGTTCCAGCATCTCGGCGAACATCTCGAACGCCTCGCGCTTGAACTCCTGCTTCGGATTCTTCTGCGCGTAGCCCCGCAGGCCAACACTCTGACGCAGGTAGTCCATCGCCGCGAGGTGTTCCTTCCAGTTATTGTCCAGAACCTGCAGCATCACGGCCTTCTCGAACCGGCGCATCGCGCTCGCGCCGGCGAGTTCCTCCTTGGCCGCATGATCCGCCTCGAAGCGCTCGACGATGCGCTCGCGCAGCGGCTCCTCATGCAGATCCTCCTCCTCTTCCAGCCACTGGCGCAGCGGCAGGTCCAGTCCATACTCGCTGCTGAGCGCTTCTTCCAGACCGGCGACGTCCCATTGCTCCTCGAGGGAGCCCGACGGGATGTACTGCTCGATCAGGTCATTGATGACGTCCTGACGGATCGAGCCCACGGTTTCGCTGATGTCGTCGGCGGCCAGCAGTTCGTCGCGCTGCTTGTAGACCTCCGTGCGCTGATCGTTGGCGACGTCATCGTACTGGAGCAGCTGCTTGCGCATGTCGAAGTTGTGGCCCTCAACCTTGCGCTGGGCGTTCTCGATCGCCCGCGAGACCCAGTTGTGCTCGATCGCCTCGCCGTCCTGCATGCCCAGACGCTGCATCAGGGTCGATACGCGCTCGGACGCGAAGATCCGCATCAGCGGGTCTTCCAGCGAGAGATAGAATCGGCTGGAACCGGGATCGCCCTGACGGCCCGACCGTCCGCGCAGCTGGTTGTCGATCCGCCGCGATTCGTGGCGCTCGGTACCGATTATATGCAGGCCACCCGCCTCGATGACCGCATCGTGGCGCTGCTGCCAGTCGCCCCGTACGCGCTCGCGCTCCTCCTCCGACGCATCCTCGTCCAGCGCCGCGAGTTCGCTGTCGAGATTGCCGCCGAGCACGATGTCAGTACCACGGCCGGCCATATTGGTCGCGATCGTCACCTTGCCCGGCCGACCGGCGTTGGCGATGATCTCGGCCTCGCGCTCATGCTGCTTCGCGTTCAGCACGTCATGCGGTATGTCACGCTCTTTCAGCGTGGCCGAGAGGTGTTCGGAGCTCTCGATCGAGGTCGTGCCGACCAGCACCGGTTGACCGCGCTCCGCGCAGTCGACGATGTCCTCCACCACCGCCTCATATTTATCAGGCTGCTTGAGGAAGACGAGGTCCGGCCGGTCCTCGCGTACCATCGGCCGGTGGGTGGGGACCTGGACGACCTCGAGCCCATAGATCTCGTGGAACTCGGCCGCCTCGGTATCGGCCGTGCCGGTCATCCCGGCCAGCTTGTTGTACAGGCGGAAGAAATTCTGGAAGGTGATCGATGCCAGTGTCTGGTTCTCATTCCGGACCTCGACCCCTTCTTTGGCCTCGATCGCCTGATGGGTCCCGTCCGACCAGCGACGTCCGGGCATCGAACGCCCCGTGAACTGGTCGATGATGACGATCTCGCCGTTGCGGACGATGTAGTCGACATCCTTCTGGTACAGCGTGCAGGCGCGCAGCGCGGCGGTGAAATGGTGTACCAGCGCGATGTTGGCGGCATCGTAGAGCGTCGCCCCCTCTGCCAGCAGACCCTCGTCGACGAGCATGCGCTCGACGCGCTCATGCCCCGCTTCCGTAAGGTGTGCCTGCTTGCTCTTCTCGTCGAGGGAGTAATCGCCCGTGTCTTCCGGATCCTCCGGATCTTCCTGCTTCGTGAGCTGCCGGACGAGCGGAATCATCCGCTGATAGAGTTCCGAATTCGAATCCGTGGGACCGGAGATCACCAGCGGGGTACGCGCCTCGTCGATCAGGATCGAATCGACCTCATCGACGATCGCGTAGTGCAGGTCCCGCTGGACTTTCTGGTCCAGCGAGAAGGCCATGTTGTCGCGCAGGTAATCGAAGCCCAGTTCGTTGTTCGTGCCGTAGGTGACATCGGCCGCATAGGCGGCTCGGCGTTCCTCGGTCGAAAGCCCGTTGACGATCACCCCGACCGAGAGCCCGAGAAAGCGATAGATCCGGCCCATCCACTCCGAATCACGCCGCGCGAGGTAGTCGTTGACCGTGACGACATGGACTCCGCGCCCGGTCAGCGCATTGAGGTAGACCGGCAGGGTCGCGACCAGCGTCTTGCCCTCGCCGGTCTTCATCTCCGCGATGCGACCCTCGTGCAGCACCATCGCGCCTATCAACTGCACGTCGAAGGGGCGCATCCCGAGCACGCGTTCACTCGCCTCCTGTACGACCGCGAAGGCTTCGGGCAACAGGTCATCGAGCGCCTCTCCGCCACCGAGGCGCTCACGGAACCGCTCGGTCTGCGCGGCGAGTTCCGTGTCATCCATGGCGGCGACGCGCTCGGCCTGACGATGGGCATCGCCGATCTGGCGACGCAGTTGCTTGAGGATACGGTCGTTGCGGGTACCAAAGACCTTGCGGGTAAGTGAGCCGAGCATGGAGCGGTTCCTGCAGAGCGAGCATGGCCCCGCCCCGTAGTACGCGGCGGGATGGCGATTCGGGTCGTCGAAGCGGAACGCGCGGCGTCCGCGGGGCTGCCGATCGGGCGCCCGGACCGGGTGCGCCCTAAACCTTTCCGTCCGGCGGGCTACTCGGACTGGTCCGCAGGATGTCGCGGCAGCCATCGCGAGAACGCATGTGACTGCCGGACAACGGGAACGGAACTCCGTCAAACGGCCGCGGGGCGGATCAACGCGCTATGGTAAAGGCAGCGCGGGAGGATTCCAACTGCGGGGGTGAATGGCCGGCGATCCAGCCGCTGTCAGCGTTCCGCCTGGACGTACTTCCAGGGATTGACTGACTCGCCACCCTTGAGCACTTCCAGGTGGACGTGCGGGCCCGTTGAGCGGCCTGTGGAGCCCATTTCCGACAACTGGTCGCCGCGGCGAACCACCTCGCCCTCCTTGACCAGGATACGGGCGTTGTGACCGTAGCGCGTCACATAGCCGTCTCCATGTGTGACCTCCACCAGATTGCCGTAGCCCCAGCGTTCGCCCGCATAGGTCACGACACCGGCACCGACGGCATTGACCGGTGATCCTTCGCGCCCGGCGAAATCCACGCCGCCATGCCACGCGCGCTCTCCGGTGAAGGGGTCCTCGCGGTAGCCATAAGAGGACGACATCCAGCCTTTGACGATCGGCTCTCCGGCTGGCGTAGAGGCCGCGTCGAGCCGGCGCTCCGCGAGCACATCGTCGAGTACCGACAGCTGCCGCTCGCGATCATCAAGTACGCGCGCAAGCGACTTGACCCTGTCTCCGAGTTCGGCCGCCTCCAGACCTTCTCCCGCGGTGGTCTCCGGACCGCCGAGCCCCGGCGCACTGCCGAAATCGAACTCGGCCGCATCGATGTTCGAGACGTCGATCAGTTTCCGACCGAGCGCGTCCAGGCGGGTGACATGGCTTTTCAGCCGTGCAAGCCGGCGGGTCATCGCATTGACCTCGGAGGACGCCTGCTGCCGCACGGCCTCCAGTTCATCCTGCTGCGCCGCGAGGCGGGCCTGCAATACAGCGGCCGGAGCATCCGTACCGGTCCCGGCCATGGTCCGGCCCGCGAAGTAACCGGTGGCACCGGCCCCGCCCAGCGTCAGGGCGGCAAGGGTTCCGAGCGCGACGAAATGCCACGGCGCGTGGAGCGATCGGCGGACCGAGCGGCCATGGACATCGTGGCGAATGAAGATCAGGTTGAACATCGACGCTCCCCCGCCCGCAACAGGCGATGTCCGGCAGCGCCGGTACGTCGCCCGCGGATCGTGTATCCTGAGGTCATCCCTATGCGCGGCCCCTGTCATGAAGAGTATCCGCGGCACCATCCCTGCACACATCCGCCAACAGGTTACGCATCTGCGCGTTCTGGAGGATGCACTGCGGGACTGCCTCCCGGCGGACTGCTGTAGCCACTGCCGGGTGGCGGGTATTTTCGGCGAAACGCTTCTTCTCGTGGCCGATTCCCCGGCCTGGCGCTCGCGCCTGCACTTTTATTCGGACCGGATTATCAGCCATTTCAGTCACCTGGGCAAATCACCGGTCCATCGGGTGCGGATCCGTGTTGCCGCCGGGGCCGGCATTCAGCCTCAGCCGCCGGCACCGCGTTGCGATCCGCCACTGCGTTTGCCGGCTCAAGCGGCGCAAGGGTTCGCCTCGCTCGCCCGTGCCACGGAGGACCGCGACCTGCGCAAGGCGCTGGAGCGAATCGCACAGCGTGCGAGCAAAGAGTGATGCACGTGGGGCGGCAGCGCCAGTGAAATACCGACCGGTGGTCCCGACCCGGCGACGACCGGGACGGCGCCGGTCTCAGGTAAGGATTTCCGCGCTCTCGGCGTAGGAGATCGGCGCCTTGGCCGCGTCCTCGTAGGTCACCTGTTCCCAGGCCGATTCATCGGCCAGCAGCGCCCGCAGAAGCTGGTTGTTGAGGGCGTGACCGGACTTGTAGCCCTGGAACTCGCCGATCAGGCTATGCCCGAGCAGATAGAGATCGCCGATGACGTCGAGGATCTTGTGCTTGACGAACTCGTCCTCGTAGCGGAGGCCGTCCTCGTTCAGTACACGGTAGTCGTCTACGACGATGGCGTTGTCGAGGCTGCCGCCGAGCGCCAGGTTGCGCGCGCGCATCGCCTCGATGTCCTTCATGAAGCCGAACGTCCGCGCCCGGCTGATCTCCTTGACGAACGAGGTCGTCGAGAAGTCGACCGCGGCACTCTGGCTGGATCCGTTGAACAGGGGATGGTCGAATTCCACGGTGAAAGCGACCTTGAAGCCATTGTACGGCGAGAACCGCGCATACTTGCCGTCCTCCCCATCGACCTGCACCGGCTTACGGATGCGGATGAATTTCTTGGCCGAATTCTGCTCGACAATGCCCGCCGACTGGATAAGGAAAACAAACGGACCCGCGCTGCCATCCATGATCGGTACTTCGGGGGCACTCAGATCGACGTAGGCGTTGTCGATACCGAGTCCGGCCATGGCCGACAGCAGGTGCTCAACGGTGGAGACCCGGACGCCATCGACCAGCAGGGTCGTATTCAGGACGGTCTCGCCGACGTTGTACGGGTCGGCGGGGATGATGCGCGGTTCGTCGAAATCCACCCGGCGAAATACGATACCGGTGTCGACCGCGGCCGGGCGCAGGGTCAGATAGACCTTGTCACCGGTGTGCAGGCCCACGCCGGTGGCGCGGATGGCATTCTTCAATGTTCGCTGGCGGATCACTCGACCGCTACTCCCTCGCTTATTCCGCAACCGGACAATATCAGCCGGCCATTGTCAAACGGCGCATTATAGAACAGTCGCCCGGGATTCACAGCCCGGACGTCCCTGATCGTGGGGAATCACGATACCATCCTGTCATGGACAGAGCCGTGAACCGGTTCACATCGCCGCCGAAAACCTGCGCCGTCAGTCGGCCTGACGGCGCAGGAATGCCGGGATATCCAGGTACTCGATATCCTCCTCGCGCCCACCGCTGCTGAGGCCGTCGCCGGCCGCCTTGCGCGCGGTCCGCATCACCGTCGGACGGTCCATCTCGCCATAATCGACCTGCCCGTCGGCCGTACGAGCCACCGCACGCGGGCGCTGTGCCTGCTGCTGCTGTGGCTGGCCAAGCCCGGTGGCGACCACGGTAACGCGCAACTCGTCTTCGAGCTCCGGATCGATCACGGTACCGACGACCACCTGGGCGTCCTCCGAGGAGAACTGCCGAATAGTCGTACCGACTTCCTCGAATTCGCCGATCGCCATGTTCATGCCGGCGGAGACGTTGACCAGGATACCGCGAGCGCCCGAGAGATGGACATCCTCGAGCAGCGGGCTGTTGATCGCGGCCTCGGCGGCCTCGCGGGCCCGCTCCTCGCCGGTTCCGACGCCCGACCCCATCATCGCCATGCCCATCTCGGACATCACGGTCTTGACGTCAGCGAAATCGACGTTGATCAGGCCCGGCCGTGTGATCAGCTCGGCGATCCCCTGCACCGCCCCCTGGAGGACGTCGTTGGCCGACTTGAAGGCATCGAGCAGGCTCATGTTCTTGCCGAGCACGGTCAGCAGCTTCTCGTTCGGGATCGTGATCAACGAATCCACGTGCTCCTGCAGCTCGGCGATCCCGTCGGTCGCGACCTTCATGCGCCGTTTGCCCTCGAACGGGAACGGCTTGGTCACGACCGCGACCGTGAGAATACCCATCTCGCGTGCGAGCTGAGCGACCACCGGAGCGGCCCCGGTTCCGGTGCCACCGCCCATTCCGGCGGTGAGGAACAGCATGTCGGTACCCTCGATCACCTCCTGGATCCGCTCGCGGTCCTCGAGCGCGGCCTGACGCCCGATATCCGGGTTGGCGCCGGCTCCGAGGCCCTTGGTCATGTTCGCCCCGAGCTGGAGCGTCGTCTTGGACTGAACGTTGTTCAGTGCCTGCGCGTCGGTATTCGCACAGATGAAATCCACGCCCTCGATACCCGACCGGACCATGTGATCGACGGCATTGCCGCCGCCGCCACCGATGCCGATGAGTTTGATTGTCGCCTGCTGATTGTATGAATCCATCAACTCGAACATTGCCGTCTCCTCGCGTGGCTCATCGCCACTGCTGAACTTCGGTATTCCCCGTTTTTCCCATTCGCCACATTGCCCCATGCGGCCACCCACCCGATCAGAACTGCCCGTTGAACCAGGCCTTCATGCGAGCCCAGAGTCCCTGCCCGCCATCATCCGACGACAGCCTCGAGCCGCCGCCGGCCTGGTGTTCCCGTCCAAACAGGAGCAATCCGACACCGGTCGAATGGATCGGATTGCGGACCACGTCGGCGAGACCGGAAATGCCCTGGGGCATCCCGATGCGCACCGGCATGTGAAAAACCTCCTCGGCCAATTCGCCGACGCCTTCCATCTTGGCGCTGCCGCCGGTCAGGACGACGCCGGCGGCGACCATGTCCTCGAACCCGGTCCGGCGCAGTTCCGCCTGCACCAGCCCGAGCAGTTCCTCGTAGCGAGGCTCGACCACCTCCGCGAGGGTCTGCCGGGCGAGCCGCCGCGAGGGCCGGTCACCGACGCCGGGCACCTCAATGGTTTCCTCGGCGTTGGTCAGCGTGCGCAGGGCGCAGGCGTACTTGACCTTGATCTCTTCGGCGTTCTGCGTCGGTGTCCTCAGAGCCACGGCGATGTCGTTGGTGACCTGGTCGCCGGCGATCGGGATCACGGCGGTATGCCGGATCGACCCCTCCGTGAACACGGCGATATCGGTCGTACCGCCGCCGATATCGACCAGGCACACGCCGAGTTCCTTCTCGTCCTCGGTCAGCACCGCGTAGCTCGACGCAAGCTGCTCGAGGATGATGTCGTCGACGTCGAGCCCGCAGCGGCGTACGCACTTGATGATGTTCTGGGCCGCCGACACCGCGCCGGTCACGAGATGGACCTTCGCCTCCAGTCGCACCCCCGACATGCCGATGGGCTCCTTGATGCCCTCCTGGTCGTCGATGATGAATTCCTGCGGCAACACATGGAGGATCCGCTGGTCCGCGGGAATCGCCACCGCCTTGGCCGCGTCGATCACCCGTTCGACCTCGCCCGGCCCGACCTCGCGCTCCTTGATGGCGACGATGCCGTGGGAGTTCAGGCTCTTCACGTGACTACCCGCAATACCGGCATAGACCGCCTGGATCTGGCAGCCGGCCATCAGTTCGGCCTCCTCGATCGCGCGCTGGATGGATTGCACGGTGGACTCGATGTTCACCACCACGCCCTTCTTGAGACCGCGCGAAGGATGCGAGCCGATACCGATGATCTCGATGTCTCCATCGGGTCCCAGTTCGCCCACGATGGACACGACCTTGGACGTACCGATATCCAGGCCCACGATCATCCGACGGTCGGATTTCTTCGACATCAAGCCTCCCCTCCAGGCGCTTGCGGTTGCTCGCCGTCACGCCAGGCGACGGCAAATCCATTCGTGTAACGCAGATCGACCGCGGCGATCCGTCCGGCCCGCGGCTTCAGCACGCCGGACCAGACAGCCCGAAAACGTGCGAGCCGTTCCACGACCCGATCACGGCCGAGCCGCAGGACGATCCCATTGCCGAGCGTCAGCCGCCAGGCACGGCGCGCATCCTGCTCGAGCCCCGCGACCTCCAGGCCCAACGGCGCAAGGCGCTGCTCGAAAGCGCGCAGCCGTTCGAGCATCTCGCCGCCCTGTCCTTTCGGACCATCAAGCCGCGCGAGGTCGTCGGCGCTGAACTCCGCGGGCCGAAATACCACGCCTTCGTCGCTGACCAGCGCATCGTCGTTCCAGACAGCGACCGGCTCATGCTCGCGCACCTCGACGCGCAGTGTGTCCGGCCAGATGCGCCGCAACGACGCCTCGCGGACCCAGGGCAGACCGACCAACTCGCGCCGCAGCGCGGTCAGGTCCATGGCGGCGAAACCGGCCTCCGCGTGCCGCGCCATGATCGATTTCATACGCTCGCGATCGGTATGGCGCACGGGGCCATCGATACGCACCACCTCAATCGGCCAGTCGACCGCGCGCGCCCACCAGACGAGCCCGCCGGCCAGCATGACGAGCGTCAGCACGCCGATCATTGTTTTCCATGTGCCCGGATGCGCCATGGGCATGATCTCCATTGGCAGCGTTGCCGCCATCACTGCGCTGCCTCCGCGGGCAGCGTCTGCGCGAGGATCCGCACCACGAGTTCATCGAATCCGATCCCGGCGTGCGCGGCAGCCATCGGCACCAGGCTGTGATCCGTCATGCCGGGCGCGGTGTTCGCCTCGATCAACCAGGGTTCGCCGACCGGATCGATCATCAGGTCGACCCGGCCCCAGCCGGCGCCGCCCAGCGCGCGGAAGGCCGCGAGCGACAGTTCCTGACACCGTTTCTCCGTCGTTTCCGAGAGACCGCTCGGGAGGTGATATCGGGTCGAATCGGCCTCGTACTTCGCCTCGTAGTCATAAAATGTGCGTGGCGTCTCCAGGCGGATGGCGGGCAGCGCCTCGTCGCCGACCAGGGCGACGGTCACTTCCGGGCCATCGATGAAACGCTCGGCGATCGCCGGACCGAACTGTGTCGCGGTCCGCCATGCGGTCTCGATCTGATCGCGCTCGGTGACCTTGGTCATACCGATACTCGAACCCTCCAGCGTCGGCTTTACCATCAATGGCAGGCCGATCGTGTCGACACAGGCCTCGGCGTCCGCGAGCGTATCCAGCGTGCGCCACAGCGGCGTCGGGAAACCCGCGCCGGCCCAGAAGCGCTTGGTACCGAGTTTGTCCATGGCCAGCGCCGACCCGAGCACGCCACTGCCCGTATACGGCAGACCCAGAATTTCCAGACCGCCCTGGATCTGCCCGTCCTCACCGCCGCGGCCGTGCAGGATCAGGAAGACCCGGTCGAAGCCGCCATCGGCGAGCACCTTGAGGATGTCGCGATCGGCGTCGACCCCGACCGCGTCCACGCCGGCGCGCTGCAGACCCGCGAGAACCTCACCGCCGCTGCGCAGCGAGACCTCGCGCTCCGCCGACCAACCGCCGTAGACGACGGCCACGCGGCCGAAACGCGCTGGATCGCCGATGCCGCTCATGCCGCCTCTCCCACGATCTGCACCTCCTGCTGCAGGCGGACACCGAAGCGGCGCTCCACCTGTGCGCGGATCCGTTCGATCAGCGCCTCGACGTCCGCCGCCCGGGCATCGCCGCGGTTAAGGATGAAATTCGCGTGTTTCTCCGACACCGCGGAACCGCCGATGCTGGCGCCTTTCAGGCCAGCCGCCTCGATCAGGCGCGCGGCGTGATCTCCGGGCGGATTGCGGAACACGGACCCGCAGTTCTTCGTCCCCGTCGGCTGACTCCGCGCGCGCTCTTCCAGCAGGCCCCGGATACGCTCCCGCGCTGCGGCGCCGTCGCCTTCCTCGAAGACGAAGCGGGCGCCGGTGAACCATTCATCCGCCGGACCCTCGACCGAGCGGTAACCAGTCCGGTAATCCTCGCGCGGGCGCTCGCGCTGCACACCGTAGCGGTCGACGGTCGCGACCGCCTCGACATGCGGCCAGGTCTCGCCGCCCCACGCGCCGGCGTTCATGGCCAGCGCACCGCCGATCGTGCCCGGGATCCCCGCGAGGAATTCGGCGCCGACCAGCTCGTTACGCGTGCAGAACCGCGCCGCTTTTGCGCAGGCGACGCCCGCCCCCGCGTACACACGACCCCGGCCGAGCGCCTCGAGGCCGCCCAGGGCCTGCCGCGTCGAGATCACGGTGCCGCGGATGCCGCCGTCGCGGATCAGAAGATTGCTCCCCAGACCGAGCCAGAACACCGGTTCCTCCGCAGGCAGGGTCGCCAGCACGGCCGCGAGATCGTCGACATCCGCGGGCACATACAGCCGATCCGCTGGCCCGCCGATCTGCCACGACGTGTAGCGCGCCAGCGGCTCGTGCTCGCGCCACTCGCCCCGCAACACCGTTGTGTGCTCGGCCGCACTCATTCGTGCCCCCCTCCTGTCGCCGAATCCGCCAACCGGGTCGGCAATTCGCGCGCCACGGCGCCGATATTGCCGGCGCCGAGGGTCAGGACGAGGTCGCCCGGGGCGATTACGGCCCGCAGGGCGGCCGGCAGTTCGTGGATATCCGGGACCAGCACCGGATCGACGCCGCCGCGGGCGCGGATGGCGCGGCAAAGCGAGCGGGCATCGGCGCCGGCGATTGGCGTTTCGCCCGCGGCATAGACCTCGGCCACGAGCAGCACGTCCGGGCCAGCGGCGAGGATGCGGGCGAAGTCGTCGAACAGGTCGCGAGTGCGGCTGTAGCGATGCGGCTGGAACGCCACCACCAGGCGACGCTCCGGCCAGCTCGAGCGCACGGCCTCGAAGGTCGCCGCGAGTTCCGTCGGATGGTGTCCGTAATCGTCCACCAGCACGACATCACCGCCGTCGAGGGCGACCTCGCCGTTACGCTGCAGGCGGCGCCCGATACCCTCGAAACCGGCCAGTCCCGACTGAATCGCCTGCGGCGTCACGCCGAGTTCCCACGCCACTGCGATGGCGGCGAGCGCGTTATTCACGTTGTGGCGGCCCGGTAGGTTCAGAATGACGTCATCGATGCCCTCGCCTTCGGGCAGTTGTACGTCGAACCGGGTGCGTGGCCCATCGGCGCGCAGGTTGCGCGCCATGACATCGGCGGGCACCTCGATGCCGTAGCTCAGGACCGGGCGCGTGATGCGCGGCAACAGGGCGCGCA
>Ga0075106_1000590_pt1 | contig 18577 bp, 17 predicted proteins | sample AntDeeMetag02WF4_FD_69796 | JGI IMG/M metagenome (GOLD analysis project Ga0075106, IMG submission 69796) | Saline lake microbial communities from Deep Lake, Antarctica - Antarctic Deep Lake Metagenome 02WF4 | ecosystem: Environmental > Aquatic > Non-marine Saline and Alkaline > Saline | place... | reverse complement strand
TCCGTCGTCGGTCAGCGAGGCCGCATTCGTGACAATGTTCGGTAAAAAATCTTTTCGACTGGTCGCGGCGCTTGCGCTGGTGCTCTTGCTCAGCGGCTGCGGGGCCCAGTGGTTCATCGATACCTTGCATCTGAACACGCTGGTGACCTTCTTCACGGCCGGTCCGGTGGCGGCGTACCAGCGCAATCTGATGCTGTTCACCTTCACGGTGATGCTGTTCGTGCTGGTGCCCGTGGTCGGCTTCACGCTGTGGTTTGCCTGGAATTACCGCGCATCCAACCGCGACAACACCTACACACCGAACTGGCATCACTCGGGTTTCCTGGAGGTCTTCCTTTGGGGTGGGCCGGTCGTGATCATCGTGGTGCTGGCGCTGATGACCTGGGTCACCACCCACGATCTGGATCCCTACAAGCCGCTCGAGTCGGAGCACGAGCCGATCACGGTGCAGGCCATCGCCATGGACTGGAAATGGCTGTTCATCTATCCGGAGCAGGATGTGGCGGTGGTCAACGAGTTGGCGATGCCGGTCGATGTGCCGCTCACGATCAACATGACGTCGGCGACCGTGCTCAACGCCTTCATGATCCCGCGCCTGGGCAGCCAGATGATGGCCATGTCCGGCATGGGCACGCAGCTGAACCTGATGGCGTCAGCGAAAGGCACTTACTTCGGCAAGAACTACCAGTACAGCGGTGACGGTTTTGCCGGGATGAACTTCGAGGCCCACGCGGTCACGCAGGAGAAGTTTGATGACTGGATCGACAAGGCGCGTGCCAGCAATCGGCCGCTCGACGATTCGGCCTACGAGAAGCTGGTCAAACCGAGTCGCAAGAATGGCGTGAGTTACTACTCGTCGGTTCGCGACGGGCTGTATCAGCACGTCATCCAGGGTACCCAGAAAAGCGACGCCCGGGATCGCTACGCGGAGCAGACCGCGTCGACCAAACACTAATCCGCTTGCGCTGAGGTCATATCGAGATGCTAGGTAAACTCACGCTGGACGCGTTTTCGCACGACAGCATGATCATCATCTTCGCGAACATCATCATGATTGTCGCGGGGCTGGCGGTCGTGGCTGCGATGACCTACTACCGCAAATGGGGTTACTTCTATCGCGAGTGGGTGACCACGGTCGATCACAAGAAGATCGGTATCATGTATATCGCCTTCGCGCTGATCTTCCTGGTGCGCGCCTTTATCGATGCGTCGATGGTTCGCGCTCAGCAGGCGATCGCCGGCGGTGGCGCCGAAGGCTATCTGCACGCCGGCCATTTTGCCGAGCTGTTCACCGGCCACGGCACCATGATGATCTTCTTCATGGCGATGCCGTTTCTGATCGGCCTGATGAATATCGCGATTCCGACCCAGATCGGCGCGCGCGATGTGTCCTTTCCCTTTCTCAACTCGCTGAGCTTCTGGCTGACCGCTGCTGCCGGCGCGCTGGTGATGATCTCGTTGATGATCGGCCAGTTCTCCACCGCCGGCTGGACCGGCTACACGCCGTATACGCAGCTGCCCTACACGCCGGACAGCGGCGTGGACTACTGGATCTGGGCGCTGCAGATATCCGGCATCAGTACCACCCTCAGCGGCGTCAACTTCCTGGTCACGATCCTCAAGAAGCGTGCGCCCGGCATGACGCTCATGCGCATGCCGATGTTCATCTGGACGTCGCTATGCACCAATATTCTGATGGTGCTGTCGTTCCCGGCGCTGACGGTTGCGCTGCTGCTGCTCTCGCTGGATCGCACCATCGGCACCCATTTCTTCACTTCAGGAATGGGCGGTGACCAGATGATGTATATCAACATGTTCTGGATCTGGGGCCATCCCGAGGTCTATATCCTGGTGCTGCCCGCGTTCGGCGTGTTCTCCGAGGTCACCGCGACCTACTGCAACAAGCGCCTGTTCGGCTATACCTCGATGGTCGGGGCGACCATGGCGATCGCGTTTCTGTCGTTCACGGTGTGGGTGCATCATTTCTTCACCATGGGTCAGGATTCGACGCGTAACGCCGCGTTCGGCATTGCGACCATGATCATCGCTATTCCAACCGGCGTGAAGATCTACGACTGGATGTGGACGATGTTCCGCGGTCGTATCGAGTTCAAGCTGCCTATGCTGTGGCTGCTGGGCTTTCTGATCACCTTCACCATGGGGGGCATGAGCGGCGTGCTGCTGGCGATCCCGGGTGCGGACTACAAGTTCCACAACAGTCTGTTCCTGGTCGCGCATTTTCATAACGTTCTGATTCCGGGCACGATGTTCGGTCTTCTGGCCGGTTTCTACTACTGGTTCCCCAAGGCATTTGGCTTTACGCTGGACGAGAAATGGGGCCGGCGTACCTTCTGGGGCTGGCTGGTCGGCTTCTATGTCGCCTTCGTGCCGCTGTATATCCTCGGGATCATGGGTATGCCGCGGCGCATGGTCGCCTACGACAATCCGGCCTGGCAGCCGCTGCTGATCGTTGCGGCCATCGGTGCCGTAATCGTTGCCTTTGGTATTTTCTCGATGTTCATGCAGATCTATGTGGGCGTGCGTGACCGCGAGAAGAACCGTGACCTCACCGGCGATCCCTGGGGCGGGCGCACCCTTGAATGGATGACATCGTCGCCGCCGCCGGAATACAACTTTGCGGTGATCCCGACCGTGCGCGATCGCGATCCGTTTCTGGATATGAAGATCCGCGGCGATGCCTACGATCGGCCCGACGAGTACGAAGACATCCATATGCCCAAGTCGACGCCGGCCGGTCCGGTGATCGCGGCGCTGGCCTTCGTGTTCGGCTTCGCCTTCGTGTGGCATATCTGGTGGCTGGTGGGCGTGAGCCTGCTCGGCATCGTGGTGACCGTGATCCTGCGCGCCAGCAGTGACGATCACGAGTTCACGATTCCGGCCGCCGAGGTCAAGCGTATCGAGGATGCCCGTTTTGCCCAGCTCGAAAAAACGGATGCGTTCGAGCGCATGAAGCATATCCACGACTTCGGCGACGAGCGCTCGGGTTACGACCCGACGCCCACCACCCGCACGCATACGCTGTGACCGGGTACCGCGCTGCATTCACGCAATTGAACAGGGACGCGAGCCATGTCATCTGATGCCGCTGCTGGCCATGCCGGCGTAAAAACGGCGGTCCGGGCCGATACGGAGGTCAATTTCGGCTTCTGGATCTATCTGATGAGCGACGTGATCATCTTCGCGATGCTGTTCGTCGCCTATATCAACCTGTCCGACCGTACCGCGGGCGGGCCGAGCGGCGCCGAGCTGTTTCATCTGCGCGAAGTCTTCTTCGAGACCATGGCGCTGCTGTTCAGTAGCCTGACCTTCGGCCTGGCCATGCTGGGCCTGCACGCCGGCAAGCGAAATGCAGTGATCGGCTGGCTGGCGGTGACGTTTGTGCTCGGTGCCTGCTTCATCGGCCTGGAACTGCACGAGTTCATGACCCTGATCGAGGAGGGCGCCTCGTTCACGCGCAGCGGCTCGATGTCCGGGTTCTTTGCGCTGGTGGCTACCCACGGCGGCCACGTGACCGTGGGTCTGATCTGGATCGTGGTGATGATGTCTCAGCTCGCGACCAAGGGGCTGACGGCGCCGGTGGCGTCGCGCATGGCGCGTCTGAGCCTGTTCTGGCATTTTCTCGATCTGGTCTGGATCTGTGTGTTCTCGACCGTCTACCTGCCCTGGATACTGCAATGAGTGTATCGAATCCGAGTCACGCACATGAGCCGACCCTGGCCGGTTATCTGACGGGCTTCGGCCTTGCGCTGATCCTGACCCTGATTCCTTTTGGTCTGGTGGCCTGGGACGGCTTGGCCATCGCCACCACGCTGGTCGTGGTCGCCATCTGCGCGGTGCTGCAGGTGCTGGTGCATCTGATTTTCTTCCTGCATCTGGACATGTCGGAAGAGCAGCGCTGGAACACGATCTCCATCGCCTTTTCGGCGGTGATCATGTTCGTGTTGGTCGGCGGCACGATCTGGCTGTTCTACAGCCTCAAGTTCCGGATGATGGTTGGATACTAACGCACCTCAACGGCGCGCATAAAAAAACCCCGCGCCGGAGGGCGCGGGGTTGTGGCTGGCGTTAAACCGACGGTTTATTCGTCGGCGCTGGTCTTGCCGGTGGCACTGCCCTGCGTGTCGGCGTCCATATCGGCGCTGTCGTCGGTTTCCATGCTGTCTTCGGAATCCATGTCACTGTCCGAATCCATCTTACTGTCGGAATCCATGTCGGTCGACGTGTCGGCATCGGCACCGACATCCGCACCCAGCTTGCTGCTGGTGCTGCCTTGTGCGCCGGTCGTGCTGCTGTCCTGGGTGGCCGATGTATCGGCCTGGGTATCGACATCGGCATGCACGCCGACGCCCGTGTCCGCCCCGGCATCGGTGCCGGTGGCACTATCCGCGCTGGTGGCGGTGTCGGCGAAGGCAACGCCGCCGCTCAGCGCGAGCGCGGTTGCGGTAGCAATAGCGATTTCTTTATACATTATGATCTCGTCGATCATTGAATAGACAGGGCGATGATTGCCCTGATTACCCATGATCTGCCTGCCGGCATGAATCAGCCGTGAACAGTCGGTGGCCGGCCGCACTGGCGCATTGACGGGATCACCGGCCCACGCTTGTAAGCTATGCTGGTCGCTTCATATCAGATGTCACCTATGACGCTACCCCTCTCGATGCTTGCCATCGCGCTCGGCGCCGCCTGCGGCGCCAATCTGCGCTGGGCGCTGGGGCTGGCGCTCAATTCGCTGTTTCCGGCGCTGCCGCCCGGCACGCTGGCGGCCAATCTGCTCGGCGCCTGGCTGATCGGTATGGCGATCGCGGTATTTGCTGCGCTGCCGGAGCTGTCGCCGTTCTGGAAGCTGGCTATCATCACCGGGTTTCTGGGCGCGCTGACCACCTTTTCGACCTTTTCCGCCGAGATATTCACCCAGATACAAAGTGGCCGGCTGGGCTGGGCGTTTGCCGGCATCGTGGCCCATGTGCTCGGTTCGCTGGCCATGATCGGCCTGGGTATGGGTACGATTGTACTGCTACGCCTACTTGCGAGCGCCGCCCGATGAAAGCCAGAGACTCCCGATGAAAGGATTTGAAGTCATATTCATGGCCCCGCGTTCGCGTCGCCCGTACGCCACGTCCGTTCTGGACACGATCGCCGAACTCGCGCGCGAGCAGGGCATCGAGCGCAGTACCCGACAAACCGACGCCGAAGGCACGAGCGGCGCCGGGCATACCCATGCGGCGCATTTCTTCGGCCCGATGGCCGAGCCTGAGGAACTCATGTTCGTACTCGACGGCGGAGCGGCGGATGCGCTGATACGCAGCGTCGAGGACCGGGAGCTACCCGTGTTCTGCCTGCGCCGCGCCGTCGATTACTGGGCTTTCGGCGATCTTTGAATGAACTTCAGATCGCGGCCTGATTGACGCGTTTCGATAGCGTCTCGGGGTTTTCGCGGCGTTCGGAGTAGCGCTCGGTCAGGTAGTCGCCGTGGGTGCGCAACAGGCGGGTGAATTTCACCAGTTCCTCCATCACGTCCACCACGCGGTCGTAGTAGGGCGAGGCTCGCATGCGCCCGGCCTGGTCGAACTCGTTGAAGGCTTTGGGCACCGACGACTGGTTGGGAATGGTGACCATGCGCATCCAGCGCCCGAGCAGGCGCAATGAATTGACCACGTTGAACGACTGCGAGCCGCCGCAGACCTGCATCACCGCCAGGGTGCGGCCCTGGGTCGGGCGCATGCCGCCGATCGACAGCGGCAACCAGTCGATCTGGCTTTTGAATACGCCGGACAGATTGCCGTGGCGCTCGGGGCTGCACCAGACCTGACCTTCCGACCAGAACGACAGCTGCCGCAGTTCCGCGACCTTGGGATGCTCGGCCTCGGCGCCGTCCGGCAACGGCAGGCCGCGCGGGTCGAAGATACGGGTATCGGCGCCAAACGCCTGCAGCAGGCGCGCCGCTTCCTCGGTGAGCAGGCGACTGTAGGAGCGCTCGCGCAGGGAGCCGTGCAGCAGCAGGATGCGCGGCGGTTGCTCGTCTGCGCCAGGGCGCAGGGTCAGGCAGTCCGGGTCGAGATTGGGCAGGTCGTGCATGGATGTGCTCGGGTCGAAGTCAGTGAATCAGTGCCAGCCAGCCGGCCAGCGCGGTAAGTGTGATCAGCAGCACCGGCACGGTCAGCACGATGCCGATACGAAAATACTGGCCCCAGCCGATGGTCAGGCCCTTGCGGGCGAGCACGTGCAGCCAGAGCAGGGTGGCGAGGCTGCCGATCGGCGTGATCTTGGGCCCGAGATCGCTGCCGACCACGTTGGCGTAGATCATCGCCTCCTGCGCCAGTCCGGACACATGGCTGGCGTCGATCGACAGCGCTACCACCAGCACCGTCGGCATGTTGTTCATGATCGACGACAGGAAGGCGGCCAGGAACCCGGTGCCGACGGTCGCGACCCACAGCGATTGTGTCGACAGCCAGTCGAGCGCTACCGCCAGATGGTCGGTGAGGCCCGCGTTCTGCAAGCCATAGACCACCAGATACATGCCCAGCGAAAACACCACGATGTCCCAGGGGGCGCCGCGGATGACCCGGACATTGTCGACGACGTGGCCGCGCTGCGCGATGGCCAGCAATAGCGCCGCGCCGGTGCCCGCTACGACACAGACGGGCAGGCCGAGCATCTCGGCCGCGAACAGGCCGACCAGCAGCAGGCCCAGCACCCACCAGCCGGTAATGAATACGGCCCGGTCGCGGATCGCCGAACGGGGTTCGCGCAGGGCGGCGGCATCGAAGGTGCGGGGAATATCGCGGCGAAACCGCAGCCAGACGACCGCGATCGAAGCCATGACCGATACGACATAAACCGGCGCCATCACCGCGGCATAGCTGCCGAAGCCCAGATCGAAGAAATCCGCCGACACGATATTCACGAGATTGGAGATGACCAGCGGCAGGCTCGCGGTATCGGCGATGAAGCCGGCAGCCATGACAAAAGCCAGCGTCGCGGCCGCCGAGAAGCCCAGCGCCAGCAGCATTTCAAAGACGATCGGCGTGAGGATCAGCGCGGCGCCGTCATTGGCAAAAACGGCCGAGACCAGGGCCCCCAGCAGCATCACCAGCACCAGCAGACGTGGCCCGTGCCCATTACCGCGGCGGGCGACGTGCAGCGCCGCCCATTCGAAGAAACCCGCCTCGTCGAGCACCAGGCTGATCAGAATGATGGCGACGAAGGTGAATGTCGCATTCCAGACGATGCCCCAGACCGTGGCCACGTCCGCCAGGCCCACGACGCCGGTCGCCAGCGCCACCAGGGCGCCTGCTCCGGCGCCCCAGCCGATGCCCAGCCCGCGCGGCTGCGTGATCACCAGCGCCAGGGTGACAACGAATATGCCGATCGCAAGCCCTGTCACGACCGGCGTCTCGGTAGGTGTAACCGGTCCATATTCATGGCGCGGCGGATGGCTGTGGGCCGATCGTCATGGGCACGCGCCGTCGGAGCCGTCGGGCCGATCGGGCATGGTCGCCAGCCGGCGCGTGTCGTGCGCAAACGGTGCGCTGTCGCCGGATTCTGCGATCAATGCGTCGAGCGTCGGCCGCAGCCAGCAGGGCTGGGAGTCCGCCAGACGGTAATGAACCCAGATCCGTTCCCGCCGATCGGCGACCAGCCCACAATCGCGCAACAGCCTGAGGTGGCGCGAGATCTTGGGTTGGGACAAGTCGAGCGCATGCACCAGTTCGCAGACGCACAGCTCGCCGTGGGCGGCAAGCAGTACCAGGCAGCGTAGCCGGGTGGTGTCGGCCATAGCTTGGAACAGCTGCGCGGCGTGCCCGGCAGCGCTGTCGTAGCCCCGGCCGGCGCCTTGTTCAGGGCAGATCGTCTGGGTCATTTCATATGCGGCAGATCATATATTCATTAATCAGAATATATGGAAAAACGTATATTTCAAGCCGTCGGCGCGATCGAGGCGATTGCGGCCTGCGCGCCGGGTTTCAGCCGCGTGAGATGAGTTCCGGCAGTTGCGCGAAGTCGGTGAAACGGATCAGGGCTGCCTGCGGGTGCGCACCGATCGCCCCGTCCGGGTCGTAGCCGAATACCCGCATGCCGGCGCGCTGCGCGGCCACGACGCCGGTATCGCTGTCCTCGATCACGGCACAATCCGCGGGTGCGACGCCGAGCGCTGCGGCTGCGGTGAGAAACAGATCCGGCTCGGGCTTCCACACGCCAATGGTGTAGGCGCTGAATACATAATCGCCGAAATAACGGGCCAGGTCAGTGGTCTCCAGGGCTGCGGCCAGCTTGTCCTCGGGGCCGCTCGAGGCCACGCAGCGCGGCAGGTCGATGGCCTCGATTGCTTCGCGCACGCCCGGCATCGGCTCGAGCGCGCGCTCGAACAAAGCGATGGTGTGGCGGCGATAACGTTCGGCGAAATCCGCCGCGACGGTGACTCCGTGCCGTGCCGCAAGCGTATCGATCATGGTCGCGAACCGGCCACCGCGGAACTCGGCTTCGACAGCCGCTGGATCGAGCGTTACGTTGTGCTCGGCGGCAAACATCTCGGCCACGCCGCGGGCGTTGAGCAGCTCGCTGTCCACCAGCGTGCCGTCGCAGTCGTAGATCACGGCCGTGATCGGCGTGGTCGCAGGGGTCGGCTTATCGGTCATCGGCGCCGTCTCGAATGAGGTGAAAATGAGCCACGGGTGCTGGCGCTTCTTTCAGAGCCAAGAGCATGGGGACAGATGGCCTCGGCAAAACGGCGGGTGCGCCGGCGTGGTCGATGTGTTCAGTCCGGTGGCCGCATTAACCGACGGTAGCGCTGGTTTTCCTGCAGGAAGCGGATCACCCCGATCGCCAGCGCCAGAACGCCGAACGCGGCAAGCGCGATCCCGCCGATCAGCGTCATCGGGTGCTGGGTCCATCCGGCCAGGATCGCACCGAGCCCGATCATAGCGAGACTCGTGCGGATATAGGCGAGCAGCGTGCGCTCGTTGGCTAGGCGCGAACGCGACAGCGCCAGCCAGTCACGCGTGATCAGCTGCTCGGGGTCGATATCGTCGTAGGGCGTGCGCCGTTTCAAGGTGTTGGCATGGCCATGGAATCGGTCTCATTGTACCCAGCGCATTCAGTTGAAAACGAACGCCGACGTCCACGCCGGTTTCGTCTCAGTCATCGTGGTGCACACAGGCAGTGCGCCGTCATACGGTCATTGCGCAATATAGAACCGTGGTCGGGTACGGACGCAAGCCCAGTCATCCACGCACAACTGTTTCGTATGTTCAGTATTGATTGAATGATCGCAACCGGCTATCTTGCGCGCGATGAGCCGAACCAACGAACCCGTCACTGCCTTCATCGAGCGCATGGGGCTGTCTGCGCAGAACGACGGTTTGCCGCGGATTGCCGGGCGGATGATGGGCTATTTCATCATCCACGGCGGCCCGACCAGCCTGGCCGAGCTGGCGGCAGCGCTGCAGGTTTCGCGCGCGAGCGTGAGCACCAATGCCCGTATTCTGCGCGATCTGGGGGTGCTGGAGGCCACGGCCGTTCCGGGTGATCGGCAAGACTATTATCAGCTGGCCGAGCGTCATTATCTGCCGCTGCTGGAAGGCCACGTCGAGCGCATGGGCGCGATGAGCGCGTCGCTGGCTCAGGCCGAGCGCGAACTGCCGCCGAGCATGGGCGATGCACGCGCGCGGCTTGCCGATATGCATGATTTTATCGATATCGCCCGCGATCACACCTGCGAACTGATCGAGCGCCTGACTGTGCGGCGCAAGGACGGCCGATGAGCCGCATGCCACAGATCCGTCCGATCTGGATCGTGCTTGCGATCGTGGTTGTGCTGGCTGTCTGGTTGGCGTCGGGCATGCTCGGCGGTGGGCCACAGTCGGCGACCGAAAACGCGCCCGCCGAAAACGCCGCCAAGCCGGTGCGCGTGGTCGTTCGCACGTCGCAGGCGCAATCGGTCTGGCGCCAGGTCGAGCTCAATGGCCGGACCGCGCCGGATCGCGCGGTTACGCTGCGCGCCCAGACCGCGGGGCGTATCAAGTCCGTGCAGGCCGAGCGCGGCAGCCGCGTGAACGCTGGCGAAGTGCTCGCCCGTATCGCGCTCGATGAACGCAGCGCCTCGCGCAGCGAAGCCCGCGCGGTGGTCGAGCAGCGCCGGTTGCAGTATCAGGCGGTACGCAAGATGTCGGAAAAGGGTTATCAGACCCGTACCGATCTGGCCCAGGCGAAATCCGATCTGGAAGCCGCCCAGGCCCAGTTGGCCAAGATCCAGCAGGATATCGACAACACCGTCGTTCGCGCGCCGTTCGCGGGCGTACTGGAAACGCGCCCGGTCGAGCTCGGCGACTATGTCGGCGTGGGCGACGAAATCGCGCGCGTGATTCAGCAGGATCCGTTCGTGGTCAAGGCCGATCTGGCCGAAAAGGATGTCGCCTTCATCGAACCGGGCCAGGCCGGGCGGGCGCGCCTGATCGACGGGCGCACGGTCGAGGGACAGGTGCGCTATGTGGCCACCGAAGCCAATGAGGCGACTCGTACCTATCCGGTCGAGCTGGAAGTCGACAACCCCGAGGGCCGATTGGTTTCGGGCGCCTCGGCGAAGCTCATGCTGCCGCTGGAACGGGTTGAAGCGCACGCGGTCGCAGCCGATCTGCTCACCCTCGACGAAGCCGGTGATATGGGTATCAAGACCATCGGCGACAACGGCCGGGTGGCGTTTCATGCGGCCGATATCGTCAAGAGTGGCGACGAACGGCTGTGGCTCGGTGGCCTGCCCAAAAAAGTGCGCCTGATCACCACTGGCCAGGGTTTCGTGCGCGCCGGTGACGACGTCACGATCGTCGACAACAACAACAACGACGCCGCCGTAGGCGGCGGCGATAACAAATCGGCACCGCGGCCTGACGACGCCACGCGCGCGGCGCAACACGCCAACGACGAACCCGCGTGAACACGCTGATTGCCGCCGCTTTCTCGCGGCCGCGCACGGTCGTGCTCGGCCTGATTGTGATTCTGTTGGCGGGTGGCGTGGCCTATCGCGAGATCCCGAAGGAATCCTCGCCGGACGTCACGATACCGACCATTTACGTGTCGATGGCTCACCAGGGCATCTCGCCCGAGGACGCCGAGCGGCTGTTGGTCAAGCCCATGGAGCAGGAACTGCGCTCTATCGAAGGCCTCAAGGAGATGCGGGCGACCGCCTCGGAAGGCCATGCGAGCGTGATTCTCGAGTTCGAGGCTGGTTTCGATCCCGACGCCGCGATGGACGACGTGCGCAATCAGGTGGATATCGCCAAGGCGGATCTGCCGGACGAGACCGAGGAACCGAGCGTCAACGAGGTCAATGTCGCGTTGTTTCCGGTGCTGGTGGTCAATCTCTACGGCGACGTATCCGAACGCGTGCTGGTGCGACTGGCCGAGGACGTCAAGGACGAGGTCGAGGGTATCGCCGGCGTGCTCGAGGCCGATATCGCCGGCGATCGCGAAGAGCAGATCGAGATCAATATCGACCCGCTCAAGCTGGAATCCTACGCTTTGTCGCTGCAGGAAGTGTTCGATTCGGTCCAGCAGAACAATCAGCTGGTGCCGGCCGGCGCGCTCAATTCCGGCGCCGGGCGCTTCTCGATCAAGGTGCCGGGCGTGATCGACACTCTCGATGCGCTGCGCAACACCGCGGTCAAGCAGGCCGACGACCAGGTCGTGACGGTGGCGGATGTGGCCAGCGTGCGGCGCGCCTATGCCGATCGCGATAGCTATGCGCGGCTCAACGGCCAGCCGACGCTGGCGCTGGAGATCACCAAGCGCATCGGCGCCAATATCATCGATACCAACGCCGCGGTGCGCGCGGCCGTTACCCGCATGCAGCAGCCCTGGCCGGATGCGATCCGGGTGAATTTTTCGCAGGACGAGTCGGAGAACGTCACCCAGCTGCTGGGCGATCTGCAGAACAACGTCGTCAGCGGCATTCTGCTGGTGATGATCGTGATCGTGGGCATTCTCGGCCTGCGCGCCGGCACGCTGGTGGGCGTATCGATCCCGGGTTCGTTTCTGCTCGGTATTCTGGTGTTGGCCGCGCTCGGCCTGTCGGTGAATATCGTCGTGCTGTTCGCGCTGATCCTGGCGCTGGGGCTGCTGGTCGATGGCGCGATCGTGGTGGTGGAGCTGGCCGATCGTTTTCTGGCCGAGGGCGAGTCGCGCTCTTTGGCGTACATGCACGCCGCCCAGCGCATGGCCTGGCCGATCATTTCGTCGACCGCGACCACGCTGGCCGCATTCGCGCCGCTGCTGTTCTGGCCGGGCGTGGTCGGCGAGTTCATGCGCTATATGCCGATCACGCTGATCGCGGTGCTCTCGGCGTCGCTGCTCATGGCGCTGATCTTCGTGCCCACGCTGGGCGCGGTGATCGGCGGTTCGGCGCCGGGCGCAGCCGAAGCGGTGTGGCAGCCGGGCCAGAAGCTGCGCGGGTTCACTGGCTGGTATGTCGAGCTGCTGACCTTGTTTGCGCGTCATGCCGGCAAGACCGTGCTCGGCGCGGTGGCGCTGTTCTTTGTCGCCATTTTCGCCTATGGCAGTTTCGGCCAGGGGGTCGAATTCTTTCCCGATATCTCACCCGACAACGCAGTGGTTCAGATTCATGCGCGCGGCGAACAGTCGGTCACCGAGTCGGACAAACTGGTGCGCCAGGTCGAGCAGCGGGTGCTGGCCATGCAGGCCTTCCAGTCGGTATATACGCGTACCGGCGAGGGGCAGGGGTCTTTTCGCCAGGGCACCGCAGACGATGTGATCGGACAGGTCCAGCTCGAGTTCAAGCCCTGGGCCGTGCGCCGGCCGGCCGATCAGGTGCTGGCCGATGTGCGCGAGCGTATCGCCGGTATTCCGGGTATTCGAACCGAGGTGCGGGAGCAGGCCCAGGGTCCGACCCAGGACAAACCCATCGAGCTGCAGATTTCGGGCCCCGACATGCCGGCGCTGGAGGCCGCGACCGATTTTGTACGCCGCGGCATGGCCGAAGTCGGTGGCTTCATCGATATCCAGGACACGCGCTCGAGCCAGGGGCTGGAATGGCGTATCGATGTCGATCGCGCCGAGGCCAGCCGCTACGGCGCCAACGTGGCCACCATCGGCCAGGCGATCCAGCTGGTCACCCAGGGCGTGAAGGTGGGCGAATACCGACCGGACGATTCGACCGACGAGATCGATATCCGCGTACGCTTTCCCGAGGATGAGCGCAATCTCGAGTCGCTGGACAACCTGCGTCTGCAAACCCCCAAGGGCCAGGTGCCGGTCGCCAATTTCGTCACGCGCGTGGCCGCGCCCAAGGTCGAGACCATCGAACGCACCGACAGCCAGCGCACGGTCACGGTCGAGTCCGGCGTGGCCTCGGGCCGGCTGGTCGCCAGCCAACTGGCCGAACTGCGCGACTGGATCGGCACCCACGTTGCCAATGCCGAACTCAACCCGCGCGTGGATATCGCCTTCAAGGGCGAGGACGAGGATCTGCGCGACGCCGAAGCCTTTCTGTCCCAGGCCTTTGCGGTAGCCCTCGCGCTGATCGGCGTGATTTTGCTGACCCAGTTCAACAGCTTCTATCAATCGTTTCTGATTCTCTCGGCCGTGCTGTTCTCGACCATCGGCGTGCTGCTGGGCCTGCTGATCGCCGGCCAGCCGTTCGGCGTGGTGATGAGCGGTATCGGCGTGATCGCGCTGGCGGGTATCGTGGTGAACAACAATATCGTGCTCATCGATACCTATAACGTAAACCGAGCGGGCGGCCTGGTGGCCTGGGACGCGGTGATCCAGACCGGCGCCGAGCGTTTGCGCCCGGTCATACTCACCACTGTGACCACGGTTCTGGGGCTGCTGCCCATGGTGCTGCAGATGAACGTCGACATCATCGGCCGCTCGATCACCTTCGGCGCGCCCTCGACCCAGTGGTGGACCCAGCTGGCCACCGCGATTGTGGGCGGGCTGCTGTTTTCGACCCTGCTCACGTTGATACTCACGCCCTGCCTGCTGGTACTCGGCGCGCGCACCGGGCACTGGTGGCAGCGCCGACGGGAGACCAGCGCATGAACTGGCCGACAGGCACACTCGTGATCGCCGCGCTGTTCGCCGCCACGCCGGCGTTTGCCGCGCAGAATCTGCTCGATACCTACGATCAGGCGCTGCGCAACGACACCGATCTGCTCACCGCGCGGGCCGAGTCCGGCGCGGCCGCGGCGCGCTATCGCCAGGCGCGCGGCCAGCTGCTGCCCAATCTGTCGGCCAACGCCGACTATTCCAGGGTCACCCAGGATCAGACCTTCGAAAGCCCGAACGACGACGGCGGCATGGCCGGTGGCGGCTTCTTCGGCGGCAGCGATGGTGCCACCACGTCCGACCAGCAATCCTATTCGCTCGATCTAACCCAGCCGCTATTCAACTGGACCGCCTGGCAGAACAAGGATGCCGCAGCCGCGCGCAGTCAACAGGCCGCGCTGTCGCTGTCGGCGGCCGAGCAGCAGCTGATCGTGCGCGTGGCCGAGGCCTATTTCGATGTGCTGGCCGCGCGCGATGCGGTCACCGGCGCGCGCGAGCAGCAGCGCTCGATCAACCGCCAACTCGATCGCGCCCAGGCGGCGTTCGAGGCCGGGCTGGATCCGATCACCGACCAGCAGGAAGCGCAGTCGAGTCTGGACAGCGCCGTGGTCGATGCCATCGACGCCGAAAACCAGCTCGCCTCGGCGCGCGACGCGCTGATCAGCCTGACCGGGCGCGCGCCCCAGGGCCTATCCGGTATCGACGACAAGGAGAGCGTGCCGGCCCGGCCAGACCAGGCCAGCGCGCGCGATCGTGACGACTGGCTTGCGGTCGCGCTCGATCGCTCGCCTCAAGTCGCGGCTTCGCGCGCCGCCTGGCAGGCCGCGCGCGAAAACATCGCCGCCGAGCGCGGCGGGCATCTGCCCACCCTCAACCTGGTCGGCAGCGTGGGGCGCAGCGAGCGGCTGTTTCCGGCCGGCGGCGGCCAGGCCAATCTGGTCGACGAAACCCGCTCGATCGGGCTGCAACTGCAGATGCCGCTGTTCTCAGGCGGGGCCACTAGCGCGGCGGTTTCCGAAGCCGAGTACAACGCCGAGCAGTCGCGCCTGGATCTGATCTCCGCGCGCCGCCAGCTGCTCATCGATATCAACGGCGCCTATCGCAACGTGGGCGCGACCGCGCGCCGCCTGGATGCGCTGGATCGCGCGATCGCCTCCGGGCAGACCGCGCTGGAGGCCGCCCAGGCCGGCTATCGTCTGGGCAACCGCACCATTCTCGACGTGATCGAGGCGCAGATCGCGCTGGTGCAGCGGCGCGCCGATCGCAAGCAGGCCTGGTACGACCACGCGCTGGCCCGGCTGCGCCTGCGGCGCGCCGCCGGCGTGCTCGACTTCAACGCACTGGCGCGCATCAACGCGCGGCTGCGCGGTGCACCCGCGGCGTTCCAGGCGCGCGGCTGAATGCCTGCGGCGCGAGCGCGCGCCGTAGATCGGCTGCTATCATCGACAACGCTCGATGTCACAGCCATAGCGCCGCAGCGATCGGCGCGCCATGACACAACGATCCCCGGAGGAGTACGGGCGCATCATCGATGTGGCCGAATCGATGATGGACGCCAGCTTTCCCTATCTGAGCGTGGAGACATGGAAATATCTTTCCATGCCGGTGATCAGTGCTGTCGTGGGTTATGTGACCAACGTGGTCGCGATCAAGATGATGTTCCACCCGATCGAGTTCCGCGGGCTATGGAAACCCTGGCTCGGCTGGCAGGGCATCGTGCCGCGCAAGGCCTCGAAGATGGCCGGCATATCGGTGGATACGATCACCGAATCGTTGATCACCGAGGCCGAGATCTTCAACCGGCTGGATCCGGACGCGGTCGCCGACGCGCTCGAAAAACCGATGATTCAGATGGCCGATGAAATCACCGACAAGATCATGCAGCGGCATCATCCGGGCCTGTGGGAAGCCCTGCCGGCCATGGTGCGCGGCCAGGTCAAGCGTCGCGTGCGCGCCCAGGCGCCGAGCATCATCCGCGAGCTTATGAACGAGGTGCGCACCAACGTGCGCTACATTTTCGATCTCAAGGGCATGATCACGCGTGTGCTGGTGCGCCAGAAAACGCTGCTCAATCATATCTTTCTCGAGACCGGGCGCGCGGAGTTCATCTTCATCGGCCGCTTCGGTGCCTATTTCGGGTTCGCCTTCGGCCTGATCCAGATGCTGATCTGGATGTTCTTCCAGGCCTGGTGGTTGCTGCCGCTGTTCGGCCTGCTGGTCGGCTGGGCCACCAACTGGCTGGCGTTGAAGATGATCTTCAGCCCCAAGAAGGCGCATCGGTTCGCCGGCATCACGATCCAGGGGCTGTTCTTCAAGCGCCAGCAGGAAGTCGCCGCCGACTATGGCAGCCTGGTCGCCACCGAGATCCTCACGCCGCAGAATATTCTCGAGGAAATCCTCACCGGCCCCTATGCCGAGAAACTGTTCGCGCTGGTGCAGGCCGAGGTGCAGCGCGCCATCGACAGCAGCGCCAGTGTGGCGCGGCCGTTCGTGACCTGGACCCTGGGCAACGACGATTATGAGCGTATCAAGGCCGAGGCGGTACGCGAGGTGGTCGAGCGCATGCCCGAGACGCTGTCTCACATGACCGGTTATGCCCACGATGCGATGGCGATTCAGGAAACCCTAATCACGCGCCTGCAGAATCTGACCCCGCGGCAGTTCGAGGGCATGCTGCGCCCGGCCTTCGAGGAAGACGAATGGATACTGATCGCGGTCGGCGCGGCGCTGGGCTTCGCGGTAGGCTGGTTTCAGCTCGTTGCGTTGTTCTCCAATGTATTCGTCGAGCGTTTCGGCGGGATTCCAGGGTTCGGTTGAACCCGGATGACGTCATTGATTACGCGCCGCTCGGCGTGTTGCAACCACCGTATTTTCGGGAGATGAGCGATGGCCGCTAGAAACAGCCTCAGGGTGCGCACGCCGCGCGCATTTCAGTACCTGCGCCAGGCCGCGCGCGCGGCCGAAGAGTGGCCGGTGGCCGGCTCGGCGGTACGCCGGTTCCAGGATGCCGAAAGCTGGGCCATGGGTGAACTCAAGCATCGGCTGGATGCGATGGGCGATGATGGCGACGAGCGCGCGCGCGGCGGCGAAGCAGCCGCCGGCGGGCCGGCACCGCGCGACATGCTCTCACTGCTGTTGGCCCAATCGCGCGGCGTGGATCCCGACGCCGCGCGCACCTGGCTGTATCGCCAGACGCTGTCGCGCCTGGTTCCCGATCAGGTCGCGATGATGGCGCTGCTGGCCGAGCGCGGCATCGCGCCGCTGTGCAACGTGGCCGCCGGCCGGCTGCCTGCGGGGCCGGTGAACGTGGTGGTGCTGTCGAACGCCAGCTCACTCGGTCGCGATGCCGGCGTGCTGCTGCGCGACTACGTGCCGCAATACATGAGCGACATGCTCGCGCTCGGCGTGTTCGAGGCCGGCCCCGAACACGATAGTCTGGCCGACCAGTACGAACTACTCATGGCCGACACCCAGTTGCGCACCACCATGGATCGCGTGCGCAACGAAATGCGCCTGTATCCGCGGCTGCAGCGGTTTTCGGTCCATATGAGCGATTACGGGCGTGCGCTGTGGCAGGACTGCCGGCCTAGTCCGATGCGGGTGGACGGCGCGACGGGCAACCCCTGATACCGGGCGGGATCGATTCGGCAACGCGGCGCCCACCTGCTAAGGTGAAAATGTTTCGTTTCGATTCGGGGCCGTGCGCCGGCCACACAGGGAGATCGGTCGATGAGTCAATCTGAGCGCGACACGCTCAATGTCTGGGACGTGCTCAAGCCCACCGCGGCAAAGCTGGCCGGCCTCGATCGCCTGCTCATGGGCGCGGGCATGCTGCTTGTCTCCCGGTTTCGGGACAATCTCACCATCGCCACGCTGATCGAGCATCATGCCGGTCGACGCCCCCAGCAGGATGCGCTGACGTTCGAGAACCAGCGCTATACCTATGCGCAGTTCAACGGGCAGGCCAATCGTTTTGCGCGGGTGCTCAAGGACGGCGGGATCGGCCGGGGCGATGTGGTCGGCGTATTGCTCGACAACCGGCCGGAAACGCTGCTGCTGGTCGCGGCACTGGCCAAGCTCGGCGCGGCGGCGGCCATGTGCAACACCAAGCAGCGCGGCGAGGTGCTTGCCCACAGCCTGGGTACGGTCAAGCCGAAGGCCATACTGGTCGGCGCGGAACTGGCGGATGCGCTGGCCGAAATCCGCGACAGCCAGGCGGTGGCCGGCATGCACACGATCTGGTTCGTGGCCACGGCAGCGGGCGAAACGGCGCCCCCGGATCACGCCGATTTTCTCGCCCTGGCCGCCGATCAGGCCAGCGGCAATCTGAATGAGTCGCAGCGGGTGTCCAGCAGCGATACCTGCTTTTATATCTTCACCTCCGGCACCACCGGCATGCCCAAGGCCTCACGCATGAGCCATCTGCGCTGGCTGCGCGCCGGTGCCGGGCTTGGGATGGCCGGGTTGCGCCTCAAGAGCTCCGATCGCTTCT
>Ga0075106_1000585_pt1 | contig 18607 bp, 19 predicted proteins | sample AntDeeMetag02WF4_FD_69796 | JGI IMG/M metagenome (GOLD analysis project Ga0075106, IMG submission 69796) | Saline lake microbial communities from Deep Lake, Antarctica - Antarctic Deep Lake Metagenome 02WF4 | ecosystem: Environmental > Aquatic > Non-marine Saline and Alkaline > Saline | place... | reverse complement strand
TTACTGGACAGTTGGTTTACCTCCATAAGCTTGATAAATAAAATTTCGGGCGTTAATAAAAAAGTGCATGTCATTGGGATGTACAAGTATAACAGCAAGTTGTCGATAGGCGGAAAAAAAATATTCCATATATTTTTACACTCTTCAATATACATTTTACAAAATACAGTATACAAAATGTCCCTAAAATTTGAAATGAACAAGAAAAAACCTCATTCTCTCGGTTTTCTTTCTTAAAAAATTCATTTTTGCCCACGTAATTAAAGTCGGTTTATTATCAAACGAAAATTAAAGAAAAACGCTTCTGCACTTCCGCTCTTACTGATTTTTATCATTCAGTTTCTCTTTGCTTATCGCATAATTACGGCAGAAAACAACTCGGTTTTTATTGGCTCGCTCACGATTATGGCCACAGTTTTTATGGCAATCGGTTATGTGTTTTTATTCCAAAAAAATAAGCCAGTTATAATTGGCAGTGTTTATTTGATCATAGCCTTGATTGTCGGCGCTTTAGCAACGACTTACGTGAGTTTAGATTTGGGGTTTGGACCGGTCATCGGTTCGGCTTCAATCGGATTGATCGGTGCTTTTTTTCCTAAAAATTTCTCTAAAGAAGGTTTGGGAAATCAAATCAGGGCGGCGATTTATTGCGGCTCGTTTATCGGAATGTCGCAACCGCTCACTGAGCATCACTACGCCTTCATCGCTTTTGCGGCACTGCTCAGCGGACTTGTGTATTGCTGCTCTGGGCAGATTTTAAACGGCTTCGGCGGAAAACTCGGTACGCTCGCCTTTGTCGGGGTAGCTTTGGCAATATTTCTAATTTATTTGAGTAAAGTATTATGGTAACGCTCGTTTATTTATTCACAGGAATTGTTGGCGCGCTTCTGCCCTATTTCCTGACGCGAAAAGGAATTATGGAATTCGTTAAAGCCTCTGCCCTGCCGTCTTTAATTTTGGCTTTGGTGTTTTATTGTCTTCCAAATTTAATGAGCGAGCCATTTCAAACTAATATTCCCATCCTGTTTTTTGGCGCTTCCTTCGTCGGGATGGTCAGCAGCAAAATCCTTCCCAAATACGGTCAAGTCGCGGTGAGCGGAATTATTTTTGCGCTGCTCTATCAAAATTCCAGTGATTTCTTCAATGGCTTTGGTGGTGGCCTGGGAACCCCCGCCTGCATCTCGGTGATTTGTGTTTTTGGCTTAAAAAAATTAAATGCACTACGTAAAAAAAAACAGAAATAAGTTTTAAAATCCCCCTCTTTTAAAAAAGGATGGCTTCCGCACAAAACTTTAAAACTCCCCTCTTCTCAAGAGGGTCTTCCGTGAAAAATTTTCAAATTCCCCTCTTCTCAAAGAGGCCTGCCTGCCGTTAGGCATGGGTGGCTTCCGCAGGAAGCCGGGGTGTTCCCGTTCCATTATAAGCTTGCTTATAAAAAAGTATTATTAATCATACTAAGTTTCTCTACCAACAGGCTGAAATGTAATTATTGCAAAAGAACTCTAAAGGATTCTTTAAACACCCTGACCGCCAAAGGCGTGCACCCCTCTTGGAAAGAGGGGAATCAAATCAATTATTCTTTAAGAAACCAATGAATTTGAAGGTATGTATATGATGAAAGAAATCTGGGTCTTTAATTTGAATAAAACCTTTATCTATCGTTTCTTAAGCGTAAGCAAAATAAAAAATATGATAATTTTTAAGTTTAAAATAAATCTACTATCTTTAACCAGTTAAACCATCAATTAAAGCCTAAAAATGAAATTTCTAATCAAATTATTCCTTGTCTTTTTCGTTGCCCAAACGGGCATTGCCCAAGAATTGAACACTTCTAAACTCGATACTTACTTCAAAGCTTTAGAAGACAATCAGCAATTTATGGGCAGTGTGGCACTCTCCAAAAACGGAAAAACGATCTACACACATTCGTCTGGTTTTGCGGATGTTGAAAATCAATTAAAGGCTACTGAGAAAACGACCTATAGAATTGGTTCGATTTCAAAAACTTTTACGGCGGTATTGGTGATGAAGGCGATTGAAAAAAATAAACTGAGCTTAAATCAAAACCTCAGCGGTTTTTTTCCGCAGGTTGAAAATGCCGAAAAAATCACCATTGAGCAATTGCTGCGCCACCGCAGCGGAATTCACAATTTCACAAACGATAAAAAATATCTGACTTATAATACAGAGGCCAAGTCTCAAAAAGAAATGCTTGAAATCATCGCCGGGAAAGACAGCTATTTTGAACCGGGAAGCCAATTTCAATACAGCAATTCAAATTATGTGCTGCTCAGCTATATTTTGGAAGATGTTTTTGAGTCAGATTATTCAAGCTTACTCAAAAAATATATTGTCAGTCCAATAAATTTGACGAACACTTTTTTTGGTGAAACCAGCAATACTGAAATAATCCAAAGCAAGTCCTATAAAATGATCGACAATTGGGAAATTCAGCCTGAAACCGATGCTTCAATCCCGATGGGTGCCGGCGGAATCGTTTCAAACCCAACAGATTTGATAAAATTTACCCAGGCTTTGTTCCGTGGGGATTTAGTAAAACCCGAAAGCCTGAAAAAAATGATAGATTTTAAAGACCGATTTGGATTGGGCTTGATTGAAATGCCCTTCAACGAAAAAAAAGGTTTTGGCCATACCGGTGGAATTGATGGGTTTACATCTGTTTTTGGTCATTTCCAAAAACAAGGTGTCAGTTTTGCCATTTGCTCAAATGGTGGCGATTATAATTTAAATGATATTTTAATCAATTTGCTAAGTGCAACTTTTGGAAAATATTTTGAAATTCCTGAATTTAAAACGGTTGAGGTCAGTGAGGAAGAATTGGAAAAGTATCTGGGTTTTTATACCTCTGATCAAATCCCGCTGGATTTAACGATCACTAAAAAAGGGAAAACCTTGATCGGTCAAGGCAGCGGCCAACCGTCATTTCCACTGAATGCTGTTGGTGATGGCAAATTTACTTACGCCGCCGCTGGGGTCGCCATTGAGTTTGAACCCGAAAAAAACCAATTTATTTTAAAACAAGGCGGCGGGGAATATAGGTTTGAGAAAACTGAACGATAAAATTTAGCTTATTGAGAAAACGGTTTTTGCTTTCACCCACAATTTAAAATCCATTCTTCTCAAGAAACGTGGCTTCCGTGAAAAATTTTCAAATCCCCCTCTTCTCAAAGAGGCCTGCCTGCCGGCAGGCAGGGGTGGCTTCCATAGGAAGCCGGGGTGTTCCCGTTTCCCGAAAAGCACCATTTCTAAATTGAGAATTTCCTCTAATGAGTATTTTTCTTCTAAATATTCTGCAACTTCATTGAAACAGTTTCTATTATCGTTTTGGCCTGATTTTTAGCTCAAAAAATTTACTAATTTGAATGCAATCGTTTCTGGACCAGTTTCCTGGCATTTTCATTGACAAGCTTGTTCACTTTTTTCTGTTCTTTTTTATCGAGCCCTTTATATTCATTGCCGTACTCTTTAAAAAAATCTGTGAGAATATCTTTGTTAAACAGACCCAACACCTTTCCAAAATCCCTTTTGGGGTCGGGCTCACCTATTTTACTGATCACATTTTCCAATCGATTTTCAGATATATAGACATAAGCCTTTCCGCAAAGGTCTTCAGCTTCTTCACTTAAACCAGCGTCATTTTGACCGATTTGTTTCAAAATTTGCTTATCTATATAATTGTTGTTTTCGGACCAACTTTCGTTTTTATTTTTTAAAATCACCCGCGAACCATTGTTGAAAAAAAGCGGTTTTTCCGGACGGATAACCACACCTTCGCAGAGATTCCCTTCAATTTCAGGCAGGTTAAATTCAGCTGGGATAATCGATTTGAAAGCATTGGAATAGTTTAAACAGTCCCTCAAACTTCCTTTAAATAAAGTTTTGGCGTAAATAAAACTAAACTTTTCAAAGAGTTGGTTAGCACTGTCAACATCAAGATAATAGTCATTATTAATCAGAATATCAAAAGCATAAAACTCATTATCCGGGCTGTAATAAATTCCGCGCTGCACGAGCTGATTTTCTTTATAATTCTCAACATCGCTATGCGGATAGCCACCACCGAAAATTTCGCCAAAAACGGTCAGTGTTTTTATATGTCGTTTTTCAGTAAGATGAGCGTATAAATTATTCAGCTTGGTTTCATATTTTGAAAGCACTGATTGTGAGTTGTGAAAATTGTCATTTTTAGCAATAAAACCTGTTCGTTTCGCTGTGGAAATGGTCTTTCCGTCAGTGATTAAACTGAAATTTGCACCGTGGACCTTTTCTTGAACGATATAAGCCCCATCACCAAAACCGCGTTCTTCAATGGCCTGAACAAACTCTTCTTGATAAGAGTTTTCTATGGAATTGAATTTTGTGAATTGCATAAAAAATTAACGATAAAATTTAACTTATTGATAAAAGGATTTTTCTTTCACACAAAATTTAAAATTTCCCTTTTTCAAAAAAGGGTAGCTTTCGTGAAAAATTTTCAAACTCCCCTTTTCCCAAAGAAGCCTGTCTGACGGCAGGGGTTCTTCCGCAGGAAGCCTGGGGTATTCCTGTTTTATAATCAGCTTTGTTATGATATCAATTAATTCTTACAAAGCTGTAATATTTTTTTAAAAGTACCTAAAAGCAATCAAATGATCTTGAAGCAAGGCGGTGGGGAATTTAGGTTTAGGAAAAAAGAAGGGAAATAAGTCCAGACCCCAAAGGTTTGCAAAACTTTTGAGGTCTAAACATTCACCCTTCCAAAAACCTTTTCAACAACTGCTTTGTCGAGGCGTCTTGATCTTTTTTGTCAAAATCGCGGGTTGAAAATTGCCCGAGTATATCGGTTGCCAGTTTTTTTCCGAGTTCGACGCCCATTTGATCGTAACTGAAAATATTCCAGATAACGCCTTGGACAAACAACTTGTGTTCATAAAGTGCAATCAAACTTCCCAAAGATTGTGGATTGAGCTCATCGATCAAAAGTGTATTGGTCGGTTTTTCGCCTTCAAAAGTTTTGAAAGGTGTCAGTTTTTCTTGCTCAAAGTTTGATAAATCAGCTAAATCCCTCTCAACTTCTGTTTTGGTTTTGCCCTTTAATAAAGCTTCGGTTTGGGCAAAAAAATTGGCCATCAATTTTTGGTGGTGGTCTTTTTTACCGTGAAGCGATTTTTTAAAGCCAATAAAATCACAGGGGATCAGTTTTGTGCCTTGATGAATAAGCTGAAAAAATGCGTGTTGGGCATTTGTTCCCGTCTCGCCCCAAACGATGGTTCCCGTTTGATAAGGAATTTTTTTACCGTTTCGTGAAACGCTTTTTCCGTTGCTTTCCATCACTGCTTGTTGCAAATAGGGAACGAGTTGATCGAGATAATTGGAATATGGAATAACAGCCTCGGTTTCGCAGCCGTAAAAATTATTATACCACACACTGATGAGCGCCATCAAGACCGGCATATTTTGTTCGAAATCGGTTTCCCGAAAATGCCGGTCCATCAATTCAGCACCTTCTAAAAGTTCTTCGAACTGTTCAAAACCAATGGCGCAGGCAATGGAAATCCCGGCAGGGCTCATCAGTGAAAAGCGGCCGCCAACCCAGTCCCACATCGGGAAAATATTTTCTTCGGCAATCCCAAAATCCTGTGTTTTTTCTAACTGTGAGGACACCGCAACAAAGTGTTTTAAAATCTGGCTTTCATTGCCTACGCGTAAAAACCATTCCCTTGCAGTTTCTGCATTAGTAAGCGTTTCCTGAGTCGTGAAACTTTTAGAAACCACTATAAACAAAGTTGTTTCTGGATCGACTTTATGTAAAACCTCAGAAATTTGATCGCCATCGATATTAGAAACAAAATGCACCCCAAGATGATTGCGGTAAAACTGCAGCGCCCGCGTGATCATTTTTGGGCCGAGATCACTTCCACCGATTCCGATGTTCACCACATCAGTAATCGTTTTTCCACTAAACCCTTTCCATTTACCCTGAATAACGTTACTGGAAAAACGCTTCATTTTTTGTAAAGCTTTTTCAACTTCCTCGGGTTTTGTTTGCGCCCGAAGAGCTGTGTGTAAAACAGCGCGGTCTTCGGTTTTATTGATTTTATCGCCAGTGAATTGTTTCTCAATAGCGTCTTTCAAATTCATTTCTGAAGCCAATTCCAAAAGCAAATCGCGGGTTTTTCGGTCGATTTTGTTTTTGGAATAATCCAGGAAAAAGTTATTCCAACCCGTGCTAAATTCTTTGGCGTGGCCAGCATCTTTTTCAAATTCCCGACGAATAGAGAAATTTTTGAGAACTTCAAAATGCTTTTCAAGCTTTTTCCAGGCTTCTGTTTGTGTAGGATCTTGGGGGTTAAGCGGCATAAATTATTAAGTTCAAATTTTAAAAAGCAATATAAATTATTTTTTTGGAATTGATTGATGTGAAGTTCATTTAAAGAAATAAGATTTCAATGAATTTAATCGCTGAATTTTGGTCAATTTTTGCCAAAGTATTTTTTTTAAAGAGGTTTTGCGTGAGGGATCGCAACGGCATCCTTTTGTGTAGCTTTTCGCGGAACAAAAGACCTGCCCGTCCGGCAGGCGGGTATAGTGTAGAGCCCGACCCCTTTTTCTTTTTCAGAAAAAGGGGTCACGCCCAAATAAATATACTTACTAATGTTATAAAATTCTAAAGCTGCGCTAATATTGTCTTTATTGCTTTAGCTTCACCTGAAAAGACAGTTATGAAAATTACTTTTTACGGACAGAATTCCCTGGGCATAGAAACCGACGGAACACATATTATTGTCGATCCCTTTATCACTGGAAATGACTTGGCAAAAGACAAAGTTGATATCAATCAATTGAAAGCCGATTATATTTTGCTCACCCACGCGCACCAAGATCATATCCTTGATGTTGAAGCGATTGCTAAAAACACTGGCGCCAAAATTGTGAGCAACTATGAAATTGCCGGTCATTATGAAGAAAAAGGTTTTGAAGTGCATCCCATGAACCACGGTGGAAACTGGAAATTCCCCTTTGGAAAAGTCAAATATGTCAATGCCATTCACACCAGTTCATTCCCTGATGGAAGTTATGGCGGACAACCTGGCGGTTTTGTGATTGAGGCCGATAAAAATATTTATATCGCGGGCGACACCGCACTCACGATGGATATGAAATTGATTCCTCAGCAAACAAAATTGGATTTATCCGTCTTGCCAATTGGTGATAATTTCACGATGGGAATTGACGACGCTATTATTGCCAGTGATTTTGTGGAATGCGACGAAATTCTGGGTTGTCATTATGATACGTTTGGTTTTATTGAAATTAACCATAAAGTTGCCCATAAAAAATTCAGCGATGCAAAAAAGAAATTGCATTTGTTGCCCGTTGGTAAGAGTCTGGAAGTTTGATGTGGCGAAGTTACCCTTCAACTATGTTCAAGGTGAAATGTGGCGATTTGCCAATGTATTAGTGTAATAATGTGTTGAACTCGCGAATTATCGATAAACTAAGAAATTTTACAAATCAGGCCTTAATTTTATTTGAACCCTACCCTGCTGTAAAAAACTTCATTAACTTGCCCGTCAAATAAATTAGAATGGCAGAGCAGAACAATCCCGATAATAAGTATGGTTTCGTAAAAAAAGTATGGATTGTCGGTTTGATATTTTCCCTGATTGCCGTGATCCTTCTCATCTTTGAAGCGACTTTTAATATTCTCATATTGGTTTTGGCCGGCGCATTGATCGCCTGTTTTTTAGAGGAATAAGTGCTTTTATCCAAAGGAAAACCCATTGGGCGCCCTGGATTACTCTGACTATTTCAATTATAGTATCCTTTCTGATAATCGCCGGAATGTTTTTTCTGGTTGGTGCAAAAGTAACCTCCGATTCCGCAAATATTCAAGAAAGACTCCCTGATATGATAAATGAGGTGAAAGTTCAGTTAAAGAAAAGCGGTGTTGGAAGGAAAATAATAGCTCAAGCTAATTCCATTAAATCTTCAAAGCAATTTTCATCTTTTATATCCACTTTTTTCAAAACCACTTTTGGGGGCATAGCAAATATTTATATTGTCGTTTTACTCGGAATATTTTTTACTATTGGGCCTCAAATCTATTCCAACGGAATTATGCAGCTCGTGCCACCAAGAAAACGCAAAAAAGCTGATGGATTGATAAACCATATCGGGTCGAGTTTGAAAAAATGGCTCGCGGGAAAATTTATTGCAATGGCAGCGGTCTTTGTTTTGACCGCCATCGGCTTGATAATTCTCGATGTTCCGATGTGGCTAACCTTATCGATTATAGCCGGTCTTTTGAACTTTATACCAAATTTTGGTCCATTAGTGGCAGCAGTCCCTGCCATTTTAGTGGGCTTTTCACAAAGCCCAATGATGGCATTGATCATCGCCGCTTTATATCTTTTTGTGCAGGTATTTGAAAGCAGTTTTATAACGCCGCAGGCACAGCAGAAATTGGTCAAAATCCCGCCAGCACTCATTATTCTTGCCCAAGTTTTTGTGGGGGCATTAACTGGAATATGGGGTGTTATTTTTGCAACGCCTTTATTGCTGATTATAATCATTGTCATTCAAGAACTCTATACCGAACCGATGAACAGGAAATCGGAAATGAATTCAGAAAAATTGAATTCTGAAAATTAAGATTCTTAATATTTTTTATTTTGTCCTTATATATATGAAAATTTGTGAAACTGTGATAGAGCTTTTACAAAGGTATTTAGCAAGGACAAAGGGAAGTCACCACCACTTTAAACATCCAACTAAAAGAGGATTGGTTACTATTCCCCACCCTAAAAAGATGTTCCAAAAGGAACACTAAACTCTATATTAAAACAAGCGGAGTTAAAATAAATTAATATATTGAATAATTTAGAGCTCTCTAAACTTTTAAAGATGTCAAAAAAAATCAATGTATATGTCGAAAAAAGCAATGACGGAACTTATTGGGGAAGTACATCTAACGTCCCCGGTGTGGTTTCTGCCTATGGCGATTCGCTTGAGGAATTGAAAAATAAACCTAAATAAAGCATTTTCCGATTATTTAGAAGTTGCTGAAGATTTGAAGGAAGAATGGTTTTCTGATGTAAAAAAATGAGCGGATTTCAATATAATATTGACATTCCATCTTTTTTCGTATTGTTACCTGAGATAATAATTTCGTCTTTGGCAAAAAAAGCAAATATGAATGCATCCTTATTGCGGCAATATAAAATTGGAAGCGTGAGCGCATCTGAAGAACAAGCTCGAAAAATAGAAAAAGCAATTCACGAGTTAGGATCTGAACTTTTAAGTGTAAAACTTTGATTATTATTTTAAAAGACAAGCTTAAAATTGAATCATATAAAATTAACATACTTCTATTTAGTTATGACAAGTTACTTATACCAAAATCATCCAATTTTTTTTGCCTTCCTGTTTACCTAAGATTTGAAATTATAAATTTGATTTTTTGAAATTTGAAATTCATTTATGAAAGCAACTTATCAACGCTATCTTTTAAATTTTAAACGCCCCAGCGGAACGTCGCGAGGCGTTCTTACTGAAAAAGAAACCTGGTTTTTAAAACTCACCGACAACGGAAAAACGGGTTATGGCGAATGTGGGATCCTTCGCGGCCTGAGTGTGGATGACCGACCTGATTTTGAAACCACATTAATGTGGCTTTGCGAAAATATCGATGCCGGTGAAGCTTATTTGAAAAATAGACTTCAGGAATTTCCTTCAATTGTATTTGGTCTGGAAATGGCGTTGAAATCATTGAAAAGTAAAAACAAATTTGAATTATTCCCTTCCGATTTTACAAAAGGAAAGGCTTCAATTCCCATTAATGGCCTGATCTGGATGGGCGAAAAGCAATTTATGAAGCAGCAAATTCAAGATAAAATCGACCAAGGGTTCAGTTGCATCAAACTCAAAATCGGTGCGATTGACTTTGAGAGAGAAATTGAATTGCTAAACTACATCAGAACCCAGTTTTCTGCTGATAAAGTTGAGCTGCGCGTCGATGCCAATGGTGCTTTTCAGCCTAAAAATGCTTTGGAAAAATTAAAGCGGTTGAGTGAACTGAACCTTCACAGCATCGAGCAGCCCATCGCTGCAAATCAATGGGAAGAAATGGCAGGACTCTGCGCTAAAACCCCATTGCCCATTGCTTTAGATGAAGAATTAATTGGTGTTTTTGACCGTAAAACTAAAGAGGACTTATTGAAAACCATCAAACCGCAATATATCATTTTGAAACCGAGTCTCGTGGGTGGAATTGATGCCAGCCAGGAATGGATTGATCTGGCTGAAGGGCAAAATGTAAAATGGTGGATCACCAGCGCATTGGAAAGTAATATTGGTTTAAATGCTTTGGCGCAATGGACTTTTAATTTAAATTGCACGATGCCACAAGGTTTGGGAACGGGAAGTTTGTTTACTAACAATATCCCCAGTCCGCTTGAGGTAAAAGGCGAATTTTTAAATTATTCGCCGAATAAAAAATGGCAAACCGACAATTTAATTTAATCAAATGTTCATAAAAAATGCGTTTCGCGCCAAACACGAATTTTGGCGCTATCTCGTGGGATCGCTCATCGCTATTGTTGCCAGTGTTATTGGCCAACTGCCCTTCCTCATCGTTCTTTTGCTCAATAAAGGTTTTGAAGGTTTAGCATCCGGCCAACCCACAACCGGGCTGGGAAAAAACACAGATTTATTATTGCTTTTGCTTTCGTTTCCCGTTGGGATGATTGGGCTGTATATCGCGGTAAAATATCTGCACAATCAAAAATGGAAGGAAATTCTCACCAGCCGTTTAACATTTGATTGGAAACGCTTTTTCTTCAGTTTTTTTCTGATCACGGCCTTTATCGTGGGTTCTACCTATTATGACTATCAAATGAACCCCGAAATGTATGAGTGGAATTTTAAATTGATCCCCTTCATTTATCTTTTCATCATTGCCGTGGTTTTGATCCCAATTCAAACCGGATTGGAAGAATTTTTATTCCGGGGCTATTTGATGCAAGGCTTCGGTTTGCTGGCAAAAAACCGCTGGTTTCCCTTGTTGATGACCTCTTTAATTTTTGGCGGATTGCACTTTTTTAATCCTGAAGTTTCAAAAATGGGAAGCAGCCTTTTGTTTTATTATATTGGAACCGGTCTGTTCTTGGGAATTTTGACATTGCTGGACGACGGGCTTGAGCTTTCATTTGGGTTTCACGCTGCCAATAATATGATCGGGGTTTTACTGGTTACTTCAGATTGGGCCGTGATCAGCGGCGAAGCTGTTTTAAAAGACCTTTCAGAACCCACGGCCGGCGCGCAAATTTTGATGCCGTTATTGATTTTCTATCCCATCGTTCTCTTGATTTTTGCTTTGGTTTATAAGTGGAAAAACTGGGGGAATAAATTGTTTGGAAAAATTGAAGAACCCGAATCGGTTATAGAGTAGTGTCTTTCCGAAGTTGATTTTTAAAAAATCAATAAGTGCTCCTGTTAAATAAATTATGAGGAAAAAAGATTTTAATCTTTTTAAAAAATCCCTAAAAAGTTGAAGACGAAACAAAAATGAATAGGAAACGTTAGAAAAGCAGAAAAAATTCGTCTATTTAAAGAATTAACGGAAAAATAAAAATTTCCTAACCTCAATTTTTCACAGACCTCTATATATCGCAAAATATGACTGCTGTTAATTCCTTCAAATTCACCCCTCACTCAGATTTTCGCTTAAACGGGCAAAAATTGAGGCATCAGGATATAGCAGAATATGCTGAGCAGTGCGAATTTCACGGCGAAGTTTTTGAACAGGAGGTTGGCGCTTTTCTAAAGGATTTTGTAAGTGCAGATCCCGAAATCAATGTCTTCACTTCGGGTTCAACCGGAAAACCGAAGAAAATCACTTTGCAAAAGAAAAATATGATCAATAGCGCAAAGGCAACGGGTGATTTTTTTAAACTTCCCGAAGAAACCACTGCCCTGCTCTGCTTGCCCACAAGTTATATTGCGGGAAAAATGATGCTAGTCCGCGCAATGGTTTTGGGCTGGCATCTGGAAAGCGTTGTTCCGAAGTCAAATCCGCTCGATCAAATATTGAAGCGTTTCGATTTTTGTGCGATGACACCCTTTCAACTCGATAATTCTTTGGGACGGATGCACTTAATAAAGAAATTGATCGTGGGTGGCGGAAAAGTTTCAGCACGTTTGGAAAAACGAGTGCAAGATCTGGACACTGAAATCTATGAGACTTATGGAATGACGGAAACCATCACGCACGTTGCTGCGCGGCAAATTAATTTCAGTAAAAACCAAACAGAAAAAATTCCTTTTCGGGCGATGAAAAAAGTGAAATTTGAAATCGACGATCGCGATTGTTTGATCATCAACGCGCCAAAATTATCTGAAGAACCAATCTTTACCAATGACATTGTCAAATTGATTTCGCATAAAAAATTTTTCTGGAAAGGCCGTTTTGACCGCGTGATCAATTCTGGCGGTATTAAAATTTTTCCTGAACAAGTGGAACGTAAACTCGAGCCTTTTATCAGCAGACGCTTTTTTATCACGGGCTTGCCACACGATAGTTTAGGTGAGCGTGTTGTCCTCTTTATCGAAAGTGATTTTTCTGAAGACGCCCTTAAGGATCTTGAAGACACAATTTCTTCAGCCGAAAACCTCAGCAAATATCAACGCCCCAGAAAAATTTATTTTGTTGAAAAATTCGAAGAAACGCACACGGGGAAAATCCACCGCATCAATACCGCTCAGGCAAAACGCGATTGAAATTTATAATTGGACTTAGGATTCAGGACTAAAAGGACATAGGACTTGTTGCCAAATATTCAGTTAACTGTTGTTAGATGTCGGTTTTCAATGATTAAAAAATACATTATTACACTATACCGTTTTCCGTATTCAAATTCATTATACAAAATACAGTATTACAGTATAATTTTTCTCTTTTTAGATTTACCTTCTTCCTAAAACCTAAACATCATCATAATCAATCACGATTTTTGGCGTTGTGGGATGCGCCTGGCAAGTGAGGATCAGGCCTTCTTTGATTTCATCATCGGTGAGTATCTGGTTTTTTTCCATTTCAGCCTTTCCTTCTTTTAACAGGGCAACACAACTACTGCAAATACCGCCCTGACAAGAATATGGCGCGTCGATATCTTCATCTAAAACAGCATCCAAAACTTTAGTTTTCTTGTTCATTTGAAATTCAAATTCCTCATCATCCACGACTACGTGGATTTCAGTATCGCCTTTCAAATTTGCATTGACTTCGCCCTCTTCACTTGTAGTGAACAATTCAAAATGAATATTGTCCTTCTTCACCTTATTATCCTCTAAAACTTCTTGAACCAGATCGATCATTGACTCTGGGCCACAGAGATAGAAATCGCTGAAAACATCATTTTTAAATTTATTTTTTAAAATGAAATTGACCGTGCTGCGCTCTATACGCCCAAAAAATGATTCTTCATCGCGGGCCCTGCTATAAACGAATTCCAGGAAAAAACGATTGGGATATTCTGCCTGCAGTTCCAGAAGTTCCTTAAAATAAATGGTTTCTTCGGGGGTTTTATTCCCATAAACCAAAACGAAATTAGAGGCTTCTTCCTGTTCAAGTGCAGTTTTTAAAATTGACATCACCGGTGTGATTCCGCTTCCGGCAACAAAAGCTGCATAATTTTCTGGCTTGTCAGACGGTTTAAAAATGAATTTGCCTTCTGGTGGATGGACAGCAAGAACATCGCCTTCTTTCAATTTGCGATTAACATAAGTTGAAAACTTGCCATCAACAACTTCTTTGACGCTCACTTTTAAAATTCCGCTGTGCGGTGTGGAACAAATTGAATAAGACCGACGGATTTCTTCACCTTTAATTTCAGCTTTGAGGGTCAAGTATTGCCCAGCTTCAAAAACGTATTTTTCCTTTAATTTATTTGGAATTGAAAAAATAACACTGACCGCTTTTGGGGTTTCGCGGATAATTTTTTCCACCTTGAGGTCGTGAAAATGCTTCATTTCTAGAATTTGTTGCAAAAATACAAAGTTCGAGCCATTTAAGGGTCAAAACAATGCTGTTTTTAACATTATTTCTGATCCTGAAAAGCCCGAATTTTAATTATTTTCAATTTGTCCCAAAACCTTATTTTGCCACATTGATCGCGCGGGTTTCACGGATCAAGGTAACTTTGACCTGGCCTGGATAAGTCATATCAGTTTGGATTTTCTGCGAAATTTCAAACGAGAGTTTATTGGCTTTTTCATCACTGACTTTTTCGCTTGAAACAATCACCCTTAACTCGCGACCGGCCTGAATGGCGTAAGCTTTTTTTACACCGGGAAAACCAAAGGCTATATTTTCAAGGTCTTTCAGACGTTCAATATAGGAATCCAGAACCTGACGTCTGGCACCTGGCCGCGCGCCGCTGATTGCGTCACAAACCTGCACAACAGGTGAGAGCAAGTAAGTCATTTCAATTTCATCGTGGTGAGCCCCGATGGCATTGCAGACTTCGGCATTTTCGCCATAACGTTCTGCCCATTCCATTCCCAGCAAAGCGTGTGGTGTTTCCGTCTCTGTTTCTGGCACTTTTCCGATATCGTGCAACAATCCAGCGCGTTTGGCAAGTTTTGGGTTTAAGCCGAGTTCTGATGCCATAATGCCACAGAGTTTTGAAACTTCGCGTGAGTGCTGCAAAAGGTTTTGACCATAAGAACTGCGGTATTTCATGCGGCCGACCATTTTGATCAACTCAGGGTGCAATCCGTGAATACCGAGATCGATAATGGTGCGTTTTCCCATTTCAAGGATCTCGCCGTCAATTTGATTTTTGGTTTTTTTGACCACTTCTTCAATGCGCGCTGGGTGGATGCGGCCATCAGTCACCAATTTATGAAGGGAAAGGCGGGCAATTTCCCGGCGGATGGCATCAAAACAAGATAAAATGATGGCCTCAGGTGTATCGTCCACAACTATTTCGACCCCGGTGGCGCCTTCAATCGCGCGAATGTTGCGGCCTTCGCGACCAATGATGCGACCTTTGATATCATCGCTTTCTAAATTAAAAACTGAGACACAATTATCAATCGCTTCCTCAGTTCCAACGCGCTGAATGGTGTTGATCACGATTTTTTTAGCTTCTTGCTCGGCGGTCATTTTCGCTTCCTCCACCTGATCTTGGATCAGCGCCATCGCGTCTGTTTTTGCGCTTTCGCGTAAACTATCGATCAACTGGCTTTTAGCATCTTCAGCCTTCATTCCACTGATTACTTCCAGTTGTTTCACCTGGCGGTTATGGGCTTTTTCTGCCTCTTCATATTTTTTTTCAAGCACCTCAGTGCGCTCATCATAATTATCGGCTTTTGCCTGCAGCTCTTTTTCAATTTTATTATTTTCAGAAAGTTTCTGTGAGAGTTTTGATTCTTTGTCCTGTATGTGTTTTTCAGTTTTAGAGATTTTTTTATCCCTTTTGCCGATCACTTTTTCATGCTCTGCTTTTAACTCGATAAACTTCTCTTTTGCCTGAAGGATTTTATTTTGCTTTTCATCCTTACCTTCTTTTCGAGCTTTTCCAATGGCTTCTTTCGCTTGTCTTTTTGCTTTTTCAGTAACATCTTCTGCTTCTTTTTTAGCTTGGTTTATAATGCCCGAAGCCTTTGTTTTTTCCCGGTTCTTGGCAATTACAAAACCTGCAAAAGCACCGACAAGTAAAGCGGCTATAGCTATAATAATACACATTGTTTCCATAAAGTTTATATATAAAAAAACCTGTGTTAGTAGTCGTTTATTTAAAACTCCGAATTATAAAGGTTTAGGGCTAACAAGCTGATCAAGGAGCCACTAGCGTCCCGCAAAATGCGAGGGTGGTTTGCTTTAACAACTTTGACTTACCCTTCTCATAGATTCAGATGTTGAGTTTATCAAAAGGAAAACTAACACAGGCAGTAAATTTCTGTTTTATGTAAAGAACTAATCGACCGGAACCAATTTATTATTCTAAAATCCGGTCTAATTCGGCATTCAAATTATCCAAGCGTTTTTCTGCGTCCTGCGAATCCTGGCTGGTAGTCACCTCGCGTTGTTCACTGCTGCCAGCAAATTGCAAAGCACACATTGCCAGGACATCTTGTTTATCGCGAACGGCATAATTTTGCTCAAACTTTTTAATCGCCGAATCAATTTTTTTGGCTGCTTTCCGCAGGCCTTCTTCTTGCTCAGGGAGAATATTCATCGGGTAAACCCGATCAGCGACTGAAATCTTTATTTTCAAACGTTCCATTTCTTCCTGTCTATTATTCTGCGAGTTGGACGATGCACTCATCCAGCTCTTTTATCAAGCTGTTTATTTTCAGCTTGGTTTTGGTTTTATATTCTTTACTGCCCAGCAAGGCATTGGATGTTTCTAAACGTTCTATCCGTTTATGACACTGCTCGATCTCTTCCTTTAGCTTAGCGGTTTTCCCTTGATCGTCTTCCATTTCCGCTTTTATTTCGCGGTTTTTGACGATTAAAGTCTTTCGCTCTGCAAGAAGTCGGTTGATCTTTTCTTCCAAAGACGTCACCTTTTCGACCATTTTCCCCATCCTTGCTACTTTAAAGCAAATTTAAGATACCTTTGACGATATGGCAATATTTTTTCGGGGTATTTTTTTTGGACTGCGATGAAACGCGGTCTTGCACATTCCAGTTAACGGGATTATTTTTGATATAAGTCTGGATTTTGCCAAAAGAAGAGTTATAACATCTAAAGTGGTTATAAATCGAAGATTGCCAAAATTTTACTTTTTTAGATTCCTCAGATTTTTAGGGTGCGTGAAATTTGGCAGTGTTTAAAATTGCTTCTATTTTTACCGTTTCGAAAGTTTTACTTCTATGAAAGTATGGGTTTTTATTTTGTGTTCTCTTTTCACCCTTCCCTGCTGGGCTCAACAAACACAGCTTCCGCAGGACTATTTTGAAAAGCCCTTGGATATTCCCTTGATTTTATCGGGGACCTTTGGTGAGTTGCGATCCAATCATTTTCACAGCGGAATGGACATAAAAACCCAACAACGCACTGGTCTTCCCGTGTTTGCTTCAGCTTCTGGATATGTCAAGCGCATAAAAATCCAGCGTTATGGATATGGAAAAGCGCTTTATATTCAACACCCAAATGGCTACACCACGGTTTATGGGCACTTGAGCAAATTTGCACCAGCAATTCAAAAGTATGTAAAGGAACATCAATATGAAAAGGAAGCTTATGAAACTCAGTTGTTCCCGGGAGCTGATGAATTAGTCGTTGAACAGGGAAAACAAGTGGCCTTCAGTGGAAACAGTGGCGGAAGTGGCGGCGCGCATTTACATTTCGAAATCCGTGACAGTCAGTCCAGGCCAATGAACCCATTGCTTTTTGGGATTGATATTGAAGATACTAAAAAACCCACTGTCAAAAGTTTTTACGCTTACCCTTTGGGTGAAGTTTCTCATATAAACGGAATGACAAAACGCCAGCGTTTACGGTTGATTCCACTTCAAAATGGTGAGTATAGAACAGAAACATTTACCGCCTTTGGCGAGATTGGCTTTGGTATATCAGCTATTGACCGGCTAAATTTTGCATCAAATCCCAATGGCCTTTTTGAGATTAAGACCATTTTAAATGGTAAAACGCATTTTGAAGTGTGTTTTGATAAATTTTCTTTTGGTGAATCTGGCTATATCAACCGCTTTATTGATTTTGCTTTTTATGCCAACCACAATCAACGCATCCAGCAATTGTTTAAGCAAAAAAACAATCCACTGAGCTTAATTAAACAAGCCGAAAAAGATGGGGTCTTGACTATTAAGGAGGATTATGATTATTCTTATAAAATAAAAGCCCTCGATTTTAAAGGTAATGAAACCATTATCAACGTGCCAATTACTGTAAAAAAAATGGAAGATTCAGTGATGCAACATCCTGAACCGAAGAAAACCCCTTATTTTGCAACCGCAGATAATGCTTCGGTTTTCGAGGTTGAGGATTTTGATATTTACATCCCTAAAAATGCGCTTTACGACGACACATATTTAAAAATTGATCCTCATTCAAATCAAATTCGTGTAGGGAATAAAAGTATTCCCCTGCATAAAGATATGACGATTGGTTTCAACGTGAGTCAATATAATAAAGCTGATAAACAAAAACTTTACATTGCACGAATGAGCGATTGGGGAACGCCATATTATAGCTCAACTTATAAAAAATCAAACCGTTTCACCACGCGAACGGATGATTTTGGAACATACCGTTTGGAAATGGACACCATAAAACCAGAAATCCGTGGAGTGAATGTTTACGCGGGAAAATGGATGTCCAAATACAATCAATTAAAAATAAGCATTGATGATAAAGGCTCTGGAATCCGCAGTTATCGCGGGACTATCAATGGCGATTTTATCCTGATGGAATATGATTATAAAACGCACCGATTGACTTATAATTTTGATGATAAAGTAAATACTTCTGAAACAGAAAATAAATTGACCGTTATTGTCGTTGATAAAGTTGGGAACACGTCAAAGTTTAAAACCACCTTCTACCGAAAAAATTGATCTCTTGAAAAGAATTTT
>Ga0075106_1000573_pt1 | contig 18982 bp, 22 predicted proteins | sample AntDeeMetag02WF4_FD_69796 | JGI IMG/M metagenome (GOLD analysis project Ga0075106, IMG submission 69796) | Saline lake microbial communities from Deep Lake, Antarctica - Antarctic Deep Lake Metagenome 02WF4 | ecosystem: Environmental > Aquatic > Non-marine Saline and Alkaline > Saline | place... | reverse complement strand
GATGGACGGCCTCGAGGAGCGCGGCGACGTGACCGTCATCGCGGCGACGAACCGCGTCGACGCTATCGACCCCGCGCTGCGCCGCGGTGGCCGCTTCGACCGCGAGATCGAGATCGGCGTGCCGGACGAGGTCGGCCGCGAGGAGATCCTGAAGATCCACACGCGGGGCATGCCGCTGTCCGACGACGTCAACCTCGGTTCGCTCGCCGACGACACCCACGGCTTCGTCGGCGCCGACATCGAGAGCCTCACGAAGGAGGCCGCGATGCGCGCGCTCCGGCGCTACCTCCCCGAGATAGAGCTCGACGAGGAGGACATCCCGCCGAGCCTCATCGACCGCATGATCGTCAAGCGTGAGGACTTCAAGGGGGCGCTCAACGAGGTCGAGCCCTCCGCGATGCGGGAGGTCCTCGTCGAACTCCCGAAGCTCTCGTGGGACGACGTCGGCGGTCTCGACGACGCCAAGGACAACATCAAGGAGTCCGTCGAGTGGCCGCTCAACCAGCCCGAGAAGTTCACCCGGATGGGCGTGGACCCGCCCGCCGGCGTGCTGCTGTACGGGCCGCCGGGCACCGGCAAGACGCTGATGGCGAAGGCCGTTGCCAACGAGACGGACGCCAACTTCATCAGCGTGCGCGGCCCCCAGCTCCTCTCGAAGTGGGTCGGCGAGTCCGAGAAGGCCATCCGGCAGACGTTCCGGAAGGCCCGCCAGGTCTCACCGACGGTCATCTTCTTCGACGAGCTGGACAGCCTCGCGCCCGGCCGCGGGCAGGACGTCGGGAACAACGTCTCCGAGCGCGTCGTCAACCAGCTCCTGACGGAGCTCGACGGCCTCGAGGAGATGGAGGAGGTGATGGTCATCGCCGCGACCAACCGCCCCGACATCATCGACCCGGCGCTCATCCGGAGCGGGCGCTTCGACCGCCTCGTGCAGGTCGGCCAACCCGACGTGGAGGGCCGCGAGCAGATCCTGAAGATCCACTCCGCGGACATCCCGCTCGCGCCGGACGTCAGCCTCCGCGAACTCGCCGAGATCACGGACGGCTACGTCGGCAGCGACCTGGCGAACATCACCCGCGAGGCCGCCATCGAGGCGCTCCGCGAGGACGAGAACGCCGAAGAGGTCGAGATGCGGCACTTCCGCCGCGCCATGGAGGACGTCCGCCCCACCATCACGGACGACCTCATGGACTACTACGACCGCGTCGAGGAGCAGTTCAAGGGCAGCCAGAACCCCGAGACGGACCGCCGCCGCGGCGGCCACATCGGCTTCCAGTAACACCACTGGACGCCGCCCTCCACGACGCGCGTCGTAGACAGTCGGCGCGCGCGCGCAGTTTTTACCGGCCGACGACACACCCACAATTCGTCGACCGTACTACCCGTTCCAGACCGCCTGGACCCAGAATTTCGCGTTTCGCGCCAGGTAGCGTTCGCGCGCCGAAGTCGAGGAAAGCTGGCGGCGCCACAATCCTCCAGTCGAAACAGAGCCGACGTGCGTCAGACGTTCTCGGGAGGGCGTGCAGCTCCGGAGAATAGACCCACCCCGACGCCTGCGTGTGGTACTCGAACGAAGGCTGGATTCTCGGACCACGATATCAGCGGTGAAAACAGCTAGGCCGTAGCTCCTTCGGTCGGTTTCCAGTCGAAACAGAAGCCAGCGCCGACTTCGAAGCTCTCGTATCATGTAATCCCGTTCCATCTGTTGGTTCTCCAGTCGAAATCGTCCATCACCCGGCCAGTTGCTTGTTTCGTGTCGTCGCCGTTGCAATTCATAGTAATCTTTACCTAACGTGAGCCCAGTGCCAATAATCCGAAGCTAACCGGGATCCACATGGACTGTGTAGTTTGCCAGAAGCGGAGCGGGTACAACCGGGTCGTCGTCGACCTCGATAGTGGTCACGAACTCGGTGGGCTCTGCGTCCGCTGCGAGACCGAGGAATTCGGGGAGTTCTGCGACGACCTCGCCGACTCGCACGCGGAGAGCTGCGTGTTCTGCGACAGAGACGGCATCTGGGCCGCCCCGAAGTACCTCCCGTCGACCTACGAGGAGGACGGAAAGACGGTGTCGTACGTCGACTACGACGTGTCGACAACGGACCTCCGGTTCTGCGACGAACATCTCGCGGGACTCGGCGTCGACGACATCAGCGTCCCCGTCCAGGCCACCGCCAGCGAGGAGTTCATCACGCGCGGCGCGGAGGACTGAGGAGAGACCGCCCGCGTCGGGAACAGTTCTGGGCAGTACGACGAGAACAGGCGTAGCGTCGCCTCCGTGGCGGTAGAGCGAGAGGCGTGCCTCGGTCGGCAACGGCAAAACGGGGAGAGAGGAGAAGTGTGGAGAGCGGAGTCCGTTACTCGACGAGGACGGCGTTGACCTGGCCGTTCTGGCCGGGCCGGGAGGTGACGCGGGCGGTGCCGGCGTCCGTCTCGATGATGGCGCCCTTCGTGATGATGTTCCGTCGGGCGTAGTTCGGGTTCGCGCCGTTCTCGGTGACGTCCTCGATGGTGGCACGCTCGGTGCCGTCGTCGGTGGCGACGTTCGCCACGTCCGTCGAGAGCGCGCGGACCTTGTCGACGTTGCCGCGGGCGTCGACAGTGCGGTAGCGCGACTCGCCGACCGTTGTCTCCGTGGGGGAGCGGCCGGTCTTCGACTTCTTCTTCTTGTTCTGCGGTCGGAGTCGGGCACCAGTCTTCGAGCGCTTGGAGCGTCCCTGGTATTGCATACCCGAGGAGTGGCGCAGGATACACTTGAAAGACTCGGTTGGGCCCTTGAGAACCGGGTTCAGAATAGCATCCGCGACCCGAGCGGGTCGAAGACCCCGGAAGGGTCGTGGTTCACTCCGCGACCGAGCGCAGCGAGCGAGCGGAGGCCGACGACCGAACGGAACGGAGTGAAGTGAAGGAGGAGTGCTTTTGGCCGAGCTTTTGCCGAGGGCGCGGCGGAGCCGACCCCGCAGCGCAAAAGGTCGTTCCGCAGGCTTTACCGTCGACGGTTCCGTCGGCCCGTCCATGAGTCTCCGGGTAGCGGTGGCCGCGCCGTTCAAGCAGAAGGGGCGGACGCGCATCGCCGAGCAGGCGTTCGTGGTGTCGCTGTCGCTGGACCGCGACTGGATGAGCCCGGACCAGGCGAAACGGCTGCTGGACGTGGCGACGGGGGAGGGACTGATCGAGCGCGCGGACGGCGAACTAACGGCCACCTTCGACCCGGACGAGGTGGCGATTCCCGACGAGTTCTCGCCGGACGCGTCGCTGTTCCAGGAGCGCTCGGCGTTCGAGCGCGCACTCGACGCGCTCGTCGACGCGGACCACGACCGCCAGGAGACCGTTGCGGCGGTGAACCAGCTCCAGCAGGACCTCGGGGTGACGGCGGACGCGGCGGCCGTGGTGTACGCGCGTCGGAACGGCGTCGACGTCGACGGCGCAGCCGAGAAGGCCCGGGCGAACCTACGGGGCTAGCATGGTCGAGAAGAGAGAAACCGACGGGAAGCGGCTCGCGGAACTGCTGTCGAGTGAGGTGACCGGCCACGAGAACGCCCCCTACGACCGGCTCGCGGTCACGAACGCGGACCCGGACGTCGAGCCGACGGCGGACGGCGCTCACGCCTACGACGTGGAACTGGACGGCGAGCGACTCGCCGCGGTGTTCGTCCAGCCGGACCGAGTGCGGGTGGAACTGCGCGACGGCCTGGAAGCGGCCCGCGAGACTGCTGTGGAGGGCGGGCTGCGCGCCCGGCCGGTCGGCGGGGAGCCGCCTCGACTCGTCGTGTTCATCGAGAGCGGCGCGGCCGTCAAGCGCGGGCTGGACGTGCTGGGGGCGGCCGCCGAGGCCGCGTAGTCACGACGTGGCGCTGGCGTACGCGAGTTCGCCGGCGCGCCAGAGCGCGACGACGACACCGACCGCGAACGCTGCCGTCGAGAGGGAGAACCACGCGACGAGAGCGCCGACGAACGGTGGGGCATCGAACCAGTCGAAGAGGAGTTCTGGCACTGCGAACACGGCGACGACCGGGATGACGAACGCGGCGACGGCGAGAGCACCGGCGAGTTTGAGGCCGGCGCGCTGCGCGGGACGGAGGGCGTTCCCGGAGAGCAGCGCGGCGCCACCGAGCACGGCACCACCCGCGGCGAACAGGAGGAGTGCGAACCCGAGGGCGAGGCCGGCGGGGAACGCGTCGCTCCCCCAGACGGACGCGCCGATGAGCACGGCGAACCCCATCAGTGCGATGCCGACAATGGCGAGGAGGCCGCGAGCGACTGACCGAGCTGAGGGCACGGTTGGACAGCCTCGCGGACAGACCAAGTGTTTTCCGTCGATTCCCAGAAAACGAATCGCTTTTGCTGGCCCGCAGGGACCCACGACCATGGACTTCTTCGACGACCTCGCCGCCCGCATCGAGACCGCGGACACCGTCGTGAGCGTGGGTCTCGACCCGGATCTCGACCGCCTCCCCGAAGAACTGCTCGACCACGACCTGCCCAGGTGGGCGTTCAACCGACGCATCATCGACGCGACCCACGAGCATGCGGCGGTCTTCAAGCCGAACGCGGCGTTCTACGAGGACACCGACGGCTGGCGCGCGCTCCGTGAGACGGTGGCCTACGCCCACGGGAAGGACGTCCCCGTCCTGCTGGACGCCAAGCGCGCGGACATCGGGAACACGGCCCGGCAGTACGCGCAGGTGCTCGACGACGTGGACGCCATCACCGTCAACCCCTATCTCGGCGAGGACGCCCTCCAGCCGTTCCTCTCGCGCTCCGAGGCGGGCGTCTTCGTGCTCTGCCGGACGTCGAACCCGGGCGGGATGGACTTCCAGCACCTCGAACTCGCGGCCTACGACCGCCGGCTGTACGAGCACGTCGCGGAGCGCGCAGCGGGGTGGAACGAGGAGTACGGCAACGTCGGCCTCGTCGTCGGCGCGACGGCGCCCGACGAACTGGAAGCCATCCGGGAGCGCGTCCCCGAGCTGCCGTTCCTCGTGCCGGGCGTCGGCGCACAGGGCGGCGACGCGGAGGCCGCCATCGAGTACGGCCTGAACGACGAGGGCGTCGGCGTCGTGAACTCGACGCGCGGCATCATCTTCGCGGGCGAGGACTCTCCGGAGTGGGAGCGCGCCGCCGGCGAGGCGGCCCGTCGGCTAAAACAGCGGCTGAACGAGTACCGATAGGGCGTCAGCGCGGGTCGACGCCACCCTCGCCCCGTCCGCCGCGCACCTCGCCCGCGCACTCGGTGCAGAAGCCGGTCGCCGCGTCGTAATGCTCCTGGCAGACGACCGCGCCACAGCGGTCGCAACTGAACTGTGCCTGGGCGTTCCCGCAGGTCTGACAGAGGCCGGTGACGCTCATGGGTGGTGGTTCGTTGCGCAGGTGCTTGAACGTGGGGCCAGACCCTTTACTGCTCGACTCCCTACCCTCGGTGTGGTCCGCGATACGAGCATCGTCTGGGGGCTAGTCGGCGTGTTCGGCGTCCTCGGCGTCGTGTTCGGCGTCCTCGGCGTCGTGTACAGCCCCGTGGCCTTCGGCGTCGCGGTGCCGTTCGCCGTCACCGCCGCCGTCTTCTACTACCACGCCGCCGGCCACCTCCGCAGACACGCCTTCCGGAACCGGAGCGTCGACCGCGAGGAGTACGAGCGCGAGCAGCGCCGTCAGTGGGAGGAACGCAAGCGGGAGTCCCGGCGGGGGCGAGCAGGTGGGAGCGGTCGGGCGGGGTCGAGCGGTCGGACACGGTCGAGCGGCGCCACTTCCAGCCGACCGCTGCGCGAGGACTACCGCGTGCTCGGCGTCGACCCCGGTGCGAGCGCCGACGAGGTGCGGGCGGCGTACCGCGAGAAGGCCCGCGAACTCCACCCGGACCGCGGCGGCGACGAGTTGGAGTTCTCCCGGGTGAACGAGGCCTACCAGCGGCTGAAACGGGAGGCGTGAGGAGCGCGTCGCGGAACTGTTTACTCGGTCGACCGACCAGACGGTCACATGGACGCAGTGTACTTCGACCTCGACGGGACGCTCGTCGAGTTCGACCGGTCGTTCGTCGCCATCGTCGAGGACGCGGCGTCGCGACTCGACGTGGATCTCTCCGACGGCGACGTCGAGTTGTTCGGGGCAGCGCTCGGGGACCACTTGGAGTCGGCCGACGACCCGTACGCGGCGGCCGCGGCGGCGGCCGACCTTTCGGCCGACCCCGAGTCGTTCGCCACGGCGATGCAGGACGCCGAACTCGCTGCGACGGTGCCAGTCGCGAATGCGACGGAGGCGGTGGCGGCTCTCGCCGACGACTATCAGCTGGGGGTGCTGACGAACGGTCACGGACCGATGCAACGCGCGAAAGTCGACGCGGGCGGCTTCGGTGACGCGTTCGACGCCGTCGTGGTCTCCAGGGACGTGGGCGTTGGCAAGCCCGACCCCGGAATCTTCGCGGCCGCCGAGGAGCGACTCCCGGCCGATAGCTACGTGTTCGTGGCGGACGCCCTCGACAGAGATGTCCGGGCCGCGGAGGCCGCGGGCTGGCGTGGGGTCTACGTCGGCGACGAGACCCCCGAGGACGTGTCGCACGTCGGGTCGCTGTCGGCGCTTCCGGACGTGGTCTGAGAGCCGGCGGGTATCCCCGTCTCCGGAGCGTTACGGACCGCTACGCGGGGAAGGCTTTTGTCTGCCACTCACTAACGCGCCCCCATGGGCCGTGACCGTGCCCGACTGGTGACCGCGCTCGAACGCGGCGAACAGGAGGGCGGGAGTGTCGAGTTCAAGGAACGGTTCAGCCGCGACGTCCACCTCGCCGACGGCCGACTGGAGAGCCTCGCGGCGCAACTGCGCCACCGCGTGCTCTCCGGCGACGGGGAGGCCGAGTACGTGCTCGGCGTCACAGACGACGGCGGCATCGCGGGGGTCTCGCGGGAGGTGTTCTCCGAGACGATGGACGTGCTGAGCCTGCTCGCCGAGGAGGCGGGCGCACACATCGAGGAGGTCCAGACGTGGGGGACCGACGAGGGCGGACTCGTCGGCGTCGCCACCGTCAGAGACGGCTCCTCGTTGGCGCCCGGCGACGACCACATCATCGTCGGGACGGCGGGCCACGTCGACCACGGGAAGTCCACGCTCGTCGGCAGCCTCGTCACGGGCAACCCGGACGACGGCGACGGCGGGACGCGGGGCTTCCTCGACGTCCAGCCACACGAGGTCGAGCGCGGCCTCTCGGCGGACCTCTCCTACGGCGTCTACGGCTTCGACGGCGAGGGCCCGATGCGGGTTCGCAACCCCCACCGGAAGGACGAGCGCGCGGCCGTCGTGGAGAACGCCGACCGCGTCGTCTCCTTCGTCGACACCGTCGGCCACGAGCCGTGGCTGTCGACGACCATCCGCGGCCTAGTCGGACAGAAACTCGACTACGGGCTGCTGACCGTCGCGGCCGACGACGGCCCGACGAAGACCACCCGCGAGCACACCGGCGTCCTGCTGGCGACGGACCTGCCGACTATCGTCGCCATCACGAAGACCGACCTCGTGGACGACGAGCAGGTCGCCGAGGTCGAACGCGAGGTCGAGCGGATGCTCCGTGAGACCGGGCGCACGCCGCTTCCCGTCTCCCGACACGGCGTGGAAGCAGCAATCGAAGAGGTCGGGGACAACGTCGTCCCCATCGTCCGCACGAGCGCCGTCTCGCTGGAGGGTCTGGACGTCCTCGACCAGTTCTTCCAGCGCCTCCCGAAGACGACGGCCGCCAGCGGCCCGTTCCGGATGTACATCGACCGCACGTACAACGTCACCGGGGTGGGCGCGGTGGCGTCTGGCACCGTGAAGTCCGGCACCGTGGAGTCCGGCGACACCCTCCTGCTCGGCCCGTTCCCAGACGGAGAGTTCCGCGAGGTAGAGGTTCGCTCCATCGAGATGCACTACCACCGCGTCGACCGGGCGGAGGCGGGCCGCATCGTCGGCATCGCGCTGAAGGGCGTCCGGGAGGCCGACGTGGAGCGCGGGATGGTGCTGCTTCCCCCGGACACCAACCCGACGCCCGTCAGGGAGTTCGAGGCCGAGGTGATGGTGCTGAACCACCCGACGCGCATCGACTCGGGTTACGAACCGGTCGTCCACCTCGAGACCATCGGCGAGGCGGCGCGCTTCGAACCGTCTGACGGCCAGTTGCTCCCCGGGGACACCGGCGAGACGCGCGTCCGGTTCAAGTTCCGGCCGTACCTCGTCGAGGAGGGGCAGCGCTTCGTCTTCCGCGAGGGCGCGAGCAAGGGCGTCGGCACAGTGACGAGCGTCCCCGAGTAGTCGAACTGTTTTCCGGCCCCCCCTTCGAAGCGGTCGCATGGTCAGTCGTCAGACGCTCGAGTTCGTCGTCGGCATCGTCACGGCCGGCGTGGTCGCGGGCGGGTTGTCGCTGTACGTGTCGGTGCCGTACGCGCTCGCGGTCGGGCTCGCGGCGGGGACCCCCTCGCTGGTCCGCACGAGTCTCGGCCTCGACAGGGCGGCCTACGACGCGGCGAAGACGAGCACGGCGCAGGTCGTCGACGGCGCTATCGCCGCGGGCGCTGCGCTCGTAGTGGGCCTCGTCGGCGGCTACCTCGCGGTGTCGAACGGCTACGCCGGGTCGATAGCGGCCGCGGTCGCGGCGGCCCTGGCTGTCTTCGGCGGGCAGGTAGCGTTCTACGTCCGGAACCGCGCCTACATCGAGTGAGTCAGGCCCGCAGGTAGCCGTCGTCCGTCTCCGTGGCGAGGCCGAGCAGGACCGCCCAGTCGAGGCGGCGTTCGACGCGGTCGGTCCAGAACGCCGGCCAGTTCTCCCGTTTCGTGCGCTCCCAGCGCGGCACCCGGTCGCGGACCGCCTCGAACACGTCGGCGGGCGTCCGCGGGTCGTCGGCGTTCAGGGCCTCGAGGCACTCCGCCGCGAGGAAGACGTTGTCGACGAACGCGCTCGCCAGGGCCTCGCGGTCGAGTTCGGTCCGCGTGCGGGCGTAGCCGGTGTCCTCCTCCGCGACGGCGCCGAGCGCGGCCAGGAAGACGAGCCACGAGGACGCGGTACCGCGGTCGGTCACGTCGGTACGGTCGAGGACGCGCCGACAGCAGTCATCCTCCGGTTTCGGGACGAGCGGCACCGCGTCGCGGACGGCCCGCAGCGTGGCCAGCGAGTCGGGGGCCGGCGGGACGGGCTTTCGTTGCACGTCTGTCGGTGGCCGCTCCACGGTATTCAGTGGTTTGGAGAAGGGGTGGTCGTCGCTGGTGCCACCGTGTTTTTTCTTTGTCCGCTCCCTATACGAGATTAGCACCCGGGGCACGTGTGTCGGGACTGTCGCGTGCCACGGACGAGCCCCCGGAACATGGTCGACAGTACACACATCTCCACGAGCAAGGACATCCAGCGGCGAACCGGGCGAACGTTCCACCTGGCGACGCGGCTGCTCCCGGAGCGTGTTCGCCACTCGACGTACGTCCTCTACGCGTTCTTCCGGGTCGCCGACGACGTCGTCGACACCGTGGAGGACCGGGACCCCGCCGAACAGCGGGCGGAACTCGAGCGCATCCGGGCCGAAGCGCTGGGCGAGCGGGAGGGCGAGGGTGTGCTCGCGGCGTTCCAAGAGCTCTCGGAGCGCCACGACTTCGACGACGCGGACGTCGACACGTTCGTCGACGCGATGCTCGCGGACCTGGAGACCACCCGCTACGACACCCACGAGGAACTGGAGGCGTACATGCGGGGGTCCGCGGTCGCCGTCGGGAGCATGATGGTCGACGTGATGGAGGTCGAGGACCCCGAGGCGGCGAAGCCCCATGCCGCCGCGCTCGCGGAGGCGTTCCAGTTGACGAACTTCCTGCGGGACGTCGCCGAGGACATCGACGACTACGACCGCGTCTACCTGCCCGCGGAGACACGCGAGGAACACGGCGTCACCGTCGAGCAGTTGCACCGCGGGGAGGTGACGCCGGGGTTCCGCGAGGCGATGCGCCAGGAACTCGCCTACACCGAGCGGAAGTACCGCGAGGGCGTCGCGGGCATCGAGTACCTGCCCGAGGACTGCCAGTTCGCGGTGCTGCTCGCGGCGGTGCTGTACGCCGACCACCACCGGGAGATCCGGAAGCGGAACTACGACGTGCTGTCGTCGACGCCGGGACTGAGCACGACGCGGAAGCTGTGGCTGCTGGCGAAGACGCGGCTGCTGTGGGCGGTGTACGGCGACCCGGAGTCGGTGTTCTACCGGGTGACCGGACTGGCGTCGACGGCCGAGCACGCACACCACCACGGCGATCCGCAGCCGGCGCCCTAGCGGCGGACCGGCGACAGAGCGAGCACGTCGAAGTCGAAGCGGTCAGTCCTGAGGAGCGCGACGCCGAGGACGGCCGCCGCGAGCGCAGGAACGACCTGGCCGAACGCGACGTTCACGGCCCCCCAGAGCACGACGAAGCTCACCAGGTCGTCGAGCAGGAACGAACAGGTAGCGAGGCGCTCGCGGAGCGCACCGCGGTCGAATCCCCAGTCGAGTATCGCCACGGAGACGGCCGCCGAGAGCACCCAGCCGAGGTAGTTCGACAGCGGGACGCCGTAGTAGGCGCCCGCGGCGTCGTACACCCAGAACCCCAGGGCGACGGCGCCCGGGTCGAGCACGACGTCCATCCAGAGGACGAGCGCGGCGACGGCCGGCAGACGGACGGCGGCGCGGGCGGCCCGCGGCCCGAGCAACAACAGGACGAGCAGGTAGCTGTTCACGACGAGCGGGAGGAAGAAGACGGGGAGGCCGAGCGGGACGTCCCCGAGCAGCATCGGTCCGAGGTCGACCAGGTACTCGAAGTTCCCGTAGGGCCACCCGGTCGCCACGCCGACGAGTTCGATGCCGTAGGCGTAGGCGGTGAGCGCGACCAGCGCGGCGGCCGCCCGCCTACCGACCAGCGGGAGCAGGCCGGCGACCAGCGGCAGGCGCATCACGAGCACGCCGAACAGCACGAGGTACGGGTTGAAGGCCAGCGGCGCGGGCAGCAGGCCCCACGCCGAGGCGAGCAAGAGGACGGCGCCGACGGCCGGGAAGACGACCGCTATCTCGAAGCGGTTGGCCGCGACCAGTTCCTCCAGGCGGCGTTCGACGGCCTCACGCATCGGCGAACCTCCAGAGGCCGCCGAGCGTGAGCGCCATCCCGACGAGCGTGTTCACGTACGGGTACCACCAGTAGGCGCGCTCGACGTCAACCCGCGAGCGGACGATGGCGAAGACGAGCACGGGGTACGCGAGCAGCACGGCGCCGAGTCGCCAGTCGACGAGTGCGAAGGCGGCGGCCGCGGCGAGCCAGCAGGCCGCGCAGTAGGCGTACGTCCGGCGTTCGCCGAGGAACGTTGCCGTCGTGCGGAGGCCCGCCTCGCGGTCGGGTTCGATGTCGGGGACGGCGGAGAACGTGTGCATCCCCATCGCCCACAGCCACCCGCCGAGGACGGCGAACAGCGGGGGTTGCTGGCCCGCGACGGCGGCGTAGGCGGCGGCGCCGGGGAGAATGTAGAGGCCGTTCGACACCGAGTCGAGGAACGGCGTCGTCTTGAACCGGAGCGGCGGCGCGCTGTACTCGGTGGCGAGGAACGCCCACGCGGCGAGCCACGGGACCGCGAGCGCCGGGACGAACGGCACGACGGCGAGCAGTAGCAGGCCCGAGAGGGCGACGACGGCAGTGACGGTGCGTCCGCCGCGGAACCGGGCTTCTCGGTCGTCCTTCTTCGGGTTGCGCTCGTCGGCGTCCCGGTCGAAGAAGTCGTTGACGCCGTAGAGGTAGACGTTCGCGGGCACGAGGAAGTAGGCGAGCAGCGCGACGGCGGCCGGGGAGAACAGCTCGGGAAGCGCGTCGGCGCCGTAGGCCACGCCGACGAGGACGGGGCCGGCGAGGTAGAGCCAGAACCGGGGGCGGGAAAGCGTGAGCAGGTAGCGGAGCATGCCTCAGCGCTCGTCGGCGAGGACGTTCTCGGCGGTTATCTCGCCGCTGATGATGCACATGGGGACGCCGATACCGGGCGTCGTGAACGCACCCGTGAAGTAGAGGCCGTCGAGGGCCTTCGAGCGGTGGGGCGGGCGGAACAGCGCGGTCTGGCGGAGCGTGTGCGCGAGGCCGAGCGCCGTCCCCCGGTAGCTGTTGTAGCGGTCGGCGAACTCGGAGACGCTGAACGTCTCCTCGACGACGATCCGGTCCCGGAGGTCGACGCCCGTGTTCTCTGCGATGTCGTCGAGCACGAGGTCGCGGTAGGATTCCCGGACCTCTGGAGTGTCGTCGAGGCCCGGGGCGACGGGGACGAGCGCGAACAGGTTGCTGTGGCCCTCGGGAGCCACGTCGTCGTCGGTCTTCGAGGGGACACAGAGGTAGTAGGCAGGGTCGTCGGGCCACTCGGGGTCCTCGAAGATCTGGTCGAAGTGGTCCTGCCAGTCCGAGGGGAGGACCAGGCTGTGGTGGGCGAGCGGTTCGACGTCGCCCTCCACGCCGAGGTAGAGCAGGAACGCCGACGGCGCGTACGTCCGTGACTCCCAGTAGTCGGCGTCGTACTGGCGCTTCTCCGGCGGGAGCAGTGCCTGCTCGGTGTGAGCGTAGTCGGCGTCCGAGACGACGACATCGGCGAGTTCGTGGCCGGTCGCGCCGTCCGTCTCGACCTTGAACCCGCCGCGCTGGCCCTTGATGGCGGTGACGGGGTGGTCCGTGCGGAACGTCACGCCCAGTTCCTCGGCGAGTTCGGCCATTCCGACCGCAACCCCGTTGAGGCCGCCGTCCGGGTAGTAGACGCCGAGATTGAAGTCGACGTGGCTCATCAGGTTGTACAGCGCTGGCGTGGTGTCCGGGGACCCCCCGAGGAAGACGAGCGTGTACTGCATCACCTGCTGGAGTTTCGGGTGGTCGAAGTAGTTCTCGACGTGATCCTGCATCGACCCGAGCAAGGTGAGCCCGCGGGCGTACTTCGCGAGGTCCGGGTCGAGCCAGTCCCGAACCCGGGGGCGGTCCTCGTAGACGAAGTGCTCCATCCCCACCTCGTAGTTCTCGCGGGACTGCGCGAGGTAGTCGTCGAGTCGCTCGCCGGCGCCGGGTTCGTACGCGTCGAACACCGCTTTGACCTGCTCGCGGTCCGGCGTCACGTCGATGGTGTCGCCGTCGGCGTCCACGTCGAGGCCGGGCGCGTCACCGCCCGGGCGGCGCCCCTCGTTGTCCTTGAAGAAGATGCGGTAGTGGGGGTCGAGGCGCTCCAGTTCGTAGTAGTCCGTCGGCTGGTGGTCGAACTCGGCGAAGAACTGCTCGAAGACGTCCGGCATCAGGTACCACGACGGGCCCATGTCGAAGGCGAACCCGTCGCGCTCGAGTCGGCTCGCGCGCCCGCCGACCTGCCCGTTCTTCTCCAGCACGGTCACGTCCGCGCCGGCGTTCGCGAGATAGCAGGCCGTCGAGAGGCCACCGAACCCCGCGCCGACGACGGCGACCGACCGACCCGAGAGGGGTTGCATACCGGGGTCGTCGGTCGGACACCTGATAAAACGCCGGCCTCCGGCGGCTTCCGCGGGGTCGACGGGTCAGGCGATGCCGAAGCCGTCGGCGAGCAGGTCTTCGTGGACGTCGCCGAGCGTGTACGTCGGGCCGCCGATCACGTCGACGGTGACCTGCGCCGGACCGAAGACGCCCTCGTCGACGTCGTCGGCGTTCCAGTCGGCGTCCGCGAAGATGTCCGCGAACGGCACGCCGTAGCGCTCTGCCGCCGAGGACGGGACGGCCCCGAACTCGTCGAAGTCCTCGGCGACGGTGAGGTGGACGCGCCCGCCGTACGCGAGCGCGTCGTTCGTCCGGCCGATGGCGGCCTCCTCGTCGGCCGCGACGGGCGCGACGGGCGCGCTCCCGCTGACCGTGAGCACGTCCATCGGGTCGTAGCCGAGTTCGTAGAGCCTGAAGACGGCGAGTTCCGCGGCGCGCGCGGCGGCCGTCACGCTGCCCGCGACGCTCGCCGTCCGGTAGGCCGCGAGGTAGACGCTCTCGGTGTTCACGTCCGCGAGGTCCGCGACCTGCTCGGCGGCGGCCGCGGTGGGCAGCGCGTCGCTCTCGAGGGCGAGCACGGCGAACTCGAAGGCGTCGACGTAGTCGAGCGCGCGGTACTCGCCCTCCTGGGCGACCAGCGCGCGCGCCGGGCCGCTGCCCAGCCCCTCGTAGTCGTCCGTGCTGACCTCCCAGCCGGCCTTCTGCGCGCCGAGTAGCGCGACGCCGGGCTGGTCGCAGGCGAGTTCGACGTGCGGGAACGTCGCGCCGGCCACCTCGTCGACGCGGGTCTGTACGGTCGCAAGGCCAGCGGTCTGTAGCTCCGTGAGCAGCAGGCCGGCCTCGAGGCCGCCGACGTGCTCGACGCCGAAGTCGATGACCGTGGTGCCGTTGTCGAGTTCGAACGCGCCGACGTCGAGTTCCTCCGTGAACTCCAGGGCCTCGTCGGCGAGCTCCAGCGACATCCGGTTGAGACTGTCCATGTCGGCGGGTTCGGCGCCCCCACACAAGAGGTTTCTCAGTCCGCCCGAGCCGTCGAGTCCGGTCAGTCGCCGTCCGAGCGCGCCTCGCGGCCGAGTTCGCGCTCGACCGCCGCGACCTTCTCGCTGGCGGGTTCGTCGCTCGCGCGCTTGTCGTCTATCTTCAGGAACGTGCTCACGCGGTCGGCGTCGACGGCCTCGTGGGCTGCCCCGACCGCAGCGAGCAGCGTGTCCACGTCGGGGGCCTCGATCACTGTCCCCATCGGGTTGGTCTCGTACTCGACGTCGAAGTCATCGAGGGCGGCGACGGCGTCGGCCACGTCCGCGGCCATGCTGTTCTCCGTGACGGGCGCGACGCTGAGAAGTGCAACGACGGTCATACCGAGAGTCGGGGGCGGCGACACTTGGGCCCTCTGGCCCAGTCGGTCGGGGCGTCCACGGTGGGCGGCGTCAGTCCGCGGCGACGGCGCCCGAGGACGGCTCGTAGTCCTCGCTGACCGGTGGCCGGAACACCCACAGCAGGAGCGCGCCGACGAGGAACAGCGCGCCGAGGATGGCGACGGCCTTCAGCGGCGTGTACATCCCCGCCAGGATGCCGCTCCCGACGCGGAACGGGATGCCGGCGACCTGCCGCAGCATCGCCACCGAGGAGAGGATAGTGGCGCGCCCGACGGACTGGACGTTGTCGTTGATGTAGCGGTTCCGGATAGGACCGACCAGCGAGCCCCCGCCCTTCATCATGAAGAACATCGGGAACGCGAGCAGCGGGACGAGGCCCGCGAACACGTACGTCACCGCGATCGCCACCGGGATGAACAGCATCGCGTTGCGGACGCCGAGCAGTTCCTCGACGTCGCTGGCGTAGTCGCTAGCGATGGCCGATATCACCGTGAACGCGGCGTACAGCAGCCCGATGATGCCCGACTCCGGCAGCCCCCACCCTTCCAGGGTCGGGCCGAAACTCGCCTCCAGGGTGTTCTGCGCGATGGGCTGGATCCACATGTCCATCGTCCAGATGGCGCCGCTGAACAGCGCGAGGTAGACGACGAACCACCGGAGCCTGGGCGCCGATAGCTGGTCGCGGACGACCGGGAGCGCGTCCACGATGGTGAGCCGTTCCTCGCCGTCGTCCTCGACGTCGTCGTCGTACGCCTCGTTCTGCGGCAGGCGGAGCACCATCACGAGGCTGATGCAGGCCACGACGACGCCCGCGTAGAACGGGTAGAAGCGGTTGACGGCGTAGAGGAAGCCGCCGATGATGAGGCTGACGGCGCTCACCCACTGCGCGATGGCCCGCGAGCGGCCCTGGATGTACGTGAAGTCGTCCTCGATGTCGTGTTCCTGCAGGGTGTCGTAGAGCCACGCGCTCCCGCTGCCGGAGACGAACGTGCCGCCGAACGACAGCGTAACGAACGTGAACGTGAACCCGACGAAGTCGGTCGCGACGAGGTAGCTCGCGTTCGAGATGAGCATGATGAACGCGCCGACAGCGAGGCTGTTCCGTCGACCGATGCGGTCGCCCACGTAGCCGGTCGGCACCTCGGAGGTGACGACGACGAGCGACTGGATGCTGGCGATGAGACCGATCTGTGCGAGGCTCAACCCGTTGAACAGGAGGAACAGCGTGTACACGGGGTAGTGGAAGCCCGGTCGTGCGGTCGCTCGGTAGAGGTAGTAGCGGAGGATGACCTGCGATTCGGAGAGGCGGGACATCGGAGGGTCGTTCGGGAATTATCACGAACCGACAAGAAACCATCGTGAGACTGTGTCACAATCCCAGGGCTTAACCGGTAAGGTCGTCGCTAGGTAGCTCTACCCCACGGTCCCGGCCGGAGAACGCGCCACCGCCAGTGAAGAGAATTACAGTATATAAAGTGATACGTACCCGTTCGCGTGGTGTGCAGCCGACGACAGGCGTTTAACAGGCTGGTCGGCGAAGGCCGGAGCGTGTTCGACGACTCGAACCCTCTTCCCATCGTCGGCCTGCTGTTCGCCACCGTCGGCCTCGTCGGCTACGTCGTGTTCGGCTGGCGGTTCGGCGGCGACAGCACCACCGCCGCGAACGTGCTGGCGCTCGCCGCCGTCGCGGTCGCCATCGGCGCGACACTCTGGCGGCGGCGACAGTAGCGTCGCAGACGGCTCTCCGCACCAGCGTATCCAGGGGCTACCAGAACCCGGTTCGGACGCGATAGCCGGAGCGTAGCGCTAATCTGCCCCCACGTTCGGGTACGTTCTGAATAACAATCCTCGCGCTGGCCGACCAGCCTGTATGTTAGCGACAAGACCGTCGGCGCTCGACTGGTTGACCTTCGCGTTGCTGATCGTCGGGGCGCTCAACTGGGGGCTCATCGGCATCGCGGACATCAACGTCGTCGAGCTGGCACTCGACCCCGTCTTCCGCCCCGAGGCGGCCGAACTCGTCGCCCGGGTCATCTACGCGCTCATCGGGCTCGCGGGGCTGTACTTCTTCTACCCGCTGTTCCGGCTGTTCAACCGTAGCCGGTCGACCTGAACGGGCGTCACGGAGAGTAGCATCAGTCCGACCTCTCGATTTTCAGGAGGAGGACGGAGAAGACGACGGCACCGCTACCAGCCAACCGCGGTAACATAGATGGGTTTCCCTGCATTTAGGGGAGTTCCCGGAGACGGGGCCTCTGCATGGAACAGATTCCTGGCGACGACGAGGGAGCCGCACCCGACACGGATGGGGGTAGGGACGCCGAGGCAGACACGCTCGGCGGGCGCACGTCGAGTGACGAGGACATCGACATCTCGGCGGACGCCCTCCTCGACACGCTCCCTCAGCCCGCGTTCATCGTCGATACCAGCCACCGCGTCCTCGGCTGGAACCGGGAGATGGAGGTGCTCACCGGGATCGACAGGGAGGCCGTCCTGGGCGACGACGACACCGCGAAGTTCTTCCAGGACGGCCGCACGCGCACGCTGGCGAACGCCGTCGTCGACAATCCTGACCGCGCCGACGAGACGTTCGGAGCAGAGCGCAGCGGCCGGGACCAGCGCGCCTACGAGGTAGAACAGGAACTCGAGAACGCCGACGGCGAGACGCTGTTCGTCCACTCCGTCGCCACCCCCATCTACCAGGGCGGCGTGCTCCAGGGCGTCATCCAGCTCGTCCAGGACAACACCGAGGTCATCCGACGGCGGGAGGCGATGAGCGACCTCGTCGTGGGAGTGAGCGACACCGCACGGGCGCTCGAAGACGGGATCCTCGACGCTCGCGTCGACTACGACGAGAACGGCCTGCTCGACGACGACGTGCTCGAGATCGTCGACGCGGTGAACACCATCGCGGACAGCACCCAGGAGATGGTGTCTGGGCTCGCCGACGAGATAGAAGAGCTCTCGGTGTCGGCAACGGACATCGCCGACTCGGCCATCGAGGCCGACGAGCAGATCACCGAGCAGAACGAGTCCCTCCGCGCCATCACCGACGAGATGCAGGACCTCAGCGCCACCATGGAGGAGGTAGCGGCCTCCTCCGACCAGGTGGCGACCGCCGCGACCGAGGCCCAGGAGGCCGCCTCCGCCGGCGCGCGAGCCAGCGAGAGCGCGAAGACCGAGATGGACGCGGTGCTCGCCGCGACGGACGACCTCGTCGACACGGTCGGGGAGCTCGCCGACCACATGGACGAGATAGACGAGGTGGTCGAGGTCATCGCGGACATCGCCGACCAGACGAATCTCCTCGCACTCAACGCCAACATCGAGGCCGCACGCGCGGGCGAGGAGGGCGATGGGTTCGCTGTCGTCGCCGACGAGGTGAAGGAACTCGCCGAGCAGACGAAGACGAACGCCGACGACATCTCCGAGCGCATCACAACCATCCGCGAGCAGACCGACGAGACGGTCGAAAGCACACGCGCGACGAACGACAGGGTCGGAGACGCCAGCACCGAACTCGAGTCCACCATCGCCGCGCTCGACGACGTCGTGAACGCCGTCGAGGAGGCCGCCAGCGGCATCACTGAGGTCGCAGAAGCCAACGACGACCAGGCAGTCTCCATCGAGGAGATCACGGCGACCGCGAACACCGTCAACGAGAACGCCGGCGACATCGAGGCCAATATCGGCGCGATAACCGAAGAGACCGTCGAACAGCGCGACGCCGTCGAGGAAATGGTCGACTACCTCGGCGAACTCGACGCCAGCGACTCCGTCGACGAAGCCACGGGCGGGAGTCGCGTCGACGCCGCCGCGGACCGCGTCGACGAGGCGAACGTGGACTGAGGACTGCGGGACCGACTGTCCGGAAAAAGTGCGCTGGCGGGGATTTGAACGCCGGAACGTCGCTCCCGGAGGTCGCCCGTTCCGAGCTCGAATCCCCTGCACTTCACGCCGCCAATCTCAGGCTGAGCGCCACACGCAGCGCTCAGCGGTGAGAGTTAGTAGATAAGTGCGCTGGCGGGGATTTGAACCCCGGTTGTGACCATGGCAAGGTCACGTGATACCACTACACTACCAGCGCGCTCTTCGCATTCATACAATCGGCAGGGTTGTATATAAATCCATTCTTT